>JAESGK010000372.1_pt1 | contig 19819 bp, 21 predicted proteins | sample 9269681 | NCBI WGS metagenome assembly JAESGK01 (sample SAMN14515347, study PRJNA621673) | algae metagenome | isolation source: Timaviella obliquedivisa GSE-PSE-MK23-08B and co-occurring heterotrophs from... | place: USA: Grand Staircase Escalante National Monument, Utah | collected 2006-08-15
CCAGGAACCGCACCAAGTCCAAGGTGCGGGCCAAGGTCGAGCATGCCTTCCACGTCATCAAGCGGCTGTTCGGCTTCGTCATGGTCCGATACCGCGGCCTCGACAAGAACGCTCATCGCCTGTTCGTCACCTGCGCGCTCGCCAACCTGTTCGTGGCGCGCCGACATCTGCTGCGGGCGTAGTGTGTCCGATCTGGTCTTCTGACCACCGCGGACACCAGATCGGCCATCAGGCCGATCGAAAAACACGCGCAAAACACCGCCGGTTGCCCCCGATGGAAGCGGCCGCGTCAATCGTCACTTGTTCAGACGTTCCCTAGGGTTAAAACCCAATAAAGTTGTTGAATTGGCAACGATTTGTCGATTTTCTGCCGTCGAGGAGAGCGGAGAATATGCGGCGTAATTTGTTTTGGCTGAGCGATAATCAGTGGCGGCGGATCGCGCCGCTGCTTCCGACCGACGTGCGAGGCAAGGAACGGGTCGATGACCGCCGCGTCATCAGCGGCATCCTGCATGTGCTGAGGAGCGGCTGCCGGTGGTGCGACGGCCCGGACGGCCCGCCGGAGTACGGACCTCCCACAACCATCTACAATCGCTTCGTCCGCTGGGCGGAGCGCGGCGTGTGGGAAAGGCTGTTTCGCGAGCTTGCGGCTCGTGGCCGCTCAACCCGGACGCAGATGATCGTCTCGACGCACGTCAAGGCGCACCGCTCGGCTTCGGGCGGAAAAAGGGGGAGCAGAAACAGGCGGTTGGCCGCTCTCGCGGCGGGCGCAACACGAAGATCCACGCAATCGCAGATGCTAAAGGCCGTCTTCTTTCCGTCCTCCTGACCGGCGGCGAGGCGCACGACTGTCCGCCCGCTCCGCGCCTCATCCGTCGCACCAAAGTGGCCAGGAAGCTCCTCGGAGACAAGGCCTACGACAGCGCAGAGCTGCGGCAATGGCTGAAGGAGCGCGGCACCAAGGCCGTCGTTCCCAACGGATCCAACCGCAAGCAGCCCTTCAGCTTCGACAAGAAGTCCTACAAGCAGCGGCATCGCATCGAGAACGCCTTCTGCCGACTCAAGGACTTCCGCCGTATCGCCACACGCTACGACAAGCTGGCGAGAAATTTCCTCGCCTCGGTCTGCCTCGTCGCCGCTATCGTATGGTGGATTTAATGAGTCTCGACCCTAATTCCTTTGGGTCTCTCGCCGATGTTTTGCCCTCCCCCAAGAGCATTGTCGCGAGCGCCTAGTGGTTGAAATCAGACACACGAGTCCCATGAGCGCGCAGGATGCGCGCGGTCCAAAAGATCATGAATCTTCCGGATCGCGCGCATCCTGCGCGCTCATCTTCGGGTCTTGGGCCGCGGAACGCACGCTTCAAGACGCGGTACCTTACGTTAGATTCGATCCACTAGAGCTTGTGCGCCTTGTCGAACGCCTTCTTCTGATCGCCCGAGGCCTCTTTCTGGTGCTTGGCCTTCCATTCGTCGTAGGGCATGCCGTAGACGATCTCGCGGGCCTTCGGGTCGGTGACCTCGACGCCCTGCTTGCCGGCTTCCTCGCGATACCAGCGCGACAGGCAATTGCGGCAGAAGCCGGCCAGATTCATCATGTCGATGTTCTGGACGTCGGTGCGCTCCTGCAGATGCGCGACGAGCCGGCGGAAGGCGGCGGCTTCGAGGTCGGTGCGGGTCTTGTCGTCCATGGCGATCTCCTGGGAACGAGCGGCTAGAGGCGTGTCCGGGGATATAGGCTCAGCCCGCAGTATAAACCAGCCGGCAGGGGAGATCCGGGCGCATGCACCCGGCCCTCCTGGAGATATTGCGGCAGCAAGTGGCTGTGCGGCCCCTCGGGCGAGCGGCCACCGGGCGGCGGGATCGGCTGATGGACCTCCAGCCGGGCCAGCGCCGAAGCGAAGATGCGGGTCGGGCTGGCCTGCGCGATGGCGGCACCGGCGGGATTGCCCGGCGCGAGTAGTGGGCGTCCGACGACGCCGCGCAATGCCGCGCGGGTCACCGCATCGTCGGCCCGCAGGCGCACCATCATGTCGATATGGGGCGCGCCGATGCCCAGGTCGAAGGTCGTGTCGTCCAATTCATGGATCGTCGTGCGCCGGGCGCCTTCGCGCGGCGAGCAAAAGGCGATCTCGCGGGTGCGGCCGCTGTCGTCGATCAACGCGAACAGCACCGCATCGGTAAGCGGCCCTACATACAGCGCGCCACGCCTGGTCGTGACCGACAGCGCCTCGAGAGCGACGCTGAGGTCCGGCTCGTCCGGATCGTACTGAAACTCGCCAATGGCCCCCCAGGTGCCGACGCTCCAACCGTTGGCGGCTTCGGCGAGATGCCGCCGCGCGATGTCGCGAGGATCCTCCTCGTCGAGCCGCACACATTTCATGGCGCACCCGTCAACGCAACGAAGCCGCAACGGCGGATTGGATCGCCGGCGCCAGCCGCCTCCCCCAGGTACGCGCCTTGTCCGGCGTGCCGATCAGATCCTGACGCACTTCCAGCGAGCAATGCGGCAGGCCGCGGGGCCGCGCGTGAGCATTGAGCGTGTACTCGTAGGACGCGCGTGCCGAATAGGGTTCGTTGTCGCCGACCACGAGCGAAGAGTCGCGCCGCAACTCCGCCAGCAGCGGTTCCGGCAGGCGCGGATCGTCGTTCCACAGCACGCCGACATGCCAGGGGCGCTTAAAACCCTTCATCTCGGGCGTAAAGCTGTGCATCACCAGCAGGGCAACGGACCGACCGCCTGTCGTCATGCGGTCGAGTTGTCGATCGACTTCGCGGTGATAGGGCCAGAAGCACGCCTCGGCGCGGGCGTCGATCTCGGCCTTGGCGAGGTCGTGATTCGCCGGCACCGACGTGCCGTCGCTGATCTCAGGGATCGAGCCTTCGCCGCCCGGCCAACGATTGCAATCGATCACCAGGCGCGAATAGCCCGAGGCGACGAGCGGCGCGTCCAGCGCAGTGGCGAGTTCGATCGCGGCGTCGAGGCCACCGATGTCCCAGCCGATGTGACGCGCGAGTTCTTGTTCGGAGACGCCGAGATCGCCCAATGCCTTGGGAACGACCTTGCTGGCGTGATCGCAAAGCAGCAGAAGCGGCGCCCGGCCCTTCTCGTTGAACACCGAAAACGGCGGCGGATCTTCCGGCCCGAGGAACTGTTGCATCGCGCCCCTATAGTGCGAAGATTGGCCAAATGAAAGATGCCGACGCCCGCGCCCTGTTGCGCGACCTGTTCGATGCCGCCCTGGCGGCGGCCCGCCCTGCCACCTGCCTCGCGCCCTACATCGCCAAGTTACAGCCGCCAAAAGGCAGGACGATCGTGATCGGCGCCGGAAAGGCCAGTGCGGCGATGGCGCGCGCGGTGGAAGACCAGTGGCCGCATCCGCTCGAAGGCCTGGTCGTCACCCGCTACGGCTATGGCGAAGCTTGCAAGCGTATCGAAATCGTCGAGGCGGCCCATCCCGTGCCCGACGAGAAGGGCCGCGCCGCCGCCGGCCGCATCCTCGAGAAGGTGAAAGGCCTAACGGCCAACGATCTCGTGCTCTGCCTTATCTCCGGCGGCGCATCTTCGCTACTCGCTCTCCCTGCCCCCGGCCTGTCACTCGCCGACAAGCAGGAGGTCAACCGGGCGCTGCTGAAGTCGGGCGCCAACATCGTCGAGATGAACACGGTGCGAAAGCACCTCTCGGCCATCAAGGGCGGGAGGCTTGCCATCGCCGCTCAGCCCGCCCGCGTGCTGTCGTGGCTGATCTCCGACGTGCCCAACGACGATCCCGGCGTGATCGGTTCGGGACCGACCGTGCCCGACCGGACGACTTTCGAGGAAGCGTTGGCAGTATTGGCCAAATACCGCATCGATCCCCCCCCCGCAGTGCGCGCTCACCTCGAAGCCGGTGCCGCCGGCAAGATCGAGGAGACGCCCAAGCCCGCCGATCCGCGACTGAAGCGCGTCGAGACGATCATCGTGGCCACACCCAAGCGATCGCTCGAAGCAGCCGCGGCAGTGGCGCGCTCGCGCGGCTGCGTGGTCGTAATGCTGGGCGACAATCTCGAGGGCGAGGCGCGCGAGCTGGGGGCGGCACACGCCCGTCGCGCTCTAGACCTCGTGGCGGGCGCGAAGAAGCCGACGATTATTCTTTCCGGTGGCGAGACGACCGTGACCGTGCGCGGCAAGGGCCGCGGCGGACGCAACGTCGAATATCTGCTCGGCAAGGCGATCGAGGCAAACGGTGCCCCACAGATTTGGGGCCTGGCCGCCGATACCGACGGCATCGATGGCGCCGAGGACATCGCCGGCGCCATCTTCACACCCGACTCGCTGGCGCGTGCTCTGGCCAAGGGTCACGATCCCAAAGCCATGCTGCACGACAACGACGGCCACAGCTTCTTCGAGGCGCTCGGCGACAGCCTGGTCACCGGGCCGACCCGGACCAACGTCAACGATTTCCGCGCAACCCTGATCGTGCCGAATCCATGACGACCTACACCGGCTCCTGCCATTGCGGCGGCATCGCCATCCGCTTCGACTCGAAAAAGAAGCCCGAGGAGATGCGGGTCGGCCGCTGCGGCTGCAGCTTCTGCCGCCGGCATGGCGCACGGACGATGGGCGATCCGGCAGGATCGGTCGAATTCCGCGCCAAGCCCGGCGCTCTTTCGCGCTACCGCTTCGGGCTCGGCATCACCGACTATCTGCTCTGCGCCAAATGCGGTGCCTATGTCGGTGCCGTCATGCCCGGCGAAACTGGAGCAATCGGCATCGTCAACGTCAACTCCCTCGACATCCGCGACAGTTTCGATCCCGCGCCCGCACTGCACCATTACGACGGCGAGGACGAAGCCCGCCGCCGCAGCCGCCGCCGAAAGTTCTGGATGAAGGCGACCGTTACGGGCTGACGCGGGGCACACACGAGCGGTTGTGTTTTCTCGTGGATTCGCTTATGAATTTATTAATGAATGCATTAATCGGCCATTGTCTGTCGCCGGAGAGCCATGAAGACCAACGACACTTTTCAGATCGCCGTCTTGCCGGGAGACGGCATTGGCCTTGAAGTCATGCGTCCCTGCCTTGCGGTGCTCGAAGCCGCAAGCCATCGCATCGGCGGCTTCCGTCTGGCGTTCGATCAACGCGAAGCGGGAGCCTTGTGCTATCGCGATACCGGCGTCGCCCTACCCAAGGCGTCGCTTGCGGCGGCGCGGACAGCCGACGCAATCCTGTTGGGCGCCATGGGCTGGCCGGAAATCCGCTATGCCGACGGCACCGAGATTTCGCCGCAGATAGACTTGCGGATCGAGTTCGGACTCTACGCCGGGGTCCGTCCGGTCAGGGCCCTGCCCAGCGCCACCCCGGTCCTGGCCGACCGGCGGTCCAAAGCTCTGGATTTCGTCGTCATCAGGGAGTCGACCGAAGGTCTTTTCGCATCCCGCGGCAAGGGCACGGTCGTCGACGATCGCGAAGCGCGGGATACCATGGTGATCACGCGCGACGTCTGCGAGCGCCTGTTCGACTTTGCCTTCGAGCTGGCGCGCGCCCGCAAGAAGAATGGCGGCAAGGGCATCGTGACCTGCGTCGACAAGGCAAATGTCTTCGCCAGCTTCGCTTTCTTTCGCAAGGTCTTCGACGAACGCGCGGCGCTGCATCCAGACATCGCAGCCAGCCACGCCTACATCGATGCGACGGCCCTTTTCATGGTCCGCAAGCCCTGGGAATTCGACGTCCTGGTCACCGAGAACATGTTCGGCGACATCCTGTCCGACCTCGGCGCCGGCCTTGTCGGCGGCATGGGCTTCGCACCGTCGGCCGACATCGGCGACGAACATGCCGTATTCCAGCCCTGCCACGGGACCGCTCCCGATATCGCCGGCCAGGACAAGGCCAATCCGACCGCAATGTTTCTATCCGCTGCCATGATGCTCGAATGGCTGGGCGTGAAGCATGACCGGCCGCAAGCGGTGACCGCCGGGCAACTCATTCGCGGTGCCGTGGACAGCGCGTTCGACGGCGGCATCAGACCTTTCGAGATCGGCGGGCGCGATGGCACGGCCGACATCGCGCGCCGGGTTCTCGAAGCGCTGAAGACAGCCGAACCCGCGACCGCCTGAGATTCACCTCGTCATGCCCGCAGTCCTTGCGCACCCACGGACCGGAAGCGGTCCGAACCGATTCTCCAGCGCCGAGAGCGCCTATCGTGCTCTCAAGAAGCTCATCCTCGACAACGAATTGCCGGCCGGCAGCCAGTTGCTCGAACAGGAAGCCGCCGGGCGCCTCGGCATGAGCCGCACACCCGTCCGCGAAGCGATGGTCCGGCTCGAGAAAGACGGCGTGGTCGAGATCAGGCCGCGCCACGGCATGCGTGTCCTGCCTGTGTCGTCCGACGACATGCGCGAAATCTACCAGGTTCTGACCGCGCTGGAGTCGGCAGCCGCCGAAGCGGTGGCGCGACGCGGCGTTACGCCGGCCGAACTCGCGAGCCTACGCGCCCTGGTGATCGACATGGAGACGGCACTCGACCGTGACGACCTCGATGGCTGGGCGGATGCGGACAAGCGCTTTCACCGACTGCTGGTCACCTTGACCGGCAACCAACGCCTGCAACAGATGGTATCGCAACTCGACGAACAGGCGCATCGTGCCCGCGTATTGACGCTTCGGCTGCGGCCGAAGCCCGTCAACTCGATTCGCGACCACGCCCGGCTCGTGGCCGCCATCGCGCGCCGCGACGCCGAGAGAGCGCACCGGATACATCACGACCATCGCATCAGGGCAGGCGAGATGCTTGTCGACCTGCTGGACCGGCTCGGACTCAAGCAGGTCTGAAATGCACGCTCGGCATCGAAAGTTCTGGATGCACCCGACCTTCATCGCCTAACGTCGCCCCATGGCTGTACTTGGAGTGATTGCCGACGATTTCACCGGCGCGACCGACATCGCGGGCATGTTGGTCAAGGGCGGGATGCGCACGATCCAGACGATCGGCGTGCCGCCCGAGGGCGCGATTCCCGACGATGTCGACGCCGTCGTCGTGGCACTCAAGACGCGCTCGATCCCGGCCAACGAGGCCGTCGCCCAGTCGCTCGATGCGCTGAAAGCGCTTCAGGTGGCCGGCTGCGTCCGCTTCTTCTTCAAATACTGCTCGACCTTCGATTCGACCGACGCCGGCAACATCGGGCCGGTGGGCGATGCCCTGCTCGACGCGCTGCAGGCGAAGCAAGCGATCTATTGTCCGGCTTTCCCGGTGAACGGCCGCACCATCTTCTTCGGCCATCTGTTCGTTGGCGACCTGCTGCTGTCGGACACGCACATGCGCCACCATCCGCTGACGCCGATGACCGATGCCAGCCTGGTGCGCGTGCTCGCGCGCCAGACCAGGCACAAGGTCGGACTGGCACCGCTGAAACAGGTCCAGTCCGGATCGGCTTCGTTGCGGGCCGCGCTCGACAAGCTTGCGGCCGAGAACGTGCGCCATGTCGTCGTCGATGCCGTGGCCGACACCGATCTCGGCATCGTCGGCGAGGCCGTGGGCGACGATACGCTCGTTACCGGCGGCTCCGGCGTGGCGCTCGGCCTGCCCGCCGCCTATCGCCGCCGTGGACTGCTGACGCACACGCCCAATGCCGACAAGCTGCCGAAAGTCACCGGCTCGGCCGCGGTGCTCGCCGGTTCCTGCTCGGCGGCAACGCTCGGCCAGATCGCCGCCTTCAAGGGCCCGCATCTCGCCCTCGACACGGATGCAATCTGCCGCGGCGAACCGGACGGCGACAAGGCGCTCGCCTGGGCCAAGGACAGGCTCGGCAACGGACCTATTCTCCTCTCGGCCAGCGACAAGCCCGAGGCGGTGAAGGCCTTGCAGGCGAAGTACGGCGTCGAGAAGTCGAGCCAGGCGATCGAGAAGACGATGGCGGCCCTCGCACGCGGTCTGGTCGCGTCGGGCGTCAGTCGCTTGGTCGTCGCCGGCGGCGAGACCTCGGGCGCGGTCGTCGGCGCCCTCGACGTGACGGCGCTGCGCATCGGGCCGGAGATCGATCCCGGCGTGCCGTGGACGGCGTCTGTCGGAAAGAAGCCGATCCTGCTGGCTCTGAAGTCCGGCAATTTCGGCGCGCCGGATTTCTTCACCAAAGCCTTCGAGTGCCTATGAGCATCAAGGAATCCAAGGCCCGCGACGACATCTGTGCCCTGGGCGCCAAGCTCGCCGCCCGGGGGCTCTGCCCCGGCACGTCGGGCAACATCAGCGTCCGTGTCGACGACGGCTGGCTGATGAGCCCGACCAATTCCTCGCTGGGCGAGCTCGAGCCGGGCCAGCTCGCGAAGCTCGATCTCTCCGGCAAGCACGTGGCCGGCGATCCGCCGACCAAGGAGGCACTGCTGCATCGCTCGGTGTACGACGTGCGGCCCAAGGACCGCGCCATCGTGCATCTTCATTGCACCCATGCGGTCGCAATCTCCTGTCTCGATCCGTCCTGTCACCACAATACCGAGAGCACCCTGCCGCCGATCACGCCCTACTTCGTGATGCGCGTGGGCAAGCTGCCGCTGGTGCCCTACTTCAAGCCAGGCGATCCCAAGCTCGCGGACGCGATCCGCGAATATGCGACGGGCCATCGCGCCGTGCTGCTGGCCAATCATGGGCCGGTCGTTGCCGGCACGTCGCTGTCGGCCGCCTCCGCCTCGATCGAAGAGCTCGAGGAAACCGCCAAGCTCCACCTGCTGCTGCAGGGTCTCAAGGTGCGCACGCTCTCGGATGCGCAGGTGCGCGAAGTCGAAGAAGCTTTTCCTTCCTGATCGGACAAGACAAATGCCCAAGCTCGCCGCCAATCTGTCGTGGATCTACCAGGAAGTGCCGTTCCTGCAGCGCTTTGGCGCCGCCGCGGCGCACGGCTTCAAGGCCGTCGAGATCCTGTTCCCCTACGAAGCGCCAGCCGCCGACATCGCGGCCGAGCTCAAGAAGCACAAACTCACGCAGGCGCTGTTCAACCTGCCGCCGGGCGACTGGAGCAAGGGCGAGCGCGGCCTCGCCGCCCTGCCCGGCCGCGAGGCCGAGTTTGCCGCGGCGCTCGACAAGGCACTCGACTACGCCAGGGTGCTGGAGTGCCGCACTCTGCATGTCATGTCGGGCATGATCGCGCCGGGTGCCGACACCAAGGCCATGCATCGCACTTTCGTCGCGAACCTCGAGAAGGTCTGCGACCGGACGGCCAAGAGCGGCCTCACGATCGTGCTGGAGCCGATCAACCACCGCGACATTCCCGGCTACTTCACCAACACCACGGACCAGGTGAAGCAGATCGTCGACGAGGTCGGCGCCCCGCATCTCAAACTGCAGCTCGACCTCTATCATATGCAGGTGACCGAAGGCGACCTGCAGAAGCGCATGGAACGGCTGTTCCCGATCACCGCCCATGTGCAGATCGCCGGCAATCCGGACCGCAACGAACCCGATATCGGCGAGGTCAATCACCTCTACCTGCTCGACGTGCTCGACCGTCTCGGCTACCAGGGTTACGTCGGCCTCGAATACAAGCCGAGGACCACGACTGCCGCCGGCCTCGGCTGGGCGGGCCAGTACGGCATCGAGGCCTGATCGATGACGGACAAGAACACGCCCATCGTCAACATGCCGGTCGTCGCCTTCGTCGGTCTGGGCTCGATGGGCCTCGGCATGGCGAAGAACCTTCTCAAGCACGGGCACAAGGTGATCGGTGTCGATCCAACGGCCGCGGCCCGCGATGCCTTCACGGCGGCAGGTGGCATGACCGCGGCCACGCCGGGCGCCGCCGCGGCGACCGCCGATGTCGTCGTCGTGGCCGTCGTGAACGCGCAGCAGGTCGAGACGGTGCTCTTCGGCGAGGGCGGCGCGGTGGCGACGCTGCGCAAGGCTGGCCTGATCATGCAATGCGCCACCGTCCCGCCCGCGTTCGCAAAGGCGCTGGGCGAGCGGCTGTCCGGCGCCGGCCATCAGCTCCTCGACGCGCCGATGTCGGGCGGCCGCGCCCGTGCCGAAAGCGGCGAACTCACCTTCATGGCCTCCGGGGCGCCGCAGGCCTTCGCAACCGCCGAATCCATCCTCTCCGCGACGTCGGCGAAAGTGTTTCGCCTGGGCGACGCCGCCGGCATCGGCTCTCTTGTAAAGACGGTGAACCAGCTGCTGGCCGGGGTGCATATCGCCACCGCCGCCGAAGCCATGGCGCTCGCGGCCAAGGCTGGCGCCGACACACGCGCGGTCTACGAGGTCATCTCGGCCAGCGCCGGCAATTCCTGGATGTTCGGCAACCGCGTGCCGCACATGCTCGACGACGATTTCTCGCCGCTGTCGGCGGTCGAGATCTTCGTAAAGGACCTCGGCCTGGTGCTGAACACCGGCCACGAACACCGCCTGCCGCTGCCGATGGCCGCCGCCGCGCACCAGCTTTTCCTGGCCGCGGCGGGCGCCGGCTGGGGCCGGCTGGATGACGCGGCCGTGGTAAAGGTCTACGAGCAGGCCGGCGACTTCAAAGTGTCGTCGCCGAAGAAGTAGACTGGGCCCATGCGTCGTCAGCGTTTCACCAAGATCGTCGCCACCCTGGGGCCCGCTACTTCCACGACCGAGCGCCTGCGCGCGCTGTTCGAGGCCGGCGCCGACGTGTTCCGCCTGAATTTCAGCCACGGCGTGCCCGACGATCACCGCAAGCGGGTCGAGCAACTCCGTGCGCTCGAGAAAAAATACAACCACCCCGTCGCCATCCTGATGGATTTGCAGGGGCCCAAGCTGCGGCTGGGCGTCATCGGCAAGCAGCCGATGGAGCTCAAGACGGGCCAGAAGCTGCGTTTCGACATGGACCCCAAGCCGGCCACGGCCAAGCGCGTCCCCCTGCTCCATCCCGAGATCTTCAAGGCGGCCAAGCCCGATGGGCTGCTGCTGATCGACGATGGCAAGGTGCGGCTCCGCATCGTCGCTCACGACGAGGACACGATCGACGCGGTGGTCGAGGTGCCGGGCCAGATCAGCGACCGCAAGGGCGTGAACCTGCCCAACCTCGTGCTGCCCATGTCGCCGATGACACCGAAGGATCACAAGGACCTCGCTTTCGGCCTGTCGCTGGGCATCGACTGGGTGGCGCTCTCCTTCGTACAGCATGCCCACGACATCGCCGAACTGAAGAAGCTGGTGGCGGGCCGCGCCGCGGTGATGGCCAAGCTCGAGAAGCCGGCGGCCATCGATCATCTCGACGAGATCATCGAACAGAGCGACGGCATCATGGTGGCGCGCGGCGATCTCGGCGTGGAAATGCCGCCCGAAGCGGTGCCGCCGCTGCAGAAGCGAATCCTCGCGGCCTGCCGCGTGGCCGGCAAGCCCGCCATCGTGGCGACGCAGATGCTGGACTCGATGGTCCATTCGCCGACGCCGACCCGCGCCGAGGCCTCCGACGTCGCCACCGCCGTCTACGACGGCACCGACGCGGTGATGCTCTCTGCCGAATCGGCGTCGGGCGACTATCCGATCGAGGCGGTCACCATCATGGACCGCATCATCCGCGCGGCCGAAGGCGATCCGCTTTACCGCCGTCTGATGGATGCCAGCCGGCACGAGCCCGAGGCGACCGCCGCCGACGCCATCAGCGCCGCGGCGCGTCAATGCGCCCATACGCTGTCGGCCGCCGCCATCGTCACCTACACCAACACCGGCTCGACCACGCTCCGCGCCGCCCGCGAACGACCGGATGTCCACATCCTCTGCCTGACACCCAACGTCGACACCGCCCGGCGCATGGCGCTGACCTGGGGTGTCCACCCGGTTCATGCCGGAGACGCGCACAATTTCGCCGACATGGTGCAACGTGCCGTCAGCGTGGCGCGCAAGGAGGAACTGGCCAAGGAAGGCGAGCGCCTCGTGATCACCGCCGGCGTGCCCTTCGGCACTCCGGGCGCGACAAATATCCTTCGGATCGCCTACGTCTGACCGGACTTGGGGATGCCCCGGCCCCCGACGCCGTATCCACTCGTGAAGCCATCCACGAGAGGTGCCATGCCACGCCGCGTTTTTTCCTCGATCGACGCTCTGCTTGCCATCGCCTGTACCGTGATCTTTGCCGGCGGCGTGTTCGCCCAGTCCGGCGACCGCGATCAGGGCACGCCGCCGCGCCGCGAGCCACCCTACGAAAGAATCGCGACCGACCTCGGCATTCCCGCCGACCGTGTGCGCGACGCCTTCCGCAAGGTCGGACCGCCGCCGAGCAACGAACAGCCGCCCACCGAGCAGCAGCGCGCAAGCCATGCCCAGGCGCTTGCGACAGCCATGAATGTGCCCATCGACAAGCTCAAGCCGGTGCTCGAGAAATATCGCCCTGAACCACCGGCGCCGCGCGGCGCCGGTTCCGAGAAGCGGTCATGAAGACGCGTCGCCGACTCTCGCTCACCTGGATCGATTTCCTGGTCATTGCCGCGACGGTCCTGACCTTCGCCGCGGTTGTCAGCGCCACCGTCGGGCGCGGCTAACTCTTCGGGCGCTTGTCGATCACCCGCCGCGCCTTGCCCATCGAGCGCTCGATCGTGCCAGGTGCTGCGACATCGATCGTGGCCGACAAGCCGCACATGCCTTTCAGGCGCCGCTCCAGCTCCGCCGCCGAGCGTCCCGCCGCCGCGCCGTCCAGCACGACCCGTGCCTCGACCCGCACCAGCAGGTCGTCGAGCGCGCCGGTGCGCGTGAGTTCGATGACATAGTGGCCGCTCAGCGCCGGGTCGCGCAGGATCTGCTCCTCGACCTGGCTCGGGAACAGGTTGACCCCACGCACGATCAGCATGTCGTCGCTGCGGCCGGTGATCTTGGCCATGCGCCGCATGACGCTGGCCGACCCCGGCATCAGTCGCGTGAGGTCGCGCGTGCGGTAACGGACGACCGGCATCGCCTCCTTGGTGAGCGTCGTGAATACCAGCTCGCCCGGTTCGCCATCGGGCACTGGCGTGCCCGAGTCCGGATCCACGATCTCGGGATAGAAATGGTCCTCCCAGATGGTGGGACCGTCCTTGGTTTCGATGAACTCGCAGGCGACGCCGGGGCCCATGACTTCGCTCAGGCCATAGAGGTCGACGGCATCGACACCCAGCCGCCGCTCGATCTCGGCCCGCATGCCCTCGGTCCACGGCTCGGCACCGAACAGGCCGACGCGCATCGCCGTGCTGCGTGGGTCGATGCCCTGGCGCTCGAACTCGTCGGCGATCGCCAGCATGTAGGACGGCGTCATCAGCACGACGCGCGCGCCGAACTCACGAATGAGCTGGACCTGGCGCTCGCCGAAGCCGCCCGACATCGGCACCACCGTGCAGCCCAGCCGCTCCGCGCCGTAGTGCGCGCCCAGGCCGCCAGTGAACAGACCATAGCCGAAGGCATTGTGGATGATGTCGCCGGGCCGTACGCCGCCGGTATGGAGCGAGCGCGCCATCAGGTCCGACCAGGTGTCTATGTCGCGCGCCGAGTAGCCGACCACGGTCGGCCGTCCCGTCGTGCCGCTGGAGGCATGCAGGCGCACGCACCGCTCGCGCGGGATCGCCAGCATGCCGAAGGGATAGGCATCGCGCAGGTCGGCCTTCGACGTGAAGGGAAAGCCGGCGAGATCTTTCAGCTCCCGAAAATCGTCGGGATGAATGCCAGCCGCCTGGCACTTGGCACGATACGGCGCCTGGCCTTCGTAGGCCTGGCGCAGCGTGTCGCGCAGCCGGCGGACCTGCAGCGCCCGCAACTCATCGAGCGACATCTTGACTTCAGGGAAGATCATTTTTTGTCGAACCCGAAACGTCGATAGACATAGCCCAGGCCGATCAGCGCCGCGCCCAGGCCGAGGAACGAGAACACGCGCAGCAGGCCTTTCAGCCCGGCCATGTCGATCAGGAATACTTTTGCCACCACGATGCAGACCAGCACCATGCCGGCGTGCCGGAACGCCGCCGTCTGGCGCAGGAAGCCCAGTGCCAGCAGGGCCACGCCGAACAGCAGCCAGACGATCGAATAGGTATAGAGTTCCAGCCCATCGGCCGCGAATCCGCTGCGTTCGAAGCCGGGATCGAACAGGTGCCTGACTTCGAGCGAGACATAGACGAAGGCCAGGACGGAGGCTGCGATCTCGATCAGCAGGTCGATGCGCCGGTCGGGCTCGACGTCGATCCAGCGCCGCGCCAGCGCCACCATCGCCGCCGGCACCGCATAGGCGAGGAACAGACCATTGAAGATCGGCAAGCGCCCGACGTCGGCCTTCTCGAACACCGGATTGGCAACCACCACCTGCACGATCAGCACCACCGCGACGGCGAGCCCACCGCTCAGCCGCCAGGCCCAGAGCGCCACCGGATCCGGCCGGCGGCGCGCCATCCAGAGCGCCGCCAGCGCGAAGGCGCCCCAGATCGCGACATAGAACGAGCGCTCGGTGAAGCCCGCGTCGGGTGTCGCCATCGAACCCGGCTGGAAGAGGCTGCGCACTTCCAGGGTCGCCAGCACGAAGGCCAGCAGCGCGATCGTGGCCTCGACCGCGCGCACCAGCCGCACGTCGCCGGTCGGGCGCAGGAACCGCAGGCCCACGGCCAGCGCTGCGATCGAAATGCCGTAGCCCCACAGGATCCAGTTGAAGATCGGCGTGACGCCCAGCGGATATTTCAGCACCTCGGGATTGAGCACGAAGCGCACGACGACGACCGCCAGCAGCGGCCAGCACAGCAGACGCATGGCGCGGAGATCGAGCCGCGCCGCGATCGCCGCCACTGCCGCCAGTTCGACAGCGTAGGCCACGGTGATCCACTCGCGGCTGAATTCCATCGGAATGGCGGCGGCGACGAAGAAGGTGACGCCGGCCGCGAGATAACCCAGCGCCTCGGTGGCGCCGGTCATGCTCTCCCGCCAGCGCGCCAGCCGCTCGGCACCGACCAGGAACGGCATGGCGAGGCCGACGCTGATCAGGCCCCACGGCACGCCCGTCGCGGTGCTTCGAAGCACGTACCAGCAGAGCAGGAAGTGCGTGAACGCGGCAGCCACGGCGAGCGCTGCCCAGAAGCCCGGCCGTCCGGCGTTCCACAGCAGCGCAAAGGCCGCCGCCGCGTAGAAGCCGCCGAACAGGATGGTGAGCCAGGCGAAGCGGTCGGCGTCCCAGCCGGCGCCGGCACCGCGCGTGGCGCCCCACCACAGCGCGAGGGCGAGCAGCGACAGGCCCGGTCCCAGCGCCGCCGCGTACTGGAAGCGCGGCGTCCAGCGTCCCGGCGCGAAGACCCCGGCGCCGTGAAGCGCCAGCGCCAACCAGCCCGCCTTCTGCTGGCCACTGTCGTCGACCACCAGACACACCAGCAGCACGCCGGTGCCGGCGAGGGCGGCCCAAACCAGCGCAACGACGTCGTTCGGCGGATTCTCGCGCTCGCTCATCCGCCGCCAGGTCGCCCAGACGAAGAGGCCAGCCACCGCTACCAGGAACAACCCGACCCAATGCAGTTCGCCGCCATCGCGCGACGCCAACATCCACACGACGGTCCAGAGCGCCGATCCCGCGAGGACGCCCCAGCCCAAGGGCCACCAGCCCCTGACGCGGATGACCCAAAGCGTGCCGGCGGCGATCGCCAGCAGATAGCCGAACAGGACTGGCGTGTTGGGCGTCTCGCTGCCGATGATCGCGGGGCTGGCGAAGCCGCCCACGAAAGCCAGGCCCGCGACGAAGATGCCGTGGCGCAGCGACACGCCGATGGCGAAGGCGGTTAGCGCCATCGCGCCGCCGCCGGCCGCCACTTTCGAGATCATGCCGTAGAGCGCCACGGCCGAAAACAAAGAGCCGTAGAGGGCCGCTACGCCGGCTGCTGCCAACGCCTGCGCCACGCGATCGTCGCGGACGCGCATCTTCTCGGCGCCGCCGACCAGGGCGAAGCCGAACAGCGCCGCCAGGATCACCCGCACCTCGGGAGAGAGATAGCCCTCCTCGATCGAGTAGCGGACCAGGAAGATCGCAGCCAGCGCCAGCGTGACTGCGCCCACCCACAGGAAGGCGCGCGCGCCCAGCCGCTGTTCCCAGCCACCCTGCACCGGCGCGACCACCAGCGGCGGCGGCGGCAGGACAGGTTCAGGTGGCGGCGCTTCCGCCACCACGACTGGCTCGACGACGAGCTCTTGGACGGGCTCGACGACCGGCGGCGCCACGAACGGCGGCGGCAGCGCCTCCCCGGAAAGCCCCTGCCGCTTGAGCAGCGCCACTTCCGCAACGAGCCGCTCGTTCGCCTCGCGCAGCCGCGACGTGCGGACCAGCGCCACGATGGCGACGATCGGCGTGCCCAGCGCCCAGGCGACGGCCAGCAGACCGAGGAGGATCTCTTCCACGGAAGCCGCGCTGCCTCTAGCCCTCTTTCCCTACTCCGCCGCGACGCGGGTCGGCTGGCGGACGAAGGCGCCGCGATTGTCGCGGGCGACGACGCCGCGCTTCACCACCAGGCGGTGGTTCTCCTTGCGGGCGGCGCGCTTGATATCGGCCAGGGCATCGCCGTCGCAGACCACGAGGTCGGCGCTGTTGCCTTCCTTGACGCGGCCCTGGTCGGCTAGACGCATCAAGTCAGCCGCACTCGCCGTCGAGAAGAACAGCGAATCGCGGGCCGAGATGCCGATGTCGCACATATATTCGAGCTCGCGCGCATTCTCGCCGTGACGATTGTGCGGCGTGCCGGCGTCGGTGCCCATCGCGATGCGGCCACCGGCCTTGTAGTACATCTTGGTCGCTTCGATGTGGCGGTCGTAGACACGACGGCTCTTCTCGATCACGTAGTCGGGGATCGAGCGGTCGCCGTCGTCGTAACCCTTCAGGATGTTCTTCACCGCGGCCAGCGTCGGCACCAGCCAGACGTCGCGCGCCTTCATCTCGCGGCAGCATTCCTCGTCCATGAAGATACCGTGCTCGATCGAATCGATGCCGCCGCGCACGGCGTTCAGGATGCCGAGCGCGCCCTGGGCGTGGCTGGCGCAGCATTTGTGGAAGCGATGCGCCTCGCCGATGCCGGCCTTCATCTCCTCGGCCGAATAGTGCGCATCCTCGGGGTTGACGCCCGGGGTCATCACGCCGCCGGTCGCCATGATCTTCACCAGGTCGGAGCCGGCATGGACCTGCTCGCGCACCGCCTTCACGACCTCGTCGACACCGTCGGCGACGCGGCCGGTGCGGTTGCCGTGGCCGCCGGTCATGCAGATCATGCGGCCGGCGCAGCGCATGGTCGGGCCCAGGAACTTGCCGGCGTTGAAGGCGTCGTGCAGCGCGAACTCGATATAATCCTTGCCGCCGCAGTCGCGCACGGCGGTGATGCCGCCTTCGAGCGTGCTGCGCATATATTCCATGCCGCGCACCGCGATCTGGGCGGCGCTCAACCGGTCCTGCGCCGCACCTGGGTTGCCCTCGGCGCCCGATAGTGAATGGACGTGGCAGTCGATGATGCCGGGGATCAGCGTGCCACCCGAGGTATCGACCCGCTCGCCCGCAAAGCCCGCGAACTCGGCCGCGGGCGCGACGCGCTTGATTCTGCCGCCCTCTTCCAGCACCGCCTGCCCGTCGTGAACTTTCTCACCGTCGAACAGACGCCCGCCGACATACAAGGTAGCCATACGAAACTCCCGCATTGAAACGTGACGCGACTTTGCCCCCGCGCCCGCCGCGCGGCAAGGACCGGGACACGGCCCGTTCCATGAGCCGGACTTGTGCGATCGGGCGTACGGTCGTGGCCCAACTCGACCGATGGAATTTCGGCTTTCGAACCGCCCGAAAGCCAACAAATCCTCGCCTTCTTGCGATGCAGGTGGCCCACCTGAATGTAGCGTGTGTTGTGCCCTAATGTGTGCCCGGCACAGTGTCTCGGACTTGTTTCCTTCATCCGACGATCGTCCTTCACCCAATCCTGGCCATTGCGCCGGTTGGCCGGCGTCCTTGGAGCAGCCCCGGACGGTCTTCCGAAGCCACGGCTCATCGTTTTGTCCAGTCCACGGGTCAGGACCCGCGGCGGCGACCTGTCGCTTGCTGCGCGCACCCGTGGACGGCCACGGGAGGTCATTGCCGGAACGAAAAAGGCCGGCGCGAGAAGCGCCAGCCTACAGAAAAATCATGCCAGAACCTGCTGAACTTGTCGAATCAGGAATGACTCTCAATCGACCAGCGGCATCACCTCGGCCGCGAAGCGTTGCAGACGTTCGATGCTCTCGGCGGTCGACTGGCCCCGGAAGTCGAAGATCAGCTCGTGCACGCCTGTCGTCGCGAACGAGCGGATGTCGCCGGCGATCTCCTGGGCGCTGCCGGAGAAGCTGCGGCGGGTTCCGTCACGGTCGGGAATGCCGGTGTCGTAGAGCGGCGCCTTGTAGGAGATGGTGAGGGCCGAGAAATCGCGTCCCTCTGCTTCGGTCATCTGCTTCAGCGTTGCGAGATGCGCCCGCATTTCCTCGGGCGGCAGCGGCGACGCGGCGACGGCACCGACCGGGTGCCAGCCGTTTCCATGCCGCGCGGTGCGCCGAAGGGCGGCACGCGAGTGGCCGCCGACCCAGATGGGCGGATGCGGCTTCTGCAGCGGCAAGGGCTCGCAGCGAATGTCGCTGTAGCTATAAAACTGGCCGGCGAAGCTGGCGGGCGAGGTCGTCCAGAGCTGCCTGAAGATCGTGAGCCACTCGTCGCTCACGGCGCCGCGCCGGTCGAACTCCGGACTGTCCAGCGCCTCGAATTCCTCTTTTAGCCAGCCAACGCCGACGCCCAGCGTGACGCGGCCGCCGGACAGGACATCCAGCGACGCCACCATCTTTGCCGTCAGCACGGGGTTGCGGTACGGCAGCACGAGGACCGACGTGACGAGCCGCAGTTTCTCCGTGGCGCCCGCGACGACGCCCAGGATGGAGAAGGTTTCGAGCGCATCGCCGCCGCTCGGATGCTTGCGGTCCAGCGTGTAGGGATAGGCCGAGTCGCTCTCGACCGGGAAGACGATGTGGTCGGCGATCATGGCCGAGTGCAGCCCCAGCCGCTCGCCCTCGCGCGCCAGGGCGAGAACGCCCTCGCGGGTCGCGGTCGGACCGCGGGTGGGGAGGTAGAAGCCGTAACGCATCACGAAATGCGCTGGCCGCAGCCCAGCGGATCGGCCGGCACATCGCCGCCCAGCGCCTTCAGCCGCTCGATCTCGCCGTCGATGCCGACGATGTGCGGGTTCCATTTGCGGGCCAGCTCGAAGGCCGCGACCGCACGCGCGTTCTCGCCCATCTCGGCGCGGATCATGCCGAGGCCGGAATAGGCCCCGAAGTGGCGGGGCTCGCGTTTCACCGTCTCGCAGATGTCGGCCAGCGAGGCCGTGAAATTGCCCATCAGCCAATAGGCGGTGGCGCGCTTGTTCCACGTCTCCGACAGATCGGGCGCGGTCTCGATCAGCGTCGTGAAGGTCTTGATCGAGGTCATGAGCTGTTGCTGCTGCATCTCGGCGATGCCGCGCATCATCACCGCGCGCTGCTGCTGGTTGGGGACCATGGTCCATTGTTCCCAGATCGCCGCCTCGAGCGACTGGATGGCGACCGGATCGGTGGCGTCCTTCAGTTTGGTAAAGAGTGTGTCGAGCACGGTGCCGCTCCCGGCGCTCTGCGCCATGACGTTGGCGCCCAGCATCAGGCCCAGCAGGGCAGCGAGGCAAGAGCGAATGACATTCCTCATTACAACACCTCGTGTCATCCCGAGCGAAGCGAGGGATCTTTAAGGCCATGAGCAAAGGTCCCCCTGAACTCACAAACGAAGTGCAACACCAGATTAGGGTGTTGCGATGGGAAGACATTACGGCCACCTCACCCTCGAGGAGAGGTGCACGATTGCCCAGCTTCAGCAAGCCGGCCAGT
>JAESGK010000379.1_pt1 | contig 19481 bp, 15 predicted proteins | sample 9269681 | NCBI WGS metagenome assembly JAESGK01 (sample SAMN14515347, study PRJNA621673) | algae metagenome | isolation source: Timaviella obliquedivisa GSE-PSE-MK23-08B and co-occurring heterotrophs from... | place: USA: Grand Staircase Escalante National Monument, Utah | collected 2006-08-15
CGGTCTTTCAGTGGCGTGACGATGCTGCCCCGGTTGGTATAGTCTTCCGGGTTGGCGGTGAAGACAAACTGGATCTCCAGCGGCATGCGGATTTTAAAGCCGCGGATCTGGATGTCGCCTTCCTGTAAGATGTTGAAGAGGGCCACTTGTATGCGCGCCTGCAAGTCGGGCAGTTCGTTGATGACGAAGATGCAGCGATGCGAGCGGGGTATGAGGCCGAAGTGAATAACACGTTCGTCGGAGTAGGGCAGCTTGAGGCTGGCAGCCTTAATGGGGTCTACGTCGCCGATGAGGTCGGCGATGGAAACGTCGGGTGTGGCCAGTTTTTCGGTGTAGCGTTCGTCGCGGTGCAGCCAGACTACGGGTGTATTGTCGCCGCGTTCGGCTACGATGTCTTTGCCAAAGCGGGAGATGGGCGCGAGCGGGTCGTCGTTTAGCTCAGAGCCTTCGATGACGGGTATATATTCATCGAGCAGGTTGACCATGAGGCGGGCCAGACGCGTTTTGGCCTGACCCCGCAGACCTAATAAATTTATGTCGTGGCCGGCCAGGATGGCGCGCTCGAGGTCGGGAATAACAGTTTCTTCATACCCCCAGATGCCGGCAAACACCGATTCCTTCTTTTGAAGCTTTTGAATAAGGTTCTGGCGAAGCTCTTCACGAATGGAACGCGGCGTGTAGCCCGACTTTTTTAAATCTCCTACGTTTTTGATGGATGTATGCTGCATACGGTGTGTAAAAATCAAATGTATGATTGAGTATATAAACGGAAGGAACGGCGGAACAGCCCGTGGTTTCCGTTACAGGTTTTTTGTACGGTTCCGTTTAAAATCTTCGAAGACAAGGTTGCCCAATCCCTCCAGGCTGCTGTAGTACGCATTGCCATTGTTAGCTTTGGTAAACTCGCGCACAAAGGCTTTCAGGTAGGGGTCGGTGGCGATCATAAAGGTCGTGACCGGCACCTTTAGCTTGCGCAGCTGCGAAGCCAGGTTGAGCGTGGCCCCGAGTATTTTCTGGTCGAGGCCAAAGGCGTTCTTATAATATTTTATGCCTTGCTTAATGCAGGTAGGCTTGCCGTCGGTGATCATGAAGATTTGCTTGTTGGCGTTCTTGCGTCGGCGCAGAATGTCCATTGCCAATTCGAGGCCCGCGACGGTGTTGGTATGGTATGGGCCCACGTGCAGGTAGGGCAGGTCTTTAATGGCGATCTGCCAGGCGTCGTCGCCGAAAACGAGTATGTCCAGCGTGTCTTTGGGATACTTTTTGGTGATGAGCTCGGCCAGGGCCATCGCTACTTTTTTCGCGGGGGTGATGCGGTCTTCGCCGTAGAGGATCATCGAGTGCGAGATGTCGATCATCAATACGGTGGAGGTCTGCGTTTTGTATTCGCTTTCCATCACTTCCAGGTCTTCTTCCGTCATGAAGAAGCTTTCGAGGCCGTGGTTGATCTGCGCGTTGCGCAGCGAGTCTGTTACCGCAATTTGCTCCAGTGTGTCGCCGAACTGGTAGTCACGCCGTTCGGTCGTTTGTTCATCGCCGCGTCCGCTGTGAGACGTATTGTGTTCACCTGATTTGGTGCGTTTGAGCTTGCCGAAGATTTCTTCGAGTGCCGATTGTCGCAAACTTTGTTCGCTTTTGGGCTTCAATTTGAACTCACCCCGCGGGCCTTCGTCGGTGACGTATCCATTCCTCTTGAGATCTTCAATAAAATCACCAATACCATACGTGCCATTCGTCAGGCCATGTTGGCGGTCTACTTCCGTAAGCCATTGGAGTGCTTCTGCCACATTGCCAGAAGTCATGAGCACCAGCTGCATGAAGATGTTAAGCAACTTATCAAAATCACTTTTCCCCTTTTCTTCCGGTGGCGTATATTTAGTAAAGCGGTGTCCGAGCATGCTGTTCTTTCAAACTGTAACCAATAATTACGCTATTCTGGTTCAGCGTCAAAGTTTAATTTCTTAAAACTTTAGACGCATATGTAAGAATTCTTTGGGAAACGGAAAATGGCGATAAACGGTCGTTTATATCTTTGTTTTGCAGTTTAACCCAGTCGTTATGAAACGCTCCCTTTTATTCTTCGCCCTTGTGGCCGTGATCCTTTCTTCGTGCGGCTTTGCGCACACGTGTCCGACGTATGCTAAGAAGCCTGTCGGGAAGACAGCGCCTGTTAAAGGTACGCGTATCTAAGTCTGAAAAAACAGAAAAGCCATTCGGCACACGGCCCAATGGCTTTTCTGAAAATGTGTTACCATGCCGCTAGGCCGCCTTCTTGTCGCGCATGGTACCGTAAATGTAGTCCCACAGCGGTGACGATACGCCGAAGATCACTTCGCCGTCTTTGTAATGGTGTACGCTGTGGTTTACCCAAAGTTTCTTGAAGACATTTTTCGGGGGCTGGTAAGCGTGTACCATGTAGTGCACGGCCAGGTATGCGGCGTAGCCTACCAGGAAGCCCGGCAGGAACGCGAATACCCGGTCGCCCATGATGACGCGCAGCAGCAGGAGCAGCACCGTAGAGATGGTGATGCTCAGCAGCGGCGGCATGGCCAGCCGGTCTTTATCTTTTGGAAACTCATGGTGTATACCATGCAGGGTGTATTGCAGTTTTTCCCTGACCTTGCTATAGGTGGGCATGTGGAACACGTGACGGTGCACGTTATATTCCACCCACGTAAACGTAATAAGACCCGTAGTAAACAGGCCTATGGTTTGCCAGGGGTCAAGGGTCGTGTGCGTGATGCTCCAATAGAGCAATCCTCCCGAGTACGCAAAAAATACAATTAAAGGAACCGAAATGTGCGTTCTTGACAGTTTTTCCAGGATCGGGTTGTCAAAAAGTTGCTTAGTTCCTTTGTTTTTGGGTGATACTGATGCCTCCATACACATACTAGACTTTTGTGAAAATCACATATTAGGTTCTGGCTCTGGCTAAAATAACGTCTAAACAATGGTTTTAGCTGCAGTTTTTTCCAGAATTCGCTGATAATAATTTTCGTATAAGGGTAATATGCGTGTTATGTCAAATTCTTGTGCCCGCTTGAGCGCGTTTTCTTTAAAGCGTGGAAGGTTATTCTTGTCGAGAATCAATAACGCTTTTTGGGTCATATCTTCCACATCTCCCACGGGGCTCATAAAGCCGGTCTGACCGTCGATGTTCAGTTCGGGCAACCCGCCTGTGTTGCTGGAGATCACCGGTACCTCGCAGGCCATCGCTTCCAGTGCGGCCAAACCGAAGCTTTCTTTTTCGGAAGGCATGAGAAAAAGATCGGCTACCGACAGTACTTCTTCTACTGCATCGAGCTTTCCGAGGAAACGAACGTCGTCATAGATGCCGAGCTCGCGGCACATCTTCTCGGCGTGGCTGCGCTCCGGGCCGTCGCCGATCATTAACAGCTTGGCCGGTATCTCTTTGCGGATGTTGGCGAAGACGTGGATCACATCGGGTATGCGCTTTACCTTGCGGAAGTTGGAGGTGTGGACCACCAGCATTTCGCCGTGGGGGCAGATGGCTTTTTTGAAGTGATCTTTCTTTTGCTTCTTAAATTTCTCCAGGTCGATGAAGTTGGGAATGACTTCGATGTCATTCACGATGGGGAAGTATTCGTAGGTTTCTTTTTTCAGGTCTGCCGACACCGCCGTTACGCCGTCGGACTGGTTGATGCTGAAGGTTACGACGGGCTCGTAGGAAGGGTCTTTTCCCACCAGGGTGATGTCGGTACCGTGCAGCGTGGTGACGACGGGTATGACGATGCCCTGTGATTGCAAGATCTGCTTGGCCATGTAGGCGGCCGAGGCGTGCGGTATGGCATAGTGCACATGCAGCAGGTCGAGGCCTTCGTTCTTCACGACGCTGACCATTTTACTGGCAAGTGCCAGCTCGTAGGGCGGGAATTCAAACAGGGGGTAGCTGCGGAAGTCCACCTCGTGGTAGAACAGGTTTTCGTTGAAGAGGTCTAACCGCGGGGGTTGCGAGTAGGTGATGAAATGTACTTTGTGACCCTCTTGGGCCAGGGCTTTGCCGAGTTCAGTGGCCACGACGCCGCTACCGCCGAAGGTAGGGTAGCATACGATGCCGATCTTTATCTGTTGCACGTGGTGGTAGGATTTATGGAAGCGTAACCCTTTTAAGCGCACGTAAGTTTCCGTGCAAATGTTAATTTATTGCGAATTCGCGCAATATTGAAAGATTGCCTGATAAATGACATCCTGAATACGCGGGCGGATATTAGCGGTAAGTAAACGGCCGCTGCGGTCGGGGTAGACCCGGTTGGACAGGAATATATAGACTACGTCGAATTCCGGGTCTACCCAGAGGCATGTTCCGGTAAAACCGGTGTGTCCATACGTGCGGGGTGACGCCAGCAGTGACGTGGGGCTGTTCCAGTCGCTCTGCACGGGCTTGTCCCAGCCCAGTCCACGGCGCCCTTTATACATGCGGTCGGAAAAGAGCCGCACAGTCTCCGGCTTATAGTATCGGTAGCCGCCGTAGTTCCCTTCCTGTAAGAGCATTTGGCCGAGCTTGGCCAGGTCATTGGCGGTACTGAACAGGCCCGCGTGGCCGCTTACACCGCCCATCATGGCGGCGCGCTCGTCGTGCACCGTACCGGCTACGGGCTCGCGGCGATAGATCTTGTCGTATTCGGTCGGGGCAATGTGTTGCATGGGGAACCGGTCGAGCGGGTTGAACCCCGTGGTGTACGCGCCGAGGGGCTCATAGAAGTTTTGGGCCAGGAAGTCTTCGAGCGGTTGGTTGAGCACCTTTTCTGCCAGGCGCTGCAAGATCATGAAGCTCAGGTCGCTGTATTTGTACGGGTAGGGTGTGCGTGGCGGCTTCTCGGTCAGCTTGGACTGGATGATCCACGACCAGATGGAGTCTCGCATGAGCTTGTTGGTGTACAGGTGCGGCGACACTTGCAACGGAAAGGCTGCACTGCGCGTGCGGCTGTAGTACTGTGGCAGGAACGTGGTGTCTTTTACCGTCTGGGGCCACAGGGGGATGAAGGGTTGCAAGCCCGCCTGGTGCGTGAGCAGCTCCATGATGGTAATGTCTTTTTTATTCGACCGCCGCAACTGGGGCAAGTAGATGGACACCTTGCGGTGTAGATCGATCAATCCCTTTTCATGCATAAACATGACGGCCTGTAACGTGGCCGACACTTTGGTGAGCGAGGCCAGATCATAAATGGTTTGCTCGTCGACGGGTGTCTTGCGATCGTAGGTCTGGTAGCCGAAGGTTTTGTCGTATACTACTTTGCCGTGGCGGGCCACCAGCACCTGGCATCCCGGGGTGGCCTGGCTGCGGATGGCTTCGTTGGCGATGTCGTCGATGCGGGCCAGGATGCGGCTGTCCATGCCGACGGCTTCGGGTACCGCATAGCCCAACCGGTCCAGTGCCGGTGTGGAGGCGCCGAGCCCTGCAGGCAGAAGCGCGGAAGCGGCGAGGGGTAATTGCCCGTCGGCCGGCAAGCTACCGAAGATGACTTCGGCTACGTTGCGCAACAGTTCGGGCGAATGTTTGTAGGTGGTAATGACGGTGGGGAAGCGCGATGCTGTTCGTAAAAAATGTTCGTTGCCAAAGTCGCAGAGTATAACTTCGTTGGAGTTGAGCAGGCGGGGGAGCATGCCGCTGACGCGATCGATCGTCTCCTGGGTGGTTTGTGGGAAGATGCCGATGATGATCGTGCCGGGACGTTCGGTGGCTTTGGCGAATACATCGGTGCCGGTATTTTCGTCGATGCTATACTGCGCGGTCTGCGCGTAGCGGGTCAGGTATTCGTAGAACGCGCTGTTGGCTTTGGTCGTGTCGGTGGCAAAGTAGGTAAAGTATTTATTGTCGAGTACTTTGACGGGCAGTGTGCCGGCCTGGTTGCGCAGCACGGTGATGGCCGCTCGTTCCAGCCGCTCGGCCAGCATGCGTGTTTTCGCGGGATGCAGCGTAGCCGGTACGTTATCGATCGGCGGTGGTTGTGGTTTATTCAGCCCGGCATCGTATTTGGCGGCGAGGATCTTTTTAACGGTAGCGTTGAATTGCGCTTCCAGGGTTTCATCGCGGCGTATGGCCCGGCGTATGCGCCGGATGGCGTCGCTGATGTCGACCGGATAGACCAGCATGTCGTTGCCTGCCACGAAGGCGTTAAGCTCGGCTTCGCCGGCGCGCTGGTCTTTGGCCTGGGCGGTGGCGATGCGGATGTCGCCAAAGCTCATGCCGCGGTAGCCGCTCTGCCGCTTCAGCCACGGGCCGGTATAGAGGGATGCGAGCATGGCTGAGTTAAATACATTTTTGCGCGCCTGGTTGCTGTTGGCATAAAACAAGGGGAAGGCGCCCGAGGCGGGCATTACGGCGGTTAGCCCCGCGTTGAAAAGTTCTTTAAAGGGATATACTTGCCCCGAGTCGAGCGACGGCTGTATAAGGGGGTGACCTTTTTGTACATCGGTCACGGTAATGCCTTTTAGTGGAAAGTGGGTGACGCATAAAAGCACCTGCTGGCTTTGCAAGCCTTGCAGAAACGCTACCGACTTTGCTGCTACACGTTGTGGGTTCTCGCCGAGCGAAAGCGGGCTCATGCGCAGGGGCATGGGGTTGCGGGCGGTGTCGCCCAGCGATGTGAAGTACAGCTGAACGCCCAACAGTTTTAACTGCCGGCCTACTTCGCTGCCCAGCTGGTATAGGAGCGAGTCGGGACGAATGGCGCCGAGCATCATGGGTGACGGGAACGCCAGCAGGCTGTCGGGTGTCGAGCCGAGACCGGCGGGGGCTTCCTGCGCAATGAGCAGGGGAATGTCGGCTTCGTCCTGCATGCGCCGGATGATGCGCGCCTGCAGCATGGGCGTGGTGGTGCCGGCAAAGAGGAGGCCGCCGACCTGGTCGTTCTTTACTTTGGTTTCGATGTCGCGCAGCTGCGATTCGTTCATGGTGGCCGATACCGGCAGGAGGAACAACTGGCCTATGCGTTTGCCGGTGTTGAGGGCGTTAAAGACGCTGTCTACCCAGGCCTCGCGTGTACGTGTCGTTTGCGCCTGCGTAGACGAAAATACCGTTAGTACTGCCAGCAGGCAGAAGAAGATTTTTTTTGTCATCCGGTTATTGCGTTTAAAAAATAGGGAGACCGCCAACTTTACGGCTAAGTTAATGGTTAAAACCATACCGGATAAAACAGGATGGCCGGCAATTCAGCCACCCGGGCCAAAAACATCTCCAATCGTGCGGTAAAATGTGCACATTTGCATCGTCATACATTAGCTTCTTGTTTCATGCCTGATATTATCCAGCTTCTGCCTGATGCCATCGCCAATCAGATCGCTGCCGGCGAGGTCGTGCAGCGGCCGGCATCGGCTATCAAAGAGCTGATGGAAAACGCCATCGATGCAGGGGCGCGGAACATCCGGCTGATCGTCAAAGATGCCGGCAAGACGTTACTACAAGTTATTGACGACGGTATGGGCATGACCGAGACCGATGCGCGCATGAGTCTCGAGCGCCACGCCACGTCCAAGATCCGCCGCGCGGAAGATCTCTTTACACTTCATACCATGGGCTTTCGCGGCGAGGCGCTGGCGTCCATTGCCGCCGTGGCCCAGATGGAAATGAAGACCCGCATGGGCGACCAGGAGCTGGGCACCTTACTGGTGGTGGAGGGCTCGGAGGTTAAGCGACAGGAGCCGGTTGCCTGCGAGAAGGGCACGAGCATTTCCGTTAAAAATCTTTTCTTTAACATTCCCGCCCGCCGCAATTTCCTCAAATCCAATGCGGTGGAAATGCGCCATATCATAGACGAATTTCAACGGCTGGCACTGGCAAACCCCGACATTGGGTTTATGCTGCAGCAAGCCGATGAGCTGGTGTATGACCTGGCGGGCGCCAAGATTGGCCAGCGCATCGTCAACCTGTTTGGCAAGACCTACCAGGCGCAATTGGCTACATGCCAGGAAGAAACCGATCAGCTAAAAGTCTCGGGCTATGTGGGCAAGCCCGACTTTGCCCGCAAGACACGGGGCGAGCAGTTCCTCTTTGTAAACCGCCGTTTTATTCGCAGCAACTATTTGCACCATGCGGTGATGAGCGCCTTTGAAGGACTGCTGCCGGAAGGCAGCTTTCCATTCTATGTGCTGTTTATCGAGATCGACCCGCGCCACATCGACGTGAACGTGCACCCCACCAAAACCGAGATCAAATTTATAGACGAGCGGGCAGTATATGCCGTGGTACGCGCGGCGGTGCGTCAGGCCATTGGCTCGCATAACCTGACGCCGGCCATCGACTTCGATGCAGACGTAAACCTGATTGCCAAGCTAAACAATGCTGCCGGCGAAACGCGCGAGGCCTACTTTGACGAGCGGTTCAGCACGGCGTTGCACAAGCATCCCAACAATGCCGACAACTGGGAAAAGCTTTTTGAAGGCCTGGAGCGTACGCCGACGCCGTCGCGGCCGGTGGAGGATACGCCGCCGGTGCATACGTTGCGGTTTGAGAGTGCCATGAACCAGACGGGCACAACGTCGGTGATAGAAGATAGGCCTTTATTCCAACTTCACGGGCGTTACATCGTTAAACAGGTAAAATCGGGCATGATGATTATTGATCAACAGGCTGCGCACGAGCGGGTGTTGTTCGAAAAATTCATGTCGCAGGTCAAGAACAAGACAGCCCAAAGCCAACAGAGCTTGTTTCCCCAGGCCATTACGTTTTCGCCGTCCGATTTTGCTCTGGTGCTGGAAATCCACCAGGAGCTGATCGCGTTTGGCTTCCGCGTGGAGGTTTTTGGGAAAAATACAATGGTGGTAAACGGCATCCCGGCCGGGGTGAAACCCGGCAATGAAAGGGAGCTGTTCGAGGGATTGATCGAGCAGTTTAAGATCAACCAGGACGAGCTGGTGCTGCCTTTGCAAGAGAATCTGATGCGGTCACTGGCCCGGCGGGCGGCGATTCGGTCGGGACAGACGCTGGAACAGGCGGAAATGCGGTCGCTGACCGAAAATTTGTTTGCCTGTACCACACCCAATTATGCGCCGGATGGCCGGCCGACGTTTTTTATTTTGGAACTCAATAAAATAGAAAGTTACTTTCGATAGACTTAACAGGTAAGGACTAAAATACGCCATATGTTTAGATTGACACCGGTTGTACGTAATCTTGTTATCATCAACGTGATCGTTTTTGTACTGCAGAACTTTGTACAGGGGCTTACCGAGCTATTGTCTCTGTATGGCGTGCAGACACCCTACTTCAAGCCTTACCAGCTGTTTACGTATATGTTCGCCCACGGCGGCTTTATGCATATTTTCTTTAATATGCTGGTGCTGGCCACCACCGGACCGATCCTGGAAAATTTCTGGGGTCAGAAAAAGTTCCTTATCTTTTACCTGGTGACGGGTATTGGCGCGGGGGTATTTCACTTGCTGATGGAAGCATTCGTGCTGCACGGCCCCGGGTCGCAGATGCTGGGTGCCTCGGGTGCAGGCTACGGTGTACTGATGGCCTTTGGTATGATGTTTCCCAATATGGAGATGATGCTGTTGTTTCCGCCCATTCCGATCAAAGCCAAGTACCTGGTGTGGGTGTTGGGTGGTATGACCTTTTTACTCAGCGGTGCCGGTGTAGCACACTTTGCCCACCTGGGGGGCATTATCTTTGCATTTATACTGCTGCGCATCTGGCGGAGCCAGGGCGGTAGCTACTTTTGATATTGACCTATGTTCGAAGAATTTAAGAATGCATTCAGCCGGTATAACAATGCGACGATCCAGCTGATCATCATCAACGTGGTCGTGTTTGTGGTGCTGGGTATTTTGGCGGTGGTGGGTGATATTTCCGGGCTCTCCAGCGGCATGAGCTGGGTACACCTGCAGTTTACTATTCCGTCGCCAATCCAGGAATTTATTCACCGCCCCTGGACCATCCTGACGTATGCCTTCATGCACAGCGGCCTGGGGCATATCTTCTTCAACATGCTGGTGCTGTATTATTTCGGACGTCTCTTTTCCGAGTACCTGGGCAGCGATAAGCTTATTGCCATTTATATACTGGGGGCCATGGCCGGCGGCGCGTTGTACCTGTTGGTCTACAACACGGTGCCGTTTTTTGCCGACCGTAATAATGCCACGATGGTGGGCGCCTCGGCGGCTGTCGATGCGATCGTTGTCGCCACGGCCACGCAGCTGCCGAACTATACTTTCTTTTTGTTCCTGATTGGCCCCGTACGGATCAAGTATATCGCAGCATTTTTTGTATTACTTTCCTTCCTGAGTGCAACCGGACCAAATGCCGGCGGAAATATTGCGCACTTAGGCGGCGCGGCGATGGGTTTTATATACATGAAGCAGTTGCAGGCCGGTGCTAACTGGGGCTTCTGGATCACGGCGACACTCGACTGGATCAAGGGGCTCTTTAAGCCGCGCTCGCGCGTGAAGGTAAGCTACCGCAACGAGCGGAACCGGTCGGAGCCGCGGGGACGTACCGCGCCACAGTCGTCTTCTGCATTGTCGCAAGCCGAGCTGGATGCTATTCTCGACAAGATCTCCGCGGGCGGGTATGAAAGCCTGACCAAGGACGAGAAAGAGAAGCTCTTCAACGCCAGCAAGAAATAATCTATACCCTTTAGCTTTTATTGGCCAGCTGGCCACAGGCAGCGTCGATGTCTTTGCCGCGGCTTTTGCGTACGCGCGTAGTAATGCCGTGGCGCTCGAGCAGGTCCATGTACATGCGAATGGACTCTTCCGATGCTTGTTGGAATTCGCCGTCGTCGATGGGGTTGTATTCGATCAGGTTTACTTTCGAGGGAATGATCTGTGCAAACTTGAGTAGGGCACGGGCGTGCTCTTCGTTATCGTTTATGCCTTTCCACACCACGTACTCGTAGGTCACCTTCCGCTTGGTTTTGTGATACCAATATTTCAGGGACTCGCCCAGCTCGCTGAGGGAGTTGGTGTCGTTGATGGGCATGATGGCCGAGCGGGTTTTGTCCAGTGCGGCGTGGAGCGATACCGCCAGGTTGAACTTTACGCCGTCGTCGGCCATTTTGATAATCATTTTTGCCAGGCCCACGGTAGAGACCGTGATGCGTTTGGACGCCATGTTGAGTCCCTTTTGCGAGGTGATCTTTTCAATGGCGGACATGACGTTGGCGTAGTTGAGCAGGGGCTCGCCCATGCCCATAAACACGATGTTGGTCAGGGGCCGGTTGTAGAACAATTCGGATTGTTCTTTGATGGCCACCACCTGGTCGTAGATTTCGTCGGGGCTGAGGTTGCGCTGGCGTTTGAGGCGCGCGGTGGCGCAGAACTTACACGCCAGGCTACATCCTACCTGCGAGGAGACGCAGGCGGTGATGCGCTTTTCGGCGGGGATGAGCACGGACTCTACCACCATGCCGTCGTGCAGGGTGACGGCGTTTTTGATGGTGCCGTCGCTGCTGCGCTGCATGTGGTCTACCTTGATGTGGTTGATCACGAAGTGCGTTTTGAGCATGTCGCGCAGGGTGACGGACAGGTTGGTCATCTGGTCGAAGCTTTTGGCAGACTTGTTCCACAGCCATTCATAGACCTGCTGGGCACGGAACGCCTTTTCGCCGTGCTGCACGAAGAATTCCTTCAGCTCTTCCGCCTTCAGTTTTCGAATGTCGCGCCGGGACTCTGTTTCAACCATTTTGCAAAGGTAAGGGGATATTTGCAGAGATGCACGGAGGGAGGGGGAACTTAAAAAAAATCTGGTTTTGCGAGTTTGGCGCTGTTTGGACAGCGTTTAACGCTTATATATGTAAGCTTTCATGTGCGTTTTAAATTCCGCTGGTGTGTAAACTCGTCCCGCTTTAATATCCTCTTGTGCTTCAAGGGCAGATTCAATCATACTGTCGCGAAGATCGGCCGCTCTTTTTAACATGTCATAGACCTGTTTCAAAATTTCAGGATCATTGAGTTCGTCGATCATTCTTTTGATCTCACGTTTCATTTTTTCTATTTCCATGCCGAAAGCTATCGAACGACTTTCGGCTATGATAAGCTATAACAGAATAAGATATTCCAACTATGGTTTTATCCTTATAAAAACTTTGGCCTCGCAGGCTCTTGAAACGTTTGAAAAGCTTCTTACCGACCTGGATTTCTGCCGAAGTGGCTAATGTCCGGATTTCGAATAAACCATTTTCAAACGCGTTAACCTGTACTGATAGGTATGCTTATAAAACTCTTGAGGTCATCTCTTAAAAAAGAGGCATCCACCAACTTATCGGCATTATAGTTCCGAATCGGCATTATAGTGCCGGTTTGATTATTTTTCTATGTATTTAGGGGCGTAAAAGTCGGAAACCGGCAATTTATTGCCGATTTGATAAATCGCTTATTACGGTTTGATCCGCACAAAAACCTTGGTCTCGCACGCTCTTGAAACGTTTGAAATAATCAGCGAATCGCCTTCGAGCTTTTCGACGGTGAAGCTTTCGATGATGGTGCGGGACTTCTTGTCGAGGAAGTGCAGGGAGGTGCCGTCGTATTTGTACAGGAATGAGCGCGAGTTATAGGTCTTTTTGCGGCTGATGATGCGGGTGTTCTCTTCGCCGGCATTGTTGTCTTTGAGTTGCAATATCTGGGCGGAGGAGCCGGCGCGGCTTTTCATGTCGTCTACTACTTCTTGCATGCCCAGGTCATCGACATTCATGTCGTCGTCATCGTCCAGGCAGCTGGTTTGTTTTACCAGTTGCCATTTGCCGATCAGGGACTGCGCCTGGATGGGAACGGTGGCAGCCAGGCCACACAGGCAGGCAAGGCAAAGTACGATCACGAGCTTCATAGGGGGAATGTTGGTTTTAGCGTCCATGGGAAATTGGGCAATCCTCTCGTAGTCCGGCGGCCGGATAAAGCGTATACCGGCCGTTTGTACCGCTACAAGGGGCGTAACCAAATTTAGTCAAATTTCAGGCCAGCCAAGTTGCCCGCAAGCGGTATTTTAGGGGATCAGTACCCGGTTGTTATGAAAAAACTGCATATGGCTCTTGTCCTGCTGGTTGTTTTTGGGGCTTGCCGCCAGCCTTTGCGGGAGGATGCTGACTTTCTGGAAAATCTCCTGGCCCGTGACCCTACCCTGGCGGCGGTGCTCGCGCGTGCCGATTCGTTGGAGGTGCAGATCATCTATACCATGATCGACCGCGACACGGCGAACCACCCCACCTTCCGCACATTTTATTATAACGTAAATTCCACGCATTATTTCTATCCGGCGTCTACCGTCAAGCTGCCGGCCGTTATGCTGGCTCTGGAAAAGTTGCGTGCGCTGAACATCGACAGCCTGGATGTGTATACTCCCATGTTCCACGATAGTGTCTACACCGGGCAGCTGTCGGTTGCACGCGACAGCACGGCGCGTAGTGGGCTGCCGTCGGTGGAACACTATATAAAGAAGATCCTGGTTGTCAGCGACAACGATGCGTATAACAGGTTGTACGAGTTCGTGGGGCAAAAGGCGATGAATGAACGGCTGCATGAACTGGGTTATTCGCAGGTGCGTATTTTGCATCGGCTCGAGCGGCCGCTGAGCCGTGATGAGAATGCACACACAGAGGCGGTGCGGTTTGAAAAGCAGGGACGTGTGGTATACCAGCAGCCCATGTTGGTGAACGAGCCATTGGTCGAGGTGCCCGAGAAGATATTTCGCGGAACGGGATTTATACGCAACGATTCGCTCATTCAGCGGCCCTTTGATTTTACCTATAAGAACTTTTTCCCCCTGACAGAACAGCATGCCATGCTGCGGGCTATTCTTTTCCCCGAAACGGTACCGCCCGCCCGGCGTTTTTCGATTTCAGAAGAGGATCGTGCACGCGTGCTGGAGTATATGTCGCAGTTACCGACGGAGACATACACCCCGCCCTATGCAACGGATACGACGTACTACGAGGCCTACTGCAAGTTTTTGATGTTTGGTGGCGGCCGTGGACCGATGCCGCGCGGCATTCGGATCTTTAATAAGGTGGGCGATGCCTACGGCTATCTTATCGACAACGCCTACATTGTAAACTTCGACACCGGCGTGGAGTTTATGGTGAGTGCGGTGATCAATACCAATACTGACGGCATTTATAACGACGGCAAGTATGACTACGAAACAGTAGGGTTCCCCTTTCTGAAGCGGTTGGGTGAGGTCCTGTACCGGTATGAAAGTGAGGAACGGGAGAAGGATGTGATGCCCGAGTTTTCGGGGTTCAGATTTTATTACAACGACAGAAAACAATAAGCAGCGTGGCGGCTAACCCTTTTTTGAAAAATCGCTTTATTAAACGAACTTCCCACCCCTCAGATGGCACATATTATGGTTAAAAGTAATGCGATTGTACTGACCGGAGGCTTCCTGGACACCGGTAGCGCGAAGACCGCGCATGGACTGATCCGTGGCACGGACCGGTTTAACATTGTGGGTGTCATCGATCAGAAGTACCCGGGCGCGGATGCAGGCGAGGTGCTCGACGGTCGCAAGCGCGACATCCCGGTGTATGCCACACTGGACGACTTTCAGAAGACGTCGCCCGTGGCGGCAACCTACTGCGTGGTGGGCGTCGCCACGAAGGGTGGCGTGATACCCGATACGCTGCGGGCTTTGCTGCGCGAGGCACTCGAGCACGGTTTCAACCTGGTGAACGGGTTGCATGAGTACGTGGCCGACATTCCCGAGCTGGCCGCGCTGGCACAGGACAAGGGGTTGGAGATCATCGACGTACGCAAGCCCAAGAAATTCAAGGACCTGCATTTCTGGACGGGAAAGATCGTGGAGGTAAAATGCCCGAAGATTGCCGTGCTGGGCACCGACTGTGCACTGGGCAAGCGCACCACTACCCGGTTTCTGGTGGAAGCTATGCGCAAGGCTGGTTACAAAGCTGAGATGATCTATACGGGGCAAACCGGGTGGATGCAGGGAGCCCGATATGGTTTTGTATTCGATTCGACGCTGAACGATTTTATCTCGGGTGAAATGGAACATGCCGTGGTGACCTGTTACCACGAGGCGAAACCCGATATCATTTTTATTGAAGGGCAGTCGTCGCTGCGCAACCCCAGTGGTCCTGCCGGTGCGGAGTGGATCGTGTCGGCCGCGGCCGACGGTGTGGTGTTGCAACATAACCCGGCGCGAAAGCAATACAAGGATATGGAGTATTATCCTGCTTACATTGCCGACCCCGCCGATGAGATCGCCCTGATTAAATTGTACGGTGCCCCGACCGTGGCGCTGACGATCAATACGGCCAAAATGACTGAGCCCGAAGCACGTGTTTATGCAGAGCAATATAATCGTAAGTTAAATATCCCGGTGGTGCTGCCGCTGGAGGACGGTGTCGACAGCCTGGTGCCGCTATTTGAGGCAATGATCAAAAACAGCGTGGCGCAGGTATAGCGTCGCGCTAGTAGAGAATCTAACTATCCTATTTTATATACATGGCCAAAATAAAAGACATCCGCGTATGGAGCGCCGACCTGGGCAACACGAAGCCTTACACCATCGCGTTTAAAACTGTTGACGAGGTACGCAACGCTTTTGTAGAGATCACGCTCGATAACGGTATTACGGGCATCGGCGCAGGAAACCCCAGCGAGTACGTGGTAGGCGAGACCCTCGACCAGTGCCTGGAAGCGTTGGAAGAAAAGAACCTGGAGTTTCTGATCGGCCGCGACATTCGCGAGATCAACCAACTGACCTTTGAGATCTGGAAGAAGTTCCCGGCAAATCCTTCTGCGCGGGCGGCACTCGACATCGCGCTGTACGATACCTTTACGAAGCACCTGGACATTCCCCTGGTGAAGTTCCTGGGACAGAAGATCAAGAAGCTGCAAACGTCCAATACGATTGGTATTAAGAATGTGGAGGAAACTCTGAAAGAGGCGGAAGACTATATTCAGCGCGGCTTTAAAGTGCTGAAGGTAAAGCTGGGCAAGGACCTCGACGAAGATGTCGAGCGGGTAATGAAGCTGCGGGAGAAGTTTGGGGCGAGTATTGTCATTCGTATTGACGCGAACCAGGGCTATACGGTGGCGCAGACGATCGAGTTTTATGGTCGGGCATATGATTTGAATATCGAGCTGATCGAGCAGCCGTTGCCGGCGCACGATATCAATGAAATGAAGGGATTGCCGAAGGAAGTTAGGAATGTGATTGCGGCCGATGAGTCGTTGATTACACCGGCGGACGCGTTGGAGCTTATCAAGCCTCCGAAGGCGGCAGCGATCTTTAATATCAAGTTGATGAAGTGCGGTGGGATTAGCCAGGCGTTGAAGATTGCCGATATCGCGCTGCATGAGGGTGTCGATTTGTTTTGGGGATGTAATGATGAAAGCATTGTAAGTATTACGGCGGCGTTGCACGCGGCGTATGCTTGTTCGAATACGAAGTATATTGATCTGGATGGAAGCTTGGATTTGGCACGTGATGTGGTGAAGGGGGGATTCATCTTAAAAGATGGGTATATGTATTGTTCGGAGAAGCCCGGATTGGGCGTGGAGAAGATATAAGTGTATATTCTAATTTGAAATGTATAGACCGTTCGGGATTCCGAACGGTCTTTTTTTATACCAGTCGGCCCCTTCAGGGTATAGGTTCATTTTGCTTATATATCGCGTCAACCAATATTTCGCAATTAAATTGTTTTTTGCAGTATTAGTGTATGGAGGTTTTCGTGATATTGATAGCGAATGTCGAAAGGGTAGTTGTCGCAGATTTTTTTGACGATGGCAAGGCCCAGGCCGAGAGAAGCGGAACTTTGCTGTTGTTTTTTGAAGCGTTCGAAGAGGCGGTCGGGGTCGATGGTGAGAGGCGCACCGGTGTTGGCGACCGTGAAGGTGGTGGCCGTAATAGTGATGTCGATGCGGCCGTTGGGTATGTTGTGGCGAATGGCGTTGCTAAGGAGGTTGGTGATGAGGATGTCGGCGAGGGCCGGGTTCATTTCGACCTCGAAAGATGCCTGCGGGGTGACTGTTATGGTCAGTGATTTGTGGGCGATGAATTCTTCGAGTTCCTGGAGCTTGGCAGTTAGGCGCTCGTGGAAGTCGACGGCGGTGTGTTCGAAGAATTGGCCGTTGTCGATTTTAGAGAGCAGCAGTAATGCCTGGTGCAGGCGCGACAGACGTATGGAGGATTCGTGGATATTTTGGATCCAGCGCATTTGCTCGTCGGTAAAGTTGCTTTGTTGGATCAGCGCTTCGACGCGGCTGTTAATCAGCGCCAGCGGAGTTTGAATTTCGTGCGCAGCGTTTTCGGTAAATTCTTTTAAGCTCGTGTAGTCCCGGGCGATCTTATCCGTCATTTTACGCAAGACCGAGTTGAGCTCGTTAAATTCGAAGATCTTTTCTTCGCGTAATGCCAGGCCACGGCCCTCGTTCAGGTCGAAGGCTTTGGCAGAAGCCAGGGTAGCGTAGAAGGGTTCCCAGATGGTGCGGGCGATACGTCGTTGGAATAAAAATAGGAGCAGCAGGCCAATGCTGAGTACAATCAGCATGGTGCCGGTAATGGACTTTAGCAATTTGATCGATTCGATCAATGACTTACGGATGCTGACTTTGTAGTGTGTTTTGCCAATGGTGCTGATGAAGCTGTGTTCGCGAAAGGGTACGTATTCGTTGCTATAGCGGTTGTAAAGTAGCGTGTCTTTGAATACGGCATAGTTTGCGGGTAGATTGCCGGCCGTGTCGAGCTCGATCTTGTTTTCGACGAAATAGCAGCTTTCGTCCCACATGCCGTGAGTCTTTGTAAAGTTCTCGAAGTCGCGGCGTTCGACGGTGAGGCGATCTTCTACCTCCTGGTAGATAACGTGCTCGACAACCAGATAGAACGCCAACCCTACGATGATATAGGTGAGGACGGCGAATAGAATGTAGTAGAGGTTGGTGCTATCGAACAGTTTCACGTGTCACTGAATTTATAGCCGATGCCGTAGATGGATTGTATATAGTCTTTACACCCTTTGTCGGTGAGCTTCTTGCGCAGGTTCTTGATATGTGAGTACAACATGTCGAATGAGTCGGCCATGTCGATGCTGTCGCCCCAGAGGTGCTCGGCCATGGCCGGCTTCGTTAGCGCCACATCGATGTTGGACATGAAGTATAGCAGCAGGTCGTATTCCTTTTTTGATAAGGGTACTTCCGTTTGGTTAACAAAAACTTTGCGTGCCGTGTAGTTCACCAGGAGCTCGTGGAAGCGTATTTCGTTACTGCCGCCGAAATTGCGGCGGCGCAATATGGACTTTACCCGGGCGGTCAGTTCCGAGAGGTGAAAAGGTTTGGTGAGATAGTCGTCGGAGCCAATTTCGAGGCTGCGGATTTTGTCTTCCAGCGCGTTGCGTGCCGAGATGATAATGATGCCGGAGGAAGCTTTAATTTTTTTTAGAATCTCCACGAGGTCAAAGCCCACGCCGTCGGGCAGGTTGATGTCGACGATCACGCAGTCGTAGGCGTAGAGGTTGATCTTTTCTTCGGCGGAGTGAAAATCGAATACGGTTTCGGTGACAAAACCGTCTTTTGTCAGGTGTGCCGCAATACTTTCGGCCAGGTCGCGCTCGTCTTCAATGATGAGTATTTTCAAAGCCTGTTGTGGAAAAGTGATCGAATATACGGCCTCAATTCTGGAAAAATATTGGAATTCGGGAAGTTCTGTTTCCAAAATGTTTCCAGAATCGACCCCGTACTATTGTGGCCATGAAACAAAAGCGGATCGATCGTCGAACTACCAGGCTAACGCTCGTGCTGGTCCTTTTGGCCAGTACGCATGCCACCCACGCACAGCAGCGCCTGCCTGAGGTGCTGGACCAGGCCGTACAGTATTATCCATCGTTAAAGGCCCGGCAGGCCGAGGTGCACAGTGCGGAGCAAGATGTGAAAACGAGTACCAGCGACTATATTCCCCGGTTGTCGGTGCAGCACCAGTATACATACTCTACCAACAACAGCGTGACGGGTTCCTTTTATCCCAATGGCGGCACCGTTATTTCGCCGTCGGGAGGAATTCGTGCGGATAATATTTATGACGGCACCTTTGGCAGCTTTACCTCGGCGCTGCTCGAGTGGAACATTGTCAACTTTGGAAAAGTGTACACCTCCGTGGGTGCTGCCCGCACAGCACTGGCCGCGAGTCAGGCGGCGTATGAAAACGAATTGTTTCAACATCGTGTGCAAGTAGCAGATGCTTATTTGCTTTTGCTGATTGGGGAGAAGCTGGAGGATATTCAACAGGCCAATCGTGATCGTGCAGAAAACTTCCGGCAAGTAGTCTCCGCGGGTGTACAGTCGGGATTGCGTCCGGGGGTTGACAGCGCGCTAGCCGAAGCAGAATATGCCAGGGCAAATCTGTTGCTATTGGAAAGCCACCGTAACGAGCAAGCGCGACAGTTACGGCTGCAGGAGCTTACCGGTGTCCTGGGTGATTCCATGGCGATCGACAGCATGCGGTTTTATACAGCATTGCCACAACCTGCCGATACTGTTGTTGGGGCATGGCAGCGACATCCATCGTT
>JAESGK010000380.1_pt1 | contig 19458 bp, 16 predicted proteins | sample 9269681 | NCBI WGS metagenome assembly JAESGK01 (sample SAMN14515347, study PRJNA621673) | algae metagenome | isolation source: Timaviella obliquedivisa GSE-PSE-MK23-08B and co-occurring heterotrophs from... | place: USA: Grand Staircase Escalante National Monument, Utah | collected 2006-08-15
AGATGGCTATTCGTCAAACAGATGTGCTCTTTGGCATTATTATTTCTTTATACAATTGACACAATGCCGGTATAGAGTAGGGGTGGTTGGGAAATAATCCGGCGGGCAGGAGCGTTATGTCAATGACGGGTGCTCCGGAATAAAGAAGAACCAACGAAAAACGGTTATATTATATGAAAACTTTATTGCGCATTGCTACAACCATTATGCTGACGTACGCGTTACTTAGCTTAACTTCCTGGTAAGCGGATTGCATTACCAAATGGAGAATTTGAAATAGCACTCGGTTGGCCGATGGATTTTCACACGATCCGGAGGCAAAGAAAAATATTTGGAGTGACGTGTGGAAAGGTGCACGCATCATCTTTCGTGAATTGTGAAGAAGAAGTATGCTTTTGTTTCCTGATCTGTTCCTGGTCGCGAAACACCCAAAAAGCAGAACAACCCAGCACTCCTTACCAGGAGCCGTCATTTTTAGCTTTATGACGGCTCCTTTTTTATGCCCCTCCCAATGTCCCGTTATCGATATCGCGCATTCTTTCTTGAGAACGCGTTTTGTTCACGTCAGTATAGCGCCCATTCACTTGCCTGTCAAAACTGATACAGGTTCTGTGACCAACCCGTCAAAAGTGATACAGGCAGGTGGTCAGGCGCGGGGACGCTTCCAGTATACTTCGAGTGATCCACATAGATGTCCTATACATGTCCCACGGATGACCTACGGATGTCCTTACCCTTTAAAGGGGTGGAACATCTATGGGAGATTTGTAGATGCCGATAGGGGAGAAAGTAAATTAAATTGGCAGTATACTCGATCCATTCGGCCACTGCCTGGGACTTTGAAAGGAATGTTAAGAACTGCCGCCGTACAATACAATCAGTCGCAAGGCATCGCTTTGCTCGTGTGCATTTTGTACCTGGGCGCCGGCTATGGTTTTCGTGATCAAGTCACTTATGCGCGTTAACGCTGCTCGTATAGCCGGCAGTGCTTGTTCACGTTTCCGTGGCTTTTGTTTTATTCTTGAATGGCTATTTTCTGACTTGTTACTTGCAATCTGTCTTGACTGCAGCTTCGGTAAACTGTGCTGTGCGCTTGTCTTTGAGCACCCAGGTGCCGTTTTGATCGACAAGCTCGCCGTGCTGGATGAACAGTGAGTCGGGGGTGAGGCGGAGGATCTTTTCTTCGCGGGCGTCGGTGCCTTCGGCCTGGTAGCTGTAGACGGCCGTGATGGTGTCGTTTTGCAGGGTGCCGTCCAGGGTGCCAACCATTTTGTCTTTTTCGGCAGGCAGCCAGCGCAGGGTGCCGGTAACGTCGTTGCCGACGATCGTCAGCTTCACGAGCAGGGAGTCGTTGCCAGTGATGTTTTGGAAGCAAAGCTCTTGTGCGGAGGAGGCTTCTATGGCATCGGATACGGCGCTACGCTTTTCAGATGGGCCGCACGCCGCGAGCAGCACCAGGCTGCCGCAAAAGTATACGGATTTTATCATGGACAATATGAGGCTTATTCTTCGGAGGTCTGCACGGTCTCGGCGGTGTTGCGCGAGTTGAGCGTTGCGGCTGGATCCTGCCAGTGAAGTTTGTACACGTCGGTCGTCTGGTTGGCGTACATGCGCACAATGATCACTTCGTCGCCGATCGTTTTGAATTTGTATTTGCCGTTGAGCACGTATGTCCAGTCGAACTCGTCCGTCCACACACGCTGGTCGGTAAATTCGATCTCCGCGCCGGTCAGCTTGTACACGCCGGCGCCAATGGCTGGGGAATTGGTCAGATCGCTGAAGCCGTTAAAGCTATTGTTCTGGATGACGAGGGTGACGGGAGTGGGGGTGCAGCGGCCATCGGGATTGAAGCGGCTAAACTCGCCGGTATAGGTTCCGCTCTTCAGCGCGACCTGCGTATTCCCCTCATTCTTATCGCACGATACCAATCCTACACAAAGCAGCACGAGCAGCAGAAATCCATTTTTCATCGTCAGTCGTTGTTACAAATGTTTAGACCCTTCCAGAACTTCATTCGTTGGAATACTTAAAAATACGTGATCTCTTCCGACTTGCCAAGGGTTCGAAACAGACGTTCGCCAAATCACCGCGCAAACACGCCTATTTGCAGAGAATTAACAGGAATTTCATGTAATGCCTCGCAGCATCCACATCAAGGGCGTCGCACGCTTCGTCCCGCTGAGGGTGGGAACGGCAAAGCACGCTGCCAGCCTTAGAAATCAGGGGCATGAAATCTGAGGTTTTTTTCTACCTTGTTCGCGACTCGCAGGTTGCGGGTGGATAGCTTTTATGAGATGTTGTGTGCCATGTATAACATGCCCCATGGCCGAGTGAGTCAACAGCGTATGCCGAAAAGCTGAGACACGAGTAGGCACCCCCTTAAACGATGTTTAAATGAAAAAAACAATGAAGAGCCACCTGCTGTTGCTATGTGTGGCCATGAGCGCCCTGTTCCTGCTGGCAGCCACCAGCCCGGAAATGTCGGAAACGAAGACCACTGTGCGTCTGCAAAAAGAAATGAACCAATCAAGCCCGTACATCGCCACACCTGAACCGATGGCCGTGACATCGGTGTCGGTTGGCGGACCTGCACGCGGAAACAACAGGGACTATTACACCTGGACGGCTTCTGCCAGCGGCGGCACACCGCCGTATACCTATTACTGGGAGTATACCATCGACGAGGTTCACTACAATACCTTTGTTACCGGTACGGGCACCAGCCAGACGGCCCAAATGCCACTCGATCTCGATTTGCACCTGCGGGTGACAGCCACTGATGCCAACGGTGTGCAAGGTGTGGGAACGAAGACAACGATCAATACGGGCGACACTACGCATCCCTAGGAGCAAATAAAAAAGGTTCACGGTATATGCCGTGAACCTTTTTCGATACTCGTTATACGATCTTAGTCCAGAGCTTTTACACCTGGCAATATTTTACCTTCAAAGTACTCCAGCAGTGCGCCGCCACCCGTTGATACATAGCTTACGTCGTCGTTGAAACCAAATTGGTTAACAGCAGCAGCGGAGTCGCCACCGCCGATCAGCGAGAAGGCGCCTTTCTTCGTTGCGCTTACGACTGCTTCGGCAACCGTCCTGGTGCCCGCCGCAAATTTTTCCATTTCGAACACGCCCATCGGGCCGTTCCAGAGGATGGTCTTCGAATTTTCTATGGCATTCGCAAATACTTGCGTTGCCTGAGGACCGATGTCGAGGCCCATCCAGCCGTCTTTAATGTTATTGTTGTTGGCTATGTCGGTGTTAGCGTCGGCAGCAAACTTATCGGCAATGATCGAGTCGAGGGGAAGGAGCAGGTCTACCCCTTTCGCCTTGGCTTTCTGGATCAGCTCTTTTGCCAGGTCCAGCTTGTCGGCTTCTACCAGCGAATTGCCGATGTTACCGCCCAGCGCTTTGAAGAAGGTATAGGCCATACCACCACCGATGATGAGGTTGTCTACTTTGTCGAGCAGGTTTTCGATGATGAGGATCTTGTCGGAGATTTTCGCACCACCCATGATGGCTGTAAAGGGCTTGGCTGATTTCTCCATGACCTTCTTCGCGTTGTCCAGCTCAGCCGCCATTACCAGGCCTGCACATTTTTCTTTAAAGAATTGTGCTACGATGGTCGTAGAGGCGTGCGCGCGGTGGGCAGTACCGAAGGCATCATTCACATAGATATCGCCGTGTTTGGAGAGTTTTTCGGCAAAGGCAGTATCGCCTTTTTCTTCTTCTTTGTAGAAGCGCAGGTTTTCGAGGAGCAGCACTTCACCCGGCTTCAGGGCAGCCGACAGTTTATAGGCTTCGTCACCGATGCAGTCGCTTGCAAATTTTACCGGGCGGCCCAGCAGCTCTTCTGTTTTCTTGATGGCATGCTTCAGTGAGTATTTTTCTTCCGGACCGTCTTTTGGGCGGCCCAGGTGCGACATCAGGATAACGCTCCCGCCGTCCTTCAGGATCTTGTTCAGCGTTGGGATCGTGGCGCGGATGCGGTTGTCGTCCGTAACGTTAAAGCTCTTGTCCAGGGGTACGTTGAAGTCAACGCGAATGAGGGCGCGTTTGCCGTTAAAGTTGATGTCGTTGATCGTTTTCATGAGGCGGTATCTGTTGTTTAATGAAAATTTACGGACAGCAAAGCTAAGATTTTTGCGTTTTGAGGGGCTATCGGCGGGGATTAAAAATGGAGGGGAGAAGCAAAACAATCGATTGCTTTTTGTGAGTGAGAGCAATTTTTGTTCTTCGTTTAAATGGAATTGAACACGATGCTGCCGCTTCGCCAGTCTGAAGACTGGCATCAGGGTAGGCACAAGTCGCCCTCCCTTCGGTCGGAAGACTTGCGCCAGATGCCGTTGTTATTGGCTTACAGAGTGTCCCAAACCTGGTTGGCTTCGGTCAGAATGATCGGGGCTCCGTCGGTGATAACGATGGTATGTTCATGTTGTGCTACGAAGCTCTTGTCGCGCGTGGTAAGGGTCCACCCATCGTTGTTTTTCTGGTATGCCATCGTAGCGCGCGTAGAGATGAAGGTCTCGACGGCTACGACGGAGTTCTTGCGAAATCGTTCGCGGTTGTGGCGGTCGTAGTAGCACGGAATTTCGTGGGGTGCTTCGTGCAGGGCGCGGCCGATGCCGTGGCCCACCAGGTTGCGCAGCACGGTGTAGCCGGCCTTGTGCGCTTCGGTTTCAATCAGGCGGCCAATGTCGGCGATGCGCACGCCGCCGCGGATGTTATGGATGGCTTTGTGCAGTATCTTTTTAGAGGCGTCTACCAACGCGCTGCGTTGGTGTAGATCACGCCCCAATACAAACGAGCCGCCGTTGTCGGCCCAGTATCCGTTGAGCTCCGCAGAGACATCGATGTTTACCAGGTCGCCTTCGGCGAGTACGACCTTATTCGAAGGTATACCGTGGGCTACGTCGTGGTTTACGCTGATGCAGGTATGTCCGGGAAAGCCATACGTGAGGTACGGCGCGGATCGTGCACCGTAGGATTGTAAGCGCGCGGCGCCGTAGTCGTCGAGTTCTTTGGTGGTCATGCCGGGGCGGGCGTAGTCGCGCATCTGGCGCAGTGTGAGGGCCACCGCTTCGCTGGCTCTGCGGATGTTGAGGAGGTCTGTTTGTGAGGTAATGGACATAGAGTATATACCAATTGTCTAATCGCCAAAGCTGATGTTGAGGCCTTTGGCCGCCTGCACCAGGTACGAGTCTTTTTCGACTACGTGGTGGCTACTCGTGGCTTCTTCCAGCGTTACGGCCGTGATGGTGTTGTTACGGAAGGACACCATTTTGCCAAAGTCGTTGGCGAGTACTAATTCAAACGCTTTGACGCCAAATAAAGTTGCCAGCACGCGGTCAAAGGCTACCGGCGTGCCGCCGCGTTGCACGTGGCCTAATACGGTTTCGCGAATCTCTGCTTTACAGCCTGCATCTTTCAATTGCTGTGAGAGCTGGTAGGCTACGCCGCCGAGGCGTACGTGCTCTGAGCCTTTATCGCCGGCGCGCGAGGTGATGGTTCCTTCTTTGGGTTTGGCGCCTTCGGCAATGACGATGTTGGCAAACCCTCTGCCTTTTTTATAGCGCAGGTTGAGGCGGCGTACCAGCTTGTGTATGTCGTACGGTATTTCCGGTATGAGGCAGATTTCAGCCCCGCCGGCAATGGCGGTGTGCAGCGCGATCCAGCCGGCGTCGCGGCCCATCACTTCCATGATCATGACGCGGTGGTGGCTTTCGGCGGTCGTTACCAGCTTATCAAAGCTGTCGGTGGCAATCTGCACGGCCGTTTGAAAACCAAAGGTGACGTCGGTCGCGGCGAGGTCGTTGTCGATGGTCTTGGGTACGCCAATGATGGGCAGCCCTTTGTCGTATAGGGCCTTCGATATTTTTTGCGAACCGTCACCGCCGATGTTGACGATAGCATCGAACTTCAATTCTTTGAGGCGCTTCACCAGGTCGTCCGAGCGGTCGGAGAGTTGTACTGAGCCATCGGGTTGTACCACGGGGAAGTTCAGCGGGTTGCCTTTGTTGGTGGTTTTCAGGATGGTGCCGCCTTTGACGTGAATGCCGGCCGTCACTTTGCTGGTGAGCTTAATGAGCTCCTGCGGCTCATTGAACACGCCGTTAAAGGCTTCCACACTGCCGTATACTTCCCAGCCCTTTTCTTTGCGGGCGCGCTTTGCCACACCGCGGATAACAGCGTTTAGTCCAGGACAGTCGCCCCCTCCGGTGAGGACGAGTAGTTTCTTAGGTTTTTCCATTAGCGTTGCGTCTTACGACGTTTAAAGTACACAATTTTAGTTAACCGCGGCGGCGCGGCGCAAGCGGTCGTTGATGGCGCGTCCCAGGCCCTCGTCGGGCACCAGCTCGGCCAGAATAAAGTCTACCGGCATTTTGTCAAAGGCACGCAACGCTGTGAACAGCTGCTGCGCCGCTTCCGTCAGGCTGCCGGTGGGAGAGAGAATGAATTGGTAGGGGGAGTTGAAATCGGCTTGAAAGGTCAGTAGCGCCGAGCGGTGCGCGGGGTACTGCTGCAGCAATTCTTCGATCGTGCCCAGGATCAGTCGCTTGCCCGGTGCATAGTGGCTTTTGAGCTGCCCCGGCGCCTTGGGGTTGGATGACGAATGGGCCTGTACGTGTACCGCGCCAACGACGCGTTCGATGTCTTCGAGGCTCAGGCCGCCCATGCGGTATATAGTCGTCTGACCGTGCTCGACACCGACGATCGTCGACTCGATGCCGACGCGGCAAGGACCGCCATCCAGAATATAGGGTATACGGTCGCCGAGCTGATCGTTGACATGCTGCGGTGTGACGGGGCTTACATATCCGAAGGGATTGGCGCTGGGCGCGGCTAATGGAAAGGGCAGCGTTTCGAGTAGTTGTCGGGTCAGGGCGTGGTCGGGGCAACGAATGCCGACCGTGTCCAGTCCCGAGGTGACGAGGTCGGGAATGATGGCGCGTTTTTTCAGCAGCAGGGTGAGGGGTCCGGGCCAGAACTGCTCGGCCAGGGCGCGCAGTGTGTCGGGGACTTCTTCCGCATATTCGTGTACGCGCGCCAGGTTGGGTACATGTACAATGAGGGGATCGAACTGCGGGCGGTTCTTTACCGTAAAGATGCGGGTGACGGCGGGGATTGACAATGCATTGGCCGCCAGCCCGTAAACGGTTTCCGTCGGAATCGCCACCACCTGGGCTTCTTCGAGTAGGGCTTTGGCTATGCCGATGTCTGTTCCGATTTCCGCCATGGCCCCAAAACTACCTTTTTTTCTTTTCTACTAAAACCATCACCTTTACACCTGTAAAATTGTAACCTATATACCTGCCATGAGTAATAAAACGCGATCTGTTTTAAAAATTATAGCCATTATTCTCGCCGCGCTGGCCGTGCTGATGTACATGGGATGGGTGGCCATCCCGTTTATTTCGGTGTATAAATTCTGGATGGTGACCGCAGGCTTCGTACTGCTGCTCATCAGCAGTAAATAACGTTATCCCCGCAGCTTTTCGCGCATGCGTTCTATCGAGCGCTGGGTGGTGTAGTCGGCCAGCCTGTCAAGGGCTACCCACTGCAGATCATTTGACTCGTGGGTAATGACCAGGGGCTCGTGGCGGTCGGCTTCCAGTAGAAACCGTACATCGAAATGCAGGTGCTCGGGAAAGTCTTTCCGTGCCGGTATGGTGTGAATGTCGATGTCGAAAATGACAGGCGTGCGCAGGCGCAGGCTTTTTAGACCGGTCTCTTCCGAAGCCTCCCGCAGCGCTACCTGCAGCACATCGGGATCGCCGTCGGCATGACCACCGGGTTGCAGCCATTTATTGAGCTTGGCATGGTGGGTAAGCAGTACAACCTTTGTGGTGCTATCGACGATCCAGGCGGAGCCCGTAATGTGGCCGGGCAGGTGGTCGCGGTGAAAGGCACGCGGATGGGTGAGCAGGGAAAGAAATTGCTCGCGAAACGCCAGCTCTTCCGCAAAGCGGCTGTTGTAAGCCTGTAAGGTTTCGTGCAAGGAGGGTAAGTCTGAGGACATGGTGTTGTGTCGGTGAAAAAAAATAAACCTCCCGCCGGTAGCCGACGGGAGGTGGAGCCTGCTTCGCAGTATAAAGCTGTTACTGAATGACGACTGTTACTTTATTGATGCGGTTGGCTTCCAGCTTGCCGGTCTGCTCGCCGCCGCCAAAGTTGTCTTTGTCGTCTTTTTTGGCCAGAACATAATATGATACGGCCTTTAGCTCTTTCAGTTTTACCACGCCTTTCGCATCGGTCACACCTTGTGCGGCGACGTTGGTTTCATTCTTATAGTCTTCTTCGGTTTCAAAAAGCTGTACGCTGACACCTTGCTCGGTGTTTCCCAGCTCGTTGCGAATGGTTACGGCGAGCTGTGTTTTGATAATTTGAAAGCTCATGGCCACCAGCACAATGGCAGCGGCTCCCAGGAGTTTGAATGATTGTTTCATAGTCGAAAATATACGTTTAATCTCTAAACCCCATCAAAAATAGGGCCTGTCAACATTTATTTCTTTGAGACCGTGCTGTCAGCGGCGTGCTGCAGGTGTTTGGCATAGTGCACATCCCAGGCGTCGAGATGTTTAAAGTGGGTATCGAGGCGGGTCAAAAAGTCCTCATAGTTGCGGTTCTCTTTGGCCGTCCACGCGACCTCGGCCATGGCGCAGGCGCGCGGGTACATCATATACTCCACGTGCTCGGGGGTGGGAATATATTCGGTCCACAGGTTGGCCTGAACACCCAGGATGTGCTTTGCCTCGTCGGCGGTCAGCACGGCCGGGATGGGCTCGTAGGAATATACTTTGCTTACGGGCAGGTAGCCACCAATGGCCAGGGGCTCGTTCTCGCTGGTGGTGTCCTGGTAGTAGTCGAAATAACACCATCCTGTCGGCGTCATGATCACGTCGTGGTTTTGTTTGGCAGCGGCGATACCGCCTTCTTCGCCACGCCAGCTCATGACGGTAGCGTTCGGTGCCAGGCCACCTTCCAGGATTTCATCCCAGCCAATGATCTGGCGGTCTTTGCTATTGATGTATTTTTCAATGCGCTGAATGAAGTAGCTCTGCAGCTCGTGTGTGTTCTTACGGTTCTCTGCCTTCATGCGTTTTTTGCAATGCGGACAGACCTCCCATTTGTCTTTGGGGCACTCGTCGCCGCCGATGTGAATGTATTTGCTGGGGAATAGGGTGATTACTTCATCGAGGACACCTTCCAGGAAGGTAAACGTTTCTTCTTTACCGGCGCAGAATACATCGTCGAATACCCCAAACGTGGTGGCCGCCTGGTAGGGGCCACCGGTACAACCCAGCTCGGGATAGGCAGACAAGGCTGCCAGCGCATGGCCGGGCATTTCTATTTCGGGAATGATGGTCACGTAACGGTCAGCCGCGTATTTGACGATGTCTTTAACTTCCTCTTGGGTATAGTAGCCACCGTAGCGTTTGCCGTCGAAGTCTTTCGGATTCTTGGGATCGGCATCACGGGCGTGGCCAATCACGGTCTCTTTACGGTAGGCCGCGATCTCTTGCAGCTTCGGATATTTTTTAATCTCAATGCGCCAGCCCTGGTCCTCGGTCAGGTGCCAGTGAAAGCGGTTGAACTTGTGGTGTGCCAGCAGGTCGATATACTTTTTGATAAAGTCGGGCGGGAACATGTGGCGGCTCACGTCGAGGTGAAGGCCACGATAGGCAAAGCGCGGTTGATCGGCGATGGTTACATAGGGTACAGTCTTGCCATTCTCGGGGATGAGTTGCAACAAGGTCTGCATACCATAAAATAATCCTGCGCCGGTGGCGGCAGTCAGGCTCACGCCTTTTTCATCCACGACCAGCGTATATCCTTCGTTTCCGAGTGCCGGGTCTTCGACAGTATAGAAGGCGATCTTATCGGCGTCGTCCGAGAACTCCGCTACCGTGGCGTTGAGATTTTTGGTTTTGAGAAATTCGGCCAGCAAGTTGCCGACGTTCTTTTCGTCCGCAGACTTTGCGATAATGGCGATCTTCTTATTATCCCAGTCGAGTACTTCGGTGCCGGGGGTGAGTGAGGCGGGTTTGGGAATGATGTGGAAGTCGGCGGGGTCGACCGGCTTTTTCTCCCGGGCACATGCGGCTAACAACAGCCACGCCAGGGAGGCGTACAGTAATTTTTTCATACGTAGTAGATGTAGGATTGTGTTCCTTGCATAGTTAGAAAAACAATCTTCAATAACCAATGAAGCGCGCAAGTGTGTCTGTGTGCTTCTGACAAGGGGTAAAAAAGAACCGGGCTCCGGCATCAGGTGATGCGCGGAGCCCGGCAGATACGTGTCAGCGGTGACCGTGTCGTGTGTTATCGCAACAGCAATACGCCGCCGCGTTTTTCGCGAACAGGGGCGTTTTCTTCTTCGCTTTTATACTTCAATACATACGTGTATGTGCCGGCGGGCATCAGCTGGCCTGCATTGTTTTTATAACCACCGTTCCAGTTAAATGCCAGGTCGCTGGATTCATAGACCATTTCTCCCCAGCGGTTGAATATGTATACCTGGAAGTTTTCTTCCGATACATAGAACGTGAAGATCTGGAACATCTGGTTGGCGTTTAATCCGCTGGTAGGGCGGAATGCATTCGGTGCGCTGATGACCGGCTCGCAGTCCACCTCGACAATGGCTTCATCAGACGCATTGCATCCGAGTTCGTTTGTCAACCGCACGCGATATCTACCGGGTTCACCGGCCAGGTAAACCGAATCTTCGCCGACCAGTGACTCGCTGGTGCCGACAACCAGATACCATTCGTAGGTTGCAAAGCCCGCCCCAGGATAAAGCGTAGCCGTTCGAACGTCTTCAGGAGCCTCCGGCTCGGGACAGATCACGAAGTTATCTTGCATGACCGCAGCCGTAGACTCGGCGAGGCGAATCTGCACCTGGGCGGAGTCTCTACAACTTACGTCGTCTACCTTGATCTCGTATATACCGCCCGCGCGCTGGTCGGCCAGGATTGCCGTTGTTTGGCCATCGATGAGGGAGCCATCCAGGAACCACTGGATCACAGCGTCGCGATTGATGTTTGCTTCCAGGGTAAATGGCGCGTTGTCACATGGCTGCAGCGGGTTTAACGGCAGCAGGTCTACGGTCAGCGGTCCGCGTACCCGTACATCTTCCGTCGCAGTAGCCGTACAGCGTGACGTCGGGTTCTGGATGGTTAGTGTGTAGATGCCCTGGTTAGCACCTGCCACAGGCAGTTGCATACCGGAGCCGGTAATAGGTCCTGCCCAAGTATAGAAGTATCCATTTGCCGGGAGTGTACCGTTTACCACCACGGCATTCAGGTTGGTGGGGTCAAGGCACTGGTCATATTGAATGTCCGCGCCAAACTGAGGCTCGATCCCGACATCTATGGTGGCAGGGGTCGGGCAGTTTCCACCCGCGCCATCATCATCAATCAATACCGAGAGTGTGTATTGTCCGGCGGGTAAGTTTACCGGAACTGTTTGAGTCGTACCTGTCAGGCCGGCCGGCGTACTACTCCAGAGGTAGCTGGCGGCTCCGGCGGGGAGCGCTGTTACCTGCGGTGTGGCAGAGCACAATAAATTTATGTCGATGCTCACGTTCGGGACGAGTGGACCGGGGCTCAGTATGGCTGCCGCGCCTGTCGGGCAACCGGCCGGAGGTGCACCGCCTTTGTATACCGTTATGGCATAAGTACCCGGAGGGTAGGCGTTTTGTGTTTGGAACGTAAACGGTGGCGACGATACGACGGGCGTATTACGTGTTTCGAGCACAGCACCGGTACCAGCATCCTGAATGGTATATACGTCGACGGCTGCAAATGCTGCCGAGGCCGTAATCGTGATCGGTTCTGGTTGCGAGAGACAGACCTGTCGAATGTCATCCTGAACTGTGGTGGTGCCGCCGTTGATCGTTTCCGTGGCGCCTGCAGGACAGCCGGTTACCTGGTCGGTCACGGTGATCGTATACGTGCCAGCGGTCAGGCCCGTGAACGGAGCCGCGATCGGCGAGGTGCCATTCGGAATGGCAGTCGGGCCGGCGAAGCTATAGAAAAATGAAGTGCTTTGTGTTACTACCGCCGTAAGTTGGCCAGCGTTCGTACCACAAGTAATGGCGCCGCCGGAAGTCAACGTTACTGCGGGGGATTGATTGACCGTGAACGTAATGGTGTCGCGTGCAAAGCAGCCCGGAGGAGTAGGACCTGTATACTGGACGATGTACGTAAAGGTACCCGCAGTCGTAAAATCTACCGGTTGCGTCGGGCCCGTATTGCCGAGGTCGACACCGTTCAGCGACCATTGGTGGCTGTTAATGTTAATGCCCGTGGTTAATGTCTGGCCGGTGTTGGGAGCCGAACAAACAACAGCGTCCGGACCGAGGTCGATGGTGACCAGGGAGGGGTTCACGCGGATCGTGCCTGCTACGCTACAGCCTGTGGTTGTGCTGGTGACCGTAACGAAGTACGTGCGTGCTTCGCTGATGGTAAGGGTTTCGGTTGTTTCCCCATCCTCCCACAGGTATGTCAGACCCGGAGTGTCGGTGGGGTTCGCATCGATCACCATGGGCGGTTGACACAGTGTTAGCGTTGCAGACGGATCGGGCGGCAGCGGATTGATGATCACAGTATCACGCATGATGGCGACGGGGCCGATGCAACGGTTGCTGATGCTCAGCACCACGTAGTATGTTCCGGGATTGGCGTAGGTGTGTTCTACTTCTGTCAGGTTGATGCCCGACTCGCCACCACCGTCACCAAAGGACCACGTGAGCACGTCGATCGGGTCGGTGCCCGAGCCGGTAAAGTTTGTGGGAGAGCCTAAACACTCGCCGGTATGCGCAATGGACGGTCCCTGTGGGGCATCCGAAATGATCTGTATAAAGTTCGGCAGGCCCAGGCGACTTACCGTGCCACCCACCAGCGGGAAAGCATCAATTTGGAAAGTCGATGCCCGCGCGGTGTCTGGTACAACAGTGATAACACCCAGGGCGGGCTGGTCTTTGACAGCGACATAGATCTGTTGATCGGGGCCCATCACAATGGCGCCGAGGCCTTGCGGATAGTCGGCATCCGACATGCGCGGCGTGGCGCTCGGCTGGCGCGGAATGCCCAGGCTATCGAATGCATATTCGTAGAGCTTGGACGGAGAGCCTAGTAGCGAAACGTACAGTTTGTTACCACCGGCACCAAACTCGACACCGTAAGCCTGACCGGCCGTGGTATTCATGTTGATGGTGCGCAGGTTCGTTACCGTACCCGCCGAGTCGATGAAATCAAAGACTTCGACGATGTTGGAAACCCCTGGCGTGGCGATCGGCACGGCCAGCCGGTTTTGCGGGCCAAGGCGCATGTAGCCTTCTGCGTTGGCAGGGAAGGCAATGTTGTGATCCGAGCCAATGCCCGAGAAGATCGGGTTGTCGATACCGGCGGTGGTAATGCGGTACGCGCGGAAGATATTGTTACCGTACTCGTGGGCGATCAGCCAGTTCTCATTACCGGTGATGCGTTCGGTGCTACGGGTAAAGAGTGTCACGTTCGACGCACGCAGGCCGCCTGTCGGGAAGTTCAGCTTGATGTCGTAGAGCGAGTAGGCCAGGCGGTACGTGCCTGTACCCGGGATCTCTTCGGTGGTAAAGATATAGTACAGCGTTTCGTCACCCGGTACCGGAATGATCAGCGCTGCCTGCGAAGAGTTGCCGTTTAAGCCGCCAATGTTGGTGCCGACCACATCGAAGTCATGGTTCCAGACGGTGTTGCCATCGGTGAAGAAGATCACCTGGCCGTTGCGGTCGGAGATTGTGGAGGTCCCTTCCAGGGCGTCCATCACCGGGTTGGAAATAGCTTCGGGTGCTCCGGGCGGATTATCGAATACCGGATTAAAGTCTATGCCTGCGTTATTACCAAAGTACCAGATGTTGGCGCGTTGGTCTTGTACATTGTATTCTTTGATGTTTACACCGGCCGATGTCTGGCAAGCGCCGACGGTGGCCACCAGGAAATAATATCCGGCGGAGTCTGGCTGCAGGGTGGCGGTGGTGCCCGAAGAGGGCGAGCCGATCGGGCCTGCGGGACCGTACCATTGCCAGGACGGCGTTCCGCCGCTACCGGCATTGATCTGTGCCGTCAGCGTAAAGCGGTTACATGGATTGACGCTGGAAGGTGGATTGGGCGGCAGGGGATTGGCCTTTGGAAAGGGCAGCTCGCAGCTACACGCCGTCGTGTCTTGCACCAGACTGATCTGTGCGTCGAACGCCTGAATGGTGAGCGGATGCTGTACGCTATCGACCTGACCGTTCAGGTAAGCTTTCATGGTTACCGTATAGTCACCTTCATCCGGGTAATTATATACCGGGCTCCATTCGCTGGAGGTGCCGCCGTCGCCAAAGGTCCACACCAGGCTGTCGGCCTGTGGCTTCACGTCGGGGAAGAAAGAGATGTTGGAGTTTGCGCAGGTTCCGTCGGACGTAAAATCGAGTGCCCAGTTGACGCTGTCGAATGGTGCGAACGACGGGAACTGGCGGGCGCCGAAGTTGCCGGTAAAGATGCTGGCGTCGTAGTCTACTTCAGACGCTATGGTGTCGGTATTGGTAAAGCCGCCTAACAGTGTGTTGCCGCCAGAGGCATAGAGGTAATACAGTACACTATCGGGGCCCATCTGCAAGCCGAAGCCCGCGGTAGGGGCGGTCGCCGTGAGGACGGATGCCGGCGCCGGGGGCGGTGTGGCGTCGGGTTGCAAATCGTATTGTACGACGTCACCTGTGCCACCCGTGGTGCGTGACACGTAGAGGTAGCGGCCGCTGCTGCTAAACTCCGTATCGTAAATGCCGTCGACAGTTGGTGAGCTGGAATTTGGCACCGACGTAACCGCGAGGGTTGGCACTGTCTGGGGCCCCGTGAACGTGATGGTGGCCAGCTCGACGCTGCGGCCTGCTTCGCGCGGCGAAACGCCCAGGGTTTGCGTGGCCGGATGATAGGAGAAGTTGACAGCATTGTTGATGGTACCCGCTGTCACGGGGCCGATATAGTTCACCCCGAAGTTGTCGATTTTAACGAAGTGATAGGTCGCTGAAGCGGATGCATGCAGCACCAGCCAGTAGCCGTTGGAGTTGGGATCAGGAAGCATGATCATGCCTTCCGACAAACCGGTAGGTAATCCTGTGATGGTGTTGTCCACACTCTCCAGCTCACCCAGCGGCGGCTGGCCGAAGGTGGTACCGTTGCCCATGGCGGTCGAGTCGAACAGGGCGTATTGCACGCCGCCGACGGCGGTGGCATAGAAGATGTAGTACTCGCCGGGGAACGAGGAGTTCTTGCAGACCGCCACCGACTGGTTGTTGGTGTTGATACCACCCATGGGGCCGCCCGGCGCGACCTGGTGGGAGGCATCGATGACATTCACGCCGTCGGTATAAAACAACAGCGTACCCGTGTACGGATCAGAGACGACCGCCGTACCACCGGCACCCGTGTCGAAAGGACCGGTGTAGCGGTTGGTGATAAGTGAAACGGAATTGTCGCCGCGGCTAAACCGTATGCCCCGGTTGCCAAAGTACCAGTTGTGCCCGGACAAGTTCTGGGCATAGGTACCGGCGGGGATGACGGTGGCCAACAAGAAGATCAGTCGATAGAGATATTTGGTCACGTTCCTCAGATTTTGAAGGGTTCGAACTTACAAAGGGGTACAATAAATTGTCAAATGTAAAACGCTCAAGTTGTTTTAAAGTATACAATTTGGGTTAAATAATGCGTTAATGGAAATGCGCTTACCGGGATTACCGCCGGTTGGCTGCCGGGTTGGGAAGGTGAGTTTCCGGGTGGCGTTTTGGGTCTGATGAAACGTCCTGGTGTCGGCTTTTCCCGCCGGTAGTCAACAATTAACGGTTAACCTGTAAGGGATAACGGATAACTTTTCATTAATTTGCCTCAAGTGCTTACTCTAAAAAGAACGTTTTTAATGTACAGGATCATCCTGCTCTCGTGCGCGTTAATACTGGTGTTGGAAGGTGCGGTAACTGCTCAGGACCCCCAATTTTCACAGTTTTATGCTGCTCCTCTTTACCTGAACCCCGCCCTGACGGGAGGCACCAACCAGGCCCGCGCGGGCCTGAACTACCGCAATCAGTGGCCCTCGATCGATGCCAACTTCACCACCCTGTCGGCGTACTTCGACTATTTTATCGAAGACTACAACAGCGGGATAGGGGTAATCTTATCGCAGGACCGCGAAGGGCTTGCCGGCCTTCGGTCGCTAAGCCTTGGCCTGCAGTATTCGTATGAGCTGTCGATCACCAAAGAGCTGGGCTTCCGGCCGGGTGTGCAGATCGGTATCTTTAACCGCGACGTAAACTTTGACAAGCTCACCTTTGGCGACCAATATGACCCCAACACCGGTCAGCTCATCAGCCAGCAAACGGCCGAGACCTTCCAGACACAATCTGCCAGGACGTTTGTAGACCTGTCGTTCGGCGGTGTATTCTTCACCCGGAGCGCCTGGCTGGGTGTGTCGGCATGGCACCTGACCCAACCGAATCAAAGCCTGATCGGCGAAGAAAGCAAGCTGCCCGTGAAGCTGTCGCTGCACGGCGGCTTTAAGTTCTTTATGAAGCCCGGTACGACCGGCTCAGGCGTGTATGCCCGCAAGGCCGAGCGCAGTATCTCGCCGGCGTTTCAGTATCGCCACCAGGGCGAATGGGACCAAATGGACCTCGGCTTGTACTTCACTTTCGAGCCGCTGGTGCTCGGTACGTGGTACCGTGGCGTGCCCTTCAAGAAGGTGGGCGACGCGGTGAACAACGAATCGATCGTGTTGCTGATCGGCTTTACGCAGATTGGCGCGAAGGATGCGATCAACATTGGTTACAGTTATGACTACACGATTTCGAAGCTTGGCACCGGCAGTGGTGGAGCGCATGAATTTAGTCTCGTGTACACGTGGCCGATGCGGAACCCGCGGAAGCCGCCGAAGGATAAGCTGATGATTCCGTGCCCGGATTTTTAAACACTTTATAAAAGCCGTCTCAGCTCGCTGCAGACGGCTTTTTTTTCCTCAGAGTAAACAAGTTTTCGGGTAATAGATGTGATTCCAACACTAGCCCTCGTTAGGTTGAAAAATATTTTGAAGTTTGACCCGTAAAAGTTTGCCATAAACCAAACTTTTCCGTTTAATTTTGCATTTACGAATAACAAATAAATAAAAACTGAATGGGTTTCATCTAACGTTCACATTTAACGCTTGATAAGAAATTGAAAACATTGTTCACCATAGTATCTGCGGCCAAGGCTGCAATCCAATCTTCAAGAACATTCCGGTTCTTAAACACTGTCTGCATGGTGACCAGACGACCCCGACCCGTACGCTTCGCGCGGATCTGATACCTCCATCACACAACATTTGGTTGATAGACGTGATGTCCGGGATATCACGCCTTTTGTGCTTTTAGGCACGTGCTTTTAAGGCACTGGTGTTTTCATCATTCAAATTTTAATTCGCAATCACTTTGGAAAAGCATAATCTCATTGTCCGACTGGCAACAGTAGACGACAAACAGTACGCCGAGACGATCGTTACGGAAATGGCCGAGTCTGCCAAGGCGCGTGGCACGGGTATCGCCAAGCGCTCGCCGGACTACATCGCTAAAAAAATGGAGGAGGGCAAGGCCGTCATTGCCCTGGCGCCGGATGGTACGTGGGCTGGTTTCTGTTACATCGAAGAATGGCAGCACGGGACGTACGTGGCCAACTCGGGCCTGATTGTATCACCTCCGTTCCGGAAGACGGGCGTTGCCACCGACATCAAGCGTGCGGTGTTTGCGCTGTCCCGCAAGAAATATCCCGATGCGAAGATCTTTGGTCTGACGACCGGCCTGGCCGTGATGAAGATCAACTCTGATCTCGGCTATGAGCCCGTAACGTATTCCGAGCTTACGACTGACGAGGAGTTCTGGAAAGGCTGCCAAAGTTGTGTGAACTACGAGATACTGATGAGCAAGGGCCGCAAAAACTGTATGTGTACAGCGATGCTCTTCGACCCGGCAGAGGCTGAGGCGAAACTGAAGGAGGCTGAAGCAAGACGTACGGCTGAGCAGACGGCAGAAGCTCCCAAGGCGGCGGAGATCCTGGTTACGCCGGAAGGCGAGCTGGTGACCACACACCGCCACCGCGAGTTCAAGGGCAACGTGAAGCTGTTCGAGCGATGGATGCGCTTCAAGCAGTTTGTATTGCTGAAATCGTTCCGTAAGAAGGATGAGAAGAAAGACGACAACAAGGACAGGAAGTCGCTGTTGAGCTTTTTCTTCTTTTGGTAAGCAAGAAGACTATTTCGTAGAAACCTTAAACTTTAACATAACCAGCCGGAAGCTTGTAAGCCCACGGCGCTTTAACCGGAGAAATGAGTAAAAAGAAAGTCGTATTAGCATTTAGCGGAGGATTAGATACCTCTTACTGTGTCAAGTACCTCGGCGAGGAAAAAGGCTTTGAAGTACACACCATCACCGTGAACACGGGTGGTTTTAACGAGCAGGAAATCCAGGAGATCGAGACCCGCGCCCGTGCCCTGGGTGTGGCTTCGCACAAGACCGTCGACGAGACCCGCAACTATTACGACAAGGTTATACGCTACCTGGTATATGGCAACATTCTGAAGAATAACACCTATCCCCTCAGCGTAAGCGCGGAGCGGATGTCGCAAGCGCTGGCCGTGGCCACCTACGCGCGCGAAGTGAAGGCCGATGCCGTAGCACACGGCAGTACCGGCGCCGGCAACGACCAGGTTCGTTTTGATATGATCCTTAATATTCTCGTGCCCGGCATCGAGATCATCACGCCCATCCGCGAGCTGAAGCTTTCGCGCGAAGCGGAAATTGCGTACCTGCAGTCGAAAGGCGTGCAGATGAATTTTACCAAAGCCATGTACTCGGTTAACAAAGGCATCTGGGGTACATCGGTGGGTGGTAAAGAAACGTTGAAGTCGCTCGGTACGCTGCCCGAAGAGGCATGGCCTACGCAAGTGACCCAAACCGGTACCGAGACCGTTACACTCGCCTTTGAGAAAGGCGAGCTGAAGAAAATAAACGACAAGGCGTTCGCGCATCCTACCGAAGCAATTCAATATCTGCAAGGCATTGCCGGCCCGTACGGCATTGGTCGCGATATACACGTGGGGGATACTATCATCGGTATCAAAGGCCGCGTGGGTTTTGAAGCCGCCGCACCCATGCTGGTGCTGAAAGGCCACCATGCCCTCGAGAAACACGTGCTCACCAAATGGCAACTGAGCTGGAAAGACCAACTGGCGCAGTTCTACGGCAACTGGCTGCATGAAGGCCAGTACCTCGACCCCATCATGCGCGACATCGAAGCGTTCCTGACCAACTCGCAACAGCATGTTACCGGCACGGTGCAGATTCAACTGCATCCCTACCGTTACCAGGTACTGGGCATCGAGTCGGCGTACGACCTTATGTCGGCGAAGTTC
>JAESGK010000383.1_pt1 | contig 19296 bp, 17 predicted proteins | sample 9269681 | NCBI WGS metagenome assembly JAESGK01 (sample SAMN14515347, study PRJNA621673) | algae metagenome | isolation source: Timaviella obliquedivisa GSE-PSE-MK23-08B and co-occurring heterotrophs from... | place: USA: Grand Staircase Escalante National Monument, Utah | collected 2006-08-15
GCCGGCAAACCCAAAATCGTCGCCATCGTTGCGACAATGCGCAAGCTCCTCACCATTCTCAATGCCATCATCCGGGACAATAAACCATGGCAAAACGCTTGACCGCAAAGACAGTCGCTCTCCCCGCAAGCGGGGCGAAGGAACAAGCGGCAAACTCCAGCGAAGTCCCCTCTCCCCGTTTACGGGGAGAGGGTTAGGGTGAGGGGCGACACCGGATCACAGCCGTTCGACCGGACTTGGGCATCTTCCAAAAACCAGCCTCAGCTCGTCTTGTTCTTGAACGGCTTGCGCTTGGCGCCCTCGGTGCCCGGCTTGTCAAACTTCGGCTTGTCGAATTTCGGTTTATCGAATTTCGGCTTGTCAAAAGCCGGTTTGCCGGCCTTCTTCACCCAAGGCTTGCTGTCGGTCTTCTCAGCCGGGCGGTTGTCGGCGCCGGCAAAGTCGGGCTTGCCTTCGAACTTGCGCTTCGGCTTGCCTTCGCCCTTCCACTCGGTCTTGGCTGGATAGGGCTTCTTGCCGGCAAAACCGCCGGAGAGGTTGGGCATGCCGTCGAGCTGCGTTACGGTGATACCCTTTTCAAGCGCCCGCTTTGGCCCGATCGCCTCGACGAAACGGTCCACCCACTCGCGGGCGATCTCGACATAGGTTTCTTCGGTCTGCATTTTGATCGCGCCGATTTCCTGCTTGGTGATCTTGCCGATGCGGCAGAGCATCGGGATCAGCCAGCGCGGCTCGACATTCTGCTTGCGGCCAGCCGACAGCGAGAACCAGACACTGTCGCCGAAATCGCCCCGCGGAGCCCGTGGCTCGTTGCGGTCCGGGCGGTCGCCACGGTCGGGACGATCGCCGGATGGGGTATAGGATGGCGTATCCATCAGATCTTCCGGGGCAGAACGGCCGGCGCGCGCCTGCCGCAGGAAAGCCGCAGCCACCTGTTCGGCCCCGTGCTTCTCCAGCAGTTCGCGGATGAAATCGGCCTCATCAGGCGTAATCGCTTCGGTCAGCGCCGGATCGGCCAGAACCCGCTCGTCGTCGCGGCGGCTGACTTCGTCGGCCGATGGCGGACGGGCCCAGTCGGCATTGATATTGGCATCGCGCAGCAGCCGTTCGGCCTTGCGCCGCGCGCTGTTCGGCACGATCAGCGCGCTGACGCCCTTGCGTCCGGCACGGCCTGTCCGGCCGCTCCGGTGCAAAAGCGTATCGGGGTTGGTCGGCAGATCGGCATGAACCACCAGTTCGAGGCCCGGCAAATCGATACCGCGCGCAGCAACGTCGGTGGCGATGCAGACGCGGGCACGCCCGTCGCGCATCGCCTGCAGCGCATGCGTGCGCTCGTTCTGGCTGAGTTCGCCGGACATCGCAACGACGGAGAAACCACGATTGTTGAAGCGCGCGGTCAGATGGTTGACGGCGGCACGGGTCGAGCAGAACACCAGCGCGTTCTTCGCCTCGTAGAAACGCAGCACGTTGATGATCGCATTTTCGCGATCGGACGGAGCAACGGTCAGCGCCCGGTATTCGATATCGAGATGCTGTTTCTGCTCGGCCTGCGTGGTGATGCGCACGGCATCGCGCTGGTAGCTTTTCGCCAGATTGGCGATCGAGCGTGGCACGGTCGCCGAAAACATCAGCGTGCGGCGCTCTGACGGTGCTGCTTCAAGGATGAATTCGAGGTCTTCACGGAAACCGAGATCGAGCATCTCGTCGGCTTCGTCGAGAACGACGGCCTTGAGGCCCGACATATCCAGCCCGCTGCGGCGAATATGGTCGCAGAGACGGCCCGGCGTGCCGACAACGATATGGGCGCCGCGATCGAGCGCGCGCCTCTCGCTACGCATGTCCATGCCGCCGACGCAGGAGACGACGGTGGCACCGGTCAGTTCATAGAGCCATTCCAGCTCGCGCTTGACCTGCAGCGCCAGTTCGCGGGTCGGCGCAACGGCAAGGGCCAGCGGCGCTCCGGCCTGTCCGAAGCGATCCTTGCCCTCAAGCAGCGTCGAGGCGAGCGCCAGGCCGAAGGCCACGGTCTTGCCCGAGCCGGTCTGCGCCGAGACCAGCGCGTCCCTGCCTTCGAGTTCAGGGCCTAAAACAGCCTTCTGAACCGGCGTCAACTCTGAATAACCGCGCTTGCTCAATGCCTGAGCGATCGCCGGAGCGATGCCGTCTAACTCTACCATATGTTTATCTTTCGGAATTCGGATGTCGTGCGCGCCTCGGTCGATGAGGGTAAGCACAGTCCGCGGCCGGCACGTCGCCAGCCAATACATGCGCGCCCTCATACTGTGCCTGATGCGAATTGTACAGAGCGCCCGGATACTGCGCCGCAAAAACGCGAGGGAATACCACCAAACAGACCAGGTGACAGACGGGAAAACGGCCATGCGCCGGGTTTGGACGCATGGCCGTTCAATTTCAACAACCCAGGCCCAGGGCAGGCACGCCTCAGCCTGTGAGGCGCGGTGTATGCACCACCTTGTTGAAGAGCGTCTTCATGGCGCCCTCAAGATTCTGCGATGGCGGCACTTCGAAGTAATACCCAGGGGAAGCACATTCCTGCATCTTCGTACCGATCGTCGGCTGGAACGGTTTGATCCACTGGTTGTACCAGGAATTGTTCGGAAGCGGCAGATACGTCGTATAAAGGACCGCGATCTTGATACCCCGCGCCTTCAAGGCGGTGCAACTTTTCGTATCGATCGGTTCCTGACAACGGCTACCGCTCAATTTTGCCGTGCATCCTTTCGGCTTGTAGCTGTCGCCGACACCATCCGACACGAAGAACACGATCTTTTCCGGAGTTGCGGACGTTAACCCGTTCCCCGGCGTGCCAATTTCCTGACCGATCTTTGTCAGCGCATTATCGAAGTCGGTCTGCTGGTCGTTGTTGTATCCCTGCTTCGGGATGCTCATCAATTTGATGCCCTCTGCGGTCTTTTCCACCTGCGAAAGATCCCCGCTCAAACCGGCCACCTTCAGCAGTTTGGTATCCATTGCAGTCTCGCCAAACGTATAGGTCGCCATGCGATACTGGTCGGGGTAGCTCCTCTGACTCTTGGCCTCGTCGGTCAGTTGCGCCACTGCCTTTGCCACCGCATCGATGCGAATGGAGATGCCGTTGAATTTGGCGATGGCATAGTTGCTGCTCGTGTTGGGCACGCCCTTTTCCGATACGATGTGACACGCAAAAGCACAGTTTCTGGAACCGGGGTCCGCCACGTTCTTCGTCGCCGTGATCATTTTGTCGATGTCGGCCGTCGTCGCAGCCACCCCCATGGACGGCGTATTGTCGAGAAGCATGTAGAAGTCCATGAAGGACTGCGACTGATAGACGGCCGTGGCCGTGCCTGAAACGGTAATGCTGTCCTTGCCCAGAACGCGAAGCAGGGATGTTTTCAACTTTGCCTGATAGCTCAATTTGGCATTGATTTCCTTGCCCTTTTTGACAACGGAAACGTTGACGGCATCGAACTCCAGGTCAAGGTTTTTCTCACCCAGGATTTTGTTGGGATTCGTCTGCGCATCGAAGAAAGCCTTTGCTTCCGCCTCGCTGAGAGGCACGGGACCGTCCTGCGTCATGCCGACGGCTTGCGCCACACCGGCCGATTTTTCGGAGATCGACCCGAGCACCGCAGCATCGGCCGCATCCTGAAGCCGGCTCTTGAGTTCCATCGCACGGCTGAAATCGATCGCCATGCCGGCAGCGCCAAGAATGGGAACGATGGCGAGTGCGCCCATGATGGCGAAATTGCCAGCCCTGTCGGTGAGGAGCCTCTTCAATATACGCATTGCCCACACCCCGTTTTTTTCCGCGCCATAGAAGCCGGCGCAACAATGATCATTGGGGAGGGATCGTAGCGGCGAAACTCTAAACGCCGGTAAAGCACATTAGTTAATCGAAAACTAATGGAACGGTGACTACTTTAGGAAACAAAATTCAATATCCCGCAAGAACAAACAAGGAAAGCGTCACCGCCTCAACTGGCTGTATCGTTTAAGTCAGGATGGAAACACCCTACAATATTTATAACGACAAAAATACAATCATAGACATAATTAAATACAACAACACAACCAAATTCATCCATACCCAAGAGAACCGTCTGGTGCTTCCCGCTCATTCCCAGCCGCATATCAAACTGGTTCTGCTACAGACATCATGAAACAGGAAGAACCGCCCTGGAATCATCGCCCCGGGCCGGACAAAGGGGAAATGTGGCCCGCCACGAACCTCTGAACTGGGTATCGTCAAAAATCAACGCATTAGATCGATCTGCGCCATATCCATTTGGACGCAACGCCACATACCTCTGACCAAACGGGTCCCAAGCGCCACATCCCGTTGAACGACCCGGTCCCGGCTCTGGCCGAAAGGCACGACGAATGCCGATGCTACACCACCCACTGGGACACGATCGACGATAGTCTCGCGATTGACATACGTCGCCGTTTTCATGAGGTTTGTTCCCGACATTTCTTTCAAATGCGGGGGCAAATGAGAGTCGACGTTTTCGATGGCACTGATGCATCCAAGCACTTTGACGGGCTGTCAGAACTCTTGGTTGATGCGGTTCACAAAGGCGCATTGGTTGGCCATGTTCTTCCGTTGGACCCCAGTGCGGTAAAACGGTATTGGCGAGGCGTGGCGAGCTCGGTCGCCGCTGGCGAGCGGTTGTTGATTTGCGCTATCGACGACGATCAGGTCGTTGGCACAGTCCAGCTATACTTGTCGCCAGAACCAAATGCACCGCATCGAGCCGAAATCCATAAGCTTCTGGTCCACAGTTCTCGCCGCAACCAAGGGATCGGCGAAGCATTGATGCTGGAGGTCGAACGTGAGGCGCGCAACCACAAGCGGTCCCTTCTGCTGCTCGATACCGCCCAAGGCGGTGCTGGAGAGCGCCTTTATCGACGCCTTGGCTGGCAGGAAGTCGGTGTCGTCCCGCACCATTTCGTTGACCCATGGGGCACTCCGATGGCCTCGGTTTACATGATGCGGTTTATCGAATGACCGTACCATCGCTCGTGTAAAGGCTGCCAAGTTCCAATCTGGCAGCGCGCCTGAGAACCAGAGGGATCGCGAGAAAAGCCGCCGCTCCAATGAGAGCGATACAGGCCACAACCCACAACGACGGCACGACACCCATTCCCGCCATCGACGCCGACATTGCGAACGGCGCTATTGCCGACGTGAACTGCTTTGCAGATGTGCACCATCCAAGCCGTCTGCCGTAGCCCGCCTTGCCGAATAGTTCCAAAGGAAGCGTTCCTGCGACAATGCTCGTCAGGCCAGACCCCAGTCCCATGAGGAGCGCGAACAGAACTGCCCCTACTATCCAGGGCGACGTCGGCAGTAGAATCATCAGGCCCGCGGGAAGCAAAAGAGCTGCAATCACCGCCAACCAGGTCTGCGAAAGGCCACCTCCGAACAACAGGTTTATGAAACGACTGGCGACCTGCGCCGGCCCGAACAAAGCCGCGACGTAGAGGCCAAATCCACCGAGGCCGAGCGCCAGCGTCAGCGGAACCATGTGAACAAGCACGGCAGACAGTGCATATCCTTCGACCGCAAACCCGATGAGCATCAGGGCGAATACAAGCTGCCCCGCCCGCCCGCGAGCCGCCGCGGCCGGTTCGTTCACCGCTGCGTTGAGAGCGACGTCACGACCAGCATTTCTCGAGGACAGTCTGGCGAGCCAAAGATGGATCGGAACGCAGACCAAAACGTTCAGCAACGCGTAGAGCAGGAAAACCTGCCTCCATGTCATCCATTCGTGTAGCCAGGACGTGAGAGGCCAAAACAGGGTCGAAGCGAAGCCCGCGATCAAAGTCAGGTGGACGATCGATTTTTGCGCGGAGCTTCCTCCCAGTTGGACGATAGCAACGAACGCAGTGCTGTAGAGGACCGTGGCCGAGACAATCTGCATCAGCGCAAGCGCCAGGAAGAAGGTGATCGGCCCCGGCGCTACGGCGGTCAGAAGGAGCGAAAGGGCCGCGGCGGCGGACCCGGCCGCCATCAGCCTGCCCGCCCCAAGGAGGTCCGCTAGCCGCCCGGCGGTGGGCGCGGCAAAACTACCCGTTAGGAGGGATGCGGAAAACGCACCGAATACCCATTGCTCGGTCCAGCCGAACTCGCGGGCGATATCCGGCACGAGGATGCTGAAAGCGTAGTACAGCGTGCCGTAACCGATAATCTGCGTCAGCCCCAGTCCCCAGATGGCAGAGACGGGCATTTTCCGGTCGTCCATGTTTTACGCGCCTTCTATAACACGAACGGATTTTTCCGCCTTTGGTCCGCAACCACATCCGGACTTGCCTTCGTCCTTGGCGACTGCGTCGGCCACACAACATGCGTCAACCGTTTCGGGAGCGGGTCCTCCGCAACATGGGGCCGCCGGCGTGCCGCCGGGATCGGCGCTACAGACGCCTGTCTCTGGAAGCACAAGTTGCACTTGGCGCGCGGCAACGTGATCCCCCGCGATTTCAGCCACGACCGAGCGAACCTGTTCGTAGCCAGTCTTCATCAGGAAGGTCGGCGCTCGGCCGTAGGACTTTGAGCCGACAATGAAAAAGTCCTTCTCGGGGTGCTTGAGTTCCTCGACGCCATGAGGTGGCACAGTCCCACAAGAATGGACGTTTGGGTCGATGAGCGGTGCTAAAGCGGGCGGAGCTTCGACGGTGGGATCGATGTCGATCCTAAGCTCGCGAAGGAACGAGAAGTCCGGCCGAAACCCGGTGGTCACCACCACACGATCAACCTCGATATCACGCGGTGCGCCATCGACGATCGAACCGACCACAAGGCGGTCCCCATCGCGCACGATGGTTCGTCCCGAATAAGACGTCAGCATCTGAAGCCGACCGTCGTCCATCGCCTTTTTGGCGGCGAGACCCAGCGCACCGCGTTCTGGTAACTGATCGTTCAGGCCGCCGCCGAGAAGCCGCTCGACGCCGTGGTGGCGGAGCGCCCACAGGACTTCAGTCTTCGGATCTGAGAGCCGAAGCTCCATGAGCGCCAATGCGACGTTGATCGCCGAATGGCCGCTACCGACCACCAGTGTCCGTTTGCCCAGGTAATCCTCACGACGGGAGCCGGTGACATCGGGTATCCCATAGGAGACGAGGTCGGATGACGTGACCTCGCCAGGAACTGGAAGGCCATTGAGGCCAATCGGATTGGGTTGGCTCCACGTCCCGCTGGCGTCAATGACGGCTTGGACAACGACGTCATGTTCGCCGTCTGCATCGGCATATCGAACCACGAACGGAGTATTATCCCTTTTCGCGGAGGAAACTTTGTCGAGGCCATCGCGGGCGACCGCCAACACAGTCGCGCCCAGTTTCAGACCGGAAGCGATCTCTGGCACTGCTGCCAGCGGCAGAAGGTAGTCCTCGACGATCTCGCGACCGCTCGGCAAATAGTCAGGCGCAGGTGCTTTCCAGCCCTTGCGCTCGAGGAGCGTGCGGGCTGCGTCATCGACATTGTACGTCCACGGAGAGAAAACCCGCACGTGCCCCCAGGAAAGCAGGGCCGCGCCGACGCTTTCACCCTTCTCGAAGACAATCGGGCGAAGATTTCGGGCGACAAGGTGCGCGGCGGCCGCAAGTCCGACTGGTCCAGCCCCGATGACAGCCACGGGAAGCTCGTTTTTCGAAATCATCATGCGCTCCTTCAGTATTTCCAGAATGATAGAATTTTGAAGCCAAAAAAAGGGTCAGGTAGCGACCTCGTCCACCTTCGGCGCACACTTGGCGTCCGCGCAACATTCGTTCACGAGGTACCCGATGAGCGTATTCATATTGCCGTAGTTGGCCGTGCAGATGAGCGTCGTCGCCTGCCTTTCCTGGATGACGAGGCCCGTGTCGACCAGTTTCTTCAGGTGATGGGAAAGCGTCGAAGCCGCGATGTCGATCTTCTCCTGAAGTCGTCCAACGGGCATGCCCTCTTCACCCGCACGAACCAATGCACGGTAAATCCGCAGACGGGTTAGGTTGCCGAGCGCTTCAAGCTGGGATGCTGCTTTTTCGATAATCATGGAAATAAGGTAGCTCCACCGCAAGACGGGGTCAAGGCATATTTCGGCGATTATCGAAATACCCCAATGCGCCGTGCCTTGGATACCGCCAACAGTGACGCCCCTACTGGCGCGTCAACACCGTTAAAACGCCCGTCGGCGGACAGACTACCCTTTCGGTCTGACGGCCTGATAGACCTTGCTCGTTCCGTCCTTCCCGATGGCGATCACATCATAGGATGCGCCTGGATCGTCTCCCATGCCCAACGAACCGACTGGCATGCCCTGAACAGACAGGCCCGCCAAATCCGGCTTTTCGGCCAACAGCCTCGTCACCGCCTCCAGCGGAACGTGGCCCTCCAAATAGTAACCTGCGACCACGGCGGTGTGGCAGCCCTGCAGATCGACAGGGACTTTGTAGCGGTCCTTCACCACGTTGATATCGGCCACGTCTTCGGCTTTGACGGAAAACCCGGCATTCTTCATAGCGTCGGCCCAGGCATGGCAACAACCGCAGTTGGGGTCCTTGTAGACGACCATGCTTTCGCCGGCTGCCAGCGCAGCGCCAGTGACGGGCAACGCTGCGACGGCAATCAGGGTGCAGAGGAATTCTCTTCTTTTCATCGTAGTTCTCCTTATCAAATCTGATTTACGGCCAAGGATACGGGGACTTGGTTTTCCGCACGCGCACGCTTCAATCCGTAGCCCTTGACCAGCCCGTAGACGGCGGGGATCACGACCAGCGTCAGCAGCGTTGAAGATACCATGCCGCCGATCATCGGCACGGCGATCCGTTGCATGATCTCCGATCCTGCACCCGTACTCCAGAGGATCGGCACCAGGCCCGCCATGATCGCGACGACGGTCATCATCTTGGGCCGAACACGTTCGACCGCCCCGACCATGATCGCCCTGTTGAGATCTTCTTTTTCGAACGCCCTGCCCTCGGCCGCGCATTTTGCCTTCTCGTCCCTGAGAGCATGGTCGAGGTAGATCAGCATGATCACCCCGGTCTCGGCCGCGACGCCTGCGAGCGCGATGAAGCCGACGGCAACTGCGACAGAGGCGTTGAAGCCCAGCCACCACATCATCCAGATGCCGCCGACCAGCGCGAACGGCAGGGACAGCATGACGATTAGGGTTTCCGACAGCGCCTTGAAGTTCAGGTAGAGCAACAGGAAGATCAGCGCGAGCGTCAGCGGCACGACGATCATCAGCCGGGCCTTGGCTCGTTCGAGATATTCGAATTGGCCACTCCATGCGACGGAGTAACCCGCGGGCATCTGGACGTTTGCCGCTACGGCTTCCTGGGCTTCAGCGACATAGCCGCCAAGGTCGCGGTTGGCGATATCGACGAAGATGTAGACGGCAAGTTGGCCGTTCTCCGTGCGAATTGTCGTCGCGCCGCGGGTGAGCTTTACGTCAGCGACCTCGCCCAACGGAACCGTGCCGCCGCCCGCCAAGGAGACCTGAACGTCGCGAGCGATGGATTGCGGATCGCTTCGGAACGCCCTTGGGTACCGGATGGCAACGCCGTAGCGCTCCCGGCCCTCGACCGTTGACGTCACGACCTCGGAGCCAAGAGCCATCCCGATAACATCCTGGACGTCGTCAATGGAGAGACCATAGCGCCCCAGAGCCATGCGGTCAGGGATGATGTCCAGATAATATCCGCCGATGACCCGCTCGGCATAGGCACTCGACGTTCCCGGCACGGCCTTGAGGACGGTCTCGATGTCACGGGCGACCTTCTCCATCTCCTTCAGGTCCGTGCCGTAGACCTTCACGCCGACGGGGGTCCTGATCCCGGTCGAGAGCATGTCGATGCGGGCACGGATCGGCATGGTCCAGGCGTTCGAGACGCCGGGGAACTGAAGGGCGGCGTCCATTTCCTGCTTGAGGCTGTCGGAGGTGACCCCCGGCCGCCACTCGGACTTCGGCTTCAAGGTGATGATCGTCTCGAACATCTCGGTCGGAGCTGGATCGGTCGCCGTCAGCGCCCTGCCGGCCTTGCCGAACACGGTCTCGACCTCCGGGAAGGATTTGATGATGCGGTCCTGCGTCTGCATCAGTTCGGCGGCTTTCGTCACCGACAAGCCGGGCAATGTCGTCGGCATGTACATTAGCGTGCCTTCGTCGAGATTTGGCATGAATTCGCTGCCGATGTGCTGCACGGGCCAGGCGGTCACGCCGAGGATCACGATGGCTGCCAGGATCGTCAGGCTCTTGGCTTTCAGTACCCCGGCAATGACCGGACGGTAAATCCAGATCAGCAGCCGGTTCAGCGGGTTCTTGTGTTCCGGGACGATGCGGCCCCGGACGAACAGGATCATCAGCGCCGGTACCAGTGTAATCGACAGCAGCGCGGCCGCCGCCATCGCGAAGGTCTTGGTGAAGGCGAGCGGCCCGAACAGGCGGCCCTCCTGCGATTCCAGCGTGAAGATCGGCAGGAACGACACCGTGATGATCAGCAGGCTGAAGAACAGCGCCGGGCCGACCTCGCTTGCCGCCTCTATCAGGACTTCGGTCCGCGGCTTGTCCGGCGGCGCACGCTCCAGATGCTTGTGGGCGTTCTCGATCATGACGATGGCGGCGTCGATCATCGCGCCGATGGCAATAGCGATGCCGCCGAGGCTCATGATGTTCGATCCCAGGCCCAGCGCCCGCATCGCCATGAATGCCATCAGGATCCCGATCGGCAGCATGATGATGGCCACAAGCGCGCTGCGGACATGCAGCAGGAAGGCGATCGTCACCAGCGCGACGACGATCGATTCCTCGATCAGCGTGACCTTCAAGGTTTCGATCGCGGCTTCGATGAGTTTCGAACGATCATAGACGGGCAGGATTTCGGTGCCAGCCGGAAGACTGTTCTGCACCGCCGCCAGACTTTCCTTGGCGTTCTCGATGACGGTCAGCGCATTCGCGCCGTCGCGCTGGAGGACGATTCCGCTGGCGACCTCGCCTTCTCCGTTCAACTCGGTGATCCCGCGCCGCTCGTCCGGCACCAGTTCCACCCTCGCGACGTCGGACAGGCGCAGCGGAACGCCCGCGTTCGTCTTCAGGACAATGCTCTCGATGTCCTTGATGCCCTGCAGGTAGCCCTTGCCGCGCACCATGAATTCGAACTCGGAAAGCTCGATCGTGCGGCCGCCGACATCGCGGTTGCTGGATCGCACGCCATCGGCGATATCCGACAGCGAGACATTCTGGGCCTTCAGCCGGGCCGGATCGACGACGACGGAATATTGCTTGACGAAGCCGCCGACGCTGGCAACTTCAGCCACCCCTTCCGACTTCGATACGGCGAAACGAACGACCCAGTCCTGAAGCGACCTAAGCTCGGCCAGCGACAGTTCCTTGGCGACGACGGCGTACTGGTAGACCCAGCCGACGCCCGTAGCATCCGGGCCGAGGCTCGGCGACACGCCGTCTGGCAGACGGCCGGCAGCGGCATTCAGGTATTCGAGCACGCGGCTCCTCGCCCAGTACGGATCGGTCCCGTCCTCGAAAATCACGTAGACGAACGACACGCCGAAGAACGAGAATCCGCGAACCACCTTCGACTTCGGCACGGTCAGCATCGAGGTCGTCAGAGGATAGGTAACCTGGTCCTCGACAACCTGCGGAGCCTGGCCCGGATAGTCGGTGAAGACGATCACCTGGACATCGGAAAGATCGGGGATGGCATCGAGCGGAAGCGTGCGCAGCGCGTAGACGCCACCCGCGATGGACAGCGCCGCGCCGACGAAGATGAGGACGAGGTTGCGGGCCGACCAGGCGATGACGTTGGCAATCATGGCTTCACCTCGTCCGCCGTCAGAGCGTTCAATGCCGCATTCAGATTGCTTTCGGCATCAAGGAGGAAGTTGGCGGAAACGACGACGCGGTCACCTTCAGTGATCCCCTTGGTGATCTCCGTCATGTCTTCTCCTCGCACGCCCAGCCCGACATCCATCGGTTCGAACCTGCCCTCGCCCTTGTCGAGGAAGACGATCTGGCGGTCGCCCGTGTCGATGACCGAACTGTTGGGAACGGCGACGACTGGGTTTCCGGCTCCGGCTTCGATCTCGACCTCGGCATACATGTTGGACATCAGTTGCCCGTCCGGATTCGGAAGCTCGATCCTGACCTTCGTCGTCCGCGTCTGCATCTGGACCTCCGGATAGATGAGATCGACCGTTCCCTTGAACGTCGTGCCGGGCAGATTGCGGACGATCACCGAAACGATGGCCCCCTTGCGGACGGCGCCCAGTTCGTATTCGGGAACGTCGGCGATTACCCAGACCTTCGAGATGTCGGCGATGCGGAAGAGAATGTCGCCCGCCTCGGCCATCATGCCACTCACCGCCATGCGCTCCAGCACGACGCCGTCGCGCGGCGAAGTATAGGCAATGCTCTGCGGTACCTTTCTCTCGGTCGCGATGCTGGTGATCGTCGCGGAGGGCACCCCCAGGTTCTTCAGGCGGAGAGCCGATCCTGTTTCGGTGCCTGGCTTGCCGCCGTTGCGCATCTCGGTGGCGTATTCAGCTCCCGCCGTGGCGATCTCTTTCGAATAGAAATGAAAGAGATTTTCGCCTTTCGTGATCCTGTCGCCCGTGGTGACGTCGGCAACGTCCTCGACGAAGGCGTCCGCCCGCATCGAGACGATGCTGACCATGCGCTCGTCGAGCGTGACGGTTCCGGGCACCCGGATTTTCCGGCTGACGGTTGTCTTTTCGGCAAGCGCGGTTTTCACGCCCGTCCGCTGAAGTTTGCCGAGTGAGACCTTCACCGTCGAACTGTCGCTGACCTCGCCGTCATAGACGGGGAGATAGTCCATCCCCATCGAATCCTTCTTCGGCACCTTGGACGTGTCGGGAAGCCCCATGGGGTTGCGGTAGTACAGGACCTTCCGTTCGGGTGTGACGGATGCCGTGTCGACTGTGGGCGCGACTGCGCCGGTTGCACCGAGGCTGATGTCCTCGCTTGCCCGGACGGGCGTGAACGGCCGCCCGTCATCGGTGTTCTTCGCCTTTGCGGAATACTCGGCCAAGCCGTCCGGGTGGCGATAGTAGATCACCGCTCCCGTTCCTTCGCGTCGCGGTTCCGCCTCGGCGGCAATCCCGGTGTCTTCGACGAACCGCTGCAAGAATGCACCAACATCGTTCTTTCCGGCCCAATAGCCTCCCCCGCCGACGATCGCGGCGAGGGAGAGCGTGGCAATGATGCGCGAGGTACTCATGGGATTGCCTTGAGGACGACTTCGCCTTTAACGGTCTCAGACTCGCCCTGAATCTTGGCGGCAACCTGAAAGCGCCAGCCACCTTCCATCGAAAGATTCGTCGTGAAGGCGTAGACACCCGGTTCTGTTGAGGTTGACGGGTCCACAGTCGTGGTCATCGTCTCCATGCCATCGGGAGCCATGTCCATCCGCGTCGTGAAGATGACGGCGTCAGGAACGGTATTGCCCGTCCGTTTGTCGATGAGCCGTACCGACACGGTCGAGCCTGGCCCCTGCTTGATCTCGGTCTGGACGGCCTGGAATTCGTAGTCCTGCGCTCCGGCGAAGGAAGCGGTGGCGGTGCCGAACAGCATTAAACCCGCGAGGAGCGTAGTCCTGGCGTTGATGAACGTCTTGGTCATGATTGTATGTCTCATCCGGACGGGTTCGTGACCGCGTCCTCAGTCAATATGGATCGCAATCGGTGCCGCGCGGACGCAGACCTGCGACCGCGCGGAATCGACGCGTGTTCAATGACGTGGGATCAGACTCGTGGAGGACGCACTGGCGGATCGACCAGTGAGGAGGCAAGCTCCGCATATGGAGGAGTGAGGAACCGATGGGTGGTCCAGCCGACGTTCAACGACCAGGAATGCGAGGTCGCCAACTGGCCGACGACCGCGGTCGTGCAGAGCACGGCAAGCGGGCAGGACTTGCTCCCGCAGTCAGGCTTGGTTGGTTGTTCGTCGGGACAGCACGGCATGTCGTCAGGCATATCCATGCCAGCCATACCGCCCATCGCGACAAGGCCCGAGGCGGCCATGACACTGTCAGCCGCCCCGATGCTCATGGGACCAACGATGATCCCGAGCATGGCGCTCACGAAAAGCAGTCGTTGGATGACCTTCATGAACCTCATTTTCGTAGTTTGGCACGGAGCCATCGCCATTGGAAGACATCTCACGAAAAAGTGCAGTCGCTTGGTTCCGCGTGCGAAAAAATGGTCGCAAGTAGTTGATATTCCTTCGCGTGTACGGGAAATGCAAAAAACGTTACATCCTGCCCGCTGACCCTTGACCCTCCCATCGTTGGAAGCCCCATATGAAGGCAACCACATCGAAAGGAGACACCAAGATGTATGAGTTCGATATCCAGAACATGACCTGCGGCCACTGCAAGGGCACCGTCGAAAAGGCCATCAAGGCCGCCGATCCGGCTGCCGTCGCGACCGTAGACCTTGCATCCCGGAAGGCGACCGTCGAAACAACGCTGGACCCGGCCGTCATCGGCCAAGCGATTGAGGACGCCGGATATCCGGTGTCGCACGCAAGACGTTGACATGGCCTGACGGCCGTCCCTGTTTTCCCGGGGGCGACCATCATCCGGGCACTTTGTAGCCGCGCAGTCTGTTATAGGTGTCGATCTGAGGCTTTGTGAGTACGTCGAGCAGCGCTAGATGCGCCGACAGGTGGACGAACCGCAGCCTCGCGCGGCTTTCCTCGATCTTAGTCAGAGCCGCCTTCAGCTCCGTCTCCGAGACGTCGCGTTCGCGAAACCTCGCTTCAAGGTCTTCTTCCAACGAAATGTACCGCGCCCCTTCCGCGACTGCCTCGCGCTGCATGCCTTGGAAGACATTCCGCACCCGGGCTTGCTGATCCGCGGTCAGTGCGAGCTCCCTTTCCATTTTCAGGATGTGCGATGGCCCGGGCATACCGTTGAGTTCGGCTGCCTTGGCAAGACCCCAACCACCGCCCTGGCTTAGTTCAGAGATGTCGTCGTCGGAGAGGCTCTTGATCGACCGCGCCTCTTCCCCCGCGTAGGCTGACTCGTGGTCGTGATGAACTTGTTGCGAAACAGCGGTTGTCGGCAGAAGAATGGTCAATGCGAGCAATAGAGGCAGTTTCATAGGCTGATCTCCCCGGGGAATAGTCGGAAAGACCTTGGGCCATCTCGCGGAGTCATGACATGATAGTGATCATGTCCGATCTCATTTCCCGGCTCACTTCGATCTCGATCTCCGAAAAGACCATCGATGCAGGCGCGTTCCTCTTCTTACAGGGAGACCCTGTGCACGTGCTGCATATCGTCAGGACGGGGACAGTTCATCTTGTTCGCCATCAGCCGGACGGAGCCACGGCAGTGCTTCAGAGAGCCACCGCGGATAAAATTCTCGCCGAGGCATCAGTCTATTCCGACACCTACCATTGCGACGGCCTGGCGGTATCGCCCGCAACGATACGCCTCATTCCTGTTGTCGACGTCAAAAGGCGGCTTGCGGCCGACGGGTCCTTCGCAAACCTCTGGGCCGCATATCTCGCGCGCGAACTTCAGACGACCCGAAAGCGAGCGGAGATCATGTCGTTGAAGACCGTCAAGGCAAAGCTGGACGCATGGCTCGCCTGGAACGACGGCAAGCTACCTCTCAAGGGCACGTGGAAGCAATTGGCCGACGATATTGGCGTGTCGCGCGAGGCGTTGTATCGTGAGGTGGCGAAGGGGACAAGCGCGCGCTACCGCCCCGTAGGCTGAGCAGACGAAGCAAAGGTACCTCGGCGTCAGTCATCCAGCGGCGCGCCAAGCTCAACGTTCATGCCAACGAATCCAGCGCTTCTGTCGAGAAGTGGCTGCCGGCGGGCAGTCAATCGTCCGGGATGATGTTCATTGACCTCGAGAGTTAGCCTCCAGTGTTCCGCTCGGTTCCATCGGCCGCAAGCGGGTCTAACAAATTCCGTACACGGCCCTTGACCTTCCCATCATTGGAAGGGCTACCTATATGAGCAGTTAAGCAAAGGGATCGCCCTAATGACTGCCATATCGAAGATCGAAATATCCAAATCCCTGCCCGTCCCCACCGACTTCGGGATCGAAGGCATGAGTTGCGCATCATGCGTCGTGCGGGTCGAAAAAGCCATCGCCGCGGTTCCAGGCGTTGCCTCCGCCACGGTCAACCTCGCGACAGAACGGGCCACAGTCACTTACAGTAAGCCAGTGCCAACTGAAGCCGTCCTTCTGGCCATCGAGAGGGCTGGTTACGAACCTAAAATCGAGACCCGCGAACTGGTCATCGAAGGCATGACCTGCGCGTCGTGCGTCTCGCGCGTCGAAAAGGCCCTGCAAGCCGTTCCAGGGGTCCGGGAAGCCACCGTCAATCTCGCGACGGAGAAGGCGACCGTCCGTAGCATCGCCGGCACGGCGTTAAGCGCATTGGAAGACGCCGTCCGCGCCGCAGGATACGATGCCCGCAAAAACACGATTGATAGCCCGGCAGACGATAGCGAGGATCGACGGCGTCACGAAGCCAACCGCCTGAAACTGTCGCTGGCGCTTTCCGCCGCTCTCACCCTTCCGCTTTTCGTACTGGAAATGGGCTCGCATTTCATCCCGGCCATCCATGATTGGATCATGGTCAACGTGGGCATGGGCAACAATCTCCGCATTCAGTTCCTCCTCGCCACACTCGTCCTCTTTGGACCGGGTCTTCGATTCTTCAGCAAGGGCGTTCCCAACCTCCTGCGCTGGACGCCCGATATGAACTCGCTGGTGGTGCTCGGCACGTCGGCTGCATGGGCCTATTCCGTCGTCGCGACGTTCCTGCCTGGTGTCCTGCCCTCGGGCACAGCCAATGTGTATTACGAGGCGGCCGCCGTCATCGTCACGCTGATCCTGCTCGGGCGCTATCTTGAAGCGCGGGCCAAGGGCAAGACCAGCCAAGCCATCCGGCATCTTATCGGCCTCCAGGCGAAGACCGCGCACGTCAGGCGCGGTGAAGACTTCATCGAGATCGAAATCGGTGCCGTCGTGCTCGGTGATATCGTGCGTATCCGGCCAGGCGAAAAGGTCCCGGTTGACGGCCGCGTCATCGATGGCGAGTCCTACGTGGACGAATCCATGATCACCGGCGAACCCGTTCCGGTGAAGAAATCAGCTGAAGCGGACGTCGTTGGCGGCACGATCAACAAGACCGGGTCCTTCACCTTCGAAGCGACGAAGATCGGCTCGGACACGCTACTCGCCCAGATCACAAAAATGGTCGAGGCGGCCCAGGGATCGAAGCTGCCGATACAGGCGCTGGTCGACCGCGTTACGGGATGGTTCGTGCCGGCCGTGATCGCGGCAGCCACTCTCACCTTCTTGGCCTGGTTGCTCCTCGGCCCATCGCCCGCGCTCACCTTCGCGTTGGTCAACGCCGTCGCCGTGCTGATCATCGCCTGCCCCTGCGCGATGGGCCTTGCCACCCCGACGTCCATCATGGTCGGGACTGGTCGCGCCGCCGAACTTGGCATCCTGTTCCGCAAGGGCGAGGCCCTTCAGACCCTGCGCGATGTCGACGTGGTCGCTCTGGACAAGACTGGAACCCTGACGAAGGGCAAGCCCGAGCTGACCGACTTCGTGACCGTCAAAGACCTCGACCGCGACGATGTCCTGCAATTGGTCGCCAGTCTCGAAGCGAAGTCTGAGCATCCGATCGCCGAAGCCATCGTATATGCGGCGAAGGCCAAGGGTATCGTTCTCGTCGACGTCTCGGATTTCGAGGCTGCTCCAGGTTTCGGAGTGAGCGGTCGGATCAACGGTCGGACAGTGCTGGTCGGTGCAGACCGCTCCATGACGAGGAGCGGCATCGACGTCTCATCGTTCTCACAGAAGGCAGCCGAATTGGGCGACGCCGGCAAGTCCCCGCTCTATGCAGCGATCGACGGCAAACTGGCTGCCATCATTGCGGTGTCCGATCCGGTCAAGGAGACGACACCGCAGGCGATCGCCGCACTTCATGCACTTGGCCTCAAAGTCGCGATGATTACGGGCGACAACGCCCGGACGGCTCAGGCCATTGCGCGTCAGATCGGCATTGACGAGGTGGTTGCCGAGGTCCTTCCGGAAGGCAAGGTCGAGGCGGTCAGGAAACTGCGCGACGGCGGCCGCAAGGTGGCCTTCATCGGTGACGGCATCAACGACGCCCCTGCGCTCGCGGAGGCAGACATCGGGCTTGCCGTTGGAACCGGAACCGACATCGCAATCGAGAGCGCCGACGTCGTCCTGATGTCGGGGGATCTCAATGGCGTGCCGCGGGCGATCGCCATCAGCAAGGCGACGATCCGCAACATCCGGCAGAACCTGTTCTGGGCTTTCGCCTACAATGTCGGCCTCGTTCCGGTCGCGGCGGGCGTGCTTTATCCGGTGAACGGCACCCTGCTTTCACCGATCCTCGCGGCCGGAGCGATGGGCCTGTCGAGCGTCTTCGTGCTCGCCAATGCGTTGCGGCTGCGGCGTTTCACGACGAATTAATGGAAGGAAACCACGATGAACATCGGTGAAGCATCCAAGGCGTCCGGCGTTTCGACCAAGATGATCCGCTACTACGAGCAGATCAAATTGATCACCCCCGCGCACCGTACCGAGGCGAGTTACCGCACCTATGGCGACAACGACGTCCATACGCTGCAATTCATCCGCCGTGCCCGTGACCTCGGGTTTTCGGTCGAACAGATGAAGACGCTGCTGGCGCTGTGGCGCGACCGTTCGCGCGCAAGCTCCGACGTCAAGGCAATCGCGCTCGACCACATCGCGGAACTTGAGCGCAAGGCCGCTGCAATCGCGGCCATGACGAAGACCTTGAAGCATCTCGTCAGCCATTGCCACGGCGATCAGCGTCCGGACTGCCCGATCATCGAAGGATTTGCTGAAACCCTCGGCGACGGTCCCGGCATGCCGTCCAGGTTCGGTCTGGCCAACGTCGTCTGATCAGTCAGCTTTTATGCGGAACCTGGCATGGCAGGACGTGCAGGTTTGAAGCATCTTGTGAAAGGCATGTTCAGCGGGCATCGATGCGACGGCGGTGACAGCGTCCACCTTTTTCGCAAACGGCCCTTGTCCGCCCGCGTCTCCGTCTTCATGCGCATATCGGGGGTGATGGCGTCCGGGTTGCGCGCGGCCGCCGTAACCAGCGCTTCGGCATAGACCGCCAGATCATTCGTAAGCGTCCGGCGAGCAGATTTCTCTGATCGGCCAAATCAGGCGATGTTCTGGCATTAGAACCAGCATTAGTGCTGACATTAATTCCAGATCAAAGAGGTTTCATGGCTC
>JAESGK010000385.1_pt1 | contig 19247 bp, 17 predicted proteins | sample 9269681 | NCBI WGS metagenome assembly JAESGK01 (sample SAMN14515347, study PRJNA621673) | algae metagenome | isolation source: Timaviella obliquedivisa GSE-PSE-MK23-08B and co-occurring heterotrophs from... | place: USA: Grand Staircase Escalante National Monument, Utah | collected 2006-08-15
CAGGACAATTTTATCGCCGGCGTTGTTAAGCGAGGGAAAGGTTTGCGTCGCGGCGATGGCACCATAGGTAGTAAACGCGTTCGCTATAGCGGCTCCGGTGATGATGGCATAGCCACCGGCGGGTAGCGTCGCGGCGGGTAATGTAGCGCGCGTCGTTCCGTCTGTTAGCATCCAGCCGCCCAGGTTGAATGTTTTGGCGCTACGGTTGTGTACTTCCACAAATTCGGCATCGGGCAGGCCGACCTCGGGTGTGGGGTCGGCCATGATTTCGGAAATAATCACATCTTTATATGCCGGCCGGGCGCCGGGTGCTACCGGTTTGCCGGTAATGAGAATGTCGTCGAAGTAAAAGAGGTTTGAGCGGGTGGCCGTGTAGTCGCAAAAGACGCCGGCGTACAGCGATGTTGCATGTGTGGCATCCGTGGTGGTTCCTTCTAACGTATAATAACCTGTTATGCCAACGTCGGTATGGAGTTGCCAATGCCCGGCGGCGTCACGCGTTACCTTAATTCGCATGTTGGAATTGGGAAACGTCAGGCGGCCGTTCACACCGTCGATGATCTTTACTCGTGTCGTGCCTGTTTGGCGGTATAAGCTTATTTCGTCGTCGGTGTTGCCGACCATGACATAGTAGCCCTGCAGGGCACTGCCCAGGTTGGCGGTGCTGGATGCCAGGTATACGCGTGCATAATTCGACGACGAGGGATCAAACCCGAGCCAGACGGAAAACTCCCACGATGCGTCGGCGAGTGCCTGACTGGGGGTGGCGAGGTGGGCTTCGTCGGCCTCCTCGGGTGCCTGCAGGCGGAGGCGGCCGGACGATATGGTGAAGTGGGCGGTGGTGCCGGTCCACGTTGGATTGTTTGTAAAGTTTCCATCTGCAAAAGAATCAGACACTTGAGCGAACAGTTGTTGGCTGGCGAGCAAAAACGCAAACGTTATAAAAGTATTTTCCGTAAACGTTTTCAGGATGGAAAAAATGAATATTTGTAGGTGCTTCGACATAGGCACAACGGGAATAGATTAGTTTTGTAAACTATAATAAAATCATAACAAAATGAAACTCGCAGTTGTAGGCGCCACCGGCTTGGTGGGCCAGGAAATCCTCAAAGTACTTGAGGAGAGAAGTTTTAAGTTTGACCAGTTGTATCTCGTAGCCTCAGCCAAATCGGTGGGGCAGATTATAAAGTATAAGGGTAAGGAATATACCGTTAAAAGCATGGAGGAAGCGGTCAAGCTTGCTCCCGATGTGGCTATTTTCTCGGCTGGCGGCAATACTTCCCTGGAGTGGGCGCCGAAATTTGCAGCCGTAGGCACGATCGTGATCGACAACTCTTCGGCCTGGCGTATGGACCCGACTAAAAAACTGGTTGTCCCGGAAATCAATGGCCATGAAATTACCATTGACGACCGCATTATTGCCAACCCCAACTGTTCAACGATTCAGATGGTGATGGCGCTGGCGCCGCTGCACGTGAAATATACCATTAAACGCATTGTCGTTTCGACTTATCAGTCCGTAACCGGTACCGGCAAAGACGCTGTACAGCAGATGATGGATGAGCGCCAGGGCATCAATGGCCCGAAGGTATACCCGCACAACATCGACATGAACGTGTTGCCGCACATCGACTCTTTCCTCGATAACGGCTACACCAAAGAGGAAATGAAGATGGTGAACGAAACCCGCAAGATACTGGGTGACCAGTCAATCGCAGTAACGGCTACCACTGTGCGGATTCCTGCTGTCGGCGGTCACTCAGAAGCTGTTAACGTGGAGTTCGACGAAGATTTCAACCTGAGCGAAGTGCGTTCGATCCTGGCCGACACGCCCGGCGTAATTGTTCAAGACGATCCAAAAAACAACATCTACCCGATGCCGATCAACTCACACGGTCGTGACGAGGTATTTGTAGGTCGTCTGCGTCGTGATGAGTCGCAACCGAATACGCTGAACATGTGGATTGTGGCGGATAATCTCCGTAAGGGGGCTGCGACAAATGCTGTGCAGATTGCGGAATTTATGACCGAAAGAAGCCTGGTGGCGGAATAGTCGTTAAGAACTTGTGATATCAAGGCCATTCCGCTTGGGATGGCCTTTTTTATGTTTTGGAGAGGCTCTGCTATAAGGTCCTATATGTCAGGGATAGCTAAGGTATGGCTTTGGTATGGGTTTGATACGGGTAATCCTCGGCTTTGCTATGGGGATGGCCTATTGTTGGGGTAGGTTTGAATTGGGATAAATACAGCCGCTGCGCGCCACACGCCTGTATGGAGACTGGTGGCAGTTGCAGGCACAAGTTCCGTCCCTTGGGGGACTTAAACTTGCGCCAGCAAGCGTGCGCGAACTAGAGGACCCGCTTCAGCCTGCCCTCTGCATTATAAACAAAAAAAGCCCTCCCGATTCCGGGAGGGCCCTCTCTAGTGCAAGCAGAGAGTGTGGATCTTATTTACTTTCGTTGAAATCTACTTTCGGGGCATTTTGTGCATCGGCAGAAGCTTCAAAGCCTTTGCGTACGCTGAAATCTTCGCCACCGCCGAAGAGGCCGAGGGCAAAACGTTTGAAGAAACCGCGGACGAAGGTGTTGTAGTTCCGCACAGCCTCGTTGTAACGCTGGCGGGCTACGTTGATGCGGTTTTCAGTGCCTTCCAATTGCGATTGCAATTCCTGGAAGTTTTCGGTTGACCGGATTTGAGGGTACGCCTCAAACGCCAGGTTAATGGCTGTATTGATCTGGCGACCGGCCAGCTCAAGGTCTTCCGGCGTTTTGGCATTAACGATACCGGCACGGGCCTGCGTTACTTGCGTCAAAATGCTCTTTTCGTTTTCGGCGGCACCTTTTACCGTTTGCACGAGGTTAGGAATGAGATCTGCCCGGCGCTGATAAGCAGCCTGTACGTCGGCCCACTGGGCGTTAACGTCTTCCTGTGCGGCGACGGCTTTATCATAGACACCGCTACCCCAAGAAATAAATCCGAAAACAATTACGACAATGACACCCAGTACAATCAGTACGGTCAATAATCCTTTGCTCATAGTTTTTTATATGCTTTATCGAATGTAGGCATTAGAATCAATAATCAGGCCGCCCCAGCTCCCTCTGCCATTTTTTCAGCACTGTCGGCAATCCGCAGTTGCTCTATGAAATCTTCCAGGTCGCCGTTCATGACGGCGGGCAGGTTATAGACCGTGTAGCCAATGCGGTGGTCCGTTACGCGGCTTTGCGGGTAATTATAGGTGCGGATTTTTTCCGAGCGGTCGCCACTGCGTACCAACGAACGGCGGGCGGCCCCTATTTCGTTTGCCTGTTTTGTGACCTCCATCTCGTAGAGCTTGGTCTTCAGCATCTGCATTGCGCGCTCGCGGTTGCCATGCTGGGAGCGTTCTACCTGACAGGTAATAACAATACCGGTAGGCTTGTGGGTAAGCTGTACTTTGGTTTCAACCTTGTTTACGTTCTGTCCACCTGCACCGCTGGAGCGTGCTGTTTGTATTTCGATGTCGGCCGGATTGATTACGACCTCTGCGACTTCGTCTACTTCGGGCAATGCTACCACCGATGCGGCCGAGGTGTGTACCCGACCCTGTTGCTCGGTAGCCGGCACTCGCTGTACGCGGTGTACTCCCGACTCGAATTTAAACAGACCGTAGGCTCCGTCGCCACTTACGCTGCTGATCACTTCTTTATAGCCGCCCGCGGTACCTTCGGTCACGTCCAGTACGGCCATTTTGAGTCCGCGCTTTTCGCAAAAGCGTTGGTACATGCGCCAGAGGTCGCCGGCAAAAATGGCGGCTTCGTCGCCGCCCGTACCGGCCCGAATTTCCAGGAGCACGTTGCCGTCGTCATTTGGATCTTTGGGGATCAGCAGCTCTTTTAGCTCGGCTTCAAAAGCGTCAATGCGCGGTTCCAGCTCATCTATTTCCATTTTTGCCAGCTCGCGCAACTCGCTGTCCTTTTCCTTGGACAACACGTCTTTGGCTTGCTGTAAGTGGTTACGAGATTCCTGAAACTGGTTGTATTTCAATACGATCTTTTCCAGATCGCGGTATTCCTTGCTCAGCTGCGAGAATTTCTTCAAGTCGCTCATCGTGTCGGGCTGGGCCAGCAGCAGACCCACATCTTCAAAACGGAGCTTTATTTCTTCCAATTTCTCTATCATACACTGTAATCAGCCTGCAAAGTTACGACAAAGAATACGGATTTCCCGGGCCGAGGGTTGACACCGGAGAGACAACTATTTGGATTTTCAATGCTTACCCACAACCTTTGGGTCATGAAACCCAGGATCGTCATTTTATTGCTTTGCCTTACTGCGTGCGGAGGCACCCTGACGGAAGAACAGCGTCGCAAATTGCACGAAGGCATGGAAGAGCAAAAGATCGTACAGATGACCGATGCGGAAATTATGACCACCGCCCACGAACGCGGCCGCGAGGTTTTTGCGGCCCTGGAAAAAGTACACTTTAATCCGGCGAAGGCCGACTCGATTGGCGAACGTTACAAAGCACGCATCCATTGGACGGTGCCCGGCACGGCTACTAATCAGGAAATCGAGCAGCAACTGATTGAAGCCTATATTTCCGGCATGGTGACAGGTTCACTGCAAGACAATGTGCAGCGACTGTATACAGACGCCAAGCAGGGTGGCTACGACTCGATCTTATATTCCAAGCCAGTGGTAAGCCCCATGCCTGACGGTGTTGAAAAGCTGGACGGCGTGTGGAATATTTACCTGTCCAAAAAACAGGTGGTTCTTACGGCACCGCATCACTAACACGGGCCGGTCGTCCATTTCAAGACGCCGTTTGCCTTTGCTTCACAGTCGTTATCATAGGTATTACCATCGCAACCGCAGACGGGATCTACTACCGCCGGGCACATGGCGTGGTCGTCAATCTTAGCAGGGTCTATGCAACTCGTTGCGCCGTTATCATCGTCGCTGCTACAAGAGAACGATGTGATCAACAGCAGGCCCAGTATGGTGGCATAATGACTTTTCCTCATAACGTTTATGCTTTAGTTTCTTAGGTATCAGCGCTAAAAAACTATTCCGCAACAAGGATTCTGGCTGTCTGTTACGCTATATTATTTACAAGGGCCTACCGACCATTGCTGTACACCCTGGGTACTGGCCGAGCATGCATTACCATAGGTCTTGCCGTCGCAACCGCAGACGGGAGCATACTCCATCGTGCACGCGGCATCTTTCACGATCTTGTTCGGATCGATGCAATCGGATATGATGCCACCACCGTGCTCCTCGCAGGAGGACAATACTATAAACAGCATTCCGGCCATTCCAGCGAACCAATTTAGTCGCATACGTTTTGCTTTGTTATGCCTGAATAGACACCAAAAATCTGTGTTTCGTTGGAAAGATTTAAATGAACGGTATCCTTCTGCTTCAGAATAGACACTACATTTAGGCATCATTGACCAAAACCGAATGTTTATGAAGAGAACTTTTACAAGCCTGCTGACCCTGGCAGTGCTGGCAACGCCGTTACTTCTGGCTGCCCAGACTGTAGAAAAGATCGATACCGCCATGGTATCAAAAATTAAGAACGAGGGTATGAATCGCTCGCAGGTGATGGATATCCTAAGCATGCTGACCGACATTCACGGCCCACGGCTCACCAACTCCCCCGGCTATAAAAATGCTGCCAACTATGCTAAAACCACGCTGGAGTCATGGGGTGTACAAAACGTTATTTTCGATACCTGGGAAGAAGACTTCGGTCGCGGCTGGCAGTTGAAGAAGTTCAGCTTGAGCTCTTTGGCACCGGCGTATTTTCCGATGATTGCGTATCCCAAAGCCTGGTCGCCGGGTGTAAAAGGTACCCTTCAGGCCGAGGCGGTATACCTAGATATCAGCAAGGAAGAAGATCTTCAGAAATACGAGGGTAAGCTAAAAGGTAAGATCGTGATGTTTAGTTTGCCCACACCGGTGAAGCCTGGCTTTAAACCTGACGCTACACGTTTGAGTGATTCGACCTTGCTAGTGATGGCCAATGCCGGTGTCGTAGAGGCGCAAGGTGGCCGCCGTTTTTCGTCGCCGCAGGAACCCCAACGTCTTGCCTATGCAAAATGGGCGCTGTGTCAGAAAGAAGGCGCCATAGCCGTGATCGAAGCCAGCTCATCGTTCCGTCTCGAAGATGGTACCCTTACCGTAGCGGCCGCTACCGTACCCTACCCGGCGGAAACGCCGTTCAGCAAACGTGTTGCTGCCTACAAAGAAAACGTGCCGAAGATTCTGCCGCAGGTGGTTGTGTCGGCTGAACATTATAACCGCCTGGTGCGCCAGATTCAGAAAGGTCAGACTGTAAAGCTCGAGCTCGCACTGGAGACGGCGTTTACGCCGTCGGCCCCGGGTTATAACGTCATTGGTGAAATACCGGGTACTGACCTGAAAGACGAGGTGGTAATGATTGGCGCCCATTTAGACTCCTGGCACAGCGGCACCGGCACCACCGACAATGCTGCCGGCTCGGCGGTGATGCTGGAAGCGATCCGTATTTTGAAGACGCTGGGTGTATCGCCGCGTCGTACGATTCGCATTGCGCTGTGGGGTGGCGAAGAGCAGGGCCTGCTGGGCTCGAAGTCATATGTAAAGCGTACGTATGGTGAGCGTCTTGACAAGGCTTACCCGTATGACTCGATCAAAGTGACGCCGGCTGCCGAGAAGTTTTCGCTATACCTGAACATGGACAACGGCTCGGGCCGCTTTCGCGGTATATACTTACAGGGCAATGAGAACATCGGTAACATTTTCCGTGCGTGGTTTAAGCCCTTCAACAAAGTGGGTGCCTCCACGCTCACCCTGCAAAATACCGGTGGCACCGATCACCTGTCGTTTGACGCTATCGGCTTGCCCGGCTTCCAGTTTATTCAAGATCCGCTGGAGTACGGCACCCGCACGCACCACACCAGCATGGACGTATATGACAAGGCTGTCGAGGGCGATTTGAAACAAAACGCCTCTATTGTTGCGTCGTTCGCCTGGCTCGCCGCCATGCGCGATGAAAAGATGCCGCGTAAGTAACGCCATCGCTATACATCATTCAAAAGGTGTGCTGAAGAATCTGTCAGCACACCTTTTTTTGTTGATCCCTGTACGTATTATTTCTTTCGTGAGGTTCGCTTCCAGCAGTCCAGCAGGTGATCGTTCACCAGACCGCATGCCTGCATGTGCGCATAGATGACTGTGCTGCCAACGAATTTAAATCCGCGCTTGATCAGATCCTTGCTCAACGCGTCCGACTCCGGCGTGGTCGCCGGTATTTCGCTAAGCGATTTCCGTTTGTTAACGATGGGCTTACCGCCGACAAAGCTCCAGATGTATTTATCGAACGTACCGAACTCTTCTTGTACTTCCAGGAAACGCTTAGCGTTGTTCGCCGCTGCATAAACCTTCAGGCGGTTGCGTACGATGCCGGGATCCAGCAGAATCTTTTCCAGCTTCGCCTCCGTAAACCGCGCTACTTTTTTCGGGTCGAAATCGGCGAAGGCTTTACGGTAGCCATCGCGTTTTTTCAAGATTGTGGACCAACTCAGACCGGCTTGTGCACCTTCCAGCATGAGGAATTCGAAATGCACATTGTCATCGTGCACGGGCTCGCCCCACTCTTCGTCGTGGTAGCGGATATACTCTTCAAATCCCAGGCACCAGCCACATCTATTCTTTTCTTTCATGATGATTATGCGAGCGCTTGTTTAATGTCATTTATCAAATCTTCTGCTTCCTCGATGCCGGTAGAAAGGCGCACCAATCCGTCGGTCACGCCTGTGGCTTTTCGCTCTTCAGCGCTTACCTTAACGTGGGAGGTACGCGCAGGGCTGGTAATGGTCGACTCCACACCGCCAAGGCTGGCGGCTCGTTGAATGAGTGCAAGCTTCGCCATGAACACCTGTGCATCGCCCTTTACTTCAAACGACAGCATGCCCCCAAAGCCGCCGGGCATTTGAGCTTTGGCAACGGCATGGTTGGGATGGTCTTCCAGTCCGGGATAGTATACCTGACCGATGCGGTTGTCGGTCTTCAGGTACCGGGCAATGGCCAGCGCATTTTCATTTTGCTGGCGTACGCGCAATACGATGGTTTTCAAGCTGCGTTCGACAAGCCAGGCTGTGTGGGCATCGAGACTGCCACCATGGTTTACGGCACTGGCGAGGATACGTTGGGTAAGCTCCTGGGTGGCTACGGCAAAGCCACAGCAGAGATCGCTGTGTCCGCCGATGTATTTGGTGCCGCTATGCAACACGATGTCGATGCCCAGGTCGATGGGATTCTGGTTGACGGGCGAAGCAAAGGTGTTGTCGATGACGGTCAGCAGGCCATGGCGGCGGGCGATGGCGGCGACGGCCCGGATGTCGGTTATCTTGAGCGTGGGGTTAGAAGGCGTCTCTATATAGATCAGTCGGGTCTCGGGGCGAATGGCCTTTTCAAAGTTTGCAGGCTCGGCGCCGTCCACCAATGTATAGGCGATACCAAACCGTGGCATTTCCTGGGCGAGGGCATGGTGTGTACCTCCGTACAGGTCGCGTTGAAAAATGGCGTGATCGCCATTCTTAAGCAAACTGAAAAGGGTTGTGAGGATAGCGGCCATGCCGGAGGAAAAGACCACGCCGGCTTCGGCGTTTTCCAGTGCAGCAACCTTGCCTGCTACGGCCAGTTGGTTGGGTATATTAAAGTACCGGGGGTACTGCAACGGACGCCCGCCCTCATAATCGTAGGCAGACGAGGGAAAGATGGGGGTTACGACCCCACCATGCGCCAGGTATTCGTGCGAACCAGCATGAACACTTTGGGTAGTTTTGGAAGTTTTGCCGTGTATCATATATGCTACTAAAGTAAGATTCGTATAGGGACCAAAAAATTACATTAAAATTTTTTCAATACTTTACGCCATGTTTCACTAAACCTCAACAATTATTTATGGGAAAAGAGTTTAAACCAAATGTTGGCCGCCAGGTGGATGCCGGCGAAGCGCAAAAGTGGATTGATGAGTATGATCGCGTGATGCGGAAGGACAAGCTCGTCGACACGAAGGCGATTTTCTACGGACGCGATGCGCTGCTGAAGATGCTGGCAGAAGAAGGTACCACCGGGATTACCTTCTACCTGGCGCTGAAGCCGACAGAGGCAGACCCTAACAAAAAGACCGTTCAGCTGGTGCTTTACCCCACCTACGAAGACGGCGCGATCAAGGCGACCAGTAAATCCACGTCCACTGATGCCGCTGCGCTCAAGGTAATGGATGCCGTAAACCCCTATGATAAAGGACTTCAGTGCCCCCCCTATTGTCCATAAGCGTTACGTAAGCACCGCACCCGATGACGTTGGAGACCTACCTTTTGATGTTTAAAATTCAAACAGCCCTGGCAGCCCTGGTAACGGTGCTGTCGTTTATCTATTTTGATAAACGACAGCTCGAGGTCAAGCTGGTGGGGCTGACCTTCTTGCTAAGCTTTCTCAATGATCAGATGGTCGACGTTTTCGATCTGCGCGGTAAGGAGGTAAACATCCCTAGTGCCGTTTATGGCATCGTTGCTTTTATCCCATTAAGTCTGTTGTACAACAAAGCACTGAACGGACGGTATCGCAGAGGTTTCATCCTGGTGGCCGTGGTGTACCTGACGTTTGCCATCTTGAACTCATGTTTCATTCAGAAAGAATAGATCAATACGTACAACTATTCGTTCAGCGCGATTGTATTCCTGTTTTACAGCATTTTATATTTCTATCGGCTGATGGTGGACTTACCGGTGCAACATCTGCACCGGGTGCCGATGTTCTGGTTTAATGCCAGTATGTTAATTTTTAATGCAGGAACTCTATTTCTTTATCTATTTACGACGTATTTAGTTGAAGTTCTGCATAATGATTTATTGTTTTACTGGACTTTTCATAATATCATGAATGTCATACAACTTTTGGTTGTAATGATCGGACTATGGCAGGACCTTCGGAATATCAAGTCGCCCTCATCATCGCTATCGGAACCGTAGGCATGCTCTTCCTGGCGATTGCCATTATCCTGTTCATGGTGTTTTACCAGAAGAAGATGATTCAGGAGCAGTTCAAACGCCAGCAGCTTGAGCTGACCTACCAGCAAAAAATGATGGAAGCGGCCCTGGAGTCGCAAGAGAATGAGCGGCGGCGCCTGGCCGGCGAGCTGCATGACAGCATTGGCGCCATGCTTTCGACCATCCGGGTGGGCATTACCACCATGGCCCGACTGGGGTCGAACTCCGAGGCGCTGGAGCAATCCAAACAAATGCTGGACGACACGATCGGCTCGGTGCGGCGCATCAGCCGTGACCTGATGCCTTCTACCCTGGAGAAATTTGGTTTCTCGCATGCCGTAAAAGAGTTATGTGAACGGTTTCACGCTACGTCGCTGTTACCCATACATTGCATTGAGCAAGGGGAAGTCAGGAGCTTTGAAAAAGGCCGCGAGCTTATGCTGTACCGCATTGTTCAGGAGCTGCTCAACAATGCGCTCAAGCATTCGCAGGCAACCGAAATTTCCGTGCAGATGCACGCGAGCCACAACCTGCAGTTGTCGGTAGAAGATAATGGCGTAGGGTTTGATCCGGGAATTATCAAAAACTCGTCACAAAGTGGTAAGGGGCTGGGCCTGTTCAACATTCAGAACCGTGCACGCCTGTTGGGCGCCACGATCGAGTTTGACACAGCCCGCACGCATGGAAGTAAAATCACGCTGGTTATCCCGTATGAAAAAGTATAAAGTTTACATCGCCGACGATCATACGCTCTTCCGAAAAGCCATGGTAAACCTGCTGCGGTCGTTTCACCGCGTGCAGGAGGTGAAGGATGCCGAGAACGGTAAGGAGCTGCTGACGCTCATCAAATACGAGCAACCCGACGTGGCGATCGTAGACCTGCAAATGCCGGTAATGGACGGCGCCGAAACCTGCGAGCAGCTTATTAAGAAACACCCCGATGTCAAGATCATCATCCTGACCATGCACGACAGCAACAAGTACATCCTCCACATGATGGAAATGGGTGTGCATGCTTTCCTGTTGAAAAACACGGAGCCGGACGAACTCGAGAAGGCAATCTATGCCGTTGTGGAGAAAGATTTTTACCATAACGACCTGGTCGCCACCGTGCTGCGCAAGAACGTTACGGAGCGCAAGTCGGGGCAACGCCCGCAGTTCCGTCTTGCCGAGCTGACAGAGCGCGAGAAGGAGATCCTGGTGTTAATCTGTCGCGAGCTTACGATACGTGAGATCGGTCAGAAACTTTCGTTGAGTGGGAACACGGTACGCAACCACCGGGTGAACATGATGGACAAGATCGGTGTTAACAACACCGTCGGCCTGGTGAAGTTTGCGTACGAAGCCGGCATTGTAAGCTAATTTGCCCAAAGAGGGCTCTAGTACAATTGTACTATTTTTATGGTACTTTTTTACCAGCGACGTTCTGTCGGTAAGTACATATTCATCTCTTTTTCAGGGTTTTTGTCGAATCGTTGTTCCAACAATCATCGTTTCGGCGCACTTCTTCCAGAACGACTGGGATCAATTCGCGAACTTTCATAAAAGGTCAACGAATTACACGATCAAACACGATCAAGTGATGTTTAACTCAGCACTCCTAGAAGTAATGAAAATACTTGTGGTTCACAGGCAGAAAGACACAGTTGTGCAGATAAAGTCAGTGCTTAGCGGATGTAATCCCGTTGTGCTTCACACCGAGTCTGGTTTGGATGGGCTCCTAACCTCGCGAATCGAACATTTCGATCTCATAATCTGCGGCACTGACCTGCCTGTGGTCACAGGATTCGAATTAGTACGATCAATCCGTACACATTCTGTTAACCGTAACACCCCCGTTATCTTTATTGCTGACGAAGTCAACGAAAAGACTCTCCATTTAGGAAACGCCCTCGGCGTTGCCGCCACGCTTGTAGAGCGTGATGTCGACGACCGCCTGGCGGACATTGTTCAGGAACGTGTAAAGCCCGAAGCAGACAAGGACTGGAACGATCTGCTTTCTAACACCCGGCTTAATTAGTAAGCGCCATCTTATATAATTGGTTTGGTAAAGACCCTCTCTACACAATAAACACTTCCCCCTTCTATTAGGTCAATCCCCTCCTGAAACCAGGAGGGGATTGATTTATGTGTTAGTGCCTCCTACATTTGGGGATGCAAGTCTTTGACCTGGTGGTGATCGGTGGCGGGGCTGCAGGTTTTTTCGGCGCCCTGCAAACAGCCGAAATGAAACCGGGCAGCCGCGTTATTATTCTGGAGAAATCCAACAAGCTTCTTTCCAAAGTACGTATCTCGGGTGGCGGCCGCTGCAACGTAACCCATGCTTGTTTTGAACCGGGACCCCTTGCCCATCATTATCCGCGAGGCGAAAAATTCCTGAAGAATCTCTTTCGCTCCTTTCAGGCAAAGGATACGGTGGCCTGGTTTGCGTCTAAAGGTGTGAATCTAAAGGTCGAAGACGATGGCCGCATGTTTCCAGATACTAACAGCTCTGAAACGATCATTGACTGCTTTCTGGACGAAGCGCAACGCCACAACATTACTATTGAGGTTGGCACCGGCGAGGTGGCGGTACAACCCGCACCGGAGCGTTTTACGCTTACGACGCAGCACGGCATGACCCTGCAGGCGCATCATGTCCTGGTCGCGACGGGCGGCCATGCCAACCCGCAATTTTATCAGTGGCTTGTGGCACTCGGCCACACCGTGGTGCCGCCGATACCTTCGCTCTTTACATTAAATGATTCGCAAAAGGACTTTCGCGACCTGATGGGCGTTGCCGTTCCCCACGCCGAGGTACGTATTGCCACGACTAAGTTTTCGGAGACCGGCCCGGTACTGATTACCCACTGGGGCTTGAGTGGTCCGGCGGTCATTAAGTTGTCTGCCTGGGCGGCGGCGTACCTGCATGAAGCCGAGTATCAGTGCACCGCACTGGTCAGTTGGATCGGGCCCGCCCAGGAGGAGGCTACCCGGCAGTTGTTGCACGGGCATAAGGCCGCGCACGGCAAGCAACGTGTATCTACCAATCCGCTCTTCTCTCTGCCACAACGTTTGTGGCAAAAGCTCTGTACGCTGGCGGCGATTGAAGAGACCAAGATCTGGGCCGAGTTGCCGCAAAAGAATCTGAATAAGTTACTGGAATATCTCATTCGTTGCCCCTTTCAAATAAAGGGGAAAACAACGTTTAAAGAGGAATTTGTTACGTGTGGTGGCGTAGACCTGAAAGAGATCGACCCGGAAACCTTGGAAAGCAGGAGGATAAAAAATCTATTCTTTGCCGGGGAAGTATTAAATGTCGATGGCGAAACCGGTGGGTTTAATTTTCAGGCGGCGTGGACTACTTCCCATTTGGCGGCACGGCAGATTGCAGCAAGCATTCAACGTGGTGCATAAGGGAAGAAACCACCGTTATCACAAGTATGTTTCCAACCGGTGTAACCTATTCCTGCCTTAAAAGTATATCCCCCAAACCGGTGTAACTTAATCTTATCTCAACCGTCTCTCCCCTATTCCGGTGATTCCATCAAAAATTAATACCACGGTTTAAGAAACGATTTTATATTTTTAGTCATCATTAACCAAACTGTATATAGTTACTCCATGAATCGATCAAGAATACCTTTGCAAGCCTGGCCAGCGGCCGCGCTGGCGCTGTTGCTGGCAGCATGTTCCGGCCCCGAGGCGAAAAAAGAGGCGGCGGATGCTTCGTCTTTTAATGTGCCCGTAGAATACTATAAGCTCGACAATGGGTTGCGTGTCGTGCTCTCGGAAGACCATCATGCCCCGACGGTTGTCGTTGCGGCATACTATAACATTGGCTTCCGCATTGAGCCCAAGGACCGCACCGGCTTTGCGCACTTATTTGAACACATGATGTTTCAGGGTTCGGAGAACCTTGGCAAAATGGAGTTTATCAAGCTGGTGCAACAAAACGGGGGCTTGCTAAACGGCTCGACGCGTTTTGATTTTACCAATTACTTTGAAGTGATGCCCGCGCACAAGCTCGAAACCGCATTGTGGGCAGAAGCTGACCGTATGAAAGGTCTGGCGATCACACAGGAGAATTTGACCAACCAGCAGGGCGTTGTAAAGAACGAAGTAAAAGTAAATGTACTCAACCAACCGTATGGTGGATTTCCCTGGCTGGACATGCCGCAGTACGCCAACGAGAACTGGTATAACGCGCACAACTTTTATGGTGACCTGCAGGACCTCGACTCGGCCAAGCTGGAAGATGTTGACAAGTTCTTCAAAACGTATTATGCCCCGAACAACGCCGTGATCACTGTTGTAGGTGACTTTACTGCGGAGGAGGCTAAAAAGTGGATACAGCAATATTTTGCGCCTATACCCGCTGCCACATTGCCGGCGAAGCCCGATATCAGCGAACCGGTACAACAGCAAGAGAAACGCCATACGAAAGAAGATAAGCTCGCCAACAGGCCGGCCATTGCCGTTGCCTATAAAATGCCGGAACGCAACACGCCCGCGTATTTTGCCATGGGTCTGATCGACCAGTTGCTGGTACAGGGCAACGACAGCAAGCTTGCGCAACGCATTGTACAAGACAAAGGTTATACGGACCGCGTGAGCGGCGGCATTAACTACCTGGGCAACATGTATAATTACAATGGGCCGATGGTCTGGATGGCGAACCTTATTTATGATAATGCTTTGCCGGCGGATTCGATCCTTCACCAGTTTGACCAGGCGATACTCGAGCTGGATGCTGTGTCGCAGGAAGATGTGGATCTTGCCCTGGTAAAGATCCGTTCGGACCTTTACGACACGATGGATCGTCTGTCGGGTGTCGGCCGCGCAGACCTGCTGGCCTGTTTTGCCTTGTTCGATGATGATCCAAACCGGATCAACCTGCTCGAAAGCGAGTTCAAGAAGATTACGCCCGACGTCATCAAAAAGACCGCCAAGGATTACCTGCGCGCCAGCAACCGCACGGTTCTGATCATTGACCCTAAAGCCACAAATCTATGAGAACCCCGCTATCTGTATATACCCTCGCACTGACGCTGCTGTTGGCAGGTGCGGCTTCTGCTCAAAAGCAAAGCCCGCCTCCCGGTAGTGCACCGCATGATTTTAAGTTGCCTGCCAAAAAAGTCAATACACTCCCCAACGGCCTGCGGTCGACGCTGGTGGAGTATGGTGTTACACCGAAAGTAACGGTGAGCGTTATTATTAAGACGGGCAATGTACACGAAGGTGCTAACGAAGTATGGTTGGCTGATTTTACCGGAAAGCTGATAAACGAAGGCTCTACATCGCTTGACGCCAAAGCACTGGCGAAAAAGGTCGCGCTGATGGGTGGCGAAGTAACTGTCACCACGGCCCTGAATCAAACGACTCTTTCGGGATCTGTGTTGTCCGAATATGCGCCGGAGCTGATAAAGGTACTGGCCGACGTTGCCATACATCCCGCTTTCCCGGCAAAAGAGGTGGACCGTTTGAAAAACGACTTGAAGCGTGGACTTTCTGTACAGAAAAGTATACCGCAAAGCCAGGCGTTTGAACGCTTTGGCAAGACGCTGTATCCTGACCAGCCTTACGGCCGATACTTCCCGACCGAGGCGATGCTGGATAGCTATACCCTGGAGAAGGCCAAAGCATTTTATGATAAGAACTTCGGTGCTCAGCGCACGGTGGTATATGTCGTCGGCAAATTTGACGAAGGCGCGGTGACAAAAGCGATTGACGATTCGTTCGCTTCGTGGCAGAAGGGCCCGGCCGTGGACTACCCTGTGGCGAAGCCGGCCAAGAATGGCCCCGTGGAGATCATCGACCGCCCGGGTGCACCGCAGACTACCGTTATGCTCGGCCTGCCGGTGATCGACCCTTCACAACCCGACTACCTGGCGTTGCAGGTCACTAACACGCTGTTGGGTGGTTCGTTTATTTCGCGTATTACGTCTAACATACGCGAAGACAAGGGTTATACCTATTCGCCTTATGCCTCGATGAATGCGAATGTAAAGGGCGCCTATTGGGCTGAGCGTGCGGATGTGACGACCGAGCACACGGGTGCCTCGTTGCAAGAGATCTCGAAAGAGATCAAGCGTTTGCAGACGGAGCCCGTCGATAAGAAGGAGCTGGAGGGTATTCAGAATTTTGAGGCCGGTAACTTTGTGTTGCAGAACTCGACACCGAACGGCATCATCAACCAACTTAACTTCATCGACCTGCATGGGTTGAATGACGATTATCTTAATAATCGTGTGAAGAATATCTACGCGGTGACGCCGGAGAAAATTCAAGGTCTTGCCAGGGAGTATTTCAAATACGAGAACATGACGCTGGTGCTGGTGGGTGATAAAAAACAGCTGGACAAGCAGATGAAGTCACACGAGGAAGCGCTAAAGAAATCGCGGTAGTATATCACTACTTCTATCATTAAAAATAAGGGACAGCACGAACTGTCCCTTATTTTTTTATTCTCGCCCCAGGTGTTCCAGTGGGGCCGTGCGCACGGCGCGTAGCGCCTGCGAGCCGATGGTCAGCCCACCGAGCACGACGACAGTAGCCGTGCTAAACCCGATGACCTTTGCTCCGATGGGAATGCGGTAGGCCAGCAGCTGCAACCATTGCTCGTTCAGAAACCAGGCGGCGGGAATGGCTATCGCCAGTGCAATCAGCAGGAGCAGCAAAAAACCCTTCGACAACAGTAAGAGCAATGTTGCGCCGTTGGCCCCTAATACTTTTCGAATGGAAATCTCCTTCAACCGGGTTTCGATGCTATAGGTGGCCATTCCGAGCAGGCCCAGGCAGGAGATCATAATTGCAAGGAAGGCAATGACACCGACTATATTCGTCAGGTCGCCAAATAGTAGTTGATACGTTTTTTCTACTTCGTCGCGGAAGCCAATGTAGTCAATCTTGCGTGACGGGTGGACTTTGGCCCAGGCGGCGGCAATACTGCTTGCGGCAGCTTCATAGTCACCGGTATACCGCACGTGTACGATGCGTAATTGCGATGTGTCGTACCGTAGTGCCATCGGCGTTAGCTTTATGACCATCATTTCGTGGTTATAGTTACGGACCACGCCGATTACCCGTACTTGCGAGGAATCGCCCAGGTAGACGGTTTCGCCGACGGCGTCTTGCGGAGAGGCAAAGTGAAGTTGCTTTACGGCCTCCTCGTTGAGTACGATGGATGCATTATTATGCTCTACCGCTCCGGGGGTAAAATTGTCACCTGCAACAAGTGGTATCTGTAAAGTGGTTAGATAGTGCTCATCGACCATAAAGTAGTCCAGCGAGGTGGGCTCTGCGTCGCTGAGATTTCTTTTTAACTCGGCGCCGTAGCTCACGCCGGTGGCTGGTACGTGCGAGGCGGCAGCGGTGCCAACAATGTTGGCGTGCGTTGTGAGTTCTTGTTGCAATGTCAACGGCGAGGCACGGCCAACACGAACATTGATGGTGTTGGTCATGTCGAAGCCATGATCGGCGGTCATAAAGAGCTGCAGCTGATTGTACAGCACCGTGGCAGAAACGATAAAGATAATCGACAACGAAAACTGGACCACGACCAACGTTCGACGCAGACCGTTACGGGAGAAGAGCTTGAGCCCGGCGGCGTTCTTGAGTACCTGCACCGGGCGAAAGCCCGACATGACCACGGCGGGGAAGAAGCCTGCTAACAATCCTGCCAAAATACTAAAGACGACAAAGATACCATATACATATATGTTGCCTTCCATATCCCAATGCAGCATTCGGGCAAAGCGCAGGTTGAGGATAAAGGGTTTGACAAGAAGTAACAACACCAGGGCCATGACCAGGGCGAGCAGGGCTACCACAATGGCTTCGGAGATAAACTGGAAGAAGATGTGACGACGGGCGGCGCCATTGGACTTTCGCACGCCAATCTCGCGGGCGCGCGTAAGCGACCGTGCGATGGAAAGATTAGTATAGTTAAAACACGAGGCGATCATGACCAGCAACGCGAGTCCCCCAAAGAAGTACACAAAGATCATTGGCATGAACGGGCCGATGGGGTTGTTGATAAACGTTCCTGGTGTTATGGCCGTTAGTGCCGTCAGGGAGTAGTCTTTCTTACCCTCTTCTTCATGCACAGCACCGCGTTCGCGTACCAGGGCTGCAAGCTGATGCTCTACCGCCCCGGGTTCATGCGACGGCTTGAGCAGCAGGTATACCCAACCCGAGGTACCGCTGCCCCAGTCGCCGTCGCTGGCCTGGAAGACGCCTTTTGATTCCAGGCTTTTGATGGAAGCATATGAAGCCAGGGCTTCAAAGACGATGTGTGATTTATTTTCTGTCTCTTTTAGGATGCCCGTGACGGTATAGATGCCGATGGGGCCCATGTCGATCACCTCGCCTATGGGATGATCGAGACTAAACAATTTCTTCGCGGCCTTTCTGGTAAGTACTACGGAGTAGGGATTCACCAACGCCGTGCGCGGATCGCCCTCCTCGAGCTCGTATTGGAAGAAATCCAATACATTGGCATCGGCAAAAAAGCCGTGGAGGGGAATGTTCACATCCTGGCCCGGCATGTCCATCCAACTATTGCCAAACCCGCGCCGCAGGCGGACGGCCTGTTCGACGCCGGTGTAATGTTCGATCAGCCAGGGTGCGAATGGCTGCGGGCTGGTGGCGTATTCGTTGCCGGCCGTGGAGCCATCGGGGTTCAGGTTGCGGGATTCAATGCGGTAGATGCGGTCGCGCCGCGTGTTGTGACCGTCGTACATATACTGGTCGGCTACCAGCATGACAACGCCCAGGCAGACCGACATGCTCATGGCCAGGCCGAAGATGTTGATGATAGAGAAAAAGCGGTAGCGACAAACATTGCGCCACGCAATTTTGCAGTAGTTCTTAAACATACGATAAGCGTAAAGAATGAGACGCTACCGACAAATCGGTAGCAGGGAATATATCGTGACTGCTAAAGGCGTGGACTGTCCGTTGTGATGCCGGACAGTCAATGCCTTATTATTTTTGATCTTTCCGGACGATGAAGTAGTAGATCAGGAAACCCAGGGATACGGAGAGCGCGAAGAGGCCATAGGGCAGTGGAGACTCAACATCATGCGGAATGTATTCCATCAGAATCAGTGAGAGGCCTGCGAAGAAAATGATCAGGCCCCACTTCAGCGATGGGTACCGGCTTTCCGTAAAACTCGGTATAGTCTGCTGTTTAAAAATGGCCTGTGTATCTTCATTAACAAACCCTTTGTCGATCAT
>JAESGK010000386.1_pt1 | contig 19230 bp, 18 predicted proteins | sample 9269681 | NCBI WGS metagenome assembly JAESGK01 (sample SAMN14515347, study PRJNA621673) | algae metagenome | isolation source: Timaviella obliquedivisa GSE-PSE-MK23-08B and co-occurring heterotrophs from... | place: USA: Grand Staircase Escalante National Monument, Utah | collected 2006-08-15
AGCCATCAATGAGGCTTTTGATGTCATTACCAGCAAGGACGAAGAACGCATCAAACCGTGGGTGCAGCAATTTGGACTGTGGGGCCCGCTGGTGTTGATCGTGGCGATGATGTTGCAGATGTTTATGTTTGTGGTTCCGAATGTTCTGTTGTTTATGATCTCCATTATTTGTTACGGGCCCATATGGGGCGGGTTGATATCGCTCGCCGGCGTATTTGCTTCATCATCTCTGGGATATTTCATCGGTCGCAAGCTCGGCCCACGTGCTATCGACCGCTTTGTCTCAAAGAAAGCACAAGACAAGATTTGTATTTTTATTGAGCGTTATGGTGTGAAAGCCATTGCCATTACGCGTTTGTCGTCCTTTTCGAATGATGCGTTGAGTTTTGTGGCCGGCATACTGGAAATGAGTTATCGAAAATATATACTGGCTACCCTGGGTGGTATCACACCGCTTATTGTGCTCATGGCAATCTATGGTAACAACGGTAAGATCGAAAAAGCGTTGATTTGGATCGCGTCCATTTCGGTGGTGTTGTTACTGGGGTATATTTACCTTGACCGGCACAAACGGCGTGAGGAATATGCCCGGTATACTAACCGTTAACAGGTAACATCCGTGTTGTAACGCAGGGTCTGAGCGAAAATATATTATGCGCCTCCATTCCAGATTCGACGTTGAATGTGTATATTCATTGTACGCGCGACGTTCCAATGCCTGTGCAGAAAGTAAGGCACGCTTTTTTATGTATTGTTAGCAAAAAAGCGCACGATCATGGAAAATCTTAAATTTAACCTCGACAGTGTAGAAGTATCGTACGGCGACAATGCCCTGACATCGATTATCCAGATAGACGAACGTATTTCCGACATTGCCAAATACCTGCGTACGCACAACGACTTTAATGACTTTGAGAAGACCGAGACCATCGACCGGCTAAACAAGCTGATCGAGCTGAACCATAAGATCCAGCAAGAACTGGAAGCGCAGGTGCAGAAGATCAACGATATAAAGCCTATGTTGGCGCACGAGCCGATGAACGAACCCTTACGAATAGCATCCGTTCTCTAAGGCTTTTGTAAAGTCAAAAAAGACCTGATGTAGAAGGAGCCCACAACCTGCTACAAAACGAACGAGCCCTTCCCGAAAGAGAAGGGCTCTCGTGTTATAGTATACCGGCCAGGAGGGCATCATTTTTTAATCTTGTATAAGAAAACAACGAAAGAATCATGAGCCAGGCATTTGTACGCGAGAACGACGACCTGTGGCTACACGATGTGGCCCCCTCTGTAACCGCGCTGATCGTCTTCCTGACACAGGAAAATGGCGGCATCCGGGTGAATGAAACAAAGACCTTTACCGACCCGTCGGGCAAGGCGGTTCATACCATGAGCAACGGCCTGTCGTATGCCAAAGATGACCGTGGAAAATGGGAAGTGGTCGTGGAAAATCCCACTTCCTAGCGCTTAGTGCATCAGCTTGAATAATCCCGTGTGGATGTTATCGTCGGTATTGACGGGCTTGACCTGAAAGGTCCACCGTCGCATGGACGAATCTGTCGTATTTCGTTGGCGGTCGGAAAGTGTGCCAGTCACTTCCCAGGTATCGCCTTTCTCGTCGATCAGCATCATTCCCAGGGCAGGCTCCACGTGCTTATCCAGCAGCAACTCGGCCATATCGCCTACCGGTGTATGTTCGGTTTCAATGACGTTTACAGTGATCATAGTAAAAAGTGTTGATACTGCGGTAAAATAGTAAAAAATTGCGCCTTTTGGTATGGAATGGCATGGGAGTCTGGCGGTAGGGTATAGCGGTGGAATAGGTTAAGTGTAGCTTTGATACGGGTTATCTATAGCTATGCTATGGCTTTGCCCTGGCTTAATATAGCTATAAGGTAGCTATAAGGTAGCTGTAAGGTAGCTGTAACGTCACTATAAGCCGGTTGAATTTGATACGCATCGGGCACATGACGGGTGACGGCTCACTAATGCGTATAGTGGTTCAATTTGGCTTCTTCCAGGTCAAGCTGCGCCTCCTGTTTCCGCACCACTTCATGGTCATATAACTTCTCCCGCCGAATCAACGCAAGCTCCTTCCGTTGTGCCTCAAGAAGCTCCTGAAGAATATGTGTATACTCCCGTATCTCCCGCATCTCCGGATCATGATGCGTAAGTGTCTCCAACCGTTGACGTGTCAGATTCAGGTCGCTCTCCAGCTGTTGTTTAATGTTTTCAATCAGCTCATTCTCCTCCACCTCCGTGGCGTGTTTCTGATCCAACCAGTGCAGGGAGACTTTCATCAACCGCAAGCGAATGGCAGCCTCCTGCTCTTCTTCCGGCACAATTTTGTCGATCTCTTTGATCTTTAACAAACGCAACACCAGCGGCAGGGTGAGACCCTGAATGACCAGCGTGATCAGAATGACGACGAAGGTAATAAAAAGGATGAGGTTTCGTTGCGGGAAGGCTTCGCCGCTTTCCAGCGTTAGGGGAATGGCCAGTGCGGAGGCAAGTGATACGACACCGCGCATACCTGCCCAACCCATGACAAAGACCGTATTAAGACCCGGTGCGGGGTCGCGGTCGCGTATGCGTTTGCTGAACCAGCGGGGTATATAAAAGATTGGGTAGACCCAGATGATCCGGAGCACAATTGTGATGACGCTAATGATGACGCCATAGCGGATAGCCTCGGAGACCGAATACCCGCCCATTTCTGCCATGATCATGGGCAGTTGTAGCCCAATCAGAATAAAGACAAAGCCGTTCATCAAGAATACCAGTGTAGCCCACACACTGGTGGACTGCATGCGCGAGCGATAGTTGAGAAAATCGTGTGAGCGGAAGGAGAGAAACAATCCGCCGCTGACGACGGCCATGACCCCCGAGAAATGAAACCGTTCTGCACCGATGTACATGATATACGGTGTCATCAACGTGAGCGCGGTGTCTACACTGGCGGTCGTGGGCATGTAGCGGTGGATAAAATACATGACATGGGCAATGGCTATCCCGACGACGACGCCCATGCCGGCTACGATAAAGAAGTCCCCAATAGCATCGTTCAGAATAAAATTTCCCGAGATGATGGCCGCCAGCGCAAACCGGAACACAATGAGTGACGATGCGTCGTTCACCAGGCTTTCCCCTTCCAGGATGGTTACGACGCGCCGGGGCACTGGCAGGCCTTTGAGCACGGAGGTAGCGGCGACAGCGTCCGGTGGTGAGATGATGCCGCCAAGCAAGAAGCCGAGCGCCAGGGTAAAACCGGGGATCATCTTGCTGGATACCACGGCGACCACGCACGACGTGATGATCACCAAACCGAACGCGAGCTGACTGATGGGCCGCTTCCATTTCCAGAAGTCGTGCCACGAAGTATACCATGCTGCTTCGTACAGCAGCGGTGGCAAAAAGATAAGAAAGATCAACTCGGGGTTGAGTGTGATGTGGGGTGTGCCGGGGATAAGGCTGATGAGCAGTCCGCCGATGACCAAAAATATAGGGTACGAGACCCGCAGCTTCTGGCTTAGCAGGGAAAGAATGGAGACCGCGAACAGCAGCGACAGGATCAGCAGCAGGTTATGATGAATCATGAGCGGCAAATTAAAAAAAGGCAGCGGAGGTAGGCAACCCATTCTGGCCAGCGGCCTGGCCGTGATGACGTCGTGCGCGTACAAATCGACTTGCCAGCAGTGAAAAAACGACATCTTCAGCCGGGAATTAAAAAAGCATTAAAATTCGCAAGTCCGTGAGTTGTCATTGCAAACGACAAAATAAAACAGTTGTTCGCCAACCTATACGGCGATTCTGCGTATATTAAACGAATATTGTTGAGTGAATATGTTCCCGTTTTATGCAGTCATGATAAAAAGACCATGGCTTATCTTTGGTGTTCTATTTATTGGGTTCACTACCCTTTTCTCGATTATTCCGAATCATGATTTATCGCTCGCTGAGCACATTGGTAAATCGATGTTCATGGGCATCGTGATGACCGGCTTTATGAAGTTCTCATTGTCCAGCCAGATGCGACGTGACGTGTCGTTGTTGGGTCCAATACTGGAGCAGGATGAGAAGATTGTAAGGTCAGCGCAAGCTGGATACATTGTGAATGGACAACCCACGCAGGGTAATCTAATCCTGACCAATCAGCGATTGATCTTTTGTCATTCCCGTGAGAAGTACTGGCTGCGCCCGAGACAGGTAGAGGCAGACCGGAACGAAATAAGCGACGTACAATTATCGATTCTGCACAGCAAATATCGCACGGGTGTCACCATAGAAGTCAGGGACCGCGAACACATCTTTACGGTATCATTGGCGGATCGCTGGGTAGATGACATTCGAAACGTTGTTAGGCATGGTCATCCTGCAAACTAATCGCCTCACCCTTTCAACTGTATCGATTGAAGATGCTCCGTTCATATTGGAGTTACTCAATACACCCAACTGGTTACGGTACATCGGCGATCGTGGTATATTTAGCCTTGAGCGCGCCGAAGATTATATTCGGCAAGGCCCGCAAAAGAGCTATGCCCAGTTTGGCTTTGGCTTGTGGCGGGTGGCACGTAGGGGCGATAACTTGTCCCTGGGTGTCTGCGGCCTGTTAAAACGCGACACGCTCGACGACCCGGACATTGGGTTTGCATTTTTGCCGGAGTATGAAGGGCAAGGGCTTGCGTTTGAATCTGCACAGGCTGTATTGAACTATGCTGCCACGACGCTGAAGCTCACGCGCATCATTGCCATCACAACAGAAGAAAACCAGCGCTCGCTAAACCTGTTGAATCGGTTGGGATTGAGTTTTGAAAAAAAGATTACACTGCCCGGACAGCTGCAAGAGTTTATTCTGCTGGGCAAAAATCTTTCGGTCGGAGAATAAATGTAAGCCTGGCATTTACTACTATAAACGACAAAAAGTATTATGCGATATCCTTACGGAAAGTAAAAGCCTCTCATGAGGCTTTTACTTTCGTCCGGTAATACCGGAAGTAATACCTGATAGGGTCGGTTAGGAGCTCGTCAGGTGAAGTGTACCCGGCTACCGGGTACACGTAGGTGAGGGGTTAGTTTTTTTTACTTCATTGGCAGGGGGTTGTCCAACCTTTACATGCTGGAGTATGCATGCCTCAACTTAAAAGCATGAGGTGCTGAAATCTAGGTACTTATTAGAGCCCATCTAATAAAGTCAGCGGTAAACAAAGGTTCCAGACTACCATATTTTCGCAAAATTTGCGGACATCGACCGGAACAGAGGCACGTAGCCAGGAGAGGCAGGATCTTGTTAAAACACAATCAACCCGTAAAGCACAAATCGATTAAAGACTTACCAACTCAGACTACATAAAAATAGACAAAGCCCATCTATCCAATCACACTTTTAGCGGTATGACGGGATCGATGGGCTCTTGGGACCGAATGTAGAGAGGCCCCAACGATTTTGCAAACTTTACCTATATTAATTTTTTCATATCTATAGTAAATATATATATGATTTGTTACTGTGTATTTAACAGTTTTGGGACCGGACTACAACATTTTGGCAAGCGCCAATCCCTCTTCCCACGGGCCAAATCCTGCGGCAACGTTAATGTGGCCTGCCTCGCCGATGTTGACCAGGGTACTTCCCCAATTCTCCGCAAACAGTGTTGCACGTTCCAATGTCACCCACGGGTCGTTTGTGCTGGTGACCATGATGGTTTTGAAGTCGATGCGCTTCGTCGGCATTTTGTCGAATACTTTTATCGGAAAAGTATACAGGGGGATTCCATGTCACTCGGTGCTACGAGCAATGCTCCGCGCACACGTTTGCTATAGTGTTCGGCCCAATGCGCGATCGTGGAGCAGCCCAGGCTGTGCCCGATCAGCACAACGTTGGAAAGGTCGTAGTTTTGTAAGGCGGTGTTGATGGTCGCGATCCATTCTGCGCAGTCTGGTGCTTCCCATTCCTGTTGCTCGATGCGCCGCGTGTTGGGGAGTGTTTTTTCAAAATGGGTTTGCCAATGTTCGGGACCGGAGTTCCCCAGGCCGGGAACGATGAAGTAGTGTGTCATATTCGATTTCCAAAAAGATCTTGTAATCCCTTTCGTAAGATTTGCATGACGGCGGCATGGGTTTGTAATCCGCCGTGCTCGTCGATGTGCATGACGTCGATCTGTCGGGTCACGAGTGTCTCACCGATGAGTCGCGCGCGGTGGCAATCCTCCGGTTTACTTTCCGCGCACAGGATGGCCAGTGCAATGTCTTTGTTGTACGCTGTTTGCAAGCGGGCGATGCCTTGCTGGTAAAACTCTTTCTCCGCGCCGCGCGCGTAGTTTATTTTTTGATCGATATAACAGGAGGGGTCTTCCGGTCGGCCGCCGAGCATATCCCCGAGATAGACATAGGTAATGCCGCGTGTCTCTAACGACACTGCGAGAGCCTCGCGATTAAACTGCGGATTGTAGCGCGAGTAGGGGCGGGAACGGACGTCGGCGAGATACCGGATGGAATATCCTTCCAGCAGATCCAGGAACAGCATAATGGGTCGGTTGCCATGACCGATAGTATAAAGTGGTTTCTTCGGCGCTGTCATACGACAAGAGGTACGAAGATAAATTAAATTCCAGGAACGACTTGCATCTGCCTGCGCGGTTCTATTCATTTAAGGATCATTTTGCAGCAATGGATTTTTCGGAGGAACAAGTTCTCGCGATGGCCCCGGACGAGTCGTCCAAAAAGTCGGGAAAGGAACTGGCAAACACATCGAAGTGGGGGAAACGCGCCAGTAGTGAGCGGGCCTTGTGGGGCGAATGCCAGGGCAGTGGCAAGCTGCCGTATCAAGCCCAGGTCGACCTGGTGGCCGTGGCGTTTAAATGCACATGTCCCAGTCGCAAGTTCCCCTGCAAGCACGGATTGGGCCTCATGCTGCTCTACGCGCGCGATAAAAAGCTCTTTACGGAAACACCCGAGCCGGACTGGGTAACCGACTGGCTAGACAAACGTTCAGCGCGGGAAGAGAAAAAGGTCGAGAAGAAGGAAAAGGGGAAGAAGGTCGATCCGGAGGAGCAGGCGAAGCGACAGGCCACGCGGCTCAAGCGCGTGAAGGAGGGTATGGCCGATCTGAAACTGTGGATTAAAGATATTGTTCGCAATGGTCTGCACGCCTTGTCGGACCGCGACGCGAATTACTTCGAGGCGACGGCGCGGCGGATGGTCGACGCCCAGGCTTCCGGCCTGGCCGCCATGGTGCGACAGCTTGGTGAGATCAACCGGTTTCAAGACGGTTGGCAAGGTGCGTTTCTCGAGCAGGTGATTCGTATATACCTGGTGGTAGAAGGATTCAGCCGTCTGGACCAGTTGCCGGAAAATCTGCGGGCGGAGCTTCGTACGTGGGTGGGCTTTGCCCAGAGCCAGGAGGAGGTGAAGGCTGGTCCCGGTCTGCGTGATGCCTGGATGGTGTTGTCGCGGCGCTCGGAGCAGGAAGACAACCTCACGGTGGAGCGCACGTGGTTGTTTGGTACGACGACACAACAATACGCATTGATTTTACAGTTCTCCGTCCGCAACGCGGTGCCTGAGCTCACGCTCGTACCCGGCACGTGCATCGATGCGGAGCTATGTTATTTTTCCGGCGCCACGCCGCGGCGGGCGTTGGTACGCCAGCAGTTTGGTATGGTTGAGCCGGGTGTCGTGCACGGATTGAAGAATTGGCACGAGGTGGCCGACATGCTGGCGACCGCGCAAATGATCAACCCCCTGGTGGCTGCGTGTCCGGTGATTATCGACGGTGTCGTGCCGGTGCGCGACGTTAGCAACCGCTGGTTATTAAAAGATGCCGAAGGCCATGGCGTGGTGCTGCAAGGCGACGACGACCGTGCCTGGAAGTTGATGGCCGTCAGCGGCGGCATGCCTCTGCGGCTTTTTGTTTTGGGCAGTACGCAGGCATTCGAACCCGTGGGTGTATGGATCGACGAACATTACGTGGCATGGGCATGAAGTATTGGGAAACGATACAACAACATGCGATGCTGGGCACGGCACGAGCACCCCTTACAATCGCTGATCTGCCGGCCGCCATTGCCGGCGAGCTATCGTGGACACCGATTGATGCCGAGGAAGATTTTCTGCGGCTGGCCAGCGTGGCCTGGCAATATGGCCAGACGGGCGGGTTGCCACCGGCGGTATCGACGGTAACGTCAGTGGCCGCGCCCGAAGAAAAACCGTATTGCTCGTCGCAGGCGGCGAGTGAGCTGCAGTCGCTGATAGAGGAAGAGTTATATACGTTAGTGCAGCTGTGGCTTGAATATTGTCAGGCCGCCGGCCAGTTGGCGCGACCCGAGATTTTGCCAGCATTACTTGATCTGGCGATACGTCGTCCAGCGTTTCGTACGATGATTACCGCAGTGACAGGCAATCGCGGCCGGTGGCTGATGCGCCTCAATCCTGCCTGGCGTATCGATACGCCGGCAGAAGACGACACCACCGTGTGGCAGACCGGTAAACCGGAAGCTCGCCGCAGCTTGCTGGCCAAGACCCGTCAAACGGATGCGCCCGGCGCGCTGGTGCTGCTGCAAAGTACCTGGGCCACCGAGAGTGCGGCCGACAAGGTAGCGTTCCTGAACATATTGCAGGCGCAAGCTTCGGATGCCGACTTGCCCTGGCTGGAAAGTTTACAAGAAAAGGGACAGAAGGTAACGGCTGCGATCACCAGTGTTTTAAAACATATACCCGGATCAAAAATTGTTACCGCGTATCAGGATGTGCTTCGCCAGGCCTTTGTCTTGCGCACGGGTAAGGCGCTGTTGGGCATGTTGAACAAAACATCGGTAGAGATTCAGGAAGCGGTGGCTATACCGGCTGAGATCTTTACTACCGGTGTTGAAAAAATGAGTAGTGACAAACGCATTACCGACCGGCAATATATTCTGATCCAACTGGCCATGGCGGTTCCGCCGGTATTCTGGCAGACGCAGCTGCAACAAGCAGACGCCCGCGGGGTCATCACGCTACTGCAAAAGGACCAACACACCGCCCTCTACCTGCCGGCATTGGCCGATGCAGCCGTCACGTTCCGCGATCTTACCTGGGTGCGGGCATTACTCGATTATGGCGATGAGACGCTGATCAACTCCGCCATCGCGTTATTGCTAAGCGTACTACCCGTGGCAGAGCGTATGACCTATGCTGTCCGCTTCCTGCCATGGCAGCCGCAGGCGATCATCGAACTCTTGCTGGAACAAGACGAGCCGTGGGATATAGCGCTTGCGAAGGCTATTATAGCGTATACCGCTTCGGAAGTATATGTATATAATCGCACATTTTACCGGCAGGCTGTGCACAACATACCGGTAGCGCTGCTATCATATATCGATACGTTCGCGCCGGCGGAGGAAGCCAAAAAACCATACTGGCGTACACAAGCCGACGAGCTATACCGGCTTGTATCCTGGAAGCAACAATTGCAAAAATCATTCTCGCAGACACATTAATCACGACCGATACCATGAGCACCATCCTTCGTCAACATGCCGAGCAACTGTTTGCCGCCGAACTGGAAGAACTGAAAAAGAACGATGCCGACAAGCGTCCCCCGAACTGGCTAATGTCACCGCAGGCGGTGGTGACCTACCTGATGGGCGGCAAGCTCAAGAACGGTTTTGACGTATCGCCGAAGTATATCGGCAATCGCCGGTTGATCGAAATAGCGGTCGCCACGCTGACAACCGACCGCGCCTTGCTGTTGTACGGCTTGCCGGGTACGGCGAAGTCGTGGGTGTCGGAGCACCTGGCCGCGGCAATCTCGGGTGACTCGACTATGATTATACAGGGTACCGCGGGGACGAGCGAAGAATCTGTTCGGTATGGATGGAACTATGCCCGCTTGTTAGCGGAAGGCCCTTCGGAGAAGGCGTTGGTGGAGACACCGGTGATGAAGGGTATGAAAGCCGGCAAGATTGTGCGGCTGGAGGAGCTGACGCGCATTGGCTCTGACGTGCAGGATACACTCATTACCATTCTGTCGGAGAAGACGCTGCCGGTGCCCGAATTAAGTACGGAGGTCCAGGCCGTGAAGGGCTTTAACCTGATCGCGACGGCTAACAACCGCGACAAAGGTGTAAATGAATTGTCGGGTGCATTGAAACGCCGGTTTAATAACGTTATCCTGCCATTGCCGGACAGTATGGAAGAAGAGATCGACATTGTGCGCCGTCGCGTGCAGAGCTTTGAAAAGATCATGGAGCTTCCCGCTGAGCCACCGGCGGTAGCGGAGATAAAACGCATTGTGACCATCTTCCGCGAATTGCGGGCGGGTGTAACCCTGGATGGAAAGACCAAACTGAAAGTACCCTCCAGCACACTTAGCACGGCCGAAGCTATATCGGTCGTAAACAGCGGCATGGCCATGGCGGCGTACTTTGGTGATGGTACGTTGAAAGCACCCGACCTGGCGGCGGGCATTGTCGGAGCCGTTGTAAAAGACCCTGTACAGGACAAGATCGTATGGCAGGAATACCTCGAGACCGTGGTCAAGCCGCGGGACGAGTGGAAAGATATTTACCGTGCTTGCCGCGACCTGGGTATATGAGTATACACATTCTGGGTATACGGCACCATGGGCCTGGCTCGGCGCGGAATGTAAAGACATTCCTGGAACGGTTGCAGCCGGATATGATCCTGGTAGAAGGACCGCAGGAAGGCGACGACCTGCTGCGGTGGTCGCAGCACAGCGAGCTCAAGCCGCCCGTGGCGATCCTGGCATTTCGACCCGACAAGCCGGCGCATGCGGTATTTTATCCGTTTGCTGAATTCTCGCCGGAGTGGCAGGCCATTCAACATGGCGCAACGAATAGCGTCCCCGTGCGGTTTATGGACTTGCCGCTGGTATACCGGTTTGCGTTCGAGTCGGAGCAGGCGCCGCCGGCCGAGGGGCTGGAATCAACCGGTACACCGCCCGTGAAAGAAGAACACGTCGAAGCGCTTCATGATCATCGCGACCCACTGCGACACCTGGCAGCGGCCGCCGGGTTTAACGATGGCGAACGCTGGTGGGACCAGATGTTCGAGCAACGTGTAAACAACGACGATATATTTGAGGCGGTAGGCGACGCCATGCGTGCGTTGCGGCAGACACTGCCCGAACGCGAAAATCGTACGGAGCAACTGCGCGAAGCCTATATGCGCAAAATGATCCGGCAGGCGGAGAAAGAGGGCTATGAAAAGATTGCCGTGATCTGTGGTGCCTGGCACGCGCCTGCACTGGAGACGATGCCCAAACAAAAAGATGACGAAGCCCTCTTGAAAGGCCTGACGAAAGTAAAGGTAGAAACAACCTGGATACCGTGGACCTATGATCGCCTGTCGTTTGCCAGCGGTTATGGCGCGGGCATTCTGTCGCCGGGATGGTATCATCATGTATGGAATTTCCCGAACGACGACGGCACGCAATGGATGACCAACGTTGCCCGCCTGTTTCGAAGCCGCGACATCGATACCTCGGTGGCACACATCATCGAGGCTGTGCGCCTGGCCGAATCGTTGGCCTCTTTGCGTGGCCGGAGCAAAGCCGGACTGGACGAGCTCAACGAAGCCGCCCTGGCGGTGTTGTGTGGCGGCGAGCCGATCTTGCTTGAACTGATCCGCGAGGCGCTGATCGTAAGCGATACGATCGGCACGGTACCGTCGGCTATTCCCAAACCACCACTCCTGCAGGATGTTGAGAAAACGCAGAAGCGACTGCGCATGCCGGCCGAGGCGGGTATAAAAGAGCTGCTGCTCGACTTGCGTGAATCGCTGCACCTGGAACGAAGTATATTTCTGCACCGGCTGTTGCTGTTGGAGATTACCTGGGGACACCTGCAACAGGTGCGCGGCAAAGGCACCTTTAAAGAGCAGTGGCAGCTGAGGTGGGAACCGGAATACTCCATTCGCATCATCGAAAAAGGCAACTGGGGCAATACGCTCGAAGAAGCCGTTACGCAATATGTAGCCAACGAGGCGGGTGAGGCGGCCACACTCGGTGTGGTCAGCGGGCTGTTGGAGAAAGTAATACCCGCGGAGCTTCCCCGCGCCACGGAGGCGCTGATCGCGCGGATCGATGGTCTCGCGGCGGCGACGGGGGACGTGCTACAACTATTGGAAGTGCTGCCTTCTCTGGCTACCGCATCGCGCTATGGCAACGTGCGTCAGACGGACCAGGAGATGCTGCTCGGAATCTTGCAGTCTATGATCGCCCGGGTATGCGTGAGCTTACCGCCGGCGTGTGTGTCGATCGACGGCGATGCTGCGACTACCATCACGCTACACCTGCATCAGTTAAGTGATACGATCGCCCTGCTGGATATACCCGAGCAGCGACAAGCCTGGTATGAGACATTGCAGCAAATCGCTGACCACCGCCAGGCCGCACCGTTGGTGTCGGGCTATAGCACACGCCTGTTGGCCGATGCAAAGGTTATCGACGGTGAAGCGTTGGAAGCACGCTTTGCGCGTACACTCTCCCGGGCAGAGAACCCCGCGGCAGCGGCTTCGTGGGTCGAAGGATTTCTCAAAGGCAGCGGCTCGCTGCTGATACTCGATCTGCGTCTTTGGAGTCTGGTCAATCATTGGGTGCGCGACCTGCAGGAGCCGGACTTCGTGGCGTTGCTGCCGCTCATGCGGCGGACGTTCTCGCAGTTCTCGCATGCGGAGCGACGCAAGATCGGTGAGAAGGCACGACAGCAGGATGCCGGCGCGACGCCCGTGGAGGTACTTGATACTGCCGCGCTCGATCCCACGCGCGCCCGCCAGGGACTGCCGGTCGTGCTCCAATTGTTGGGCCTGCAGCGCAGCGGTATAGCAACAGATGAACCAGCCTAATTACCCTGATGGAAGAGAACGAAAAAACGACGACACACCTGGAACGGTGGCGCATGGTGCTCGGCGGAAATGAGAACGATGGCACCGGCGTAACATTGACCGGTATAAACCTGCAGATCGACCAGACCCTGGAAGCACTATATGATGCTGAAAGACAGGGCGGCCTCGGGCCATCGTCGCCCAACATCAGCCGTTGGCTGGGCGATATCCGCACCTATTTTCCCAACACGGTGGTGCGCGTGATGCAGCAAGATGCCTTCAAGCGGCTTAACCTCACCTCGATGCTGTTGGAAAAAGAGATGTTGGAAAATGTCGAGCCCGATGTACATCTGGTGGCGACGCTGATGACGCTGAGCCACGTCATACCGGCGAAAACCAAAGACACGGCCCGGCAGGTTGTACGTCAGGTAGTGGAGGCGCTGCTGAAAAAACTACAGGAGCCCACGCAGCAAGCGATCACCGGCAGTCTGAATCGTGCGGCACGCAACCGGCGGCCGCGGCATCACGAGATCAACTGGCATAGCACCATACTCAAAAATCTGAAACACTGTCAGCCCACGTATAAAACCATCATACCCGAAGAACGCATTGGGTATGGCAAGCGGCGACGTTCGTTGAAAGATGTCGTATTGTGTCTCGATCAAAGTGGCTCGATGGGCACTTCAGTGATCTACTCCGGTATATTCGGTGCAGTGATGGCATCCATACCGGCTATTCAGACGCGCATGGTGGTGTTTGATACCAACGTGGTGGACCTTACAGATGAGCTGCAAGACCCGGTCGAGCTGCTGTTTGGTGTACAGCTGGGCGGCGGCACCGACATTAACCGCGCCCTGACATACTGCCAGCAGATCATTCAACGGCCGGCCGATACAGTGCTCGTGCTGATCACGGATTTGTATGAAGGCGGTGACGCCGCCGAAATGCGCAAACGTGCCCGCACGTTGGTGGAGGCCGGAGTACAGGTAATAGTGCTGCTGGCGCTGAATGACGAAGGAGCACCGTCGTATGATCATGGTAACGCAGCCTATATCGCGACGCTGGGCATACCGGTGTTTGCCTGTACACCCGATAAATTTCCCGACCTGATGGCGGCGGCGCTGAGCAAGCAGGACATTGGTATGTGGGCCGCGAAGGAAGAGCTGGTAACAAAACATTAAGCGATTGGATATTATGCCCCAAGGCCGGATATTTGTGCCGGAATGATGAGCATGGAGGCAAAGGATAAGAATCGGGTTTTTCTAAGCGTTTTCTTTTTTCTATCGGGCATTTGTTTTTCGACCTGGGCGTCGCGTATTCCGACGATCAAGACAACCTTTCAATACAACGAAGCCGAGCTGGGCACCATTCTGATCTTTATGCCGATCAGCTCACTCATCGGCCTGCCGATCTCCGGCTGGCTTGTGTCGCGTTACGACAGCCGCATTCCTTTGGTCGCAGGATTCATCATGCTATCGGTTGCGCTCGCCTGCATCGGCTGGGCTTCTACCGGCGTGGCCCTGGTGGCATCGATCTGCCTCTTTGCCTTTAGCCTGCGCATGCTTAACATTTCGGCCAACACCCAGGCGCTCGCCCTGCAACAACTTTTTCAACGTAAGATCAACGGCTCGTTCCATGGCTTGTGGAGCACGGGCGGCATCGTAGGTGTTGCCATTACGACTGCGCTCGTGGCGTGGGATGTGCCTATGAACATTCACCTGTCGTGCATCGCTGTACTGGCATTACTCGTGACGGTATATGCGTATCGTTTCCTCATTCGGAACGACCGCTCCACGTCCGGCAACCGCATTGTGTTGAGCAAGCCCGATCCCTATATTATGTATCTGGGCCTCCTGATCTTCTTTGCCTCTGTCTGCGAAGGAGGTATGTTTGACTGGAGCGGTATATACTTCAAAGAAGTCGTGCACGAAGAGATCTTTACATTGGGGTACCTCAGCTTTATGATTTGCATGGCGCTGTCACGGTTTGCGTCTGACCGTATTGTAGAGCTGATCGGAATGACCCGTACCTATATCATGAGTGCCTCGCTGGTCGTGACAGGCATTGCACTGGCGGTATTGTTCCCCATGTTCTGGCCATCGTTGCTCGGTTTTTGTTTTGTAGGCCTGGGTACTGCGGCCATCATTCCCATGACCTATACCCTGGCCTCCGGCTCGCGCAAGTATTCGCCAGGTATGGCAATCTCTATAATCACCACCTATGGCATCGCCGGTGTATTTATCGGCCCGCCGCTGATTGGCTACATTGCCCACGCATTCAGTCTGCGTGTGTCGTTTGTGGCCTTCGGCCTTTCCGGTCTGATGCTGATACCGATTTCACAATGGTTTTTCCGCCATCAGCGCTCACTCGACACATAAGAACGTTTCTGGTAAAGCGATGTTTATTTGACAAGCGAGAGTAAATCTCGTACCTTCGAGCAACTACCCCCGGCATTCTTTTTTACACTACACAAACTCGCAATAATGAGTTCTATCATCATGCTGGATTTCGCCCCACTCTATTCTCATTTTAAACACGACGTCTACAATGTGCTCATTCTACTAGGCACGGTAGTCGGCGTCTTTCTCGCAAGCTACCTGCTATTTAAGCTGGTGTCGGTGTTAGTAAAACGCATATCGGGATCGTCGTACGCACTCATCCATAAACGCCTCAGCGTTCCGTTTCGATTGTTGATCACCGTCATCGGCCTGATCGTGGCACAACGGTTCATGTATTTTCACAACATCAGCAATTATTACGTGAATAAGATAACGTATCTGTTGCTGATCGCCGCGTTGGCGGGGCTGCTGATCAAGATCACGGAATTTGTGCGGGATGCGTTATACGAGCGTTTCGATATACAGATGGCTAACAACCTCAATGAACGCAAGATCCGCACGCAAATTGATTTTATTCAAAAGATAGGCACGTTGTTTATCGGGCTCATCGCCCTGGCGGTCATGCTCATGAGCTTTACACGTGTACGCGAGCTGGGCACCAGCCTGATCGCCTCGGCGGGTATCGCCAGCGTGATTATCGGTTTCGCCGCGCAGAAGTCCATCGCCAACTTACTGGCAGGTTTACAAATAGCATTTACACAACCGATCCGATTAGAAGATGTAGTAATTGTCGAAGGAGAGTGGGGACGCGTGGAAGAGATCACGCTGACGTACGTGGTGCTGCGGATTTGGGATTCGCGTCGCCTGATTGTACCGATATCATATTTCCTGGAAAAACCCTTTCAGAACTGGACACGCACTTCATCCGATCTGCTGGGCACCGTGTTCCTGTCGGTGGATTATACCCTGCCCGTGGACGCCGTGCGCCTGGAACTGGTAAAGATCCTGGCACAGGAAGACGCAAAAACATTATGGGACGGACGCACGGGCGTGGTTCAGGTAACAGACACGACAGAAACAACGATGCAGCTACGCATTTTGGTGAGCGCCGCTAATTCAGGCAATGCGTTTGATCTGCGCTGTATTGTGCGCGAGCGCATCATTGCCTTCATTACGCAGCACTACCCCGATGCATTGCCGAAGCGACGTGTCGATGAAAGCAGCGTGAATCAGGCAGCCCTGAAGAGTTCCCTGGTACAATAGACCTTAGCGCACCCTGGCCATCGCCCGCACAGGAAAAGTACCCACGCCTTTAAACTTCGGTGGCACAGCGCTAAAAGTAAAGCCCTCGTGCGGCAGCAAGTGCAGGTTGCAGAGGTGCTCGACAATGAGGATGTCGGCTTCCAGCAATGTCGTGTGTACGGGGCGATCGTTGCCCGTGGTATTGTCGATGTTGTGTGAATCAATGCCCACCAACGCTACGTTGCATTCACGCAGGTACGCAGCGGCTTCAGCCGTTACGTAGGGGTGGTGCTCGTAATATATAGAGGTATTCCAATGTTCAGCCCAGCCGGTATGGATTAACACCGCCCGGCGACGGATCTCGTGGTTGCGTACGTGGTCGAGTGTGACGGCGAGCGTGTCGGTATAGGGCACGGAAATGACGATGCCTTCCAGGTCGGTAAAGCTTTCCAGCGTGATCTCCGATAAATCTTTACCATGCGCAAAACGGTGAAAGGGACAATCCAGGTATGTACCCGTGTTCGTGACCATCTCAATCTTCCCGATTTGAAATTCTGTGCCCGGCGCATAGCGCGTCCGCGATTCTGCGCGGCTGAGGTAGTCGCAGATGATCGGGGCGGGGAGGCCTTTGTATGTTACCAGGCCGTGCTCGATGGTATGGCTCAGGTCGATGAGCAACGGCCCGCGCGTAGCATCCACGGCTTTGCGTTTGTGTGGCTCGGTCAGGATCTGTTTGTTGAGGATCTTCGTCTCGCCGACCATAAGCAGCCGCATGTCTGCTACGATGTAGTCGGCCAGGGCCTGATCGCTGATGTCGTCGCCGGCAATGTCCAGGCGGAATCCTTCTCCTTTTATCCCGCCGCCATTGGTAAAGAAGATTTCAAAGTCGAAAGCTACGCGTTTTTCCATAAGTCATATTTCTCTGCCCACGTTAAACCGTTGGGCAATGCCGTACTGTTAAATTCGAGGTGTATCACACGCCGGTGTTTGCCTTGCGTGGCTTTTGACGACGCGTGCAGCAGCAACGGCCGCATGACGTGCACACCACCCGCCGGTACATCGCAGCATTGAGGCACGGTGTTTTGCGTCAGGAACTTAATCTCATCATCCGACAGCTTCTTGTGGTGGGAGCCGGGCAATATCTGCAGCGCGCCGTTTGTCTCATCTGTGTCGTCGAGGTGAATACGCAGCGTGACGGTATCTTTTAAGATCTCTTCCGGTGGGGTAACGCCGTGTACATCGTTCTTGCGGGTCCAGCCGGTAAAGCCTTCCGTCGCGATCTTTTCGGCGACGTTAATGGTGATATCCTGGTGCCAGGTGACGTACCAGTTCGCCTCGGGCGACTTGTCAAAGAATATAGCTTTGGTCAGGAACAAGTTCGGGTTTATTTTCTTTAATACCTCCAACAAGTTCGGTGTAAAGAGCATTTGTTTGAGCGCAGGAATCTCTTTCAACACATGCCGGATGGCGTATGTGTCGGCGCTCTCGCCGGCGGCCTTCAGATACAGGTAGATCGTGTTCCGGATCTTGTCGACTTCTTTTCGGCGATATATATGGTGCAGCGTAGTGGATCCGCGGTGGATAAACCTTTGCAGATTGTTCTGGAGCGATTTGGAATTAAATTCGTAGAGATAGGAGTCGAGTGCGTTGTTCAGGATATCGCGGATGCGTCGTTTCAGACGTGCCGGCTCTACTACTTGTAACCGGTCGCCATACCCCAGAAGCTCCCGTTCCAATTCAAAATTAATTTGTACGTGCAATGATACCAGGGGCTCGCCGGTAGCGGATTCGACAATTTCCTGCGAGTGGTGCAGTGGTTTGGTTTGTACATAGGGCAGTGTTTGCCGGTCAAACTTGAGCAAGACCCGCTCTGTCGCAAGGCCGGGACTAACGCTCACCCCGATCACATGCTGGAAATGGTCGTGCAGGTTAAAGTTGCCGGGGCCAATATACGTTAGTTTACAATCCTGAATCTCGACGATTCGGTCAAGCGCCAGGTTCAACAACGGTTCACCCCGCTTCCGCACGCCGAGTACAAACCAACGGTTGCGATACTCCTTGAGGTAATAAGCATGAAAGTGAAACACCGATGCCTCCCGGGCCTTAAATGACTGATACGTCAGGTTAACCGCGCATTTGTTAATGATGGCCTTGTAGAGCGTGTCGATGTGTTCCAGCCCTTTCAGGTTATCATTCTTTTCAAAGTCAATGACCGGTGCCTGGTTGGTCTTGGCGGAACGGATCTTATTTTCCAGTCGCTGTACCATGCCGCCCAGGTCTTGAAAGTGACTGAAGCCCTTAAATTGACGCAGGATTTCCATCGCTTCGGTGAGCCGGCCCAGGTCGTCGTCGGTTAGTGGACTGTTGGTGATGGAATATTCAGGATCTTCGTAGGTATAGAATTTTTTTTCCAGTACAACAATGGGAGCATTGTAGCCCAACTTATCACTGCGCATTAGCTGGATATCCATTTGTACCGTGCGGCGGCTTACGCCCTTGTCGATTCCTTCGTATTCGTACAGCGCCTCGGAGCATGCATCGACCAGGTCTTCCAGCGTCCATCGGCGGTACCGGTTGCGCAGGCAAGTGTCGATCGTGCGAAAACGGATCAGGGCATTGCGATTGACAGGCATAGTGACCTCGAATTTTTTAATTAAAGAAAGGCATTTTTTTCACGACGCAAAAAGGCTGCGCAGAGGTCCTTCAGCTTTGCATCATCAAACGGGTTTTCAGGTAGAAGGTTTACAACAACACCTTTGCCGGGAGATCGCGATATTTGTCATACGTAAACAAGCACAATAATGAGCTTAACAGGAAATGATCTGAAAGG
>JAESGK010000388.1_pt1 | contig 19190 bp, 18 predicted proteins | sample 9269681 | NCBI WGS metagenome assembly JAESGK01 (sample SAMN14515347, study PRJNA621673) | algae metagenome | isolation source: Timaviella obliquedivisa GSE-PSE-MK23-08B and co-occurring heterotrophs from... | place: USA: Grand Staircase Escalante National Monument, Utah | collected 2006-08-15
TTCTTCTGGCGTGCAGAGTCCTTTGAAATATTTCTCCAGTAGTTCTGGTGTAATGTTTTCCATACGCGGCGGGGTAATGCCCACGTATGATTATACCCCAGGACTACTATGACCACAGTGTAGTTTTTGCGGAAATGGAGGTTTTTCTTAAAAATACCTTTGATAGGGGAGGTGGAGTACCCTGTGGTTGCGTGTAGCTCGAAAATGCACTACGCCAGTCTGGTATAGCTTTAGGATGGCTTATCCCTTGCTTTGGTGTGGCTTTGGTATGGCTAAATGTCGCTATAAGGTCGCTATAAGGTCTCTATAAGGTCATTGTAAGGTCGCTATAAGGTGGCTAGCAATTGCACTAAGCCAGCGGAGACTCGTACTAGTTTCCGCGGAGTGCTACGATTCGTGTAGTTCTTTCGCCAAATATCGCAATGCGTTTCCAATATGATATTCCACCGTACTGGTCGAAATATTCAGCCGCTCGCTGATCTGCTTGTGCGTCAGGTTTTCGGTCCGGCTCAGTAGAAACACTTTTTTACACTGACAGGGAAGCTTATCCACCAGTTCGTCCAGGCGGTCTTCGAGTTGTTGGTATAGCACCTGGTTTTCGGTGCAGTTTTCTTCGCCGCAGTAGTCGAGGAAGAAACAGTCGAGGTGGCGCTTTTCGGTTTGCCGGTTGCGGTAATAATTGTAGGTCTGGTAGCGTGCGGCTTTGCCGAGATAGTCGCTGAGGGTGCCTGTAACTTGTAGTGTCTCGCGACGTTCCCATAGGGACTTAAAAATGTCTTGCGTCATTTCGCGCGATTCTTCGCGGGCGCGGGTGCCGCGATAGCAGGCAGTATATACCTGGTCCCAATAGCGATCGAAGATGATCTTAAATGCCCGCTCGTCGCCGGCTTGCAGCAGGCCCAGGAGGCGTTCGTCGCTATAGAGGTTTAGTAATGACAAGGGGTCGCCGGTCTTGTTTCAGGCCGGCAATATATCACTATTTAGAAGTGGTTTAAATTAGGTGCTGTAAAATGACCTTTAGAGAGTAGAGGGTCTACCCGATATATAGTAAGAGAAGGAAGAAATGTTACCGCTCGCCGTGTAGGCATACGCCACTAGGCGGCATTGCGGCCTCGGAACTTTTTGCGGGCTTTGGCAATCTCGGCTTCGTGTTTCGCGGCCCATTCACCCAGGCCCATCATCACGTCCAGCAGGCTTTTGCCGAGCGGAGTGAGCTGGTATTCCACGCGTGGCGGAATCTCGGGGTATAATTGACGGGCTACGAGGCCGTCTTCTTCCAGGGAGCGGAGGGTGACCGTCAGCATGCGTTGGGAGATGCCCGAGACCCGCGATTTGAGCTCGTTAAAGCGGGGACTGCCGGCGTAGCCCAGGTTGAGGACGACCAGCATAGACCACTTATTCGCGAAGTGAATCAGGAAATCGTGTACCGGACACAGGCCGTTGGCCTTCTCCTCGAGAATTTTTGCAATTTTTTTTCTACGCTCAACTGGTTGATTATCAGCAATAGTTACCCCCATGTGCCTTACGTAAGTGTTTGTCTCTGCTTGTACTGCTGGTAGTTACCAAATAGTTTTGAGTTACTTTAAGTAACCAACTTATATACAAATCTATGAAAAAAAGCGTATTGGTCACCGTTTTGCTGTTGTCGGGTGTAGTAGTCTTCGGACAAACCTGGACCCTGGATAAGGCACATTCTAAGCTGGGCTTCAGCGTTACTCACTTATTGGTTTCTACCGTAGACGGTAGCTTCAAATCAGTAGACGCGAAGATCACTTCCAGTAAAGCCGACTTTACAGATGCTGTGTTTGAACTGACAGCTGATGTGAACACCATCGACACGGACAACGAACAGCGTGACGGTCATTTGAAAAATGCTGACTTCTTTGATGCAGCGAAATTCCCTTCGCTGACATTCAAAAGCACTTCGATTAAGAAGGTAGCTGAAAAGAAGTACAAACTGGTGGGTGACCTGACCCTGCACGGCGTTACCAAGTCGGTTGCATTAGACCTGACGCTTGGTGGTACTGGCGTACACCCGTATTCGAAGAAGACCATCGCTGGTTTCAAAGCCACTGGTACACTGAAGCGTTCTGACTTCGGCATCGGTGCTGGCACTCCCAGCTCTGCAGTAAGCGACGAAGTAGAGCTAATAGCCAACGGCGAATTCGCGAAAGACTAATCTTGAGATTTCGTCTTATGAGAAGAGCGATTCCTGAGGGGATGGCTCTTCTTTTTTTATTCGCCGGTAAGAAAAGATTGCATCGGAGAATATTCTACAAACTGTTGAAAAAGTGTGTAATAGATAACCCACACTGCACACTTATATTTAGGTGTTTTGGCCCCGTTAAATACAAAAAGGCTGCTTTACAGCAGCCTTTAAGTCACCTAACCTAACCATTATTTATCCTTATTCTCTATTCTAAGGCCTCTTTAAATTAAAATCGCTGTTACTGTTTGTTTTACGGCGACCTTTTCTTTTGTGAACGCTTTGTGAACGTGTTATGCCCGTTATTATTAAAATTCTGTGCCAACCTGTTCTTTACAACGTCTGCTGTCGGAGGTTATTGCATTGGAAATAAAGAAATGGTTCTGTTTTAACCCGTACCTTTGATCGAATGTCTACGCTTAAACGATCGGGATCGGCGGATCTTCCGCTGCATTACGGGGCTGTGCCACCGTGGCTCGCCGCGCGTATGAGCAGGCTGGGGCTGGCCATCACCGAGGCGATCCTGGCAGAATACGGTAAGGCCGAAGTACTTCGACGCCTCAGCGACCCGTTCTGGTTTCAAAGCCTGGGCTGCGTGCTGGGCATGGACTGGCATTCGTCGGGCATTACCACGGCCGTCATGAGCGCGTTAAAACGGTCTATCAATCCGCATGCAAAAGAGCTTGGTATTTACATTTGTGGCGGCAAAGGCAAACAGTCGCGCGAGACACCGGCGGAGTTGCTGCAAGTAGCCGAGCGCACGGGGCTGCCGGGCGATTACCTCGTACGCTGCAGCAAGCTGAGCGCAAAAGTAGACAACACCGCCGTGCAAGACGGCTTTCAATTATACCTGCATTCATTCATCGTCAGTGACGAAGGACAATGGGCGGTTGTACAGCAAGGCATGAGCCCTGCAAGTGCTACGGCGCGTCGTTATCATTGGCACTCGGCATCGCTTCAATCTTTTGTCGATGAGCCACATGCCTCGATCTGTGGTGAAAGTCAGGGGCAGATCTTGAATATGGTGGCGCACGATGCCGGCGCTGCCCGCACGTCTATTCTCGGGATGACGCAAGAATCGCCAGCAGCCATGATGCGTGAGATTCAGCAACTGGTGATGCCGTCGCACCACGACGTGCGGACAGAAGACGTTGACTTGAAGCGCCTGGGTGCCATGCTCTGGCTGGCCCACGAGAAAACCCCCAAAGATTTTGAAGAGCTGTTATTGCTGGAAGGACTTGGACCGCGCACGTTGCAGTCGCTTGCGTTGGTGAGCGAAGTGATCTACGGCACGCCATCACGCTTTACGGATCCTGCGCGGTTTTCGTTCGCGCACGGTGGCAAAGATGGGCATCCGTTTCCTGTGCCGCTAAAAATATACGACGAAACGATCTCCACGCTGAAGGTAGCGGTGGAGCGGGCGAAGATCGGGGAGACCGATCGCCAACAGGCCATTCGCAGTTTATCAGAGCTGTCGTATCGTGCCGAGAAAGATTTTATACCGAATACCAATTTAGACGCGGTGATTGAGAAGGAGCGGACCGAATCATGGAAACACGACGGGCGCACCGTGTTTGGTCGTGCCAGGCCGCCGCGGGGCGGACAATTGAAGTTGTTTTAAGATGCTAATAAAAAAGCCGTCTCGACGTGAGACGGCTTCTTCTTATTAACAGCGTGTTACTGTTAATAAATAAACCTTTTCAGCATGTTCTCGATCTCTTTGTAGAACAGTTTTTCGTTTCCTTCTGACAGGGCGGCGCTGCCGGTCGCCTGGAAGTCGTCGAGGATGGGCTTGTACCACGCCACGTCTACGGGCGCGATCAGCATCTTCTTCAATTCTCCTTTGATAAACTCCACCTTCACCGGCGAAAGGTCGGTGATCTTGTAATGATCCGCTACATATGCCGCGAGGGTTCGTTCATCCAGAAAGTCCTTGATCAGGTCGTTGCGTAGCTTACGAATGACGTCGACAATGTCGGTCGCTTCGTTTTCAGTCGTTGAAAAAGTCTTGGGGTTGCTCATATCTGGAGGCATAATTAGAAAAATGATATAAAATCAGGGAGTACTATTTTAAAATGTATTTCAATATATTGCTGAAAAGGGCGCGTTTTTATTGAGGGCCAAATTGCTCATTGACAATCATTTCACAAGCACGCCGCACAACCAGAAAACTTTGTGCCACGGCGTGTGCGATGAACCACGCAGCTTTTTTTTTAGCTTTGGCGATGTGGCTTGCGCAGCGATGACTACGTTCGGGGCGTTATGTTCCCAATTTCATATATTTCTACTAAAGAATTATTTAATGGCTTACATGAAGAATATTATTTTATTTCTTTTCTGCTTGTGTGTGGCATGTTCGGTAGCGGCACAATCCAACCCTGCACCCGGCAATCCGGTGTTTCCCGGCTGGTATGCTGATCCCGAAGGAATTATTTTCGGCAAAGAGTATTGGATCTACCCTACCTATTCGGCGCCATACGAGGAGCAGGTATTTTTCGACGCCTTCTCATCACGCGACCTTGTGCATTGGAAAAAGCACCCCCGTGTGCTCGACACCACTAACGTAAAGTGGGCACGGCGCGCCGTGTGGGCGCCATCGATCATAGCCAAAGGCGGTAAGTATTACATGTTTTTTGGTGCCAACGACATTCAGAATGACCAGGAGCACGGCGGTATCGGCGTTGCCGTAGCCAATCGTCCCGAAGGTCCCTTTAAAGACCTGCTGGGGAAACCCCTGATTGATAAGTTCCATCACGGCGCACAGCCCATCGATCAGTTTGCCTTTAAGGATAAAGATGGTTCGTATTATCTCTTCTACGGTGGCTGGCGTCATTGCAATGTCGCCCGGTTGAAAGACGACTTCACCGGCTTCAAACCCTTTGACAATGGTGAGGTGTTTAAGTCGATTACGCCGGAGGGATACGTGGAAGGCCCTTTTATGTTTATCCGCAACAATAAATATTATTTTATGTGGTCGGAAGGAGGCTGGGGAGGTCCCGACTATTCAGTAGCCTATGCTATCGCCGACTCGCCCTTCGGGCCCTTCAAACGCATCGGTAAGATTCTGCAGCAAGATGCCGCCGTGGCGACGGGTGCGGGGCACCACTCGGTTATGCACGACGAGAAAAAAGATCAATGGTATATTGTCTATCACCGTCGTCCGCTGGGCGATACCGGTCGCGACCACCGGGTAACGTGCATCGACCGTATGTATTTTGACGAGCAAGGCATGATAAAGCCTGTAAAGATCACACACGAAGGCGTGGGCGTTTCGCCGCTGAAGTAATGGACGCGACTAGGGCACCAATACAAGGGGAATGGTAAGACTGCCTACCAGGTCGTCGAACATTTCTTTGTTCACGACGTGCAGGCTTTTATCCATGACAAGAAACGAGATGTGATTGTGGCGTAGCTGGTCCGTGATACGGTCGGCCATAAAACCAATCTCCATCTGAAAGTCATATGACAACAGCGGGTCCGCCAGGTATTCTTTTTCGAGTAGTTGAAAGTGCTGCAGCGAGTCTTCTTCGATTTTTCGCTTCATTTCCAGCGCGTGGCCGTGCGCGGCTTTAATGAGCCGGTAGGTGTAGAGAATGGTAAGGTGCGCATCAAACTGACGTGCAAGGCGGGCGGCCCACCGCAGGGCGTGCAGCGATGACTCCGAAAAGTCAACTGCGCACAGAATCCGGTTGCTGGTAAGGGAGATATCTTTAGTATGCGTTTTCACACGGTGCTTATTCACATACGAACTTAGGCGTCTTTTAGAAGGTTAGAGCCGATTTAAGTCAATCCTGAAGCTGATTTTTATCATATTCGTGTCAGACAGTAATTGCAATACTTGTATAATGGAAAATGCACTTCCTATATCCTTTGAATCGAATGATGCTTTTCGGGAAATCTTCCAAAGCATGTCCGAGGGTATTCTCATGGTGGACGAAGCGGGCAAGATCATTACCGCCAACGCTGTGGCCGAACACCTCTTTGGTTATGAGAAGAACGAGATGAGCGGCATGCAGCTCGAACAGCTGTTGCCGGAGCGCTATCGGGGTCGGCATATGTCATTCCGCCGCGAGTTTAATGAACACCCCGAGCCGCGCCGCATGGGCATAGGCCGCGACCTCACGGCGCTGCGAAAAGACAGCCGTGAGTTTCCCGTGGAGATCAGCTTGAGCTATACCCGCCTGAAGGGCAAGCTGTACGTCATGGCCTTCATCAGCGACATCACCCTGCGCAAAAAATCGGAAGACGCCCTGCGCCGCAGCGAGGAGCAACTGATTGTCTATGCTGTCGAGCTTGAGAAAAAAGTCGAGAGCCGCACGCAGGCGCTGAACGGTATGGTGGAGGCATTGGAAAAAGAAGTGCAAGACCGCAAGCGTGCGGAAGAAGATGCGCACCATGCGTTGGGCAAAGAGCGAGAGCTGAACGAGCTCAAGTCAAAGTTTGTTTCGATTGCTTCGCATGAGTTTCGTACACCGCTAAGCGCTATTCTGAGCTCGGCATCACTCATGCAACAATACAGCGAAAAGCAAGACCAGGAAAAAGTGCACAAGCACGTGCAACGCATTAAGACTTCCGTTAAGCACCTGACGTCTATTCTCGATGATCTGCTGTCGCTTGGTCGCCTGGAAGAAGGTAAGATCGAAATGTCGCGTGAGCGCATCGAGCTCTCGCCGTTCGTACAGGAGGTAAAAGAAGAGATCAGCTCGGTCTTAAAAGAACAACAGCAAATATTGGTGCTCTGCCCGCCCGCCGCGCAGCCTATTTATTCCGATGCACGTATTCTGCGTCACATTCTTTTTAATCTGATCTCTAATGCCAGTAAATATTCGGATATAGGTAAACGTATCTTTATCGAATGCAACCGATATTCCGACCGGGTTTCCTTTTCCGTACGCGACGAAGGCATCGGTATTCCCAAAGACGAGCAGAGACATTTGTTCGACCGGTTCTTCCGGGCGAGCAATGCCGGCCAGGTACAGGGTACAGGCCTGGGGCTCAACATCGTGAAACGCTATGCCGAACTGATCGGCGGCAGTATAAGCTTTACCAGTGAAGCCGGTACCGGCAGTATATTTACCCTTGTAATTCCAGATACGTATGAAGAAAATTCTGTTAATTGAAGACAATGTGGACGTGCGTGAAAACACCGGCGAGATTTTATCGCTAGCGGGTTATGACGTCGTGACCGCACCGAATGGCAAGAACGGCGTAGAGTTAGCCGTGCAGGAGAAACCGGACCTCATCATCTGCGACATCATGATGCCCGAGCTGGATGGTTACGGTGTACTGCACATTCTCAGTAAAAAAGATGAGACAGCCGGTATTCCCTTTATCTTCCTGACGGCAAAGACTGAAAAGACCGACATACGCAAAGGTATGAATCTGGGTGCGGACGATTACCTGACCAAGCCCTTCGACGATACTGAGCTGCTCAATGCCATTGAAGCCCGCTTACGTAAAAGCGATCTGCAGCGCAAGCTTTATGACACCACCGAAGAGGGTCTCGATAATTTTATTCGCGATGCCCGTCAGGTGCTGCACTTAGAGGATCTGTGCAAAGACAAAAAAGTGAAGTCGTTTAAAAAGAAAGCAGAGATTTTTGCAGAGGCTGATACACCGCTGTATGTATTCTTTGTACGATCGGGCAGTGTCAAGGTCTTCAAGTCGCACCCCGATGGAAAAGAGCTGATCACCAATATTTACAATGCCAACGACTTCTTCGGCTTCGAGGCGGTGCTGTCGGGCAATGTATACCACGAGTCGGCGATAGCGATGACAGATTGCGAATTGATCGTAATACCCCGTCACGATTTCCTCACATTATTCCAGGTACACCCCGATGTATCGTCCAGCTTTATTTCGATGCTCTGCAAGAAAGTAGCCGAGCAAGAAAATCAATTACTACACCTGGCCTATAACTCCGTGCGGCAACGTACGGCCGAGGCGTTGCTCAAAGTAGATCAACTGCGTGATGCCAAACAAAATATACAAATCTCGCGTGACGACCTGGCCAAGATCGTTGGCACAGCATCGGAGTCTGTCATTCGGGTACTGTCGGATTTTAAAGAGGAAGGCCTGATCGAAATTGAAGGCGGTAAGATTCGCATCCTGCAGGCTGCGAAGTTAGAGAAAGTGGTACGCTGGAACGTGGCCCGCTAGCGGCACAACACGATATCCGTTTCCGGATTCGGGGCCACAGGCGCAGGGTGTGTCAGAAATATGCGGGCGATGAGCAGCACCGCGGATACCACGAGTAAGCTCGTAGTTAAAGCCCGGGTAGAGATATGAAAGGAACGGGCGACCCATTGGAACACGGAGGGAAGCCCGATCATCGCCGGCGCCGTACCCAGGCCAAACAACAGCATAAAATTAAAACCATCGAGTGGCCCCCGCAGCGTGATGCAATAAGACCACGCTACCGCGGTGAGGCCACAAGGCAGCAGGCCGTTTAACATACCCAGCCACGTCGTTGTCAGAAGCCCTTTCCGCTGCAGCAGCACACCAAAGCGCAATTTGAGAAACGATGCCAGCCGCATCCAGGTACTGGAGAGGACCGGCACTTTCCAGGCATAGGTGCCGGTGATAGCCATGATTAACAATATGAGGCCTGTTAAGAGGGAAGCAATGGTTTGAAAATTTCCGAGGGGCAGCCATGCGCCGATACTGCTGATCGCCGCACCGATTATTGCGTACGTAAGAATCCTGCCCCCGTTGTATAGCAACCGGGCGCGCCACACGCGGGCGTTACGTACGGTGGCGGCCATGGCGAGCGGGCTACACATGCCCGCGCAGTGAATGCTTCCCGCCAGGCCGATAATCAGCGCTGTGAGCCACATAAGGGTATTGTTAGAGGTGAATGATCTGTTCGAGGTAGAATTCGCGGCCTTGCATGCGCCACGTCATACGCGCGCGGTACATGCCCTGCGGCAGGTTGCTGCCGAATACTTGCGTGGTCTCCGGTGTGGCCTTTAGTACAAAAGCTTTATCGGCATCAGCATTCGCCGGACAGAACAATTTCAGCTCGCCCGTTTCGATGTTGGGCAGTTGGTCAAACGACAGTGTCAGCCCGCGTTGTGCCGATATAGAAATAACAGGCTTGTTCACCAGTGTTGCCGTGTTGGCTATGCGGTCGATCTGGTCCTGGTATTTTAGCTCTTCCTGGTAATAATTTTTAGTCACCAGGCTAATGTCTTGTCGCATGCAGACGGCGACCAGCACGGCGATGAATGTCGCAAACAAGATAAACGCCAGAATAATACTTTTTCCCCAATTCATAATCGTGTAGGTTTTAGTGTGACTGTTCGTCTTTCCGACGGCTGTTGACATCGGCCGAAGACCGGACGGGGCCAATGAATTTTACTTTAGCCCGGTCCAGGAGCTTGCCGGTCTCGCGATGGTATATTTCCAGGCGTACCACCGTACGAGCGGTTTTAATATCCTCCTCCGGTATGCGTATAAAGAATACGGTTTTGAGCATGCCCTCGGCGGGCAGCAAGATATCTTCACCGTCCACTTTTTGAAGCTCGGCCGTGGCCGGGGATGCTACCCGTACCGTTACGGGAACAGCGTCAAAGGATTTATTGATGAACTCTACGTTGTATAGGTTTGAGATATAGCCGTCGCCCGGTTTCTGATACAACGTGCCCGATACCTTCAGCACAGTCGCTTCGACATCAGAGCGTGTGGCGAGTGTGAACCCCAGCAACGCAGCGATTACCACCAGCACGCCGGTGTAGGCCATTAAACGCGGCGTCAGGATTTTGGTGCTACCTTTTTCAATTGCGTTGGCCGAAGCATAGCGAATCAGTCCCGTGGGTTTGTTGACCTTCAGCATTACGTCGTCGCACGCGTCGATGCAGGCCGTACAGTTCACACACTCCAGCTGCGTGCCGTTACGAATGTCAATGCCGGTGGGGCAGACGTGAATACAAAGCTTACAATCCACGCAGTCGCCTTTCGGCGCTTCCACCGTTTGTTTCTTGCGCAGTTGTCCGCGAGGCTCGCCCCGCAGCCAATCGTACGCCACGACAATCGACTCTTTGGTCAGAAGCACGCTTTGCAAGCGGCCATACGGACACACCGCTATACATGCCTGCTCGCGAAAGCGTGCATAAACCCCATAGAAGATTGCCGTGAAGGCCACGAGCCCAAGAAAGCCCGGCAGGTTGTTCAGCGGCGACTCGCTGGCGATGGCCAGCGTTTGGTCTGTGCCGATCAAGTACGCCAGGGCGGTATGCGCAATGATGACAGAAATGATAAGAAAGATCAGGTGTTTGGCCGTCTTCTTCCATACCTTCTGGAAGCTGACCGGCGCCGCGTCTAACCGGCGCTGGGCCGGGGCGTCGCCTTCAATCCAGTATTCTATCTTGCGGAAGACCATTTCCATAAACAACGTCTGCGGGCACATCCACCCACACCATACACGGCCGAAAGCCACTGTAAAGACGATGATGAAGATAAAGAATGCAATGAGAACAAGGGCCAGCAGCACAAAGTCCTGCGGCCAGAACGCCTGACCGAGAATGACGAATTTCCGTTCGAATATATTCAATAGCAAGAACGGTTGACCGCCGATGCGGAGAAAAGGACCGGCGAAGAATATTGTCAGGAGGAGTATGGTGACGGCAATGCGCCAGCGGTGAAAGGTGCCGGCGGGTTTCTTGGGATAAATCCAGATGCGTTTACCCTGCCCGTCGACTGTGGCGATGGAATTCCGAAACTCTTCGTTGAATTGATATATTTCGTCGGTCATAACATGATGCTTTAGAGCGATGCTTGCGGGGCTACCGCGGTGCTGTCGGTCGCCGCTTGTGTTTCCTGGAAGATGTCGCCTTGCGGCGCCTTTCCGTTGGCAGGATTGCTGCCCTGCAGGCTCATGACATAAAAGGTCACGTCGCGTACATCCTGTGGGCTAAGCGTTTTACCCCAGGCCGGCATGCCTTTCTCGACAACACCGAGTTTGATGGTGTTGAAGATATTTTGAACGCCACCGCCGTGCAGCCAGTAGGCGTCGGTCAGGTTCGGGCCGATCGTGTTACCACCGCCGTCGGCACGGTGACACGAACCGCAGTTGTTATTGGCAAAAACGCCCTTACCTTTTTCCAGAGCCGCCGCGTCTGCGGTATATTTTAGTGTGTTGACGTCAATCTCTTCTACTGGCTGAGCGGCTTTGCGCGCCTGCATTTGTTGGTCAGCAATCGCGACTTCCTGTTCGTACTCTTCGCGCTGCAGCGGCAGGCTGCCATAGAGGTGATAAACAATGAGGTACACCACAGCCCATATCGCGGTGCCGGCAAAGAGCCATTTCCACCATGGCGGCAAGTGGTTGTCCAGCTCGCGAATGCCGTCGAAGTCGTGTCCCAGGTCGATATCCTGCTCGTGTGCAATCGGCACCGAGGCGTTAGCCTTTTGCATAAATTGTTGCCAGAATGTGCGGCGTGGTACATAGGGGATACCTTGCTTTTCCGCGCGTTCTTTTTCGGTCAGGCTAATGAGTACATTCAACACCCGTAGCAGCGAGAAACATACGACCACCACGAGAATCGCCACCATGGCGGCAAAGAGTGATAGGGCGTAGAGCGGCATGAGCGGGTGGTTGACGGGATCGTCCCAGAAGCCGAGCGCGGCGGCCGCGGGCGCTGTGTCGGCAGCCAGGCCGGTGGTGGCGGCCAGCAGGCCGCCCGTGAGCAACGCAATAGATAAATATTTCATACCGCTATACATTAGAAGTGTTGGAGATCGTGTCGTCGCCGATGTTTTCCACAGGCAGGTTCTTCATCTTGTCGATGAACTTCCGGTCGGCGGTGAATACATACCACAGCAGGCACAGAAAGAAGAGGAAGAAGATAACGAATGACACTACAGGCCAGATCGCTATGTTGTCGATGTTTTGCAATACATTCTTATACATATAGAGAGTCGGTTATTGGTTGGCGCCAAGGGCTGCTTCGTCGGTGTCGGCCGGAGCCGCTTTGATGTCCGTACCCAGGCGTTGCAGGTAGGCGATGAGCGCGATGATCTCGGCATCGGCCGATACTTCGATGCCATCGGCCTTCAGCGATGCCGTGATAGACTGGGCTTGTTTTTCGAGGTCGTCGTTGGCAATCTCTTCAAAGCCTTCTTCGTACGGCACGCCTACTTTGCGCAGCGCGGTGATCTTGCCGCGGGTTTCTGTTTTGTCGATGGCCTGCTCGGACAGCCACAGGTATGCCGGCATGATCGAGCCAGTAGACACCGCGTCGGGTGCCAACATGTGGTTGTAATGCCAGCTGTTGGAGTACTTGCTGCCGACACGGTGCAGGTCGGGACCAGTGCGTTTCGAACCCCACAGGAACGGGTGGTCGTACACGAACTCACCGGCCTTGGAGTACTCGCCGTAGCGCTCGGTCTCCGAGCGGAAGGGGCGAACCATTTGCGTGTGACAGTTTACGCAGCCTTCGCGAATGTAGATGTCGCGGCCGTGTAGCTCGAGCGGTGTGTAAGGTTTGACGCTACTGATCGTAGGGACATTGGACTTCACCAGAAACGTAGGGATCATTTCCAAAGCGCCCCCGATCAGAATGGCGATCAAGGTCAGTACCGTAAAGAGTACGGGTTTGTGTTCCAGCAGGCGATGGTGCCAGCCACCGCCGGTGGCCACATAGCTTTTTGTAAGCGGCATGGCTTCAGCGTCCTCATTCGCCATGAAGCTGCCGGCATACGCCGTCTTGATAAGATTATATGTCATTAGAATGGCACCGCTAAGGTAAAGGGCGCCACCGATCGCACGCAGGGCGTGCAGGGGCAGTATTTGTGCCGTAGTTTCCAGGAAGTTTTTATACATCAGGAAACCTTCGGCATTAAACTCCTTCCACATCAGGCTTTGCACGACACCTGATACATACATGGGCAGCGCATAGAAGATGATGCCGAGCGTACCCAACCAGAAGTGCACATTGGCCATTCGTGTCGAGTATAGTTTGGTGCGCCACATGCGGGGAACCATCCAGTACAGCATGGCAAAGGTGAGGAAGCCGTTCCAGCCCAGACCGCCTACGTGCACGTGTGCCACAATCCAGTCGGTAAAGTGCGCGATTGCGTTAACGTTCTTCAGCGACAGCAGGGGGCCTTCCAATGTAGCCATGCCGTACGCCGTCACGGCCACCACCATAAATTTCAAAACCGGATCTTCACGTACCTTGTCCCACGCACCGCGCAACGTCAGCAGACCGTTCAGCATACCACCCCATGACGGAGCGATGAGCATCAACGAAAACACCGTGCCGAGCGATTGTGCCCAGTCGGGCAGCGAAGTATAGAGCAGGTGGTGTGGGCCAGCCCAAATATAGATAAAGATCAGGGACCAGAAGTGGACGATAGAGAGCCTGTATGAGTATACCGGGCGGTTGGCGGCTTTCGGCAGGTAGTAGTACATCAAGCCGAGAAAAGGTGTGGTGAGGAAGAATGCTACCGCGTTGTGGCCGTACCACCATTGTACGAGGGCATCTTGTACGCCCGCGTAGACCGAGTAACTTTTAAAGAGGGTTACGGGTATCTCAAACGAATTGACTACATGCAATACGGCTACCGTAATGAACGTGGCGATGTAGAACCATATGGCGACATACATGTGGCGCTCACGTCGTTTGATAATAGTACCCAGCATATTCCATCCGAATACCACCCAGATCACTGTGATGGCAATGTCGATCGGCCATTCCAGCTCGGCGTATTCTTTGGAGGTGGTAAACCCGAGCGGCAGGGTAACGGCTGCCGCTACAATGATGAGCTGCCAGCCCCAGAAGTGGAGCCAGCTGAGCCGGTCGCTATACATGCGGGTCTTGAGCAGACGTTGCATGGAGTAATAGATCCCGGCAAACATCGCGTTGCCCACGAAGGCGAAAATAATGGCGTTGGTGTGCAGCGGTCGTATGCGCCCAAAAGACGTATACTGCAGATCGAAGTTAAAGACCGGGTAGACCAGCTGAATAGCCGCCGTCAGGCCCACCAACATCCCCACCAGGCCAAAGACCACGGTGGCAATGATAAAGGCTTTGACGATCCGGTTGTCGTAACTGAATTTGTCAGGTTCCATGCGCGTTAGCAGTTTGTTCTCTAATTTTTATGACCTAAAATTAGATTTCCCCCTCACCAACCCGTATGACCCACGTTAGTGGCCCTCCTGATTTTTATCAGGCACTCTTTATATCGATTCTAAATGACTGGATTTGGTGTTAAGCTTGCTGTGGGAGGTTCAGATGGCTCTGCTAAAAACCGGTGTCTTTCCACGCTGCTGCCTTCTCATCTTCTTATCAAACACATAACAGACATTCCGTATAAACGCCCTTCCGTTTTCAGTAACCCACAACGCATCTCCCCGGAACTCCACAATCCCATCCGTCTCCAATTCCCGCAACCCCATCACTATCTCTTCATCTGAAACCCGTGCTAACAATGCACCACCGAGCTTCCCCTGACAAGCAATCTCCAGAATACATTCCCGCAACAACCGATCTTCATCTGTTTGCACATGGCCCTTCAACAACGGCAGCTGGTGCCTTGCCACCGTGGCTTCATATTCTTCCACGCTCTTAATATTCTGCGCATAAGCATACCCCGCATCGCTAATTGACGAGGCGCCCAACCCCACCAATAGTTGTGTATGGCTCGTAGTATACCCCATAAAATTCCGATGCAACGTCCCATCTTGTGAGGCTCTATACAGTGAGTCGGTCTCCAGCGAAAAGTGATCCATCCCGATATCATGATACCCGGCCGCATGTAGCAAACGCCGTCCTGTCTCATAAAGCTGGCGCTTGGTAATATCGTTCGGCAGGTTGGCATCTTCATATCCGCGTTGTCCCGGTTTCAACCACGGCACGTGCGCGTAACTATAAAAAGCAATGCGGTCCGGCCTCAGCTGAATGACCTGCCGGAACGTTTCAGCGATCGTCTCGACCGTTTGGTAAGGCAAGCCATAGATCAAGTCAAAGCCAATCGAGTCATACCCAATCCTCCGGCTGTTTTGCACCGCCGTTTCGATATTCTCAAAAGGCTGGATACGATGTATCGCGGTTTGTACTGTAATGTCGAGATCTTGCACCCCATAGCTCACGCGGCGGAAGCCCAGGTCGTACAGCGTCTGCAGGTGGGCTGCGGTCGTGTTATTCGGGTGCCCCTCGAAGCTAAGCTCACGCTGCGGATGCAGTGTGCACGTGTCAAGGATCGTACGCAAAAGCGTATGCAGGTTCTGCGGACTAAAGAACGTCGGCGTACCACCTCCCAAATGCAGCTCGCGTAACTGAGGCTTCTTACCAAAGATATAACGATACAGCTCCCACTCTGTCAATACCGTGCGTAGATAACGTTCTTCCACTGCGTGGTTCTTTGTAATGCGTGTATTGCAAGCGCAATAGGTGCATAGACTCTCGCAGAAAGGTAGGTGTATATACAGGCTGATGCCCCGGCTGTCGTTGGTTTCATCAAATGCTTTTTCAACAGACTGTACCCACGGTTTGGCAGAGAAAGCGTTCACATTCCAGCACGGCACGGTGGGGTAGCTGGTATACCGGGGCACCGGTACGTCGTATTTTTTGAGCAGCGAAGTTTCAGGAGCGGCATTCATGACACAGGTTGATTGTCGTCTTTTTTTTGGTCAAAGAGCATGCGGACCGAGGGCGTATACATGTCGTCGTATTGACCGCTTTTGATGTTCCAGAAGAACACCGCCAGGAATATTACCGCGATGGTGAGACTGATCGAAATGAGCAATACGATGATGATCATGATAAGGAGATTAAACGGATTTCTTTTTTAGGATGCGGCGCGCAGCAATATTCACGGCAATGGATGAAAAGCCCACCACGCTCACGCTACTCAGCGGCATGAGGATCGCGGCGACGAGTGGTGTAAGATGCCCTGTCACCGCAAAGCTTAACGCCACGGCGTTATACATAAACGATATGATAAACCCGATCTTCAGGATTCGGGTAGAAGCTTTTGATAGCTGCATGAGCCGGTCGAGTGACTGTATTTGGCTGCCATGCAAAATGCCATCACACGCGGGTGTGAAGATACCGGTATCGTCCGTCACCGCGAGGCCCACGTCGGCTTGCTTCAGCGCACCGGAATCGTTCAGTCCGTCGCCCACCATTAATACCTTTTTGCCTTGCTGCTGCAGATTGCGTATATAGTCCAGCTTGTCGTGTGGGCTTTGGTTGAAGTGCAGCGACACGTGTTCACCAAAGAGCGTATACATTTTATTCCGGTCGGCGTCAGTATCGCCCGACAGCAACGCCGCGCAGCGACGGCCCAGGCGGTCAAGCATATCTTTCAGGTCTTTGCGCACCGAAGCCTGTACGGCTATGAGCCCACGAAGTTCGCCGTTGATGGCAACAAACACCTGGCCCGACGGCGTCGGAATAGGACTACCACTGTTTGTGGTAAACGACGCCGACCCGATGCGTATCACGTTGCCGGCAATAACACCTTCGATACCTTTACCGGGGATCTCTTTAAAACCGGTCACAATATCGTCCGTATCCAGGCGAATAGCCGCTGAAATGGATTTGCTAAGGGGGTGTGTCGAGTAGCTGGTAAGTAGTTTGATCCAGGCATACTCTTCATTTGTCAGGCTTCCGGTAAGCGATACATCCGGCTTATCGCCCAGGGTAATCGTGCCGGTCTTGTCAAAGACAACGGCATCGACAGTTGCCATGCGTTCGATCACGTCGGCGTTCTTAAGGTATAATGCGTGGTGCCCCATCACACGCAGCATGCTGCCATATGTGAACGGCGCCGCCAGTGCCAATGCACACGGGCAGGCTACCATCAACACAGCGGTAACGACCAGCCACATGCTGGCCGGTGCGGTATAATACCAATGGAAGGCCGTGAGCACAGCGATCCCCAACACAATCCACGTAAAACGCTGCGCTGCACGGTCAATAATTTTATGATAGTTGCGCTCGTCCGTTTTACGGAAAGCGTCGTTGTTCCAAAGACTGGTGAGATGGCTTTGTGACGTGGGCTTCTCGACCCGGAGCGTCGCCGGCGGGCCGATGACGCGTCCGCCTGCGTACACTACGTCGTGCTGCCGGGCTTGCACCGGGCGCGCTTCGCCGGTAACAAAGCTATAGTCGATGTGCGCGGCCTCATCCTGCAACAGACTGTCGGCAGGAATGATTTCCAGGTTGCGAATACGAATCGTGTCACCCGGTGTCAGCTCGTAGATCACCACTGGTTTCCACTGTCCGGCTACCTGCTTTTGCACAGCCAGGGGGAAATATGAAGTAAAGTCGCGATCAAAGGCCAGGCTCTCGTACGTCTTGCTCTGGAACCACCGGCCGATCAGGAGAAAGAAAACCAGTCCGGTAAAAGAGTCGAGGTAGCCCGGCCCCGTGGCGGTAACAATGTCGTAGGTGCTGCGCAGGAACAACGCCAGCAGGCCGGCTGCGATTGGTACGTCGATGTTGATCTGTCGCTGTTGAAAGCTTTTCAGCGATGCCTGAAAATATCCGGACGCGCTGTAGAAGAATACCGGAAGGGAGAGTGCCAGGTTGAGCCAGGAGAAGACACGCATGAGGCTGGCGTCGCTGGAATCGAGGCCCAAGTATTCCGGAAAGCTGAAGAGCATAACATTGCCAAAGCAAAAGCCGGCGAGTGCGAGCTTCAACACGGCCTGCTTGTTGGTGCCTGGCGTTTCACGCGTAGTGTCTTCCAGGGTAACAGACGGTGCATAGCCGATGTCGGCAAGCCATTGGCCGATACGACTGAGTGCGACCTTTTGTGGGTTAAAGTCGACCGATACAGTCTTGCGTGCAAAGTTTACTTCCGAGCGCAGGATGCCGGCATCTACCTTTTGCAGATTTTCCAATAGCCAGATGCAGGACACACAGTGAATGGCGGGAACATAGAATTGGACGCTGGCAAAATCGGGTGAGTCGAACTTCAGTAATTTCTTCCGGACGCTTTTCTCGTCGAGGTATGCGTACACATCATCGCCGATAACGTTGTGTTGACTGCCCGGCGTTTTGTCGAGACTATAATATTCGCACAGGTCGTGGGTATTGAGAATTTCAAAAACGGTCTGGCATCCATAGCAGCAAAAAGTCTTCTCTCCCAGGCGTAGTACTTCCTTTTCGCAGGCCTGTCCGCAGTGGTAGCAGGTCGTAACAATCTGTTTTTCTGTGGCAACCATAACCGGGTGTTTTTTCCGCACCGTCAAAAGTACCGGGCCGATCCTGCCAGCCCGGTGATGATACTCAACTGTGCGCCTGATCTTTATCAGGTTTTGACCCTAAATCCGTCAACCCGTTATTTTTCCGCCCATCCCCAGGAAGTGTACCGGTTGCCGTGCGTATAGCTAATAAATGGGGGCGTATTTTTTTATGGTGGCATCTAATGGTTTTCTAATTGGCAGATCATGACGGCAGCATGGCCTGCCTGCCGGTAGGCGGGCCTGCCTGCCGGTAGGCGGGCCTGCCTGCCGGTAGGCGGGCGGTTTTATACAATATTCCGGCGTTAAACGCCGAAAATGAAGGTTTGGTCTCCTACTCGCCTACAGGCAGGTAGGGGGCAGAACTTTCGAGGGCCAGTTTTCGTTTTATCCCTAACAACAGTTATCTTTGTGGTTATAGGCCACCAGAATGGCCCAATCCCCCATCTTACTGTATACCTTCTTCAAACAGAAACGCTATTTTTTCCTAGTCACTTTATCGCATGAATGATAATGTAATAACCGATACCCTATCGGATCTGAATCGCAAATTTTCGTTGCAAGAGTATAAGAACCTGAAGCCCGCGCTTCGCGTGGTGTTCAAGAACGATCTGAAGAAAGCGATGGAACGTCTCAAGAAAGGCTTTACCATCAAAATGCTCGAAGACGATTACCTTTTTGCGCTGACCGCTACGCGTGCTAGCTTTAGCATGATGCAAATGATCAACGAGTACCGCGAGGTGTCGCATCGCCTTGGCCACAGCTGGAACAGCGCCCAGGAGAATGCTG
>JAESGK010000392.1_pt1 | contig 18954 bp, 16 predicted proteins | sample 9269681 | NCBI WGS metagenome assembly JAESGK01 (sample SAMN14515347, study PRJNA621673) | algae metagenome | isolation source: Timaviella obliquedivisa GSE-PSE-MK23-08B and co-occurring heterotrophs from... | place: USA: Grand Staircase Escalante National Monument, Utah | collected 2006-08-15
GGGCATTTTGGAGGTTTTCTTGTTGGAGCGGACTGAGAAATTTAGGAACTGGCATCGGTTTAATTCGATTATCTTCTAGTCCCTATTTTACCCGGCTTTATGTATTCTAGATGATAGTCAGCTTATGCACCGATCTTTCGTTACTTTGATGTTTTTGAGGTCGCGATCAACGTCGATTTCTTCTCGACTACACCGAACGTAAAAATCTGGCGGCAAGCTTTACACGCTCGCGCGTCTGTCGGAAAGGCTGTGGTTGAAGATTATCCGCAGCGTCTTCTGGTGTTCCTCAAACAACGCCATTCTTATCTGTCTACTCTTTTAGCGCCATAGACTAGAAGCAAGGATTCATGAAACTGTTGATTAATGGTGACTGGCATTCTAATGTTTTCGCTTCTAGAAAGCGTTTCAACTCAGAAAGGCGCGTTTCGATCGCGCGTCTCTGCCGATGAAGTTTCTGGCTTTAAAGCTGAATTGGGTCGCTATCATCTACATGTTTTTTGGCGTTGCTGAATGCTGCTATGATTTGCCCTTATCCCTAGTCCTTCTTCATTGGGAGAAAGGCGTAAGAATTCCTGTCCCCTCTCCATCGGGGAGAAGACTAGGGTAAGGGGAATTTCAGTCCTTCATATCTCAATTCAGCAACGCCACAATTTGCTTGGAGCGGACTGACGAAAGATCTTGGTGTATTGACAAGGTTGCTTGCAGCCGCTCAAGCAAACCGTTAGCCCTCAAGTTACGGGTCAAGGTTGTGGTTTGATAAGCTGTTCGTCTTTTAGTTTGCATAATCCAGTTTCGGCAACCCTTTCATACCAGGGATAGCACTATAAATCTAGATGATTGTCAGCTTACTCATCTGTTAGGGTTTCAGGTTCAAGTCAATTCTCAAGCGATCATGAAATGGCAGACGCTCTTGAATTTCCTGATTCTTAGGTAATTCTGTTGCGTTTGGCGATTAGGTAAGTCTTGATTTCTTCAAGTTGCCGCATTTTCTCAGTAATTTCATCAAGCTTACGATCGATGACTTTCAGCTTTTCAGAGAGTGATATCGAAACGCTTCCCCAAGTTTCAATCAGGAGTTTAATCTCATTGAGCGTGAATCCTAGAGACTTGCCTTGCGTAATAATTACAACTCGTTCCAACATCTCTGAACTGAACTCCATATAAGTTCTCGTCCCTGCTTGTCGTGCTTTCGCCTCGATCAGCCCCATTTTTTCGTAAAAGCGAATCGTGTCTTTTGACAACCCTGTTTTCTTAGACAACTCACCGATCAGCATTGCAGTAACCTAAAACTTCTAAAACCCTCTTGACTGTAGAGTATACTCCATAGTTTACGCTGCTTGATATCAACATCTAGATTTCTGGAGGATATATCGAGCATGAGCAAAACAGTTTTGATCACAGGTGCTTCAAGTGGAATTGGCGAGGCAACTGCGAAGCACTTCCTTGAGAAAGGCTGGAATGTTGCGGCAGCGATGCGATCGCCAACCAACACAGGTGAGTGGACAACTGCGGAGAATGTCATCTGTCCGCGTCTGGATGTCACATTGCCTGAGACGATCGAGAATGCAGTTCGTGAGACGATCGAGCATTTTGGGCAGATTGATGTACTCGTCAATAATGCTGGATATGCGCTCATGGGACCGCTCGAAGGCGTGACATCTGAGCAATTAGAGCGCCAATTTCAAACCAATGTTTTTGGATTAGTCTCTACAATTCAAACCGTCCTCCCAATTATGCGTAGACAAGGAAGCGGCACAATTGTCAATGTCGCTTCAATCGGGGGTCGTCTTGCTTTTCCTCTGATTTCCTCTTACCACGCCACTAAATGGGCTGTAGAAGGTCTTTCAGAGTCCATACGCTATGAGTTGCGTCGTTTCAATATTCAAGTCAAGATTATTGAGCCAGGTGGGATTAAAACAGGTTTCATCGATCGTGGTACAGCCTGGACAAGTCACCCACATTACGCCGAGCTAGTTGAGCGAGTGAAACAGTTTACTGAGAGAATAAATGATTCGCTTCCAGGTCCCGAAAGAGTTGCTAAAACCATTTATGGGGCTGCGAACGATCGATCGGGGAGACTGCGATATTCTCCACACGGAGAAGCGTTCCTGCTCATGCACGCTATTCTTCCTGATTCATTGTGGCGATCTCTGGTTACACGTATGATGCTTGGAAGCAAGAAGTGAATCTCGCATAACCAAGCTCTGCACAACATTCCGCTTGCACCGAACCGTATCAAGACTGCCGGATGAGTCCGAAACTTTATTAGCCGTGGGTGAAGCGGAATGTTATGCCGCAGAGATGTCAGTTAAAGCGATCGGTGAGGATATTGTTTTGAGGTTATCGGTGGAGTGATAGACGCGGCTCAAGCCTCTTCTCTAGGGTAATCGCTAGTTGAAGTCTTGGCGATATTGGTTGGGTGTACTTCCACAAATTTTGGAAAAACTAGTTGTGAAGTGGGATTGGCTGGAGAAGCCTGTCTCTTGAGCAATCTCTGCAAGCGACTTTCTAGGATCTCTAAGTAAAATCTTAGCTCTCTCAATTCTTTGTTGAATCACGTACTGATGCACCGACTGACCGACAGTATGCTTGAAGACGGCACACAGATGATTGACGCTCATGTTGGAAGCAGAAGCGATCGCTGCTAAAGGCAAGTCCTCGCCCAAGTGAGACTCAATGAAATCGATTGCACAAGCAACACGGGAATCATCGGGTTTTGACAGCGCTGTACTTTCTGCAACTTTTGCAGTTGAGTAATGCATAACCAAATACATAGCTAGGCTGCGAGTCAAAGCATCAACGTAAGTTTTGCCATGCGGTGAACCTGCTTCTAGTTCAGATAACAATTCTGTTGCCGAAGCAGAAAGAAAAGGCACGGATGTTACATCATGTTTTACTAAACAAATAGAATCTGGATCGCCTTTGACGAGATCCTTACTGACCTCTTTGATTAACAGGGGTGAGATAAACAGATTTGCCGCAGCAAAAGGGCTAAGCCATCGCCAGTGTTGTGAACAACCTGCGGGTGTGATTGCAACATCACCTTGACGCAGAACCATTGACTTAAGCCGCTGATCATTCAGATTTTCACACTGAGTCTTGGGTAGTAGACTGACAGACAGAAGGTTTTCAGCTAGTCCAGGGACATCGATTTCACCGGGTAGGAGCGAGTACTTCAGCAAGATGATGTTCTGCCAGCCTGCTACTTCGCTGCTTTGCTCTGGAGCATATGGGAGTTGATGGATAAATTGCCGGATCGAGACCAGATTTGAAGCTTGCATAACCTGAGTCATTTACAAAATCTCACTGCTCATAATCATATTTTTTTGAAAGACAAAGACTTGGCTTAACCGTAAACTCTGGTTTGAAGTACTTTCATCCATCAGATAGTGACCCATATGACAAGTCGTAATCCCTTCGCAGAACCATTGACACCCGATAACGCTGCAATGCTCTTGATTGACCATCAAGTGGGTCTTTTCCAATTTCTTCCGTCAGTTGAGCCGCTGAAACTGAAGAACAACATCATTGCGCTCGCAAAAATAGCCAAGCGGTTTGATTTGCCAACGCTACTGACCACTAGTTGGTCCCAAGGTCCCAACGGACCGACTATGCCAGAGTTAGTTGAACTGTTTCCTGAACACGAAATTATTGAACGCGACACCGTAAAATTTTGGGATCATGCTCCTTCTGCGGAAGCAGTCGAAAAGACGAATCGCAAGAAGTTGATCATTGCTGCGCTAGATACCACCACTTGTCTAGCGTTTGCTGCAATTTACGGTGTCCAGCGAGGCTACGATGTTTACGCAGTGATGGATGCTTCTTCAACCTTTGATGAGTTAAATCAACAGGCTGCGATGATAAGAATGTCTGCTGCGGGTGTTGTGGTAACAACCTGGATTCCCGTGCTGGCTGAACTTGCTAATAATACAGTCAAGAATGGGGTTCATATTGCTGATTTACTGGCTGAACACACGGGCAGCTATCACGGTGCTTGGAGTAACTATACTGCGACTGCTAAAACAGCGGAGCTCGTGCAATCACAGTTGAACGAGGCAAGGAAAGCATTGAAGTTGTAGAACATTGCGGTGGTGAGCGGCATAATTGGGAGAGGAGAGCATTTAACTCTCCTCTCCCAAACCACTCATCATGGGGGTTCATAATGAGCAACTTGGTGTTGGTCTAGACGTGTTGTTAGGTTCTGTAGGAAGGTTCATTCAGGAACATATTTGAAACACTACCGAAAAGTGAAGGGGCAAAGGTTAGGATTTAGAGTATAGCCACCGTTTAAATAGCTTGGTCAGGCGCGGCATGATCAGGTAAGTAAGTAAGGCTACTACAAGTCCGGTAGTGATCAGCTGATTGAGCAATATTGGTAGGTTAGACAGAATTGGAGCTAGTAATCGACTGACAACAGTTAGAGTAACGAAGACTCCCATCCAGGTCACGATCGCCATCTTATAGCGAGGGGGCGGAGATTTGAGCAGCTGATTGGGTAGACTAAACCAGGTTTCCAACCCGGTGAGAGTTTGAATGGACTCTGGCTGTTCAATCAAGGGCTGCAATCGCTCAATCCATTCGCGCCGAACGTCTGATTCTAGCCAGGTTTTGAGGTTGTCGTAGCGATCGAACTTGAGAATTACCACATATTCAGGATGGGCATGATCATTTGGGCGAATGGTACTCACACCCAAATGTCCTTTAAATTTTCGGGCATCTGCGGCAATGCCATGAAACCACTCTTCATAGCCTTGCTCCCGCCCAGAACGCACAACATGAGAGATAATTGCCGTGACTTGAGAACCTTCGTCTGTGCCAAGGGTGAGCGAATCTTCCAGCATCGAATTTGTCCCTCCTGATTGTCATGTTCAAAACAGAAAAACAGTTCTCACTGTACCGGTGATGATCGTGCCGTTTGCGTCCTGGTTTCCAGCATTTGTAATCACCTGGAGTGTGGGCGTGATGCGAATTGCATCATTGATGGGAAAGTTATAGAACGCTTCAAAGTTGGTTTGAGTCGCATCACCAATTTCAGCGGCAATGATCGGTTGACCAGCGGCAATGCCACCGATCGCCCCTTGCTTAAACAGGTTAGGAAAAGCAATGCCGGTCATCCAGTAATCCAAACTGACATCTTCAAAAATGGTGTTGCGATACGTGCCCACTCCATACCTGCCAAACATTGCCACTCCAGGTGTGAGGCGAACTTCTGCATTCACCCCAAACACATCAAAACGCTGGTCAAACACTTCTCCACCGCTGTACTGCAAGCGAATCGCCAAATTGCGGGAAGGGGCGTATTCACCTTCAACCGTGCCTTGATAGGTATCACCAAACAGACCACGATCGCCCAGTGCTGCTGGATTCGTAACGCTGGTGGGATATAAAACTCGTGTGAGAGAAGACGTACCTCGAATCGGTTGTCCAGTACCAGAATTGGCAGCATCGGCGGCAGCATACAAAGCACGCAGGCTGAAGTCCCCCAGTTTCCAGTCGATCGCCGCTCCGGCACTGGGGCCGTTGACTGGAAACAGAATAAAATTGTTGACCAGTGCTAGGGTACTGAAGTCCCGAAAGCTGGCGTTGGCGTAACTGTTACGATCGACGTAATCGCCGATGCGAATATTGGGACCGATGGAGACACTCAAATTTTGTAACGGTTGAAAGGTGTAATAGATTCGACCAATGCTAAAGTCACCATTGCTGGGCGGTTTCACCGAGTAATCTAACACGCTGCCAAAGTTTGGCTCTAAAACACCCGTAACGTTGTCGTTCGCGCCATTGCTGCCTGTATCAATCCGAATTTTGAGTAAGTCTGTGCCAGTGAAACTGGTATTTAAGTCAAGGGCAACTCGATAGAGAACTGTTGGACTCAAGTCCTGATCAGCCAATACTCTCCCAGATGGATCAATGATGCTTTCCCCTGCAAAATCGCCGCCATTGACTGAGAAGAGAACCTGTCCAGTGAGTTTAGTAGTGGTCGAAAATTGTTGAGCTTCTAATGTCGCAGCTTGAGCTTCAAGGGTGTCTACTTGTCCCCGCAGTGTTGTCAGTTCAGCAGCAAATTCTTCTTGAAGTCGTTGCAAGATTTGTAGATCGTCTGTTTCAACTAACTCTGCTGTAGCACCGACGAGTCGCTGATCGAGTTGATCGAGACAGGCATTTAGCCCGGCAGCAAACTCATAACGAGTTAGCGATCGCTGACTGCGAAAGGTTTGGTCAGGATAGCCAGCAATACAACCGTAGCGTTCCACCAGCGATCGCAATGCCTGAAACGCCCAATCGGTTGGTTGTACATCGGCAAGCTGGCTCACCGATGTCATCTGACTACTCATCGTTTCCTGAGCAACGGCAGACCCGAGTAGAGTTTGTGGAATGAGAGATACTCCAACCATTAAACAAGGCAGGATAAACCGAGAGAACCGTTTCATCTGGAACAACCATCGTAGAGACATCAAATGGTTAGGCAATTTTAGGCAGCACGCTTCGAATTGGAAATCAGTGCGATCGCAGGCAAACGACTAACGAGACACCAACACTTTTAAGGCAGCTTGAGCCTTGGCGATCGCCAGATCTCGAGCGTCATCTCCCAAAGCAAGACTATCGGCGTGAACGAAGTCAATCTCTGTAATCCCAATAAAGCCAAAGATGAGTTTCAAATAGGGCGTTTGTAGGTCGTAGGCGTGAGTAGAACTGCCCTCTGGATAGGTTCCACCTTGCGCCGTAATGATGGTCATTTTCTTGTTATGAACCATTCCTTTATAGCCAGTTTCATCCACTGAGAATGTGCGACCCGGCCGCACAATTTGGTCGAGGTAGGCTTTGAAATTGGCAGGAATGCTGAAGTCGTACATAGGAACAGCAAACACATAGCGATCGGCTGCCAAAAACTCATTCACAAGTTCGTTTGAGGGACGAATGGCGGCAGCTTGTTCGGGTGTGTGTTGGTCAGGCGCAGAGTAAGCGGCAGCAATCCAGGGTTCATCAATTAGGGGGACGGGATGATGCCCTAAATCGCGGTAGGTCACGGTATCACTGGGATAGGTCGCTTTCCAATTGGCGATGAATTCTTTTGAGAGGGTGCGGGAGATCGAGCGATCGCCACGCGGACTGGCATCGAGATGAAGAATATGAGTCATTTAATTAGCCTAGGATTGCGAAATAGTTCAGAGGAGACAAAGATTGGTAATCAGTCACGTAAGAGCGATCGAAAACACACTCCACGTGACTGACAGTGATGTGCCTGTCTCCGCTCTTCAAGTACAGTCGGCGAGTCTAACAGAGACAAAGTCAACTCGGTTACGCACTAGTTAAAGCAGGTACTTTTTCAGGACTTGGAGATGCGCCATTCTGGGCAACTGTATAGCTAGTCATCAGATTCTTATAGTCAGGAATATATCCTGCCAGAAGGTTGCCCAATCCCTCAATATCGTTGCGCCAATCGCGGTGCAGTTCACACGCAACACTAAACCAATTGACTAATTGAACACCCGCACTCGACATCCGACTCCAGGCAGCGTGGCGACACACTTCATCGAAGGTGCCAGACGCATCAGTCACCACAAAAACGTCATAGCCAGCTTCGACGGCTGATAGAGCGCAGAATGCGACACAAACATCCGTCACGATGCCAGCAATAATTAGTTGCTTCTTGCCCGTTGCTTCTACGGCTTTAACAAAATCCTCATTATCCCAGGCGTTAATCTGTCCAGGGCGAGCAATATAGGGAGCGTCCGGAAACATCTCTTTGATCTCCGGCAGCAGAGGACCGTTTGGACCTTGCTCAAAGCTGGTGGCTAAAACGGTGGGCAGGTTAAAAAACTTGGCTGTCCCAGCAAGTGCAAGCACATTGTTTTTGAAGTCGCTCGCACTAAAGTCTTTGACCAATGAGAAAAGCCCTGTTTGATGATCGACCAGTAAAACGGCAGCGTTGCTCTTGTCGAGACGGTTGTACCTAAATGTAGACATAAGAAGAAGTTTCCTCATTAAAATGGTTCACGGACTGTTGCAGCATGGAATGAGGGATAAGAGGTTATCTTGCCTGCCATACTCTTTGTCATATCAGCGGAGACAAAGACTGTGTGTTTGTGAGAGAGGATTCATTCGCTAATCCTCCGATTCAACCTTCTACAAACAAATTTGTTTAGAACGTAATGCTTTATGCTTACTCTTTGTACGCTATCATCCTCTGCCATTTATATTGAGTGGCGCAGTAGATGGATACTATGACCGATGTCCTAGTACAATGAACGCTTAATTATGCGACATGGAAACCTCTAAGGTGCTTGGGTTCTTTATCATTCAATCCAACCTACGTTGCAAAATTTTCGAGTTACTCTACTAGTTAGTCTAAGGATAGTCAGGCAGTAGAGTCTATTGGCAGGTTATTGCGGTAAGGAAGTGAGCAGGATGCAAGAGAAGATTCTACGGATTGCGCTACTCATTTGCTAACTGCGCCAAATAATCTGCTTGCCCATATTGATATGGCGTGAAATCATCACAGTCAAAAGTCTTTCACCATCAGTGAACGTCATAATGTGGTCAGGAATTCTACAAGCTGCTGTGGGTTCGCAGCAAAGGGAGAATGGCTGGTCGCCATTGTCAGAACTTTTTGACAGGGTAAAGCAGTATACATCTTCTGCTGAATGATGTTAGGCACGGTATTATCCTGCGTTGTTTCAATGTAGAAGCGCTTTTCAGCATATTGTTTGGCATCAGCATTCACTGTCAATGGTGTAGCCAAAGGGGCGATCGCCTGTTCCCGCATCTTGGCTTTAATTACTGCCACATCGGTATCACTACAATCGGCACAAAATACCTCTTTCACCCTATCAGGATTAACGCTGGCAGCTTCGGGTGACGTTTGCACCCGGTTTGTAAATAGCTTGGAACCTGCGTGTTCAGTTTCCTGAGTTTTACCATACAGTGACTCACCCGCTTGTAATAGGTAAGCACTAATGTAAACGAGTTTTTCCACGCGATCGGGAACTACCTCATTCGCCTGAGAAATTACAATGCCGCCCATGCTGTGTCCCACCAAAATCACGGGTTGTACCTGCGCGTTAATGGTTTCCACCACTCTATCGGTATAGCTTTGCAACGTGACTTGGGCGATCGGCGTTCGATCAGCACCACTGCCTGGCAGATCTAGTACGACAACTTCATGCCCTGCGGCAGCCAGCAGCGGTTTGACCTGATCCCAGCACCAAGCGCCGAGCCATGCACTATGTACTAATACAAACGTTTTGTTTGACATTGCGTTTAAGCTCCTATTTCTGCTTGTCCATATGTGCACTGCCACCTCAGATACTATGCCGCCATGTCAAACAGCAATACTTCAGCAGAATTAGACGCACCTTGCAGCGTAATCTGTGATTCCTGAGCGATCGCCGCTCCATCACCCGCCGTGAGCGTTTGATCGTTTAGTTGAATCGCACCCCGCGCCACTTGCAACCAGGCAACTCGTCCATTGGCGAGGGTATGGCTGATGGCATTACCCTCGTTCAACGTGGCAGCGTAAAAGTCAACATTTTGGTGAATCGTAATAGAGCCATCACGACCATCACGAGAGCCAACCAACCGCAGCGTCCCGCGCTTGTCTGCCTCAGTGAATGTCTTTTGTTCGTAACCGGGTTCAATCCCTTTCTGTTCTGGCAAAATCCAGATTTGTAGGAAATGGACTGGCTCAGTTTGGGAGGCATTGTACTCGCTGTGCTGGATGCCCGTGCCAGCAGACATCCGCTGCACATCTCCTGGACGAATCACTGAGCCGGTGCCGATGCTGTCTTTATGCTCTAATGCGCCTTCTAACACATAGGAAATAATTTCCATATCCCGGTGCCCATGCGTGCCAAAACCTTGACTGGGAATCACCTTGTCTTCATTGATTACTCGTAAATCGGCAAAACCCATGTGGTTGGGGTCATGATACTCGCCAAAGGAGAAAGTGTGACGACTATCAAGCCAGCCAAAGTTTGCAGTGCCTCGGTCTTGAGCAGGTCGGATTGCAATCATATCTTGTGACTCCAAATGGGTGGAAGCGATCTGTTTTAGCAACACCGTTATTATGAGTTGAATTGAAATAAAAGACAATATGCTATTTTATTTACAGACTGTCTCTAAAAACTCTACAATACCTCGCCAATGGATAAGTTTGAAAGTATTCGCGCCTTTACCCAAGTTGTGATTTCGGGTGGTTTTGCAGCAGCAGCGCGGGACATGGGAGTATCACGATCGACCGTCAATAAATTAGTGATTGCCCTGGAAAATGAACTGGGTACGCAACTGTTGCACCGTAGTACGCGGGTCGTTACTCCAACAGAGACGGGATTGGCGTTTCATGAGCGGTGTGTCGAGATTTTGGCGAGTCTAGAAGAGGCGGAGCGATCGCTGACCCAACTGCAAGAGGAGCCAAGAGGTCGATTACGGATTAATGCGCCAATGACGTTCGGCACAATGCACTTGGCTCCTGCCCTTGCCGACTTTCTCGTGCAGTATCCTGACCTGCAAGTGCAACTGACGCTGAACGATCGATTCATTGACCCGATCGAAGAAGGCTTCGATGTCACGGTGCGAATTGCCAAACCCCAAGAGACTGCGAGTTTAATTCTGCATTCGTTAACTGCGGCTCCACAATTACTGTGTGCTGCTCCCAGCTATTTAGAGAGACATGGAACTCCCAATCACCCGGATGAATTGCAGCACCATTCTTGTTTGCACTATGGTCAACTTACGGTAGAAGACCAGTGGACATTGATTGGATCAGAAGGAGAACAGACGATTTCGGTTAATGGAGCGTTGTGTTCTAACAACGGTGAAGTCCTTAGAGATGCAGCCGTTCGTGGGTTAGGGATTACGCTACTGCCGATATTTATTGTCGAGCAGGAGTTGCAACGAGGGACGCTGCGAATTGTATTGCCTAACTATCATTCACCTGAACTCTCGATTTCTGTGCTCTATCCAGTCAATCGTCATTTGTCTACCAAGGTGCGATTACTAGTTGACTTCCTTCAGGAACGGTTGGGTCATCAGCCAGATTGATATCTGTAGGTCAGGATTGATTTTGAATAGGTACAAGTCTGATTATCTCCTTAAATGGGTTGAATCTTTCCACACAAGTGACATGTAATTGAGTAGCTGTGACTGCGAAATTGTACTTGAACAACAGCTTAATCGGATACCCTCGATCTGTCGCTAGTCCTGCGATTGGAATGCTTAGGTTTGAAGTTGAGTTCTCTGATCAATGAAAGTTAGGGACACATTCATAACTTTCGTTGAGTTCAGTTCAATCTGAAGCTTGTATATTAGGGTTGCGTCCAATCCCCGAACTTTCAGGAAAACCTTGCTCTTGCTCTAGAGGTTGCTATGGTCACGGCACTGACTCAACTCCACGATCGCCTCTCTGCTCTGGAACAAGAGAATGCCTTGCTGCGATCGCAACTTCAGTCCTGTGAGCACTCCTACGCCTTACTGCAACTCAGCGTCAGCAACTCTTCAGAACATTGCCTATTAGAGGCCACTGTAGCAGCTGCCAATGCCTTACTGACAATTTCTAACTTCGATGCAGCCGTCAATTCAGCCCTACAAATTATTGGGGGAGCATTAGATGGCGATCGTGTGAATGTAATCGAGAATTTTGACTATTCAGCTGATTCCCTCTTTCCTTACTGGCGAGCATTGGCCTATGAGTGGAATTCACTGGGTACGGTGTCGCAGTTTGCTGATCTAGATGCAGCGCAGGGTAGCTACGAGGAAATTCAGTGGCTGTATGAGCTGTTTCAACAGGGTAAAGCCGCTAGCTATTTGATTGAAGAAGCGCCTGAACCGTTTCGTAGTGCCCAAGCCGCGATCGGGGTGAAGTCAACTCACATTGTTCCTATTTCTGTGGAAGGACAGTGGTGGGGGGTGTTGGGAATAGATGACTGCCGTAATGCAAAGCGGCGGAGTAGGGCAGAACTGGCAGTGCTAGAGATTGCAGCCGATTGTATCGGTAGTGCGATTCAGCGCGATCGTACTCAACGAGCCATTCTCAAATCCGAACAGTTACGGGTTGCAGAACTGACAGCCACAAATGAAGAACTACAGAGGCATAAGCGTATCTTGGAGGCGACTGCCCAAGTTGCTAATGCTTTACTGACGATTTCGCCTTTTGATCAAGCCGTCAACACAGCTCTACAAATCATTGGCGAGAGTTTGGAGACCGATCGCGTGGCAGTGATTGAGAATTTTGCCCCTTCCTTTAACGCTGCATCTATGGGGTGGAAAGTGTTGTATGAATGGACTTCTCCTTATGCCATATCACAAATTTCTCATCCTGACTTATCACAAGGAACCTGGGAAGGCATTGAGGAGTGGTACGAGCGTTTGAGTCAAAATCAAAGCATTAGCTTTCTGCTGGAAGAAATGCCTGAACCGTTCCGAAGTGGGCAAGCAGAACTAGGATTGAAAGCGCTCTATGCTGTTCCCGTTTTTGTCGAAGGTAAGTATTGGGGAGCGATTGGGTTTGATGATTGCCGTGAAGCAGAACGTCGCAGTCCAGCAGAACTGTCGGTATTGAAGATTGCTGCTGATTGTATTGGCAGTGCTATTCAGCGCGATCGCACTCAGCAAGCGATTCTCGAAGCGGAACAAGCGCGATCGGCTGAACTGCAACAAGCACTCGATTGCCTCAGAGAATCGGAAGAACGTTTTCGGATTTTATTTGAGTTGAGTAGTGAAGGGCTTTACTATACCGAGGTTAATCCTCCCTGTCCAATCGACTTACCGCTAGAAGAGCAGTGTGATTGGCTATACCAGAATATTCAGGTTGTGCAAGCCAATCCTGCCTTTGCCGCTATGTATGGTGCAGACCATCCTGATCAGCTAATTGGTTTACGTAATGCAGATGTTCACGTTGAAGGCTCAGTAAAGAATTCGAGGTTTATTCAAGACACGGTAGCAAACAATTACCGCTTCCGTAATTTAGAAACTGAAGAGTATTACCAACAAGGACGGCAGCGTTATTTCCTCAACAGTGGAGCTTACATCATTAAAGATGGCTATGCGATCGGTGCCTGGGCAACTCAGATTGACATCACCGAACTACGAGAAACTCAGCAAGCTCTACTGCAAGTAGAACAAGCGCGATCGGCTGAACTAGAGGAAGTAAACGGGGCACTGAAGCGAACGGTCGATGTGCTGGCAATAGAAACAGATCTTGATCGCTTTTTAGGACAGGTGCTCCAAGTGATTGCGGATCAACTTGAAGCGCCGCTAGTAGAGTATTGGTACCATCCCGAACCCGCTAATCTTGCTTATGTGGGGCTAACGTATTGGCAGGGGCAGATCCTCAAACCAGAGGAACAGCCAGGACATGTCGGCTCGTTTGGCTACCCTGTGCCATCGGAAATGATTCAGCAAGAAAGCCTGCATCATCGCCGCAGTCACTTCACCATTGAAGATATGGCAACCAGTCCGCTGCTTATCCAGATTGCCCATGAATCTGGCTTAGATGCTGGCGCTTGGTATGGCTCGCGTGGGGTCAGCAGTCTCCTCAATGTGCCGTTGATTTTAGGTGACAAGACAATCGGGGCACTGATTGTCTTTTTTCCAAGAAGCCGTCATTTCACCGAGCAACAAATTGAACTCACTTATGCCTTTGCGCAACAAGTAACGCTAGCAGTTCAACTCACACGATTGGCAGAAGAAGCCAGACAAGCGGCGATCGCTCGTGAGCAAGAACAAGCGGCTCAGCATCAGGCCGCAGAACTGGCGAGAGCCAACACCCTGCTACGCAATAGCTTGAGCGACCTATCTACAAATCCCAATCTCAACGATGTTTTGGGGCACTTGCTAGTGGAAGTTGTTCGCTATTCGGGGGCTTCGGTGGGGCACATCTTTAGCTATGATGCCGACCAGAACACCCTCAATCTGACCATTCGCTGCCAGGATGGGCAGCATTTTTTCACCCCTGCTGACACTGAACCGATCTTATTTCAATCCCCCATTTCTGTTGAGCGCACCCTGATTTTTTCCCAACTTTGCGAACAGCCCAGGTTAGCTGTCCTTAATCAAGAAGACTTTGAAGGACGGTTGTGGCAAGGGGCCTCAGAATGGTTTCGAGCCCGTGGTTATCAGGGCACAAGTGCCTGTGTGTTGATGGTCGGCGATCGCCCCTTGGGACTCTTAGCGATGGCGTTTCCACAGCCAGTCGCTTTTAGTTCAGTCGAGGAAGAACTGGTTCTGGCACTGGCTCAACAAATTGCCTTAGTGCTTCAACTCACAATCTTAGGAGAATCTGATAAGCAAGCCGCGTTGGCGAAGCTGAACGAAGTTCTTGCCCGTGAACAAGAAATCGCGGCTCAAGAACGGGCAGCGGAACTGGCAAAGGCAAATGAGGCTTTAGGACGCAGTCTGAATCGGCTTGCCAATGAACGCAATCTGGATTCTTTTTTAGAACACGTTTTGCAGGAAGCCCTTCAAATGTTGCATGGAGCGATCGCGCAGATTTTTACGTATGACTCAGAATCCGATACGTTGATGGCTTCTATTGCTGTTGATTTGCAGGGAGAAGCTTTACCCGTGCCAGGTTTGATGAATAACTTGCCCATCAGTAAGCCTTTCCCTGCCACGGTTACAAAGGCATGGGAACGAATGCTGAATCAACGCAGCCCCATTTACTTTGACCTTGACCGAGACGCAGCTGACTATTGGCCTGGAACGCTCGATTGGCACCGTAACATGGGACATTGTGGCTCAGTCTGTACTGCCTTGATGATGGGCGATCGACCATTAGGCATGTTAGGTCTAGCACTTCGAGGTCGAACCAAGTTTACGGCTTCTGAGTTTGAGTTTTTTCAAGCATTAGGGCAGCAAGCGACATTAGCCATGCAAATGTCGCAACTCGCAGAAGAAGCGAGACAATCGGCAATTCTTAACGAACGGAACCGCATGGCAAGCGAAATTCACGATACCCTTGCCCAAGCCTTCACGGGCATTTCCCTTCAGATCGAAGTGGCTAAATCGCTGGTTTACGGGGAATCCCAAACTGTCCAGCAGATTCTTAAACATATTAGTCAACTGGCAGAAGCCGGACTGAGCGAAGCGCGGCGATCGGTCTGGGCGCTCCATCCGCTTGCATCTGAGTATGCAGACTTAGCGCAACTGCTTTACGAAAGCGTGGAACAAATGACTCGTAACACCTCGATCGCCGTTGAAGTCAATGTGCAGGGAAGTCCTTGTAGCCTGCCACCCTTCATCGGCATGAACCTGCTGCGGATTGGGCAAGAGGCGGTTACCAACGCCCTGAAGCACGCTCAGGCTGATACAATTGCCATCGAACTTGCCTACGACAGTGATCGGATCAGCCTCACCATCTACGACAATGGGCGAGGCTTCATGCCACCCACTACGCTCGACAACATCAATGGCGGCTTTGGACTAATCAGCATGTATGAGCGCTGCGATCGCATTGGTGCTCAACTGAGTTTATCTAGCCAACCAGGGCAAGGCACTCAAATTCTTGTCGAAGCACCGCTCGGTTAGGAAAAGGGAGACAAAGTAACAAACATGCAGCAGAAAAAAAGCAATGGTCAACCACAAACACAACACCGCAAATCTCGAACTCCGTTTTCTCTATCAGCCCGTTATCCTGCTAGCGCCCCTCAGTTAGCCATGAGTGATACCAACATTCGAGTCTTAATTGCCGATGATCATCCCGTGGTGCGATCGGGCTTAGCGATGATTATCGACTATAGCGAAGGCATTGAAACGGTTGCTGAAGCCAGTACAGGAGTCGAAGCGGTCGAACTTTTTCGCCAACACCAACCCGATGTCGTGTTGATGGATTTGAAAATGCCAGCAATGGGCGGCGTGGAGGCGATCGCTGCTATTCGCCAAGAGTTTCCCGATGCCCACATTATTGTCTTGACTACCTATGACGGCGATGAAGATATCTATCGAGGGCTGAGCGCCGGAGCCAGAGGTTACCTGCTCAAAAATGTCACTCATCAAACTTTAGTGGATGGGATTAGGCGCGTTCATGCTGGACAGAAATACATTCCGCCTGATGTCGGTGCAAGACTGGCAGAACGAATGAACAGTCCTCAGTTAACCGAGCGCGAACGGCAAGTGCTGCTGCTGCTGACAGAAGGCAAGTCAAATCAGGAGATTGCTGACGCACTCCACATCAGCGAAGGGACGATCAAGTTTCATGTCAATGGCATTTTGAGGAAACTGAATGTTAGCGATCGCACCCAAGCCGTTCTGGTAGCGCTCAAGCGGGGCATTGTCAATCTCTGAGACTTCTATGTGCCAACGGAAACCAATGCCCGTACACAAGACATTACCACTTAAACCATCTGCAAGTTTACTCCCGGACGAAAGGGGTGTTTTTATTAATACGGATTAATTTAACCAAAGAGGTCACCCTCTCCACTTTTGCCCCTTTTTAGCTTAAGCTCTAGTCAGCTAGGCAAGAGGAGCCAGCCACAAAGCCAAGTTTCGCACGTAGGTCTTGATGTCCTCAAGAGTGTGTGGCTTTTGCTTAAAGCCATTCCCTACAGGTTCAGTGACAAAACTGGGAGCACCCATGTCCGGGTTCCAGTTGTAATCGGCAAAATGGTGAAAGGTGGATTCAGCTATGGCGCGACCTAGAAAGTTGCCCGTTGTGTCCTGTTCCCGCTCAAAAGCGACAGCTAGGTTAAACGGGCGACCGGAAATTAGGCTTTTACCCATAGCAAGCACGCGAGCATTGTTGACGCCCGTGGGAACCCCAACTGCTCCTTCATGGGGGTGAGCCGGAAAGAATTGGACATATCTAGAAGGGGATGCCGGAGTATGCAGAAGTTCGTGAACGGGTTCAACGGGTGTAACGATTTGATAGTCACCGTTGCGCCCGGAGTGGTAATTAGGCCAGGAAATCGAGGTAGTGTAGGTGTCGTCAATTTGCCACTGCAATTCATCTGGGTCTTGATTGCGAGTGTGAAAATAGTGGGCAGCCCCAACCCCGCCTAGGTTGCAGATGGAGGAGCCTAAGTCTTGATGGTCTCGTGTAATCAGGCTACCGCCACCACGTTGACGAAAGGCATTAATGCTGGCACATTCCGTTTGTGTAATTCCGTTGCCGGTATCTACAGCAAACAGCCATAGCTCGTCGAACTCTGAGTGCTCAAGGGTGCTCAAAACTGGGTCATTACCCTCAGCATCTGATTCCCGGTCACGTGCCACGACCTGACAGAGAGGGGAACCCTTTTCATCTACCAGAGAGCTGAGGTAGTCGCGCAACAAGGAGAAACGTTCGATACTCCAGTCATCTTCTAATGCCGGAATGGTGGTTTGTAGCAGAATGCAAATTGGTTTTTCCATAGAGGTATCTTTGTAAAATTCAGGTATAGCAACGACTTGTGAAAGTAGGTATCATTGCCTCCTTCTTTATGGTTTCGAGGTGTCTCGAACCTCCATTCTTACGCTCTAAGAGAATCAATCTAGCCTATAAAAGTCCGATCCCTGAAAGTTTTACTATACGGACGTTTTAGCCCCCTCATGATACCTAATTTCACAAGTCGTTGCCATACTCGCTATTAACTCTGCCAGTCTAATCCAACCGGGTTGTTATGCGGCTGTTTACCATCGCAATGCTTGAAGTCTGAAATTTAGAATTAACTTACTTTCAACAGCAATTAGCTTCTTTCCAATGATGATTTTTTACTGATAGTGATCAACTGATTTTGTCTATCTTGCAAACCAATAACCCGCTATAGCAATTGCAATAGTGATTACACTAAGCACGACATTTAAATAAATTGTGATCCCAAACAGTTTAGGTTCGGGAGCAAACAGTTCAGGTTCAGGAGTATTGCTGAGAACCGGATCGTTTAGAAACCCGTAGGAAGTTCCGAGCCAAAAACCAGAGGCAATTAGCCCAATCCAGAACGCCGAACCAAGGAATGCAGCAAGACCCATCGAGAAGCGATCTGTAGTCGGGCGAGCCTTCAAAACTGCCAAAGCAGCACCTCCTAACGAGATTGCAGCAAAAAAAGACATAGCGCAGTGTAGCTTTGCATGAGGTAACCATGCAGGGTTGTTCATGTGACCTTTTCCCAGCAAAACTGCATCGACACCGAGCGGAATAATAATTGTTAAAAGTGCAGCAGTTACAAGCAACCGTTTGGCAAGTTTTCCTCGATGCACCTTGATTTCCTCTTGTTCAAAGTTTGGGGCGCGATTTTATGAGAAATCTATAATAGTATGAGCAACCTAAATGGCTTATTCAAGCTTAAATGATCTCCACAAACAACTTCAAGATCTCGTTCGCATCAATTGTCTTGCGGCATAACGCCGGACTTCAGCGGCGGCGGGCAGATAGGGACGAGCAACGACGAAGCACGAACGATGACAAGGAGGCTTCCCGCCGTCCGCTGCAAGGACTTGTTCTGCCGTCCGTCCGTAGAAAGAGGCTGCTTGCTTGTGTATCTTTCCGATGAGATGGACACAGAAAACCAAGCAAGCAGCCCGACGCGGAGCGGTTTGAAGAACCTACGGTTCAGGCGTGCCGTACATCGATGGCAACACCATCGGGCGAATCGCATCCGCCAACAGCATCTCGAAGCCGAGCGGGTTGTTGCCGCCAACGATGTTCTCGACCAACTTACCGTCGCGGAAGCGCATGATGTGCGTCTCGATCATCGGCACTTCGACGTTTGTCGGTGCGACGCCGAAAAACTCTCCGGTGTGCGTAGCATAAGCGTCGAACATAACCACGACGCGCTCGCCGTCTGCGGACGCGAAAATGTCTGTAATCTTCAGTCGTCCGTTCGTGAATGCCGAACCGAACTTCGTCAAGATAGCCAGGTAAGCTGACTATCATCTAGAATACATAAAGCCGGGTAAAATAGGGACTAGAAGATAATCGAATTAAACCGATGCCAGTTCCTAAATTTCTCAGTCCGCTCCAACAAGAAAACCTCCAAAATGCCC
>JAESGK010000394.1_pt1 | contig 18841 bp, 10 predicted proteins | sample 9269681 | NCBI WGS metagenome assembly JAESGK01 (sample SAMN14515347, study PRJNA621673) | algae metagenome | isolation source: Timaviella obliquedivisa GSE-PSE-MK23-08B and co-occurring heterotrophs from... | place: USA: Grand Staircase Escalante National Monument, Utah | collected 2006-08-15
CAAAGAATTGACAAGTCAGACGACGCGGGACCTGATTCGGAACCTTCGCCTTCAGCAAGCCGCCAAATTGCTTTCGGAAAAACAGATGAACATTACCGAAGTTGCTTTTTCGACGGGCTTTGTCAACATCGGACATTTCTCGAATTCATTCAAGGATTTCTATGGTGTGCCGCCTTCGCAGTACATGGAAAATCACCTCCATGCAGCCAAAGAGAAAAAGCTTGCGGACCGGAGCGTCCCCACGTAAAAAGTAAGGGCGTCACAACGTGACGCCCGATACTAACCCGGTAAAAAACAATTTATTTTAATGCGTCGCTGAAGGCGCCATACGCCCTTTTGCGTGCATATCCTTCTGTCCATAATCCGATGGGTTCGCCCGCTCTCCAGGACGAGCCGGTCGGGCTGTCCCGCGGGCTCCAGACGGTGATTCCGTATTGTTGCTTCGCCGGAATGATCTCGAAATACTTCTCCACCACGAATGTATACATGTCAGCCTGGGCTTTGTAGTGCTCGTCCGTGGCCTCGTCTGTTTGAACGCCAACGCCGATATCCAGTTCGGAAATCTTGATCAGCTTGCCCGTTTCCGCGAGCAGCTCGAACATGGCCACAATCTTTTCTTTGTCTGCATCGGTACTGATGTGCATTTGTGTGCCGATGCCATCCACCCGTCCGCCCTGACTTTCGATATACTCGGCGTATTGGATCAACCCTTTGCACTTATCGAGGCTATACTCGAGATTGTAGTCATTGATAAATAGCTTGTCGGCGGCATTGCCATACTGGGCGGCAAGTTTGAACGCGTCGACAGCATAATCCTTACCCAAATAGTCCTGCCAGTAAAACTCGTCTTCGTTCAGGTCCCTTCCCACGCCGGTTTTCAGTTCATAGGGATTTCCATCATCCATGGGCTCGTTCACGACGTCCCATGACGTTATATACTCTTTGGATACTTCCATGATGCCGGCAATCCATCGATCCAGTTCATGGTGGATAATCTCCCGCTTCTGCTCAGGCGTTTTTTCAATGATCTGCGCGCCGCCACCGTCGGGGTTGTATTTCGTGACCGTGATGTTATCGAAGTAGTAGCTCGTAGCCGTATTGCCCAGGTTAAAGGCAATGGCCGTGACGCCGGACGTTTCTGCCGTGATCGTTATTTCCCTGATGTATGGCGACCAGGTGGTCGTGGCGCTGATTTGACCGAAGAAATCCCAGTGTTTGTACTGATAGGGAACCACATGCGCCTGGGTAGAAAAAGCGGCGGCGGCGTCTGCGCGAACGTCCATGCTCAGGGTATACTTTTCACCCACTTCCGTAGGTTGGGGAAACGTAAAAAAGAATTGGCTGCCCCAATCGTTTGCCTGTACCGCCGCGTTGGTCACTTTCAGCGCGCGGCCTGCGCCGGTTGCACCGGGTGAAGAAAAACTCCTGGCTGCCTCGCCATTGGATGTATAGTTGGATTCGCTATCGGTTTCGAAGTCGTTGCCGGACATCAGATCCCACGTGGGTCCGCCGCCGCCGCTTTCATTAAACTTTTTCACGGTGACATTGTCAACGTAATAACTTGTCGCGGTAGCCCCGAGGTTAAAGGCGATGGCCGTTACCCCCGAAGTTTCTGCGGTGATCGTTATTTCGCGGGTGAAGTTTGTCCAGCTTTCGGTAGCGTTAACCTGACCGAAAAAATCCCAGTGTTTATATTCATAGGGAACAACATGGGCCTGGGTGGGGAACGCCGCCGCCGCATCCGCCCGAACGTCCATGCTAAGCATATACTTCTCTCCTACTTCCGTAGGCTGGGAAAACGTGACAAAAAACTGACTGTCCCAATCGTTGGCCCGCACCTCGGCGTTGGTGACTTTCAAGGCACGGCCTGTTCCATCCGATCCCGGCGTGGAAAAGCTTCGGACGGCTCCGGCGTTTGATGTAAAGTTGGATTCATCGTCCGTCTCAAAGGTTGCGCTGGTCACGACGTCCCACGAGGGTCCGCCGCTGCCGGGGATGACAGTCGGTGCAATTGTACCATTCAGATAGCCGGCATTCTGATTGGCATGCCAGCACAACGTATGACCGTATACCGCCACGTTAGCAGCCTTCGCTGTCGAAATCAAACCGGAGACATTGGCCAGATTGAGGCTTCCGTCATCCTGAACAACGGCGCCATGTTTCATTTCCCAACCGGCCACGACTTCATCGAAGTTCGACACAATCATGCTGTAGTCTACTCCTTTTTTTGTGAAGTCGCCGACGGATATGCCGGCACCCAGTTTAAAATCGGGGTTGGCCCCGCGGTCCACGTATGACTTCAGCACATCGTATTCGCGGAGGTATTCCAGCTGTGCCAGGTTGTCCGGCTTTTTTGCGTTGAAGAATAATTTACTCTCATCGGCGCAGGAAGCCAGCGCCGAAACAGCCATCAGGGTTATCCAAAGTTTTTTCGAGCGTATCATACCATCTCTGTTTATCCGTATTATTCTTTATAGAAAGGCGTTAACACCTCCACCTTGACGCCCCGGTCGCGAACGACCAACGTATCATGGGTGACGTAGCGAACCTCATCAAATCTGTCGGGAAGCCCCAGGCCCGGGTACCGGGTTTCAACCTGGTAGCTGACGTTGTATTCCAGGTATAACGCATCGCGATCCTTGTTGCCCCAGCTCTTCTTCTCCCCTTTCTTTACAAAAGCCCCGTTTCCGGTCGCTGTAATGTTGTACACACGCACGGAATCGTTCACATCGTATGCCGCCGTCAGGGGTGCGACGGTGCACTTTTCGCTTTCATCGAAACTGAGCTTCAACGACAAATTGAGATTCAGCCCGGCGTACGATTTGTAGTCCTGCGGATAGGCAAGCTCGTGCAACGACAGTGTGCTCAACGCACGGACTTCGTCCGCTTCCACCGTAGGTTGATGACGCGTCGCCGTGGACGTTGCCCCGTTGACGGTGATCTCATCTTTACCGCGCCGCAGATAGTTTGAATGCCACGGGTTAATGAATTTAACGAAATACAGGACGTAGTCTTTCGGCTGAACATCCCAGTGCGCGGCATTCACGCGGTCGGGGCCTTCCACCTTGGCGGTGCCGGAAAGAATGGCATCGGCGTTGGTGACATTCACCATCCGCAGGGGAATGGCATACGTATTTTGCAGGGCATCGGGGTCGGCAAAGAATGCGTCGGTAAGCTGCACGCCGACGGCTCCCTGCAGTGCATGGTCCAGCGAAATACGGTCTCCTGCCAGGGTATAATAGTTTGCCGGCATGGACCGAACGGGAGCGGTACGGGCGTCGTCGAAAAACAGGTTATTTGACAGGGCGTTGTCCACGGCAATTTCAATGTCGATCTTTTTTCTGTTCTCATACACGCCGCCCATGGTCGCATAAATCTCGCACCGGTGCTCGTTGTCAAGGGATGTGTCATAGATATCTTCTCCCAGCACGATGGTTCTTACCGGATATTGATAGGCGAAATACACGGTACTCTTGTCATAATCCGCGAATTCAATCTCCTGATTTTCGCACGACATCGTCAATACCAAAAGAAGCCCGCCACACACGATCGATTGTATAGTATACCATTTCATATTTTGTTCTTTATCATCTTTAGGACTCAACTCGTTACCAGCCTGCATTTTGCTGCAGCAAGCTCCATTTATTGATTTCGCCATACGGAACAGGGCCGTGATACATATGCTCCTGGTAGTTTCGGGGTTCTACGTTGACGGGGTCATAGCGCAGCGAATTGCCGGATTGGGAAATCTCGACGCCACGGACGGTTTCGTTCAACTGACCGATGTCTACTTTCCACCGACGAATATCCCGGAAGCGATGGTTCTCAAAACACAGCTCGAGGCGACGTTCGTTGCGGATCAGCGCTCTCATTTGTTCCTGATCATTCTTTACCGATTCGAGATAGGCGTCGCCACCGGTGATGCCGGCGCGTTGACGAATGGCCCGGATGACATCATAGGCCGAGTATGTATTCGCGCCGGTGCCGGCAGGGCCCCAGGCCTCGTTCGCGGCCTCTGCATACGCCAGGAAAATCTCGGTATAGCGGATGCGCGCGGTGTAGTGCTTTTGAGTGGTGTTAAAGGCCGGATTGGGGTTGACGTCAGACCGCAGCAGCTTTCTCAGATAATAGCCGGTACGGGTCGAGAACCCTTTCTCCTGGTTCAGGGCATCGTTGTTCGTGCCGTACGTACCGGTAATGATGACATCGGCAGCCGGGCCTTGCTGGCTTTCGTTGACAACAATGTATTTTGTAAGTCGCGGATCGCGATTTTGATAGGGATTGTTCGCGTCATAGCCACTGGATGCATGCGTGATGGGATAACCATTTGCCATGGGGAACGCATCGACCAAATTCTGACTGGGGTTGACCCGACCGTTTCCAAACAAGGACGGCGGGTAGTTGTCCCGTTCCAGGTCCAGGCTCTGTGCAACATCGCTCCGCCAGATGATCTCGGCAGGCGTTTGTCCCGATGCCAGTTGCTCCACGCCGGAATCGGCGGTATACCATGTGCCGCCGTTCGAGGCAAGACCGGCAACGCCGCCAATGCCATTGAGCACCTGCGCGGAATAGTTCGCGGCGGCTTCCCAGGTAACATTGGTTCCGGCACGGTATGCCGGACTCGCCGCCAGCAGTGCCGCCTGTGCGCGGATGGCTTCGACAATTCTTCCGGACAGGCGGCCGCGCATGTGCTCGCCGTTGACACGTTCATACTGGCTAGCCGTCAAGCCTTCGATGCCCGCGTACCGTTCCGGAATTTCTGCCTGGGTGAATTTCTTATAGTCATGGGGCAGAAGCGTCAGTGCCTGGTCAGCGTCTCCTAAAATCTGATCAACACACTCCTGAAAGGTGTTCCGGGGTTTGTTGAAATCAGAGGTCGGAGTTTCGGGTTCGTTGACAATGGGCACGCCGAGCAATTGTCCATCGGGCGTCCAGCCGCCGTGGGCGAGCAGCAAATGATACATCTGCAGCGCACGCAGTCCATAGGCTTCTCCCTTCAGACGATCGTTAAACAACCTGCGAATGGTTTCGTCGTTTGCCCAGGCTACCTGGTCCGCGTTCGCCAGGAACAGGTTAAGGTATTGTATGGCATTCTTTCGTCCCTGCCATTGCGACGTGGGGTCGTTGTTTGCCGACCATGCGCCCGAGGCCATTTGCAAAAATGCGTTATCGATATTATTGGAGACGGCATCATCGGTCGCCATATCAGTATTGGGCGAGGCGGAGTATGGAAGAAGAATGTAGGCATTTGCCAGAATGCCCTGGGCGTAGCCCGGCTCCTTATACATGGCATCGAGTCCACGTATATTTTCCTTGGCCGGAAAAAAGACATCCTCACAGGCGGTCACCAGCAGGAGGAGGGCTAGTAGTTTTATGGGATTTTTCATCATGTAATTCCTGTTTTTGTGAAGGGTCTAAAATGCTGCTCGCACACCGAGGTTGTAGAACCGTGTTTGAGGAGCGCTGGTGGTGTTCATCTCGAGAATCTCACGTTCTTTGGAAAGCGTCAACAGGTTTGCGCCGCTGAGGTAAACCGAGATGTCTTTTACAAAAGACTTCTCCAGGATGTTATGCGGCACGGCATAGGTAATCTGAATCCGGGCAAGATTGAAGCGGTTGGTTTTGTACAGCCAGAAGTCAGAGTTGCGGAAGTTGTTTATGCCGTTTTCTGTCGTCAGCCGCGGATAGGTGGCCGTTTCTTTTGTTTCTTCCGTCCATCGGTTCCGAACTTCTTCCGAATATTTTCGATTGCCATACACCCAGAAGTACGAACTGTTTTTCAGGGCGTATCCGCCAACATGGACGGTGCCAAGGGCGAATAGGGTAAAACCTTTCCAGCGGGCCGTGACGTTGACACCGCCGGTAAACGGGGCGCCGTTCCAATCCGCGCGTCCGAGAAAAATTTCGTCGCGCTCATCTATTTTATTGTCGTTATTCTGATCTATATACTTGATGTCGCCGGGGCGTATGGTTCCTCCGAATTTCTGTTGAGGGCTGTTGTCTATTTGCGCCTGATCGCGGAACAATCCGTCGCTCTGTAATCCCCAGAAGCCATCGATAGGTTTGCCCGCCCGGTTTCGATAAGCATCTTCAAAATTCTCATCGACGCGGGTTGCTTCGCTCTTATAATACATCCCCGCCAATCCCCACGACAACCCGACGTCTCCGATTTGTTTGTTAACATTCACCGCGAAGTCAATGCCTTTGCGCTGGTGATTGTTATAATTCGCGAAGGGCATGAAGGAAGCGTCGGGAAAGCCGGTCGCAAAATAGCTTGGATAGCGCGTTGCAGGTTGAATGATCAGGCCCTCCATCGTACTGATAAAGAACGAAGCGTTTGCCGTAATCAAATCATGCCATAACGATGTCCTGACGCTGGCGGCGATTTCTTTGCGGTTGACGAAATCCAAATCGCTGTTGCTTCCCCGCAGGGAGTTGGTTGAGCGCTCGGCGGCTCCGTCATACCACCCCCACCAGGCGCCGTTTGCCTGCGTATAGTTCGCTTCCGAAAGGTTATACTCGTTGATGTCCATGTCGGTTTTTAAAACGGTTCCGGAAATGCCCACGGTGAGATCATTCACCACGGAGGACGTGGCCAGGAAGCCTTCTTTGCTCAGATTCCATCCCACCGTCACGGAAGAGGAAAGGCCATTGCGGTCGCCTGCCGCCAGTTTTGCAGAACGAACCAACGCCATGGCCGCGCTCGCATAATACTTTTCGCGGTAATGGTAGTCCGCGGCCAGCCCGAGGTTGGCATTGCCGATGCGATGATATACCTGCGAGCGGGTCTGCTGAAAGCCTGTTGCCAAAAGCCTGGCCTGCAGGTGGTGCCCGTCCCGGAGCTGCGATACATAATTGAAATAACCGGTGAAAGCAATGGTTTGCCGGTTGCTGCTTCCGGTAATATTCTGAATGCCCGACTTCCGGTCATTGTTATACTTGGTGAGGTCGGCAATAACATCGGCGCCATTGTAGTCGGACCACAGCGGTTCGTATACGGCATAGGAATTATTATACGACGACGTGTACGAGGTGGCATAGTCAACTGCATATTGCGTATGGAACGTGAGTCCCCTGGCGACGTTCGACAGATCGAAATTCAGCCCGGCATCGAACTGAAACTGGCGGCTTGTCCATTTGCTGCTGCCCGCGGCATAATAGTCGGCAACGACATTCTGAAGATCTGTTTGGGAACCACCCAGGAAGTATTTACCGTCGATGATATTACTGCCGCCGCCGATCGTCCTGAGAGCGTTTAACGCATTCGGGTCAAGGTATTCCAACGGAATCAACGGCGCCACGCGGTTGGGGCGTGCGGTCGCTGCGTACGTCCAGTAATTATCGGTGTTGTTGGCGTTGTCCGGATCGCTATCGGCAGCATTGCCACTGCGTGCATTGTAGAATGTGGCGTTTGCGTTTACAAATGCGGTGATTTTCGAAGTGATATTCAGATCAATATTGCCCCGGACGTTGAAACGGTCTATGTAATTGTTTTTAGCCTCTCCGAAATCAAACACATCGCCCTGACGCTGATAGCCGATGTTGGTGTAGAAACGGGACCAACCATTGCCGCCGGCTAGTTCCGTGGTAACGTCGGTGCGATTGTATGCTTTTTTCAGGTAATCTGAAGAATAATAATCGACATCCGGATAACGATAGGGATTCGCGCCGGACGCATAGTGATAAATCTCGTCATCCGTATATTGAATGGATTGACCGTCGTTGGTGCGCGCTTCGTTGTAGAGTGTCATGTATTCGGCAGATCCAAGATATTTCGGGTAGCGTTTCGACACGTGAAAGCCGGTGTTGGCACGAACATTCACGCTTAACGGTTCTGCCTTGCCTCTTTTTGTCGTGATGTACACCACCCCTTTCGCGGCGCGACTGCCATAAAGTAATACGGAAGATGCACTTTTCAGAAACGTGACTTGCTCGATTTCGGTAGGCATGACATTGTTTGCATCGCGGGGAACGCCATCTACCAACAACAGGTACTCACCCATGCCCCACATCGAATTGCCGGTCCAACCGCCGATGAGGCCTTCCATGTTGTCCAGGCTATAGGTTGTGTAGTTCTTCTCCAGGAGGCTTGCCACGTTCACCGTCGACACACCGTTGGGAATATCGTTTTGCGCGACCTGACGAAAGCCGCCGTGTGTGAACGCGTCCGGTTGATGGCCAACCAGGGTCGAGTCGGCGTTGTCACCCTCCACGTCCTGCGCGACGATGATGGAGGGGAGGCACCACGCGGCGCATAAAATGAAACTTATTCGTATATAATATTTCATGTGGTATATTTTTTATCAAGGGCCTATAGCGATTACCAGCCGGGGTTTTGTGCAAACTCCGGATACAGCGACACGTCCGAGACTTTCAGCGGGAACCAGTAGTGGCGCGCGCCGAACTGCCGCGTCAGTATGGAAACCTCCCGGAAGTTGGCTACCCGGGCTTCGCGGGGATCGTTTGTCTTAAAGAAGTCGGCGTCCTCGAGCCGGTCGAATTCCTGCGCAGTCTTGACGTTGTACGGGGGTTCGGTGAGCAGCAGCCAGCGCTGCAGGTCATTGAAGCGAAATCCTTCGAACGACAGTTCCACGGCACGTTCTCTGCGCACTTCATCGATAAATCTGGCGCGGTCGCCAGTATACGACGCGTGGACGTGTCCGGCGCCCACGCGGTCCCGGAGGGTGTTTATGGCGCCTTCCGCCGTCTTCGTGAAATTTGTCGATTTGCCTGTGGCGCCTTCGAACGCCGCACAGGCTTCGGCATACATCAGGTAGATGTCCGCCAGGCGCATGTAGGGCAGGTAGATGTGAAGATTGCCACTCCAGTTGTAGGCGCCGTCGTATTTGTTTGCGGTATGCGGCACGAGCTTTTGAATGAAATAGCCGGTACGGCTGCCGTTGGTTGGCGCGCGCATTGTGCCGTTGGTATGAAGGCCGGCATAGCGCAGATATTCCATGTCGGACGGCATCGCGGCATTGACATATTTAAATCCGTCAAAGACGATGTCGTGATAAAATCGCGGGTCACGGTCCCGGAAGGGATAGGCCGGATCGAATCCCGACGCGGGGTCATTCAGCGGCAAGCCATTCGCCATGCCGTAGAAGTTTACATAATTTGCCGTCGGTTGATGAATAATATTATCATGCTCAATCATACCCGCTACTTTCGGGCCGAATGTCTTTGTTGTGTTCCAGTTGCTCCCGTTGACATCCGTGGAAGGGCCGCGGAAAATGGCCTCGGTAGAACCGGGCATGAGCCAGTTTTGCCCTGTTGTATAGAATATGTCGCTGAAACGCGACGTGGCACCGTCGGCCTTTACATGATCATAAATGTTTTTGTAATCGAACTGCGCAAGCGAATACTGGGTTTGACCACTTTCCACCAACGCCAGCAACTGTCCGAAGGCCTCCGCGGCTTTTTTGCCGTACTCCGCGTCATAGTTATATGTATTTCCACCGCCGACAGAAGCGCCGTTCGTCATGAGCGGACTGGCCGCCCACAGATAGTTTTTGCCCAGATACCCCAGCGCCATGATTTTATTGATCCGCAGCTGATTTTTTCCTGCAGTGTTACCCCCCACAGAAGTTTTATCCCAATCAATAGGCAACAAGGCAGCAGCCTTCGCGAAATCCTCGCCGGCTTTATCGGCACATTCCTGGTAGCTGAGCCGTGGTAGCATGGGGCTCTGATCTGCGGGCAAGACCTGGTCGATGTAGGGAAGTCCGCCGAAGTATTCCATCATTTCAAAATGCCACCATGCCCGGAAGAAATAGAGCTGTCCGGCGATGAGGTCCTGCTCTTCCTGCGAGGCTGATACAAGCTTATCAAGATTGGCAAGACCAATGTTTACCTTGCGGATACTATACCATGCATGGGGCCATAAGGCGTGATTAAATTTGTCGGTCGACGTGGGATCTGTCGTGGGCTTGTCCAGCCACACGCCGGGCTGGCTCAGTCGTCCCGCCTGCCACGCCCAGAAATTGCCCAGATCGACCTGGTTGGTCATGTGCCAATTTCCTTCCAGGTTAAAAACCTCATCGTCACCCCAGTTCCAGGAGGTTGTCCAATAGTTTTTTTCCTTGTCGGGAATGCAGTTATATATTTCTTCTATATACCCCTGGAAGTTATTGAAGTTTTTAAATGCCTCACCTTCGGCTACGATCGCGTCGGCCTCTTTGTCCAGGAAGTCCTGACATGACAAAAGCGCAACGGCGGTGGCGAAGAGCAGGGTGCTTGTCCGCAGTGTTTTATAGATCTTCTTCATGGGTTTTCAATCAAAGTGTAAGTCTCATACCTAGGTTGTAACGCTTCACCGTGGGATACGCGCCTTGCGACCCGGCACCGGCGAAATTGGATTCCCGATCGTCGGGCATGCGCGACCAGACCCACAGGTTGTTGCCATTGAGGAATATGCGCAAGGAATTGAGGCCCGTCTTGCGAAGCTGTTTCTCGGTCAGGGTATAGGCAACTTCGGCGTTTTTTAACCGGACATAGGATCCGTCAAACAAAAACTGGGTACCGTTGTAATAGCTGGGGGTCGACAACCAGCGTGGTACGGGAACATCAGCATAGGGGACTTCTTTCGACCACCAGGTGCCCCTGTCGTAAACAGTGTTAAGGCCGCTCGCAAAACTTGTCAGCGGAACTTCACGGGTAACATTGTTCACCCCATAAAACTGCGCGAAAACGCTGAAGCCTCTCCAGTCCATGCCGACCGTTGCGCTGTAGGTGTTCTGCGGAACGTCGGAATAGCCATACGGGATCCGGTCCGAGTCGTCGACAATACCGTCGCCATTGAAGTCGATGATATAGAAGTTTCCGGGTAGTTTCTGCGCATCGTTAGTGTTGTGCTGCGGGCTTCCGTAAATCTGGTCGTACGAATTCAGGTAGCCTGCATCTACCCAGGACCGATGTTGGTTGATGGCATAGCCAGCCTGTTTCCGATAGGCCGGGTACAATTCCGGATCGTCGCGGTCGATGATCTTGTTTTTGGCATGTGTCATGTTCAGGTTGGCCCACACACGCACGCCATTGGATAACGTCTTGTTGATGTTCAGCACAAGCTCGTAGCCTTGCGCCTTCACGGTGCCCAGGTTGGCCGTGGGCGGCGTGCTGCCGAAATAGGAAGGAACGGCCCTGTCCACGCCATTCACGAGAATGTCAATGCGTTTGTCGCGAAAGAAATCAACACTGCCCGAAAAGACCCCGTTGAAAAATGCATAGTCCACTCCCACGTTCAGCTTCTGAACCGTTTCCCATCGCACATCCGGGTTTCCGATGGCAGCCTCACGGTACCACGGGTAGGGGCTGGTTCCTTGCGTTACGTCGAGTGACGAGTTGCCGCCATAAGACCACTGCGTCATGTATAGCCAGCGGTCGCGTACGTTGTCATCGCCGATTGCGCCGAAGGACGATCTGAACTTCAGGAGATCCAGGAACCGCAGGTTTTCCATGAATGCTTCTTCCGAGATCATCCACCCGATCGCGCCGGAGTTGAAGAAGGCATATCGATAATCTTTGCTGAATTGCTCAGAACCGTTATAGGCGCCGTTGTACTCCGCGAAATATTTGCCATCGAAGTCGTACGTGGCCCGAAAAACCCAGTCTTCCCGATAGCGCGGCATTTCACTTCCCGTGGCTCTTTCCTGACGCATAAACATCGCCATGGCGGAGACGGTGTGTTTGTCGAAGCTTCTTGACCAGTTCGGTTGAATCTGGTAGTTCAGGTTGCGTTGGGTGTCGCTGTTGCGCACCTCGCCCCCGGACGTGGTCCACAGCACGCCCTGCATAAAATCGAAATGGTTATTCTGATCGTAATCACTCTTGTAGGTAGCGGCACCGGTCAGCGGGTTGATCCATTTTTGCTGGGCATTATTAAAAAGGTCGTTGACGCCCCGGTTCCATTCTATAAAGGCATTGTCCCAGGATATAGATCCCCGGAAGTTCAACCCCTTGGTAATGAAATGCAGATCCTGTTGAAGGATAAAGTCCGTATTAATGCGGGTGTTGGTCGTCGTCATGGCGCCGCCCAGCGCCAGGTTCGCGGCAGAATTGCTTACGTTTGATATATCGGGATAATAGCCCCAGGTACCATCCGAATACTTTGGCAGGAATACATCGGGGGCGATGTTGTATGCGCCGGCCCATTGCTGTGCCACGGCCCAGTCGGATGAATTGGATTGATTCCAGGGGCTTTTCCGAACACCGTTCGATCCTGCCAGGTTTATCTTAAAAACGGTAGTCTTCGTTAATTGAAAATCGAGGTTGCTGCGAACGTTCAGACGATTATAGCCGTAGCCGGCATCATAATTACGGCCGTTGTCCCACATTCTGAAAAGGTCGCCTTCGTGCTGAAAATCAGCAGACGTAAAGTACTTCACAAAAGAGGTACCGCCGGATATATTCAGGTTGGCGTTGTACGCCATGGCGTACTCCCGGAAGAGTTCCTTTTGCCAGTCTACATTGGGATACCGTTCTGCCTCTTCCAGATTGGCGGGATGGCGATACTTCTCGATAAAGGGCTGGGGTCTGATGTATGACCAGGAATTGGGCGACAATCCGAGTTCATGTTCGATCGCAACATTGCGTGCCATGAGGGCGTCGTATGAATCATACTTGTTCGGAAGCTTGGAGGGCACTTTCATGGTTGCGCTGCCGGTTACTTCGATCCGGGCGGCGCCTTCCTTGCCGCGTTTCGTCGTGATCAGGATTACGCCGTTCGCGCCTTTTACACCGAATACCGCTGTGGCAGAGGCATCTTTCAATACCGAGATGGACTCCACGGCATGGAGGTCCAGCCCCTGCATGGGACGCTCGACACCATCGACCAGAATCAGCGGTTGCCGGTTGTTCCATGAACTCGCAGCCCGGATTAAAATCATCGGGTCTTCCTCGCCAGGCATCCCGCTGCTGGACATCGTGACGACGCCGGGCAGGTTTCCTGTGAGGGCAGCGCCCACATTTGAAACGCCTCCTGCGCGACGCAATACGGCGCCACTGGTTTGCGTAATCGAACCTACTATACTTTCCTTTTTTTGCTCGCCGTATCCTACTACGACAATCTCCGACAAGGTGCCGATGTCGGCCACCATCCTGACGCGCAGGATCGCTAACTGGCCGGCTTCCACTTCCTGCGAGGCGTACCCAATGGACGTGATGATCAACACCGTTTCCGAAGACGGAATTTCCAATGAAAATGCACCGTCGGCGTCTGTGACCGTGCCGGTATTGGTGCCCTTTATGATAATGCTCACGCCGGGTATTCCTTCGTTGCTGCCGTCGTCGACCACAGTGCCTGTCAGGATCCTGCCTTGCAGAACGGCGTCGAGCCCTGCATTTTTACCGGCTGTTTTGCCTGCAGTATGTTTCGTATTGGCGGCATAAACGCCTGTAGTAAAGCAACATAGGAAGCAAAAGCCAAGGACCAGACACGCTGTGAGGAAAGGGAATGTTTCTGGTAAATCTTTTTTCATGCTGAATGCTTATTTAGGTTTTGGGTAAAATTTTGGTGATCGCGGGTTGATGCGCTTAGTGTCGTTTTTTGATTTTATAGGGGGTTAGCGTTGGATGGGCCGTAACGATTCTTGAATAGCGGGTACCCGGCTGTTGGGCAACAGCAGGCCGACAAAGGCGGAGGAACTGCGTTAGGTCTCTTTTCATGATAGGTTAGGTGGATTTAACAATCGATTGCTGCAATCGATTGCTAACCAAATATGAATCGAGAAAGGCCTATGATCTTTACGCCCACGTTACACGTTTTTTCGAGCACGTAACATCGAAACAAGTAACTGAATATCAGAAAATTAGGATAAAAGAAAACAGCCGTACCGGTCGGCTGGATGTGGGAATCAGGCTTACTCCTTCCGACGGAAAGTCGTCCCGGGAGTCGACGAGCATGGTTGGCAGCGAAAAGGCGTACTGGAAAAGATGTATCTGTTGAATAGCCGCAATGGCGAATTGGGGTATCCCGTCTCGTCTGCCACGTTTAGGTCATATCAATCGGTGATTGCTTTACAACATCCGCTTCGGCGCCAGCGGCAAACCTTTTTCCTTCCGCAGCCGCGCCATCGCCCAGCACCACCAGGCGCACTGTTCGCCGTTGCCGGCATCTTTGCTTTTCCATACCGCGTCGTGCATAGCGGCCAGGTCGCTGTCTGTCACCTGCTGTGATGGCTTGACACCGGTCGCGGCCAACCAGGCGCCTTCCATATAAATGTCGGTGCCGGCGTTTACGACCTGAATCAGTTTCAGGATTTGCGCCACCCGGGTATACTGTTTCTCCTGGCGGCAGAATTCCATCTCCCAGGCAAGCCCCTTGCCGATGATCTCATTCGATACGGTGCCATCGGGATAGCCGTCGGTCGGCATCCAGGCCAGGCCGTTGGTGTTTTTGAGCAGCGTGCGTTGCATTTCCGCCACCGTATTTTTCATGACACCATGCTCGAGCGCCTCCCAGCCCGCGGCCACGGGCGACAAACATACCCAGCCCATGCCCAGAAACGGCACGCCGCCGTTTGAATCGGGCAGCCGCATTTCGAGATAGGTCGTCACGCCGTTGCGCTGTGTCGTTAAATTCTTGCCGACGCCCTGGGTAAGCAGGTCAAGTTTCTTGCGCCAATTGTCCGCGTACGACGCGGCCCCTCTCCGCTTTGCTACCGTGATCATATCCGTCAGTGCTGCACCGACAAAACTTTGCGTCAACAGATCCCAGGTATCCCAGCGTCGGCCTTCGCGCGAATGCTCGAACGACAGGTTGCGCACCAGCCCGGGTTCGATCGACCACCAACCCACTTGCAGATACGTCCGGTCGCAGGTTCGCTCCATGATCTTGCTGACCAGCGGCCACGTCTTGTCTTCAAAGGCCGTATGGCCACGCTTCAATGCCAGGCGCGCCCACGCCAGCAACACATGTGCTTGCCCGTCGATCTGGTTCTCGTTACTGGTGACCGGGTAACGCGCGTCTTTCTTGTCGCCGATGACATGCGGAATACGCTCCATGTCATACTCCACCACGGCCTTCAGCACAAAGCCAATCATACGTTCCGCCTCCTGGTAGCGGCCGGTCTCGAGCAGCAAGAGTACCATGGGACCGGTCGTGCGGCAATACATACCCTCGTAGGCACCGCTGAGTGATTCCTCCAGGTAGCCGTCAGCGTTTAGGCGGTCCAGCAGGCTGTAATAGGTTTGGGAGTATAGTTTCTCGAAAAAGGGAGTCTGCAACAGGTCCGTCACCGAATCGCGCGGAACGGCGGCAACGAGTTGGCTGGATATTGAAAAAGAGGCGACAACCAAAACTGAGTACAGGAGGAACACACGCATGGACATAGATTTTAAGAAATGCTACGCTTCAATATGCAAAACTTTTCATGATAACGATAACTACTATATTGAAATGTAGGAAGGCACGGAACGCTCACGGTGATCTGCGTATTGACTTTCCTGCTAGCGGGCAAGAAATACATGCGCCGGTTCAACATCTTGGGAGGCAACTAAAACCGTGTCTATCATTTAATTTGCGACTCATCAAAAAACTTCGCTTTTCGCTCTATCTCCTCCTTTGAGTCCGTTGTTCTGTTTACTTTCTCCCCGCTCTGAAGCCGATAGATTTTCTCCAACAAATCCCTTTGGTCTCTCATTAACTTTTTTTGGTCCTCCTGATTTTTCACCAGTACATCTATTTTCCAATACCAGATCATAATTGACCGCACCAGAAAAAAAAGCCCCACGACGACAACAAAGAAAATGATTACTACTCCAATTCCAGGTCCTGAATTATACATAGTCCGTTTTGTTTAGTTTATATAGATCGTTACTCTGCCCTTGGTATCAAAAAAAAACTAATACTGTTTTATCTCATTCTTCACACGACACGATATTGGGAGGCAGATCGATCTTGGTGTTAATACGAGACTTACCGCCTACGGATGATAGACATTTCGTTGAATGATGGTTTTAACGGATCGCTTCGCAGTAGGTACTTGCGCACTGACGCATGGAACGAGAAAGGATAAAAGAACACGGCAATGGTTCTCATAGAAGTCTATGTTAATCCCCCCATGAAATAGTTATCACATTACCATCCGCCTCCGACTCCAGTGTATAGTGCGTATAGTCTTCGTCGCCTTTATACCAGCGATAGCGGGCTTGTTTAAACCGGAACTGATGCAAGATGGAGCTGAGAGTTTTCTGGACTTCGCCGATGTTTTTGTTGGTCGCGAACATGGCCCCTGTGAAATTGATGTATTCGTTTCGCTTGCCGGACACCGATACCTCGATGTCGCTCTCCCATAGCTTGGAAGCGATGACCTCGGCGTATCGTTTTCGGAGGAGCGGAAAATCTTTTTTCTGGCGCTTCTCCACGTGGTCCCGTAGTTTTTTTCCCAGCGTCTTTGTTTCCGGAAGGTCGCTGCTGTCGGCCTTGTTTACCATCGTTGCCCAGAGGGTGTACACGATGAGGCGCATCTGAAGCTGATCGACCGTGTTATCCTCGGCGATGGGCTGCATCTTGGGATTGGCAAAAGAGGCGAGCTCGCGGTTCAGTTGCTCCTGGAATTCTTTGGGTGTTTGCATGTGTTCGGATGCCTGTGCCGAAGATTCGGCATCCGGGGCCTTCGCGTCGGCTTTATCGTCGTCCGTGAGGCTGGAGATGATGGAGATGAGGAAGACGAGCGCCACGAGTGGCAGGCAGCCGTAGGTTAGTATTTTCTTACTTTGTGCCTTGCGTTGTTCCAGTTCGGACGGAGATAGTTGGGCCATAGGCTGAGTTTTGGTACGTGCAGGATAAGAGGGTATGCAAACGTACTATTGCCCAAGGACGAAGGCGTATGGAGTTTTCCGGATTGGTGTTTTTAGTTTCCGTGCGTAGTGTTGTTTTCGCCCCGTATATTTGCCCCTTTCTTTTTTCACCATCCGTCCTCCATGAAGCCTTTCGTCAATCTATTCGACTTCCGTCAGAAAATAAACTATAAAACGGAAGTCCTGGCCGGTCTGACCGTTGCCATGACGATGATACCCGAATCGCTCTCGTTTGCCATCCTGGCCGGTCTGTCGCCGTTGACCGGACTATATGCAGCGTTTTTAATGGGGCTGGTCACAGCCGTGTTAGGTGGACGCCCGGGAATGGTATCGGGTGGTGCAGGCGCGACGGTTGTAACCCTGATCGCGCTGATGCAGTCGCATGGTGTGGAATATGTTTTTGCCGCGGTGGCGCTGGCGGGTATGTTGCAGATTACGGTGGGGATATGCAGGCTTGGGAAATTTATTCGGTTAGTGCCGCAACCGGTGATGTATGGGTTCGTGAACGGACTGGCGGTGATCATCTTTATGGCGCAGATCGAGCAATTCAAAATCACCTCCGTGAGCGGAACCACCTGGCTTACCGGCACGGCCCTTTGGACGATGCTGGGCCTGGTGGCGCTGACTATACTGATCGTGATCTATTTTCCGAAAATCACCAAAGCCGTTCCGGCTTCGCTGGTGGCGATCATTGTTGTTTCGTTGATCGTCCTGGGACTGGGGATCGACACGAAGACGGTGCAAGACATCGCCAGCATCAGCGGCGGTTTCCCGCCCTTCCACATACCAACTGTGCCCTTCACATTAGAGACCCTGCAAATCATTTTTCCCTATGCGCTGGTCATGGCAGGGGTAGGATTGATCGAGAGCCTGTTGACACTGAACGTGGTGGACGAAATCACGGGCACTAAAGGCAGAGGCAACAAGGAAGCGGTCGCCCAGGGAACGGCAAACGTAGTAAACGGATTTTTTACAGGCATGGGAGGTTGTGCGATGATAGCGCAGTCGTTCGTCAATCTTTCCGCAGGGTCGCGGGCACGCCTGTCGGGTATCATAGCCGCTGTTACCATTCTGCTGATCATTCTGTTTGGCGCACCGATTATCGAACGCGTGCCCATGGCCGCGTTGGTCGGCGTGATGGTCATGGTAGCCATCGGTACCTTTGAATGGATCAGCTTACGGATTGTCAACAAAATGCCGAAACACGACATCGTGGTGGGCGTGCTGGTGGCGCTTATTACGATATGGCTACACAACCTGGCCCTGGCAGTGCTCATCGGCGTCATTCTGGCAGCGCTTGTGTTTGCCTGGGAGAGCGCGAAACGGATCCGCGCCAGAAAATATACCGACGACCACGGCGTGAAACATTATGAGATTTTCGGACCGCTATTTTTCGGTTCGGTGAGTACGTTCCTGGAAAAATTTGATGTTCAGAATGACCCCAACGAAGTGGTCGTGGATTTTAAGGAAAGCCGGGTGGCCGATATGAGCGCCATCGAAGCGCTGAATAAGTTGACGGAACGTTACCACAAGGCGGGCAAAACGCTGCACTTGCGTCACTTAAGCGAAGACTGCCGGACGTTGTTGAAAAATGCAGCATCGGTCATTGATGTTAATGTGATCGAAGATCCGGAATATAGGGTGGCGGCGGATTGACCTCTTTGAACATTGATTCCAGGTGTCGGACTACTGATCTAAAGAATCCGTGCCCGAAGAGAATCGAACGATACCCAGGTTTATAGCCTTGGCGACCAACTCCGCCGTACTCTTCGCGAACATCTTCTTTTCAAGACGATATCGCTTGGTATCAATACTCCCAACAGTATACTTCAGGATGGCGGCAATTTGTTTGCTCGACTTTCCGCTCGCCAACAGACGAATGATCTCCACTTCGTTTTTTGATAGCTCAAAGGCGGGAATTTCGCCGGCAGAAATAAAATCTCTGATCCGCACAGAATATTCTTCCGGATAATAGACTCCACCCAGTAACGTTACCTGGATCGCCCTCACTAAAATGACATCGTCTACGTTCTTCGGCAAATAG
>JAESGK010000395.1_pt1 | contig 18529 bp, 18 predicted proteins | sample 9269681 | NCBI WGS metagenome assembly JAESGK01 (sample SAMN14515347, study PRJNA621673) | algae metagenome | isolation source: Timaviella obliquedivisa GSE-PSE-MK23-08B and co-occurring heterotrophs from... | place: USA: Grand Staircase Escalante National Monument, Utah | collected 2006-08-15
TGGTCTTCTGGTCGCGGCCGACACCAAAACCCGCCACCACGCCGATCGAAACCCTCGTTCAGTCACTGCCCAGTCGCTCTCGATGACATCGTTCGCGTCTATCGATACTTGTTCAGACATTCCCTAGGGTCGAGACTCATTAAATCCACCATACGATAGCGGCGACGAGGCAGACCGAGGCGAGGAAATTTCTCGCCAGCTTGTCGTAGCGTGTGGCGATACGGCGGAAGTCCTTGAGCCGGCAGAAGGCGTTCTCGATGCGATGCCGCTGCTTGCAGGACTTCTTGTCGAAGCTGAAGGGCTGCTTGCGGTTGGATCCGTTGGGAACGACGGCCTTGGTGCCGCGCTCCTTCAGCCATTGCCGCAGCTCTGCGCTGTCGTAGGCCTTGTCTCCGAGGAGCTTCCTGGCCACTTTGGTGCGACGGATGAGGCGCGGAGCGGGCGGACAGTCGTGCGCCTCGCCGCCGGTCAGGAGGACGGAAAGAAGACGGCCTTTAGCATCTGCGATTGCGTGGATCTTCGTGTTGCGCCCGCCGCGAGAGCGGCCAACCGCCTGTTTCTGCTCCCCCTTTTTCCGCCCGAAGCCGAGCGGTGCGCCTTGACGTGCGTCGAGACGATCATCTGCGTCCGGGTTGAGCGGCCACGAGCCGCAAGCTCGCGAAACAGCCTTTCCCACACGCCGCGCTCCGCCCAGCGGACGAAGCGATTGTAGATGGTTGTGGGAGGTCCGTACTCCGGCGGGCCGTCGCACCACCGGCAGCCGCTCCTCAGCACATGCAGGATGCCGCTGATGACGCGGCGGTCATCGACTCGTTCCTTGCCCCGCACGTCTGTCGGAAGCAGCGGCGCGATCCGCCGCCACTGATTATCGCTCAGCCAAAACAAATTACGCCGCATATTTTCCGCTCTCCTCGACGGCAGAGAATCGACAAATCGTTGCCAATTCAACAACTTTATTGGGTTTTAACCCTAGTCTAGATGAAGTCTGATTCGTGGGGCCGCTTCGGCAGCCTTGCCCATCGCTCCGGATGCAACTCGGGATATTCGATCCAGGGACCGGTCTCGACGAAGCCCAGATCGAGTCGGCCGACGTCGCTCATCCAATAGCCGAACGACCGCCGGTTGGCATCGAACAGCCAGGCTCCGATCACGATCTCATCGACGACATGACCCGAAAGGCCGGGGCAGTACAGCAGCAACGGTCCTTCGTCCTTTGGCGCCGATTCCATGGGCTGCCAGACGACGGCAGCCGCGCGGCGCAGCGCCTCTATTTCGGCCGCGGCGCGCGCGAGAAGCTCGCTCTCGTGCGCCTTGCTACGCAATTCCTCGATGATGTCCGCCATGCCCGCTCCGGCCGCTCGTTTCCTCGTGCCGCAGACTATACGGCATTCGGGAGCAAGATCGCGAGGTCTGGGACGCCGCGAAATGACTTCGTGCGGCGCCCAGTGGGGTTAGCGGGGCGGACGCGGCCGTTGAGCCGCCGCGAGCTCGGCGCGGGCTTGGCGGACGGCGGGATCGCGCCCGTCGATGCGTTCGGCCTCGTCGAGCGCACGGTCGGCTGAGGCGAAATCGCCCAGGGACATTGCGGCGCGCGCCGCGGCGAGAAGCACGGTCACCCGCATGTCTTGCATGCCGGGCTGCGCGCCCTGGCGCTGGGCCGCGCGCAGGTCGCGCCGGGCATCGATCACTTCCGGGGCGTTGGGGTATAGCCGCTCGGCCTCGTCGAGGGCGCGATCGGCGGCGACGAAGTCGCTACGGTCGATGGCGCGGCGCGCTTGGTTGATCAGGGGCGCGAGCTGGCCCCGCGCGGTGCGCATCTCGGCGATCTCGCGGCGCGCGGCGGCGGTCTCGGCGAAGCCGGGAATAGCCGTGTCGGCTGCTTGCAGCGAAGCCTCGGCGCTAGTGAAATCGCCGGCAGTGGCAAAGCGACGGGCGTCGGCGATGTAGCTGCGGCCTTGGTTGAGCTGGGCGGCGGAAGGCCCGGCCGGCGCGGCAGGGGGTGGTGTCGGCCGTGGTGCGGCAACCGGCGGCGGCACGGGAACGGGTGCAGGCTTGGCGGCGTCGATGGGGGCGGGTGTCAGCGGCGTGGATGTGTCCATCTTGTAGAGATAGAAGCCGCCGCCCGCGACCACGACCACGAGCGTACCGATGATTGCGTAGAGCAGGCCGTTATTGTTCGGAGTCATGCCGGTGTCGGCCACGGTCCCTCCATGCAGGTATGGCAAGGGGTGAACGCGGGGACTTGGCTTTCGTTCCTCGGGGACCGGCCGATGCGAGATTCAGGCATCGACGATGAGTCCGATCACGGCGACATAGTGAACGCTTGCCGCGACAAGCACGAAGCCGTGCCAGATGGCGTTTTGGTAGGGCAGCCTGTGCCACAGATGGAACACGACGCCTGCCGTGTAGACGACCCCGCCCAGCGCCAGCAGGGCGAGCGTACGGGCATCGAGAGCCGCCCGGAACGGACCCACGGCCACGAGACCGATCCAGCCCAGCGCCAGATAGAGGACGATCGAGATTGTCTCGATGCGGCGAGGCTTCACGAGCTTGAGCACGATGCCTGCCGCCGCGACCGCCCAGATGGCCGCCGTGAGGCCCGAGGCCCAATCACCGGCCAGACGCGTCGTGAAGGGGGTGTAGGTGCCGGCGATCATGGCGAAGATCGCGGCGTGATCGAAGCGCCGGAGCCAGTGGCGTCGCGCGCTGGTATGAAAGACGTTGTAGGCCGCCGAGCCGCCCAGCATGGCCACAAGGCCGACGGCGTAGATCAGGATGGGGACAAGATCGCCGGGCTCGCCATCGATGGCGGTCACCACGACAAGGGCGATCGCCGCTGCCGTTCCCAGACCGATGCCGACCACGTGAACGACGCGGTCGGCCATCAGGTCGCGGGTCATCGGCCTCCCGTCAGCCCTGGTCGAGGAAGCTCCGCAGCATGCGCGAGCGGCTCGGATGCTTCAGCTTGCGCAGCGCTTTGGCCTCGATCTGCCGGATGCGCTCGCGGGTGACCGAGAACTGCTGGCCGACTTCTTCCAGCGTGTGGTCGGTGTTCATGCCGATGCCGAAGCGCATGCGCAGCACGCGCTCCTCGCGCGGCGTCAGTGTCGCCAGCACCCGGGTCGTGCTCTCGCGCAGGTTGCCCTGGATGGCGGCCTCGAGCGGGATCACGGCGTTCTTGTCCTCGATGAAGTCGCCCAGATGCGAATCCTCCTCGTCGCCGATCGGCGTCTCGAGGCTGATCGGCTCCTTGGCAATCTTCAACACCTTGCGCACTTTCTCGAGCGGCATGCCGAGCTTCTCGGCCAGTTCCTCCGGCTGCGGCTCGCGGCCGATCTCGTGCAGCATCTGGCGGCTGGTGCGGACCAACTTGTTGATCGTTTCGATCATGTGCACCGGGATGCGGATGGTGCGCGCCTGGTCGGCGATCGAGCGCGTGATGGCCTGTCGGATCCACCACGTGGCGTAGGTCGAGAACTTGTAGCCGCGGCGGTACTCGAACTTGTCGACCGCCTTCATCAGGCCGATGTTGCCTTCCTGGATGAGATCCAGGAACTGCAGGCCGCGGTTGGTGTATTTCTTGGCGATCGAGATCACGAGGCGAAGGTTGGCCTCGATCATCTCCTTCTTCGCGCGCATCATCTCGCGCTCGCCGTCCTGCACGGTCTTGACCATGCGGCGGTATTCGAAGATCGGCGCGCCGGCGTGGTCGGAGATGACGCGGATTTCCTCGCGCATCTTCTCGACTTCGGCGCCCTTCTTCTTGGCGAAGTCCTTCCAGCCCTTGCCCGGCAACTTGCCGACCTTCTCGAGCCAGTTCGGATCGATCTCGTGGTTCAAGTAGTGGTCGAGGAAGTCCTGGCGCGGGATGCGGTGGCCCTCGGCCATGCGCAGGAGCTTGCCCTCGATCATCATAAGACGACGGTTGAGATCGTACAGCGAGAGCTTGAGCTGCTCGATCCGGTTGGCGTTGATGTGGATCTGGCGGACCAGGTCGACGATCTTCTTGCGATGCTTCTCGTAGCTCTTCTCGAATTCCGGGCTGGGCTTCTGGCCGCGGTTGAGAGTCGACAGGCGCCGGTTCTGCACCTTCGACATGTCGAGATAGACGCGCGCGATCTTGGTGAGATTGCGCAGCACCTCGGGCTTGAGCTTCTCCTCGAGCGCCGACAGCGACAGCGCGTTCTCCTCGTCGTCCTCGGCGCCTTCGGCCGCGGCTTCGCCCGGCGCCGCAGCGCCGTTGACGGTGGGCGCGGCCGGTCGCACGAGCTTGGGCATCGCCGGGCGCGGCATCGCCGGCGGCGGCGGGTTGGCCGCCATCGCAGCCTTGGCCTCGCCGGGGGCGCCGCCCTGGGTCGCCTCGAGGTCGATCACGTCGCGCAGCAGGATGCGGCCCTCGTTGATCGCGTCGCGCCAGGCCAGCAGCGCCGTGATCGTCATCGGGCTCTCGCAGATGCCGCCGATCATCTTGTCCTGGCCGGCCTCGATGCGCTTGGCGATCTCGATCTCGCCCTCGCGGCTCAGAAGCTCGACGCTGCCCATCTCGCGCAGATACATGCGGACGGGATCGTCGGTGCGGCCGAGTTCCTCGTCTTCGCCGGTCGCTTCGGCGGCGACCACGGCGGTCTTGGCCGGCTCGGCCGGGGTGGCGGCGGCCGTCTCTTCCTGCTCCTCGGCCTCGACCACATTGACGCCGGCTTCCGACAGCATCGCCATCGTGTCCTCGATCTGCTCGGAGGACACTTCATCGGGCGGCAAGGCGGCGTTCAGCTCGTCATAGGTGACGTAGCCGCGCTCCTTGCCCTTCTGGACGAGCTTCTTGAGCTCGGCGCCGAGGGTATCGAGGAGAGGGGCATCCGGGCCTTCTTCGCGGGCCTCGGTGGCTTCGGGCTGTGCTGCGGTCGCGGTTTTGGTCGCCATTACTGTTCCTTGGGTGCGACAAACGGGTCCAACGGCCGGTCAGGCCGTGAATTTGGCTGCAAGAAGGGGGTGCGGAAGGGCGATCCCGCTAAAACTACCCTTCTACTATATGGGGGTTAAGTTCAAGCGCCGATAGGGTAGTCCCCCATATTCGGCTGCAAGCCTGCTATCCGGCACCAGATTCGACACTTTCGCGCCGCATCCGGTCGAGAATGGCCTGCAGGCGCCGCAAATTCTCCTCGCTCATATCCTTCGCCAGGGCTTCCTCCGCCCGCTTAAGCTCTTCCGGATCGGCCGTGAGCTGGCTCATGTGGCGGGCAGCCCGGCGCCATTGGCCGACCCGGCCGTCACCATCCGGCGGGTCGTCCCGGAAGACCTCCCGGGCCTTGATCCGGGCGGCGGTGGCCAGGCTGCCGAGGCCGGTCCGCTGGAGATGCTCCTCGATCAGGCGGGCTTCAAGGGAGGTCTCGCCGGAAATTCCGTCCGCAACGGCATCGTCGGCCGCCGGATCGACGCCGAGGGGGATCATCGACAGGGCATCCAGCAGGCCGCTGCGCAGCCGGGCGAGGTCGGCGTTGGCGATGGGCAACGCCGCCAGGTCCTCGGCCAGGACATGGAGCAGCGCCGGCCGTTCGATCAGCGCGCCCAGCAGCGCCCGTTCCTGGCGCGCGCCGTCGGCGTCGGGGCTCGACTGCCGGGCGGCCGAACCAGCTGAAAAAGGGGTGGGGGCGGGATCTCCCGGCCGGCGAAACGGCCGCCGCTCGCCGGGCCGCCAGGCCGGCGCGTCCGCACGGCGGATGCGGTTGAGCCGGTTGCGCATGTCGGTCCGGTAGTAGTCCCGGACCATCGGGTCGGCGATTTCGGCGACGCGCTGTTCGACCGCGCGCTGCAGGCTGGCGCGGCGTTCTGGCGTGTCGGCGGCTTTGCCTTCGGTCTCCATCTCCCACACCACGTCGGACAGCGGGCGGGCGAGATCGAGGACGCGCCGGATGGCCTCGGCGCCACGGCTGCGGATCACGCTGTCGGGATCCTCGCCGGCGGGCAGGGCGAGAAAGCGGAGGCTCTTGCCGGCCCGCAACAGCGGCAGCGCGCGTTCGGCGGCGCGCGATGCCGCGCGGCGGCCGGCATTGTCGCCGTCGAAACAGAGAAACGGTTCGTCGGCGAGTTTCCAGAGTTCGCCCAGCTGGCCTTCGGTCAGCGCGGTGCCGAGCGGCGCCACCGAGCCGGTGAAGCCCGCGCCGTGGAGCGCGATCACGTCCATGTAGCCTTCGGCCACGATCACCGGCTGGTCCTTGGTCACGGCCTGCCGTGCCCGATCGAGGCAATAGAGGTTGGCGCCCTTGTGGAACAGCGGCGTCTCGGGGGAGTTGAGATATTTCGGCTCGCCCGTGCCCATCACGCGGCCGCCGAAGGCGATCATCCGGCCGCGGCGGTCGGCGATGGGGAACATCACGCGACTGCGAAAGCGGTCGTAGGGATCGCGGTTGTCTTCGGGCTGGATGGCGAGGCCGGCCTCGACGATCTTGTCGAGCGGCACGTTCTCGCGCTTCAGCGCCGCGATCACGCCGTCGCGGGAGTCGGGCGCAAAGCCCAGGCGAAAATCGTCGATCGTTTCGTCGCTGAGGCCGCGGCCCCGGAGATAGTCGAGGCCGTGGCGCCCGACGGGGAGGCGCAACTGCTTCTGGAACCAGCGCGTCGCCAGTTCGACGACTTCCTGTAGCGTCGAGGCGCGCTCGGCGCGTTCGCGCTCTTGGGGCGTGGCGCGTGGCACCGGCAGATTGACCTCGCGTGCGAGCTTCTCAACTGCCTCCGGGAAGGCCAGGCCCTCGGTTTTCATCACGAAATCGATGGCGCTGCCCTTCTCTTGGCAGCCAAAGCAATAAAAGAATCCCTTTTTGTCGTTGACCGTGAAGGACGGTGTCTTCTCGTTGTGGAACGGGCAGAGGCCCGCGTACTCGCTGCCCGAGCGGCGCTTCAGCGACACCTTGCGGCCGACCACGTCGGACAGGCTGAGGCGCGCACGCAATTCGTCGAGGAAGCCCGGTGGAAACGCCATGCCCTAAGATGGCCCTGCGAGCAGGGCCACGCCATGGGGATAGTGGGGAAGATCAGCCCGCCAACACCTTTTTCACCGCGGCGGAGGCCTTGGCGAAGTCCATCTGGCCGGCATATTTTGCTTTCAGGGCAGCCATGACGCCGCCCATGTCCTTGACCGACGTGGCGCCAGCGGCGGCCACCGCTTCGCGCACGGCGGCTGCAACGGCGGCCTCGTCCATCTGCTGCGGCAGGAAGCGCTCGATGACGGCGATCTCGGCCTTTTCCTTGTCGGCCAGGTCGGCGCGGTTGCCCTTTTCGTAGAGCACGATCGATTCGTTCCGCTGTTTGATCATGCCCTGCATCATCGACAGGATCTTGTCCTCGGCGACGCCTTCGCGGCTGGCCTCGGTGCGGGCGGCGATATCGACGTCCTTGAGCTTCGCCAGAATCAGGCGAATCGTGCCCAGCGCCGCCTGGTCGCGGGCGCGCATGGCCTCTTTCATGGCGTCGTTCAATTTGTTACGCAGCATGAGTTCGATCCCAACAGGCCCGCCATTGGTATCCCAATGGCTAAGCGGCGGAAACTAATCGCCTCGATCGCTGTTGGCAAAGCAAATAAGCTATTGAAATAGCTTGTGAATTAGCTGTCTTCCACGCCTTGACCCTCTGCGACCGCTTGGTTACAACCCGCGCGGTTCGCAGGTTGCCTCCCCGGGCGACGCCGGGCGGGCCGGAACGGACGCAAGCAATCATGACTTCAACCAAGACCGCCGGCGCGAAAGACGCCGCGCCGCGTTGGGCCACGGCCGCCCTTGTGCTGGCTGACGGCGCGGTGTTTTGGGGCAAGGGAATCGGGGCTGCGGGCCACGCCGTGGGCGAGGTCTGCTTCAACACCTCGATGACCGGCTACCAGGAAATCATCACCGATCCGTCCTATGCCGGGCAGATCATCACCTTCACGTTTCCGCACATCGGCAACGTCGGCACCAATCTCGAGGACATCGAGACCATCACGCCGTTCGCGCGCGGTGTCGTCATGCGTGGCGAGATCACCGAGCCCGCCAACTGGCGCGCAGCCAAGCCGCTCGACGACTGGCTGAAGAGCCACAATCTGCCGGGCATCTGCGGCGTCGACACGCGCGCCATCACGCGGCACATCCGCGACAAGGGCCCGCCCAACGGCGTCGTGGTCCACGCGCCCGACGGCAAGTTCGACGTCCCGAAGCTGCTTAAGGTCGCCCAGGAATGGCCCGGTCTCGACGGCATGGACCTCGCCATCGATGTCACGACCAAGCAGACCTACACGTGGGACGAGACCGCGTGGGCGCTGGGCAAGGGCTACGGCAAGCTTACCAAGCCCAAGTATCATGTCGTGGCCATCGACTACGGCGCCAAGCGCAACATCCTGCGCTGCCTGGCCGACGCCGGCTGCAAGGTGACGGTGGTGCCCGCGACCGCGACCGGAGAGGACATCCTGCGCCACAAGCCCGATGGCGTGTTCCTGTCCAACGGCCCCGGCGATCCGGCGGCGACGGTGGCCTACACCGTGCCCGCGATCCAGGCCGTGCTCGACAAGAAGGTGCCGCTGTTCGGCATCTGCCTCGGCCATCAGCTTCTGGCGCTCACCATCGGCGGCAAGACGCGCAAGATGGACCGCGGCCATCGTGGCGCCAACCAGCCGGTCAAGGATCTCACCACCGGCAAGGTGGAGATCACCTCGCAGAACCACGGCTTCTGCGTCATTCCCGAATCGCTGCCGAAGAATGCCGAGGTGACGCACGTCTCGCTGTTCGACGGCATCAACGAAGGCATCCGCTGCACCGACAAGCCGGCCTTCTCGGTGCAGTACCATCCCGAGGCCTCGCCCGGCCCGACCGACAGCCACTATCTCTTCAAGCGGTTCGTCGAGATGATCGACAAGAGCAAGAGCAAGGGCAAGTGACAGTGCTCCACCAAACCCAAAACAAAGACCTGCACTATCATCCTGAGCGCAGCGAAGGATCTTGTATCAACCACAACGGTCTTCACTGGGGCGCGCGGGAGATCCTTTGCTGCGCTCAGGATGACAGGTAATCATGCCCAAGCGCACAGACATCAAGAGCATCCTCGTCATCGGCGCCGGTCCGATCGTGATCGGCCAGGCCTGCGAGTTCGACTATTCCGGCGTGCAGGCCTGCAAGGCGCTGAAGGACGAGGGTTACCGCGTCATTCTGGTGAACTCCAACCCGGCCACGATCATGACCGATCCGGGCCTGGCTGACGCCACCTACATCGAGCCGATCACGCCCGACTTCGTGGCGCGAATCATCGAGAAGGAAAAGCCCGACGCCATCCTGCCGACAATGGGCGGCCAGACAGCGCTCAACACGGCGATGTCTCTGCACCGCGACGGCCGCCTGGAGAAGCTGAAGGTCGAGCTGATCGGCGCCAACGCCGAGGCGATCGACAAGGCCGAGGACCGCCTGCTGTTCCGCGACGCCATGACCAAGATCGGCCTCGAATCCCCCAAGAGCGAGGTCGTGCACAACCGCGAGGAGGCAGCGCGCGCGCTCGAGATGGTCGGCCTGCCCGCGATCATCCGCCCGTCGTTCACGCTGGGCGGCACCGGCGGCGGCATTGCCTACAACCGCGACGAATTCTTCGAGATCGTGCAGGGTGGCGTCGAGGCCTCGCCGGTCGGCGAAGTGCTGGTCGAAGAGTCCGTGCTCGGCTGGAAAGAGTACGAGATGGAGGTCGTGCGCGATCGCAACGACAACTGCATCATCATCTGCTCGATCGAGAACGTCGATCCGATGGGCATTCACACCGGCGATTCCGTCACTGTCGCGCCGGCACTGACGCTCACCGACAAGGAATACCAGATCATGCGCGACGCCTCGATCGCGTGCCTGCGCGAGATCGGCGTCGACACCGGCGGCTCGAACGTGCAGTTCGCCGTCGATCCGGCGACCGGCCGCATGGTGGTGATCGAGATGAACCCGCGCGTCTCGCGCTCTTCGGCACTGGCGTCGAAGGCCACGGGCTTCCCGATCGCCAAGGTCGCAGCACGTCTGGCCGTGGGCTACACGCTCGACGAGCTGCTGAACGACATCACCGGTACGACGCCAGCCTCGTTCGAACCGACCATCGACTACGTCGTCACAAAGATTCCTCGCTTTGCCTTCGAGAAGTTCCCCGGCGCCGAGCCGCTGCTCACGACCTCGATGAAGAGTGTGGGCGAGGCGATGTCGATCGGGCGCACCTTCCAGGAGTCGCTGCAAAAAGCGCTGCGCTCGATGGAAACCGGCCTCACCGGCTTGAACGAGATGAAAATCAAGGGCGCGCCGGACAAGGCCGCCGTCGTGGGCGCGCTGTCGCGGCCGACGCCCGACCGTATCCTGGTGATCGCTCAGGCGTTCCGTCACGGCCTCACGGTCGAGGAGATCGCGCAGGCATCGAAGTACGAGCCGTGGTTCCTGCGTCAGATCGAGCAGCTCGTGCAGATCGAGGCCGAAGTGCGCGCCTCCGGCCTGCCGACCGACGCCAAGGAGCTGATCGACCTCAAGAAGAAGGGCTTCTCCGACGAGCGACTCGCCGAGCTCACCGGCATGAAGGCCGCCGACGTGGTCAAGCGCCGGCACAGCCTCGGCGTGCGTCCCGTGTTCAAGCGCATCGACACTTGCGCCGCGGAGTTCGAGTCGCACACGCCCTATCTCTACTCCTGCTACGAGGGCGACGGCGTCAATCCGGCGGAGTGCGAAGCCCAGCCGACCGACCGTCGCAAGGTCATCATCCTGGGTGGCGGACCGAACCGCATCGGGCAGGGAATCGAATTCGACTATTGTTGCGTCCACGCCGTCTATGCCCTGCGCGACGCCGGCTACGAGACCATCATGGTCAACTGCAACCCGGAAACGGTTTCGACCGACTACGACACCGCCGACCGCCTCTACTTCGAGCCGCTGACGGCCGAGGATGTCATCGAGCTAGTCGAGGTCGAGCGCCGGAACGGCGAGCTGCTGGGCCTGATCGTGCAGTTCGGCGGCCAGACGCCGCTCAAGCTCGCCAAACCGCTCGAGGCCGCGGGCATCCCCATTCTCGGTACCTCGCCCGACGCCATCGATCTGGCCGAGGACCGCGACCGCTTCCAGAAGCTGATCCACGGGCTGAAGCTTCGCCAGCCCGACAACGGCACGGCGACCTCGCAGGAACAGGCGATCGCCGTCGCCGAAAGGATCGGCTACCCCGTCGTCATCCGCCCCTCCTACGTGCTGGGGGGCCGGGCAATGCAGATCGTCTACGACCGCGCCGGCCTCGAGCGCTATACGCGCGAAGCCGTGAAGGTTTCGGGCGACACGCCGGTACTGATCGATTCCTACCTGCGCGACGCCATCGAGGTCGATGTAGATGCGCTGGCCGACAAGGACCAGAACGTCTTCGTTGCCGGTATCATGGAGCATATCGAGGAGGCGGGGATCCATTCCGGCGATTCGGCCTGCTCGCTGCCGCCGCATTCGCTGCCGGCCAAGATCCTGTCCGAGATCGAGCGCCAGACCGAGGCGATGGCCAAGGCGCTCAAGGTCGTGGGCCTCATGAACGTGCAGTATGCCGTCAAGGACGGCGACGTTTACGTACTGGAGGTCAATCCGCGCGCCAGCCGGACCGTGCCGTTCGTCGCCAAGGCGACCGGCCAGCCGATCGCCAAGTATGCCGCCCGGCTCATGGTCGGCGAGCCGCTGAAGGCGCTGGCCATCAAGAAGGCGCGCGGCAAGCATGTTGCGGTCAAGGAAGCCGTCTTTCCGTTCGCGCGCTTTCCCGGCGTCGACATCATCCTCGGCCCCGAGATGCGCTCGACCGGCGAGGTGATGGGTCTCGATACCAGTTTCGGCCGCGCCTTCGCCAAATCGCAGCTCGGCGCCGGCAGCAAGGTCCCGCTCGAGGGCGTCGTCTTCGTGTCGGTCAAGGACCAGGACAAGGCAGCAATGGTCAAGCCGGTCAAGCATCTGGTCGATCTTGGCTTCACCGTGGTCGCCACCGGCGGTACCTCCGACTTCCTGCGCAAGCACGGCATCGAGACCCAGAGGGTCAACAAGGTGCTCGAGGGCCGGCCGCACATCGTCGACCTGATGAAGGACGGCAAGGTCCAGCTCGTCTTCAACACCGTCGACGGCGCGAACGCGCTGACCGACAGCTTTACGCTCAGGCGCACCGCGTTGATGAACAAGATCGCGTACTATACGACGGTCGCGGGTGCCAAGGCATCGGTCGAGGGAATCGCTGCAATGCGCGCCGGTGCCCTGGACGTGGCGCCGCTGCAATCCTACTTCAAAACGACTTTCTAGACGCCCGTCGCTGGCTGCCCATACCGGGCGATGTCGCCGGTCCTGCCCACCGCGGGGGCTCCGGTCTCGTCCGTTGGTCGTTGACGTCGCACGATTCATTGAGGACGATCTGGCAATGGACAGGATTCCCACGACGGCCGAGGGGTTGAAAAACCTCGAGGACGAACTCAAGCATCTGAAGAGCGTCGAGCGGCCTTCGATCATCAAGGCGATCGCGGCGGCGCGTGAGCACGGCGATCTGTCCGAGAACGCCGAATATACCTCCGCGCGCGAACGCCAGAGCTTCATCGAAGGCCGGATTGCCGAGATCGAGAACATCATCTCGCGCGCCGAGGTGATCGATTTCAGCAAGCTCACGGGCAAGATCGTCAAATTCGGGGCGACTGTCCGGCTGGCCGACGAGGACACCGACGAGAAGGTGAAGTACCAGATCGTCGGCCCCTATGAGGCCGACCTCAGCAAGGGCAGTATCTCGGTGACGTCGCCCATCGGCCGGGCGCTGATCGGCAAGACCGTCGGCGACACGGTCGAGGTCCAGACGCCGCGTGGCGCGCGCTCCTACGAGGTCGTGGGCGTCCAGTTCAAGTAGACGACGCCATCATTGCCCGTGCGCGGCGGATGCCGGTCGACTTCATGATCGCGTACTGGATCAGGAACAGGCCGACCTTGCTGCCGATCGCCCAGACCGACTTCACGGCGGCCCAGGTCGCGACGTCGAGGCTGAGTGCCAGCACGATGTTGGCCGCAGCCGAGAAGAACATCAGCCCTGCCCAGACGTAACCGAAGGTGATGCCGAGATCGGGCACGGTCGCTTGGGCGATCGGCGGCAGGTAGCGGTTCATCCAGCCGCGCTTCAGCATCACGACGCCGACGACGATGTAGATGACGGTGGGCTTCAGCATGACGAACAGCGGGTCGTCGGTGAGGAACGTCGCCGTGCCCGATGCCAGGATGATGAGCAGGCTCAGCCACTGCAGGGCCTCGACGGGCTGCTTGTGGGCAAAGTGCCAGGCGATCTGGCCGATTCCCAGCGCCATGCCAAGGGCCACTGCCAGGAAGAGATTGCCGGTCAACACGTAGGCGACAAGGAAGAGCAGCGTCGATGCCATGTCGAGCAGCAGGACCCGGGACGCCTGCAAGAGATTTTTCATGGCTCTCGACCTCCGCGTCATCTTTGTGACAACGCCGTGTATCTATAGCACGGTATCAATACACATTGTTCCCCGCAAGGGGGAATCCGGTCAGACGACGACTTTGATGTAGGTGTCCTTCATGACGATGAGGCCGCGGCGGAAGGTATAAAGATCGCAGCCCAGCCACGCTTGGCGCTCGCCGCTTCTGAGCGTGGCGGTGCGGTGCCATTCCGTGACGGCGCGGTTGCCGTGGATGAATTCGCTGGTGTGCTGCCACTTCACGTCACCGGCGTTGGCGAACAGGGGTTCGAAGTAGCCGCGGATCGCGGCCTTGCCCTTGAAGCTCTGGCCCCAGTAGTCGGGGCCCTTGGCGTTGCGGAACTCGCCGTCGTCCGCAAAGGAATTCACGATGCCGTCGATGTCGCGGCGAGCGAAGGCGTCGGCGATCGCATGCAGTTGTTCGAGGGTGACGTCGGGCGCAGTCGTTCCGTCCATGGATATCCTCCTATTCGACGGGGATCGGCACTCCCGGCACCTGCTTGGCGGTGCGGAACACCATCATCGACTTCACATGGCTGACATTGGGAGCGGAGGTGAGTCGCGTCGTCAGGAATTTCTGATACTCGTCCCAGGTCTCGGCCACGATCTTCAGCAGAAAGTCGGCCTCGCCCGCCAGCATGTGGCACTCGCGGACCTCGTCCCATTTGGCGATCAGCTCCTCGAAGGACTTGAGGTCGGCTTCGGCCTGGCTGTTCAGCCCGACCAGGGCGAACACCGAGACGCTGTAGCCCAGGGCCTCGGGGCTGAGTTCGGCGTGATAGCCCTTGATGATGCCGGCACGTTCGAGAGTACGGACCCGGCGCAGGCACGGCGGTGCGGAAATGCCGGCCCGCTCCGCCAGATCGACGTTGGTCATGCGACCGTTTGATTGCAGGTCGCTGAGAATGCGCCGATCGATTCGGTCGAGCTTTGCGCGAGCCATCTTGGATTTCCTCCGTTGGCCGCGCTCTATGCCAGAACCATGCCATCCACGCAATAAAGTTGCGAGAACTGGCGGATGTCCTGTGAACAATTGCGCCACAAACTCATTAGGTCGTGCATCCATGGAGAGGTTTGCATATATGTGAGAGATATGCGGAAGGCGGGATGCGGGACGCACATGGCAGCAACTCATCGCAGTAAAGTGCTCATTCTGGGGTCAGGGCCGGCAGGCTACACGGCGGCGATTTATGCCGCCCGCGCCAGCCTGAAGCCGATGCTCGTGCAGGGAATCCAGCCGGGCGGCCAGCTCACCATCACGACGGATGTCGAGAACTATCCGGGCTTCGCTGACGTCATCCAGGGTCCCTGGCTGATGGAGCAGATGCAGAAGCAGGCCGAGCATGTCGGCACGGAACTGTTCTTCGATACCATCGTCGAAGTCGACCTCAGCCGGCGGCCGTTCGTCTGCATTGGCGACTCCGGCGATCGCTACGAGGCCGACGCCCTCATCATATCGACCGGTGCCACGGCCAAGTGGCTCGGATTGCCGACCGAAGAAACCTTCCGCGGCGGCGGCGTCTCGGCCTGTGCCACCTGCGACGGGTTCTTCTTCCGCGGCAAGGAAGTGGTCGTCGTCGGCGGCGGCAATACGGCCGTCGAGGAGGCGCTCTACCTCACGCACCACGCATCGAAGGTGACGCTGGTCCATCGCCGCGATTCGTTCCGCGCCGAAAAGATCCTGCAGGATCGCCTGTTCAAGAATCCCAAGGTCACTGTTCTCTGGGACCACGCGGTGCAGGAAATCCTGGGCGAGAAGACGCCGGCGCCGCTGGTCAGCGGCGTGCGATTGCGCAACGTCAAGACCGGCGCCGAGCAGAAACTCGCCACCGACGGCGTGTTCGTCGCCATCGGCCACTCGCCCAATACCGAGCTGTTCAAGGGCAAGCTGGCGATGGACGGCGAAGGCTATCTGATCACCCGGCCGGATTCGACGGCCACCGATATCGAGGGCGTGTATGCCGCCGGTGACGTGCAGGACAAGGTCTTCCGCCAGGCCGTCACGGCAGCCGGAACGGGCTGCATGGCGGCGCTCGAAGCGGAGAAGTGGCTGGCCGGGCAGGAGGCACGCCATGCGCAAGCCGCGGAGTAGTCGGTGACGCAGGATCGGCGTTTGGCGCGCAACGCCAAATGCCTTGGGGAGGCGATGTCATGGACTGGGACAAGCTGCGGATTTTCCAGGCCGTAGCCGACGCCGGCAGCTTCACGCATGCCGGCGAGACCTTGAAGCTCAGCCAGTCGGCGATCTCGCGCCAGATCGGTGCGCTCGAGGAGCAACTCGGTGTCATGCTTTTCCATCGTCATGCGCGCGGCCTGATCCTGACCGAGCAGGGCGAACTGCTCTACCGCACCGCGCGCGACATGGCGGCCAAGGTGAACACCGCCGAGGCGCTGCTGCGCGCCAACCAGGACAAGCCGGCCGGCCGGCTGAAGGTGACGGCGACGGTCGGCTTCGGTTCGACCTGGCTCACCGCCCAGATGCACGAGTTCATCGCGATGTATCCCGACATCGACGTCAGTCTCGTGCTGTCGGACAACGAACTCGACCTCGGGATGCGCGAGGCCGACGTGGCGATCCGCATGGTCATGCCGCGCCAGCCGGGCCTCGTGCAACGCCATCTGCTGACCGTGCGCAGCCATGTCTACGCCTCGCACGGCTATATCCAGAAGTACGGAAAGCCCAAGACTGTCGAGGAACTCGACCAGCACCGCTTGATCATCTTCGGCGAGGATGCCCGGGCGCCCGTGCAGGATGTCAATTGGCTGCTGCGCGAGGGCAATGTCGATCCCTCGCTGCGGGTCGTGGTGCTGCGTGTCAACAACGTCTACGGCATCTTCCGGGCAGTCGAATCGGGCCTCGGTATCGCCTCGCTGCCCGACTATCTCGCCCGGGAGTCGACCAAGCTCGAGATGGTCCTGCCGGACCTCAATGTCCGCACAACGGATGTGTATTTTACCTATCCGGAAGAGCTGCGGCATTCCAAACGCATCGCTGTATTCCGCGATTTTCTCCTGCGAAAGGTCGCAGAAACGCGATTCTAGGCAGCCAGACGTGCAGGTTTGCATAGCCAATGCAAGGCATGCGCCGTCCGCATGCCAGCGTTCGCCACATCGCCTCTACCAATACACTGGCTAAGGAATAGGCTGTCTTAAGGTCTTCGATACGAAAAGTTTGTTCTGATCGTCATCGAAACTCGGGATCCTTTCGATCCCACGTCTCCCAGACGTGAAGCCTCCCTGTTCAACTCGCCGGGCCCTTGGCCCGGCGTTTTTTTGTCCGCAAAACCACCGGAAGCGGGGGCGAAATGCCGCTGGTTGCGGCAAACCAGGACCTTCGACACCATTTGAAGTGGAAGTGGGCAGACGCCCTCTATAGCTTCCACCCGACCCGGGCTGATGTTCACCGAAGTTCGCCAAGCCATCCTTCCTCTCGCTCTGCGACGCATGAAGCGCCGCGACGATCTTGGCCGTGCCGGCCTGTTGATCGAGTCGCTGGCGCGCCATTGGCGTGAATCCCGGCCATTCGAACTCCTGATCGTGGCGCCGCGCCGCGACGTCGAGGAACTGCGCAGCAGTCTGCCGCGCTTCCCGAATATCGCCGTCTCGGTCCGGTCCGAGAGCGATTTCTTTCCCGTCGGCAGCCGCTTCTACCTGATGACGGGATGGTACCGGCAGCAGATCGTCAAACTCCATGTTCCGGCGATGCTGGGTTTCGGCGGCTATCTGACGCTGGATTCGGACGTCTGCTGCGTCGGCGATTTTGATGCCACGACCTTCATCAAGAACAGGGTCGCGATGTCACGCTGGGAACCCAAGGCGCATCATGACTGGTGGCAACACGTCTCCAAGATCGCGGGCGTGCCCTATGATCCCGAGGCGCACGGCCTGTCGGTCACGCCAAACATCCTCCACGGTGATCTGGCCGCACAGACAATCCGGCACTTTCGCTACGGCCCCATCGATGGCATCTCGATGCTTTGCTATTGGCTCGGCCGCAAGATCAGCACGGTCCCGTGGACCGAATATTCGCTCTATACCAGCGTGGCCGAACTCAAGGGCAACCTGTTCGACTATCACGCTCACTGGGATCCCTGTTACTACGCCGACGAGCAACTGTTCTCGAGGAAGTCATGCGTCTGGGCCGCCGATGACTTCGAGCGAAAGGTGCTGCTGCCCAATGGCAAGGATCCGGGAGGCACGTTCATCATCGTCCAGAGCCACGCCCGCATTCCCATCGAACGCGTGCGCGAGTACTGCCTGAGCTTCGCCAGCTAGACCTTGCCGTTGTGCTCGCCGATCTTGGGCGCGCGCTCGTTCCCGCCGGCACGCTCGCCGTCGATGCTGAGCGGCAGGCCGTGGAAGAGGGCGTTCGACGATCCGGCGTATGGCTGCGCGAACATGCCGAGTGCCGCCACCTGCGCCAGCTCGAGAACCTGCGGCACCGAGTTCAGCGGCCCGTTGGGCACGCCCAGCGCATCGAGCTTCGCCGACCAGTAGGCGCGGCTTTCCGTCTTCATGATGTCGGCGATCATGCCGAGCAGCAGCTCGCGCCGTTGCGCGCGATCGACATTGGTCTTGAAGCGCGGCTCGTCGGGCCATTCGGGATGGCCCAGCACATCGGCGAACTTGCGCCATAGCCGGTCGTTGCCGGGGCAGATCATCAGCGGGCCGTCCGAGCACTCGAAGGCTTGATAGGGCGTGAGCGAGGGATGCCCAGTGCCCTGGCGCGGCGGCATCTTACCGGTCACCGAGTATTGGGCCACGTGGTTCGACGTCCACATCAGCCCCGATTCGAACAGGGACGTGTTGACCAGGCTGCCTTGTCCCGTGGCCGTGCGCTTGGCGAGCGCTGCCAGCACGCCGATCGCCGTCCACATGCCGGTCGAAAGATCGATGATCGAGACGCCGACGCGCGCTTCCGGCCCCGATGGGTCGCCGTTCAGCGAGATCAGCCCCTGAACTCACAAACGAAGTGCAACACCAGATTAGGGTGTTGCGATGGGAAGACATTACGGCCACCTCACCCTCGAGGAGAGGTGCACGATTGCCCAGCTTCAGCAAGCCGGCCAGTCGGTCCGC
>JAESGK010000397.1_pt1 | contig 18504 bp, 19 predicted proteins | sample 9269681 | NCBI WGS metagenome assembly JAESGK01 (sample SAMN14515347, study PRJNA621673) | algae metagenome | isolation source: Timaviella obliquedivisa GSE-PSE-MK23-08B and co-occurring heterotrophs from... | place: USA: Grand Staircase Escalante National Monument, Utah | collected 2006-08-15
CCTGCCCGATGGCATCATCGCAAACGCCTCCCACCTCACGCGACTGCTCTTCGAGCCACCACGCAAACGAAAGCGCAGGCCATTCCCATGCTTCGTGTTAAGTTAGCGCATATGAGCGCGCCACTCCCGAGGGGGGCATGAGCGAGCGGGACGCTCGCGGTCCAAAAGATCATGAATCTTCCGGACCGCGCGCATCCTGCGCGCTCAATTCACACTCTCCCTCTCCCGGCTACTCATCAAACTCATCCTTCGCGTCCCAATAGTCCTCATCGAAATCCCGATAGAGGTCGTACTCGGTCTCGCAAAAGACCTGCACCGGCGGCAGGTCCCAGCCCGCCGTGACCGGCAGCGCGAAGGTGAGCGCCAGCGCGTCGGCGATGTCGGGGCTGGCGAGGCCGCGCTTCTTCATGTCGTCCTTCTTCTCGAGCTGGATCTCGCCCCTGGCGTTGAAACCGTATTCGACGCCGGTGAGATCGGCGGTGAGATCGGGATCGGACGCCAAGCAGCCCTGCGCCAGCCAGTCCTTCACGCTGCCCCAGATCTCGGCGCGCTTGTTGGCGTAGCGCGGCTTGGCGCCGGCCTCGTCCCACGCCGCCGCGGCGCCGCCGAAGGCGATGCCGAACACGCGCGGCACGCCGAGCTGGCGCAGGCGATCGACGACGCCGGCGCCCAGGCCGCCCTCGTCCACGAACACGGCGGCGACCCGTTCGGCCGCCGCACGCTCGGCGACACGGCCGGCCAGGGTCATCAGGTCGAGGCCCTGGTGCTTCTCGACCCGGTACGACTTCGCGTCGCGGCCACGGCGCATAAAAATCACGCTGCGGTCGTCGCCGAAGCGGGCGACGTCGACGCCCATCACCAGCGGCTGGTGACGGTCGGCGTTCGGGTCCGGCATGCGCGCCATGGCCGCCTCGACGCGTTCGGAGTCGATGAACTGCATCGAGCCGGCGCGTGGAAATTTTCCCTGGACGCGCACGCGCATGAAGTCGGAATCCTCGCCGTAGTCGACCAGCCAGCGCGCGAGCTGGATCTTGTCGGTGAGCGAGACGTCGCGCGAATCGACCTGTTGGACGAGCCAGCGCGCGCGGAAGCGGTTGAAACATTCGAAGAAGCGGCCCGACGTGCGCGTCGGATTGCCGAAGACGACCCAGACGATTTCCGTATCGGCGTCGGTCAGCGCGCCTTCTGCCGTCTCCCAGATCGGGTCGGCGATGGAAGAGGCCTCGTCGAACACGAGGAGCACGCGGCTGCCCTGGTTGTGCAGGCCGGCGAAGGCCTCGGCGTTGTGCGCGGCCCACGGCACCATGTCGATACGGCCGGCGACGTCGCCGGCCGGCTGCGCCACGAGCGCCGAGGCGCCGAGCTGGCAGGTGGCGTGCGTGAGCGCGAGGCGATGCCACTTGGCGAGCTCGGCCCAGGTCTTGGTCTTGAGCTGGGTCTCGGTGTTGGCGGTGACGACGCCGCGCGTGGCGGGATCGGTCGCCAGCGCCCACAGCAGCAGCCAGGCGACCAGCGCCGACTTGCCGACGCCGTGGCCCGAGGCGACGGCGATTCTTGCGGGACCCTTGCGCTCGCGCAGCGCGTCGCCGATCTGGCGCAGCACGTCGGCCTGCCACGTCTCCGGGCCGGCGTGGCTGGCGAGCGGTCCTCCCGCGACGCCCCACGGAAAGGCCCATTCGACGAAGCCCAGCGGGTCGTGGCGGTGCGCGATCAGCCGGCGGGCCAGCTCCTCCATGCAATCATCGCTCACGGCGGCCTCCCTTCTTCGGCAGCGGCGGCAGCGCCTTGCCGAGTGCTGCCATGCGCGCCTCGGCCTCGCGCAGGCGGCGGGCGAAATCGGACGAGGCTGAGGCGGCGGCCACCGGCACGGTTGGCCGGGCGTAGACCTCCGGCCGGTGGGCCTTCAGCAGGAACTGCAGCAGGCGGCTGTCGGGCTTGCGGATGGAGCCGACCTGCCGGCCGGCCTGCCACACCGGCGTCTCGTCGCCCACGGTGGCGCGCACGACGGCGTGGTCCTGCAGCCGGTCGAGCCCGAGCTGCAGGGCCGCGTCCCAGCGGGCGGCGAAGTCCTTGTTGCGCCGGCGCAGGTCGTAGAGCGTCGAGCGATGAAGCCCGGCGCGCTCGGCGGCGATGGCCACCGCGCCCGTCTCGGCCAGTTCCTCCAGGAAGGCTTTTACGCAGTCCGGCGACGCCGGCGGCCGGCCGCGCTTGCGGGCGGAAGCGGACATGGGTTGTCTCCATTTGAAGGCATGAAAAAGCCCGCTCGGGGAGCGGGCTGGGGGCGGAGCGAGGTCCGCCGGATCGGCTTTCTCTTAGCCTATTCCTGCTGAACCTGCAACTTTTTCCGGAAAGAAAATATGAACGGGCGTTCAGGTGTTGGATGAACATGAGCGAGCGGGACGCTCGCGGTCCAAAAGATCATGACTCTTCCGGACCGCGAGCCTCCGGCTCGCTCATGACCTAACCGCCGTATTGCAGCAGGACCTCGCCGTTCTTCTTGAGCCAGGTCTGCGGACCCTCGATCGGCCCGTCGCAGAGGGTGCGGGCGAGCGCCCAGAAGCGCGGGCCGTGGTTGAGGTGCACGAGATGGGCGACCTCGTGCGCCACGAGGTAATCCAGCACCTCGGGCGGCGCGAACACCAGCCGCCACGAGAACGACATCGTGGCATCGGGCCCGCAACTTCCCCAGCGCGAGCGGCTGTCGCGCACGGTGATGCGCTTCACCGGCCGCTCGACCCGCAGCGCCTTGGCATGGACCAGCGGCACCAGCCGGGCCTTCAGCTCGGCCGTCAGCCAGTCGCGCAGCCGGCGCGGCAGATGCTCGGACCTGCCCGCGACATGGATTTCCAACCCTTCCCGCCACACCGTGCCGCGCCGATCGGTGCGGTGACGGATGCGGTGCGGCGCGCCGAACAGCGGCACCTCGGCACCATCGACGAAGGGCTTTACGTCCGGCAGGCGCTTCAGGCGGGTGGCGATCCAGCCCGCCTGGGCCTGGGCGAAATCCACCGCCGTGCCGCGCGCCATGCGGAGCGGCGCCGTCAGCACGATGCGCCGCCTGGCCGAATCGACGCGCAGCGAGGCGCGGCGGGCGCGGGCGGAGCGCAGGAACGTCACCGGCAGATTGTCGCCGGCATGAGCAATGGTCAGTTGCTCCGGCTCCGGCGTGGCTTTAGGCAGGACGAGACGACGCACGATGTCCGACAGCGACATGATCCGAATCATACAGCAGGGAGACTCCCGACGTGAGCCTCGATATCGCCCCCTTGGATATCGCTCGCCTGCGCGCCGAAACACCGGGCTGCGCCCACGTGCTGCATCTCAATGCCGCCGGTTCCGCGCTGCCCAGCCAGCGCACGCTGGACGCGACCCTCGGGCATCTGAAGCTGGAGGCCTGTTTCGGCGGCTACGAGGCCGCCGACAAGGCGCGCGATACGCTGAACGGATTTTATCCGTCGGTCGCCCGATTGATCGGCGCCGAGGCCGAGGAGATTGCCTTCGTCGAGAACGCGACGCGCGGCTGGGACATGGCGTTCTATTCGCTCGACTTCCAACCCGGCGACCGCATCCTGACCTGCGTCAGCGAATATTCGTCGAACTACATCTCCTACCTGCAGGTGGCGAAGAAGACCGGCGCCGAGATCGTCGTCGTCCCCGACGACAAGCACGGCCAGATCGACCTCGGTGCCCTGGAACGCGCGATCGACAGGCGCACGAAGCTGGTGTCGATCAGCCACGTGCCGACGCAGGGCGGGCTGGTGCAGCCGGCCGAGGCGGTCGGCAAGATCGCGAACGACGCCGGCGTGCTCTACCTGCTCGATGCCTGCCAGTCGGTCGGGCAGCTGCCGGTCGACGTGAGAAGGATCGGCTGCGACTTTCTGTCGATGACCGGCCGCAAATACCTGCGGGGCCCGCGCGGCACCGGCTTCCTCTATGCCAAGGCACGCACCACCCGGCACATCGAGCCGGTGTTCCTCGACAACCACGCCGCCCGATGGACCGACGACAACGGCTACACCGTCGTGGGCGATGCCAAGCGCTTCGAGAACTGGGAGCGCTACTTCGCCGGCGTCATCGGCCTGAAGGTCGCCGCCGACCAGGCCAACGAACTCGGCATCGACGCGATCTGGGCCCGTCTGCGCGAACTGGCCGACGGCCTGCGCAGCAGGCTCGCGGCCCTCAAGGGCATCACCCTGACCGACCTCGGCCAGGTGAGGGGCGCCATCGTGACCTTCGCCGTCGAGGGCGCCGACCACACCGCGCTCAAGATGGCGCTGCGGGCGCAGGCGATCAACGTGAGCGTGTCGACGCAGTTCTCGTCGCGGCTGGATCTCAAGGGCCGCGGGTTGCTGAACGTGATGCGCGCCTCGGTGCATATCTACAACACCGAGGAAGAACTCGACCGGTTCGTGGCGGCGCTAGAGGCGGTGATCGGGTAAGGGCACGAGGCCCTCTTGCGGACCGCGGGCCTCCAGGCCCGCTCAGTTTCATGAGGTGGGCCTGGAGGCCCGCGGTCCGGCGAATTTCGTCTCCGGGCCATATGGCCATACAATACCGCCAAATTAGGGGAGCTTCGTCCAATGCCTGTGTTCTTCGTCTGCGCCGGCCTGATCGGCCTGCTGGCGGTGATCCTGACGGTCAATATCGCGCGCCTGCGCGGAAAGAAGAAAATCAACCTGGGCGATGGCGGCGACAAGGAGATGCAGGCCGCCGTCCGCGCGCACGCGAACCTGATCGAGTTCGCCCCGCTCTGCCTGCTGCTGATCTATGTCGTCAGCGACTTCTACGGCTTTCGCGTCGTGGCCGGCCTCTCGATCGTCCTGCTGGTCGCTCGCGTGCTGCATGCCGGCGGCATGCTCGGCGTTATCCCGCAGGGCCGGTTCCTCGGCGCGACCGGCACGACGCTGGTGCTGTTGGTGGCTTCGGTCCTGACCGTGATGGTGGGCATCACCCTGAAGCAATACTAGGACAGGGATCCGGGGCGCGGGCGGAACGATGGGCGAGCCGGTCACCGTTCCGCTCTGGTTGTTCCTGCCGATTGCCGCGTTCGCGCTGTGGTCGCTGCTCGACCGGCTGCTGATCCCGAGCGGCCGCTGGTTCCTGCGGCGCCGGCTCAACCGGCTGATCGACCGGGTCAACCGGCGGCTCGACGTCGAGATAAAGCCGTTCCAGCTCACCAAGCGCCAGGTGCTGATCGACCGGCTGGTCTACGACCCGCAGGTGGTCGCCGCCGCCAACGACCATGCCCGCGAGAGCAACATCCCGCGCGAGGCGGCGATGACCGAAGTCCATCGCTATGCCCGCGAGATCGTGCCGACCTTCAACGCCTACATCTATTTCCGGGTCGGCTATTCGATCGCCCGCACGGTGGCGCGCTTTCTCTATCGCGTTCGCCTGGGCTTCGCCGACGAACGCACGCTGGCCGGCGTCCCGCCGAACACCGCCGTGGTGTTCGTCATGAACCACCGCAGCAACATGGACTATGTGCTGGTGGCCTTCCTCGCCGCCGAGCGCACGGCGCTCTCCTACGCGGTCGGCGAATGGGCGCGCATCTGGCCGCTGCAACAGCTCGTCCGCTCGATGGGCGCCTATTTCGTGCGGCGTAACTCCAACAATCCCATTTACCGGCGCGTGCTCGAACGCTACGTCCACATGGCGACCGAGGCCGGCGTCGCCCAGGCGATGTATCCCGAGGGCGGGCTGTCGCGCGACGGGCGGCTGCGCGAACCCAAGCTCGGCCTGTTCGACTACATGCTGAAGTCGTTCGACCCGAAGGGAACGAACGACATCGTCTTCGTGCCGGTGGCGCTGAACTACGACCGCGTCCTGGAGGACCGCACCCTGCTGCGCGGACTGGAGAAGGACATGCCCCGGCGCAGCGCCTGGTTCGCGGCCAGGACCGCGCTCGGCTTCTGGTTCAGCCAGATCGGCCTGATGCTGCGCGGACGCTGGTTCCGCTTCGGCTATGCCTGCGTCAACTTCGGCGGCCTGATCTCGGCGCGCGACTGGCTGGCGGCGAACGCCGGCGTGTCGGGCGGCGACCTGCGCGGCCTCGACCGCGAGCAGCGCTTCGAGGTCGTCGGCCGCCTGGCGAGCGACGTGATGGGCGAGATCGCGCGCCTGGTGCCGGTGCTGCCGGTGTCGTTGATCACCACCGTCCTGCTGGAGGCCCTCGATTCAAATCAGGGGCCGCTCGACGAGCTGGAGCTGAAGACGCGCGTGTCGAACCTGATGGCCCATCTCGAAGCCAGGGGCGCCAAGCTCTACGTGCCGCGCGGCGACCGCGACTATGCCTTCCATGTCGGTCTGCGCATGCTGGTGCTGCGCCGCCTGGTCGAGGAGAGCAGCGAAGGATTGTTCGCCGCCGTGGCAACCGAACGGCCGCTGCTCGCGTATTATGCCAACGCCGTCGCTCATCTGCGCTGAACATGATCACCACGCTCTGGCGAATCGCCTACTCGGCCGGCACCGGCTACTTCACCAACCGGCTGTCGACCTCGGCGGCGGCGATGGCCTTCTACACGATGTTCGCGATCGGCCCGATCATGATCTTCAGCATCGCCATCGCCGAGCCGTTCGTCGGCAAGTTGATGGCCCAGGAGGCGATCTTCGACGCCCTCGGCACCGTCGTCGCCCAGGATCAGCTCGAGAGCATCCGCCGCTTCGCCTCGCAGGATCTCTTCCGCGGCGGCGGGATCGCTGCGATCATCGGTGCCGCCGTCCTGCTCTATACCGGCACGCGCGTCTTCGTCGAGCTGGACGACGGCATCGACGCGATCTGGCGCACCAGCAAGGCGCTCTACGTGCACCCGGTGCTGGCGAGCCTGAAGTCGCGCCTGCTGGCCGTCGCCCTCATGGTGGTGCTGGGCGTCCTGCTCATCGCGGTCATCCTGGCGAGCGTGCTGATCTCGGCCTATGCCGGCGTGCTCGCGCGGTTTCCGATCCTGGGCGAATGGATCGGCCCGGCGATATCGGCGTTCGTGCACTATGGCATTCTCTCGGCCTTCTTCACCCTGATCTACAAATGGCTGCCGACCGGCGGCGTGCCATGGAAATACGCCTTCATCGGCGGCGCGGTGAACGCGCTGCTGTTCGCCGCCGGCAACCGCGCGCTGGTCTACTACTTCGAGGTGGTGCAGCTCACGTCGGCGTTCGGCGCCACGGCGGGCTTCGCCGCCATCATGGTGTGGATGTACTGGACGTCGCTCACCATCCTGATCGGTGCCCAGGTCGGCCGCTCGGCGCGCGACGTGCTGATCGACGATCGCAGCCGCGAGATGGTGGAGAACGATCTTTAGCGCGTTCACACGCGCTGGCGGGCGTCAGGGCCTGTAATCAGGCCCGAGAGCCCGCACCGCGCAAACAAGACAATGGTGCGCCTTAAAACATCGTCGCCAGGACGCGATCCGGCGGCTTGTGGCCGTCGGCGAAGGTCTTGATGTTGATCAGCACCTTCTCGCCCATCTCGATGCGGCCTTCCAGCGTGGCCGAGCCCATGTGCGGCAGCAGCACGACGCGATCGAGTTCGAGCAGCTTGGGGTTGACCTGCGGCTCGTGCTCGTAGACGTCGAGACCGGCGCCGGCCAGCTCGCCCGCCTTCAGCATGCGTACCAGCGCGTTCTCGTCGATCACTTCGCCGCGCGCCGTGTTCACGATGATCGCCGAAGGCTTCATCAACTTCAGGCGGCGCGCCGACAGCAGATGAAACGTGGCGGGCGTGTGCGGGCAATTCACCGACACGATGTCCATGCGCGCCAGCATCTGGTCGGGGCTCTCCCAGTAGGTCGCCTCGAGTTCGCGCTCGATCTCGGCGTGGGCGCGCTTGCGATTGTGATAGTGGATCGCGAGCCCGAAGCCGCGCGCGCGGCGCGCCAGCGCCTGGCCGATGCGTCCCATGCCGACGATGCCCATGCGCTTGCCCTGCAGGCGGGCGCCCAGCATCGACGTCGGACTCCAGCCGGTCCACTTTCCGCCGCGCACCATGCGCTCGCCCTCGCCCATCCGCCGCGCCGTGGCCAGCACCAGCGCCATTGCCATGTCGGCGGTATCCTCGGTCAGGACGCCCGGCGTGTTGGTGACCGTGATGCCCCGCTGGCGGGCGGCATCGAGGTCGATGTGGTCGACGCCCGTGCCGAACGAGGCGATGAGTTTCAAGCGCGGGCCACTCTGGGACAGCAGGCGGCTGTCGATCCGGTCGGTGACGGTAGGCACCAGCACGTCGGCCGTCTTCACGGCCTCGACGAGTTGGGCGGCGGCGAGCGGCCGGTCATCGGCGTTCAACCGCGTATCGAACAGCTCCATGAGCCGCGTCTCGATCGCGTCGGGCAGCCTCCGGGTGACGATCACCAGCGGTTTCTTCTTTGAACTGGACGGCATGGGGGACCGGGACCGGGCTGGCGCGACAGATGACGACTGCCCGATTACCAATTCCGCGCGCGCCTTGTCCAGCAAGTGGGCTGGATATCTGACGCGGCCCAAAAGTGCGCCTTTTCAAGTGCTTGTCGACCAATACGGAGATTTTAGGTATATTGACCTCGATGGGAAATCGGCCGTTCTTCTCGCTTTCGATGGGCTTTGCAGTCTTTGCGGCCCTTTGTCTGGCTGCCCCGGCGCTGCCGGGCGGCGGCGCCCATGCCGCCCCGGAGAAGGCGGCGACGGGCCAACGCGCGGGGTCGGGCCTGCCGATTCCGCGTTTCGCCTCCTTGCGATCGGACGAGGTCAACGTCCGCACGGGCCCGGGCACCCGCTACCCCGTGGATTGGGTTTTCAAGCGCAAGGCCATGCCCGTCGAAATCGTCGCCGAGTACGAAAACTGGCGCAAAATCCGCGACTGGCAGGGCGCCAGCGGCTGGGTCCACCAGAGCCTGTTGACCGGCAAACGCAGCTTCATCATCGCCTCGAAGGCCGCCAGCCTCCACAAGACCCCGGCCTCGTCGGCCGAGGTCGTGGCCAAGCTGGAGCCCGAAGTGATGGGCGAGATCCGCTCCTGTGCCGGCGACTGGTGCCGTGTCAAGGTCTCCAGCGTCAGCGGCTGGATCGAACGGACCGGCATGTGGGGCGTCTATAAGTCCGAACCGATTAACTAGCCGCCGCCCCGATCGGCACGTAAAAATGCGTCGCCGTGGCCCACGCAGTTAGCGCCCTCTATTCCAAGTTCAACCGCATGTCGCCCGCGGCGGCGGCGATGGCGGCGCTGTTGCATGCCGCGGTGGCGCTGGCTTTCCTGTTGGAATTGCCCCGAACCCAGGCCGAAGCCGCCGAGCAGGCCATCGAGTTCACGGTCGATGCTCCCGTCCCGGCGCCGCCCGAGAGCCAGCCCCAGCAAGCGGCCGCGGCTCCCCCGCCACCGGCTGCTCGACCGCCCAGCGTGCCGCCCAGTCCACCACCCGCGCCGGCCCCGAGACTGGGCCTCGCGCCACCGCGCTCGCTCACGCCCGACCCGAACAGCAGACCGGACGTGCCGCCCGGCCCGACATCGACGCGGCCGACACGGACCACGGAGCCGACCAGAGAAGCAGCGAGGGAACCCGCGCGCGAGCCGCCGAAGCCAGAACCTCCGAAGCCGGAGCCCGAGCAGCAGCAGGCCGCTGCCGCACCACCTCCGCCGCCGCCACCGGAAATGAAGCTGGAGCAGGCCCTGCCGCCCCTGGACGCGCCGCCGCCGCCACTTAGTGCGCAGGACTTTCCGAAGGTCGCGCCGCCACCGCCGCCGAAGGCACCGCCCCCACCGCCACCGCAGCAGCGCGCGCAGACACCGCCGCCGCCACAGCAACGCCAGCCGCTTCAGCCGTCACCGCTGGCAGGCGGGCAACAGCAGCGTCCTCCGGCCGATGCCCAAGCCGCAGCGCGGCCGGCGCCGTCGCCGCTCACCAATCCGGCGAGCCAATACGGCCAACGCAAAGCCGAAGAGGATTATCTCTGGCGGGTCGCCCAGAAGCTGTCGCAGCATCAGCAGTTCGTCAAAAACGTCTCCACCGAGTCGGGGTCCGTCGTCATGCGGTTCATCGTCGCCCGCGACGGCTCGCTGGTCGACGTCGGGATATTCAAGTCCAGCGGCCTTCCGTCGCTCGACGCCAGTGCCATCAACATGTTCCGCCAGGCCGCACCGTATCCGCCGCTTCCCGCGGACATCGCCGGCGCACGGCAGAGCTTCCTTCTGCCACTCCAGTTCAGGCGCAGCGATTGAAGGCGGCGAACCCGGCCGGCTAGGCGCCGCCCGCACCCGAACGTAGTAACGTAGCGCCGTGGTCCAGACCGTTAGTGTCCTCACTTCGAAATCCAGCCCGATGTCGCCGGTGGCGCTGGTGCTGGCACTCTCGCTGCACGGCCTGGCCGCCGCGGTGCTGTGGTGGGCCTCGCCACTGCAGCCGACCGAGCCGCCGCAAGACGCCATCCTGATCACGGTCGATGCGGGCGCGCCGCCATCGAGCACTGAGGCGCAAGGGGACGACAAACCCGTCCCGCCGGCCACCGCCGGTACGCCCGACCCCGCACCGACTGACACTACCCCAACGGAAGAGCCGCGCGACGAACCGCAGCAGGCGATCGCCGAACCACCGCCGTCTCGGCCGACCCCACTGCCCAGTCTGGAACAGGCCTTGGCGTCGCCGGAGGAATTGCCGCCGCCCACGGCGCGCGATTTCCCCAAGTCCGTGCCGCCGAGGCCAACGCCTCGACCGGCCGCCCGGCCACCGCAGGGCGTGGCGTCGCAGGCGCCACCGCCCAAACCAGCCCAGCGAACGCCCCCGGCGAATGCGGCCGCCGCCGCGCCTGCTCCCCCGTCGAATTCTTCGGATTGGCTGATCGGCACGGGCCGGGCGCGCAATGCCTATCTGGATCTGGTCGCCCGGCATACCGCGCGGTACCGCTTCTATCCGCGCCTCGCCCTCGACAACAAGCAGGAAGGCCGCGTGGTCACGCGCGTTACGATCGCACGCGACGGCCGGCTGATCGACGTCAGGATCGACAAGTCGAGCGGCTGGCCCGCCATCGATGCCGCCGAACTCGAGACGATGCGCAAGTCGGCGCCGTTCCCGCCGGTGCCGAGCGACATGCCCGGCGATCCATTGATCCTGATACTGCCCATTCACTACGACTTGACGGTTCCGCGGAACCGTTAGGGTTCAGGCGAAGTCCCGCGCCAGGGTTTCGCGCACGGCCAGCGGCATCACGGCCATGTGGCCGTAGTTGGGATGATCGAAGCCGACCACGACATCGCCGTCACCGCCGCGAAAGGCCGCGATCCGGGCCGGCGTGAAGGCAAAGCGCACGAACTGCACCGCCGAGGCCTTGCCGTCCTCGCGCGAGCGTTCCTGGTCTCCCTCCTCGACGCCGCGGATCGTCTCGGTACCGATGCGGATGAAGGCATGACGCTCGACGCCGCCCAGGGTTCCCAGCACGCGGGCGCGCCGCTGCGGATCGTCGATCTCGAACATGATCGTAGCGACCAGCTCGCTTCCTTGAGGAATCAGCGGATTGTAGGCCGCCAGCTCGTCGGGAATCTGGGCCGGGCCGCCCTTCTCGATGAACAGCATTTCGTGCACCTGGTGCAGCATCGTGTCGTACGACTCGAAGTAGCAGGTCGCGAACGGGCCGACCTCGAGCCGGCGGTTCTTCTTGAGCTCCGCCATCTGACGGCGGCGCTCGGCGCGCACCTTCAGGTATTCCGCCGGCGGCAGAATGGCGCCGGTCTCGATCTTGCGCGGTGAGGTCATCGGTTCTGTCCGGTCCATCCATAGGCCCGCGCCAGCAACTCGATCGGATGATTGCCGCGCGCCGGTTTGGGCTTGTCGTCGCCGGCGACGATTTCCATCACCTGCACCAGGTGATCGGCGGCGAGCGGGCATTCGGAGGCGACGAAGCTGGTGTCGTTCTTCAGTGCCGTCTGGGCCGCGGGCTTGCCCACCTTTACCGCCGTCTCGAAATTCTCGGTCCGGGCGCCCCAGATGCCGCCATGACCGCTGCAGCGCTCGATCACGGCGACACGGGTCTCGGGCACCAGCCGCAGCATCTCGGCGGCCTTGGCGCCCATGTTCTGGGCGCGGGCATGGCAGGCAAGATGGATGCTGACACCGCCTTCAAGCGGCTTCAGGTCCGGCGCCATGCCATGCTTCTTGGCGATATCCACCACATACTCCGACAAGTCGAAAGTCGCCTGCGATAGTCGCTCCACGTCCCTGTCCTTGGGCAGCATCAGTGGCCATTCAAACTTCAGCATCAGGGCGCAGGAGGGCGTGAGCGCGATCACGTCATAGCCCTTGTCGACCCAGGGCAGCAGTGCCGCCGAGACGGCCTTTGCCGCGACGGCCGTGCCCTCGAGGTCGCCCAGCTCGAACTTCGGCATGCCGCAGCAGGCGGGATGGACGACCTCGGTCTCGACACCGTTCTTGGCCAGGACTGCGCGCGTGGCGGCGCCAATGTCGGTGTTGTTGAAATTCACGAAGCAGGTGGCATAGAGCACGGCCTTGCGCTTGCCGAAGGCCGGCGCCGCCTCGTTCAGCACCGCGCCTTCGCGCGCAGCCCTGATCTCGAAAGTCTCGCCGCTGTATTGCGGCAGGCGGGCACCGTGATGGATGCCGCCAAGGCGCTCCATCGCCGGCCGCGTGAGCGTGTTGCGCTCGTCGGTGGCCCAGTTGGCGAGGCCGGCGACGAAGGTGCCGAGCCGGCCGGTCCGATCGGTATCGGCGAGTTGGCGATCAACCAGGGTGACGCCCTTCTTGCGCGCCTGCACGGCACGGTGGCGCAGCATGAGGTGGGGGAAGTCGAGTGCCCATTCGTGCGGCGGCACGTAGGGGCACTTGGTCATGAAGCACATGTCGCAGAGCGTGCAGGCCTCTTCGACCTGGGCGTAGTCTTCCTTCTTCACGCCGTCGAGTTCGCCGGTCGGGCCGTTGTCGATCAGGTCGAACAGCCGCGGGAAGGAGTCGCACAGATTGAAGCAGCGGCGGCAGCCGTGGCAGATATCGAAGACGCGCTCCATCTCCTTCTCGAGCGCGGCCTCGTCCCAGAACCAGGGGTTCTGCCAATCGAGGGCGTGACGGATCGGGGCTTCGAGACTGCCTTCGCGCATGTCGGATTCGCTTGGTTGCGATCAAGAATATGTAGGAAGCAAAAGGGGACCCTCGCGGGTCCCCTTCGTCGAGCCCGAAGGGCTCAGCCCATCGTGTCGAGGGCCTTCTGGAAGCGGCCGGCGTGGCTCTTCTCGGCCTTCGCGAGCGTCTCGAACCAGTCGGCAATCTCCGCCATGCCTTCCTCGCGCGCCGTGCGCGCCATGCCCGGGTACATGTCGGTGTACTCGTGCGTTTCGCCGGCGATCGCGGCCTTCAAATTCGATCCCGTGGGACCGATCGGCAGGCCGGTGGCCGGATCGCCCACGGCCTCGAGGAACTCGAGATGGCCGTGCGCATGGCCGGTTTCGCCTTCGGCGGTCGAGCGAAAGACAACGGCGACATCGTTGTAGCCTTCGACGTCGGCCTTCTGGGCGAAGTAGAGATACCGGCGGTTGGCCTGGCTCTCGCCCGCGAAGGCGGCCTTCAGATTTTCTTCGGTCTTGGAACCCTTGAGATTTGCCATGGTGCTTCTCCCGTTCGACCGGCCCATCCGCCAGTCCACGCACAGGATTTAGGACTCGCTCCCAAGGCCGTCAAGAAGTTTAGAACAATTCTAAATGCTGCAAACGATTCGCAGCGGAACGGGCTAGCGCCGCACCCGCACGATGACATCGACGCGCGTCAGGCGCGTGCCTTTGGGCGGCGTCGGCAGACCCGCGATCGTCACTTTATCGGAGGGAAAATCGTGCAGTTCGCCCTCCGGTTCGACGAAGAAATGATGATGATGGCCGGTGTTGGTATCGAAGTAGGACCGGCCCGGAGCAACCACGACCTCGCGCAGCAAACCGGCATCGCGGAATTGATTGAGCGCGTTGTAGACCGTGGCCAGCGACACCGGCATCCGCGTCGCCTTGACCTCGATATGCAGGCTTTCGGCCGTGACATGGCGGTGGCCGCCCTCGAACAGCAGGCGCGCCAAGGCGACCCGCTGCCGGGTGGGGCGCAGGCCGGCCGCGCGCAGGCGGTCGGGGAAATCGGGGCTGGTGGAAGGCATCGTTGCACCCATATGTAAGGACTACATAACGGCATGAAAAGGGCCAGGCGGGCCTTGGCGGTCGTTTGCGCTGGCCCTCTTGCATCCCTATTCTGCCGCAAAATCCCTGCATCGGGCGGCCACGGGACGGTGAATGTGAGCGAGAAGAAGCACAGTTTTGCATATCAGGACCTGATCGATTGCGCCGAAGGCCGCCTGTTCGGCCCGGGCAACGCGCAACTGCCGCTGCCGCCGATGCTGATGTTGGACCGCATCGTGAAGATCGACGATACGGGCGGCCAGTTCGGCAAGGGCGAGATCGTGGCCGAGTTCGATATCAAGCCGGACCTCTGGTTTTTCGCCTGTCATTTCAAAGGCGACCCGGTGATGCCGGGCTGCCTGCCGCTCGACGCGCTGTGGCAGATGCTGGGTTTCTTCCTGGGCTGGATGAAGGCCCCGGGCCGCGGCCGGGCGCTGGGCGTCGGCGAGGTCAAATTCACCGGCATGGTCGTGCCGACCGTGAAAAAGCTCACCTATCATGTGCACCTGAAGCGCGTGATCCTGCGCAAGCTGGTGCTGGGCATCGGCGACGGGATCGTTCACGCCGACGGCAAGCCGATCTACGAGGTCAGCGGCCTCAAGGTCGGCCTGTTCCAGGATGCGGCGCCGGCCGCGGCGGCGGGCTGATGAAGCGCGTCGTCGTCACCGGCCTCGGCATCGTCTCCCCGATCGGCAACAATGCCGTCGAGGTGACGCAGTCGCTGAAGGACGGCACGTCGGGCATCGAGTTCGTGCCGCAGTACAAGGAACTCGGCTTCCGCAGCCAGGTCGCCGGCACGCTGAAGCTCAAGGTCGAGGATCTGGTCGACCGCCGCCTCATGCGCTTCATGGGCGACGGCGCGGCCTATGCCTGGCTCGCCATGAAGGAAGCGATCGCCGACGCCGCTCTTTCGGAGGCCGACGTTTCCAATGAACGCACCGGCGTCATCGCGGGCTCGGGCGGTCCGACGACCGGCGCCATCGTGCAGGCCGCCATTACCGCCAAGGAGAAGGGCCCCAAGCGCGTGGGCCCCTTCCAGGTGCCGCGCGCCATGTGCAGCACCGTCTCGGCCAACCTCGCGACCGCCTACAAGATCAAGGGGCTCAGCTACTCCATCAGCTCGGCCTGCTCGACCTCGGCGCACTGCATCGGCAACGCCGTCGAGACCATCCAGCTCGGCAAGGCCGACCGCATGTTCGCGGGCGGCGGCGAGGAACTCGACTGGACGCTGTCGGTCCTGTTCGACGCCATGGGCGCCATGTCGTCCAAGTACAACGACACGCCCACGCGGGCGAGCCGCGCCTACGACAAGGGCCGCGACGGTTTCGTGATTGCCGGCGGCGGCGGCATCGTCGTGCTGGAAGAGCTCGAGGTCGCCAGGGCGCGCGGCGCCAAGATCTACGCCGAGGTGATCGGCTACGGCGCCACCTCCGACGGTGCCGACATGGTGGCGCCTTCCGGCGAAGGCGCGCTCCGTTGCATGCGTCTGGCCCTCGAAGGCTTCCCGGGCGCCGCGAAGCGCAACATGCCGGTGAACTACATCAACACCCACGGCACTTCGACACCGGTCGGCGACATCACCGAACTCGACGCCATCCGCACCGTGTTCGCCGACAAGCTGCCCACCGTGAGTTCGACCAAGTCGCTGACGGGCCACAGCCAGGGCGCCACCGGCGCGCACGAGGCGATCTACTCGCTGTTGATGATGAAGGAAGACTTCGTCGCCGCCTCGGCCAACGTCGAGAACCTCGATCCCGGCGCCGAGGGCTATCCCATCGCGCGCGAGCGCATCGACAATGCCGGCCTTCAGACGGTGATGTCGAACAGCTTCGGCTTCGGTGGCACCAACGCCTGCCTGCTTTTCTCGCGCTACGATCGCTGACGATGCCGGACGATACACCGTCGAAGCCCGTCGCTTTCCCCGACGTGGCCAGGCTGATGGCCGGCAAGCGCGGCCTGATCATGGGCGTGGCCAACGAGCGCTCGATCGCCTGGGGCATCGCGCAGGCGCTGCACCGGGCCGGCGCCGAACTCGCCTTCACCTACCAGGGTGGCGCCTTCGGCAAGCGCGTCCTGCCGATGGTCGAGAAGATCGGCGCCAGGATCGTCGAGGAAGCCGACGTCGAGAACGAGGAGAGCCTCGACCGGCTGTTCGCCCGCCTGAAGAAGGACTGGGGCCGGCTCGATTTCGTGGTCCACGCCATCGCCTTCTCCGACAAGGAGGAATTGAAAGGCCGCTACGTCGACACCAGCAAGGCCAACTTCCAGCGCAGCCTCGCCATCTCCTGCTTCTCGTTCACCGACATCGCGCGGCGCGCCCTGCCGCTGATGACCGAGGGCGGCAGCCTGATCACGCTCACTTACGAGGGCGCCGGGCGGGTGATGCCGTCCTACAACGTGATGGGCGTGGCCAAGGCCGCCCTGGAGGCGAGCGTCCGCTATCTCGCCGCCGACCTCGGCCCGCAGGGCGTCCGCGTGAACGCGCTCTCGGCCGGGCCGATGCGCACCCTGGCCGGCGCCGTGATCGGCAGCGCCCGCTACGTCTACCGCCTCTCGCGCGAGGCCTCGCCGCTTCGCCGCAACATCGAGCTCGGCGACGTGGGCGGCGCCGCGCTCTACTTGCTGTCGGACCTGAGCGCCGGCGTCACCGGCACCACCCACTATGTCGACGCCGGCTATCACGCCATGGGCATGCCGCCGCAAGGTTCTGGCGAGCCCAACGGCGAGTAGACGCCGCCATCGAATATCGGCTCTCCGCACGCCGGAAAGCCAACAAAGACGGGCTTTTCGCCCGTTATTTGTGGACACCCATATGTAACGCGTTGTGTCCAGAAAGATGTCCACTATAGCGAGAAAAGCCTATTTTTGCTGGCTTTTGCGCGTCTCGCATCTTCTTCAAAAGTACAGGCCCCGGCGCGCCGTGTTGTTCAGGCGTCGTTAAGTGTCTGTTCCCACGTCGTTATTCGGCGTGTGGTGGAGACGGGGTCGTTGTTGGGACTGTCCACGGCCCAGGAGCCGCGGCGGCTACACCCGCGCCATTGCGCAACCCGCGGGCGTGCCGCGGGCGGTCGTGCCGGAAAAGAAAAAGGCCGGCGCGTTCCAGGCGCCAGCCTGACAGAAACATAGCATATAACTTGCTGAACTTGCACATCACATCAGCGTGAGCGGATGCTGGCAGTGCATGCATCCATCGTCGACTCTGGCACGGCCCCGTGACAGCGTGGTCGCCTGCAGGCGCCGAACAGCCAGAGGAGATCAAGATGGGTGGAGCGACTGCGTCTCGGCGCGAGGGATCCACTTACGACCCGGACGCCCGGTTCGATCTCATCGTCAGCGAGGTGGAACTCCGGCGCAACGCCGCCGGCCGCATGCTGATGGCGCGGATCTACCAGCCGAAGGGAAAAGGTCCCTTCCCGGCCGTCCTCGACCTGCACGGCGGAGCATGGACCCGGAAGGACCGCCTGGCCGAGGAGCCGATGGATCGCGCGCTGGCATCGAGCGGGCTGCTGGTCGTGGCCGTGGATCTCACGCTGGCCAGCGAGGTGCCCTATCCCGCCTGCGTGCAGGACGCCAACCATGCCGTGCGGTGGCTAAAGGCGAACGCCGCGCGCTGGAACGGTGATGTCTCGAAGCTCGGCGTCTACGGCTCCTCGAGCGGCGGCCACGTCGCCGAGCTTCTGGCCATGCGCCCGCACGATCCGCGCTACTGCGCCATTCCCGTCGCGGGCGCGCCGGACCTCGATGCGACTGTTTCGTGGGTCGCGATGCGCTCGCCGCCCAGCAACACCATCGCCCGCTACGAGAACGCGGAGCGCCGCAAGAACGAGACCATGATCCAGAGCAACAGGACCTTCTTCGCGCCGTGGGAGAGCATCCACGAAGGCAACCCGCAGGAGATCCTCGATCGTGGCGAAAAGGTCGCGTTGGTGCCGTTCCTCATCATGCAGGGCGCGCTGGACGACAACGTCCTGCCGGCGATGCAGGAAAAATTCGCCGAGAGCTACAAGGCGGCAGGCGGCCAGTGCGACTACCGCCTGTTCGCGGACTCCACCCACGAATGGGTCGCCGTGGCCGGTCCGCAGACCGACAAGGCGCAAGCAACGGTCAGGGAATTCATTGCACGGCAGTTGAAGGCTTGATCGGTCGCTACAGTCTTTCCGACCGATACCAAAGTTCCCCCTCGCTACGCTCGGGATGACAACTTTGTTGAGGCTGGCGCAGTACGTCAGTTCCCCAAAATTGTCATCCCGAGCGTAGCGAGGGTGTGGATTCACGTTCGAAGTGCAACAGTTTGGCAAGAAAGACTTCAGCCGGGGTCCTGAACCGCAGGCACTTTCGCGGCGTGTTGTTGTAGGCGGCGATCCCGGCGTCGAAGAGTTCGC
>JAESGK010000406.1_pt1 | contig 18025 bp, 15 predicted proteins | sample 9269681 | NCBI WGS metagenome assembly JAESGK01 (sample SAMN14515347, study PRJNA621673) | algae metagenome | isolation source: Timaviella obliquedivisa GSE-PSE-MK23-08B and co-occurring heterotrophs from... | place: USA: Grand Staircase Escalante National Monument, Utah | collected 2006-08-15
ATATAGGGACTGGGGAAAAACGAGGCCATCGAGCCGATGTTGATAATGCTTCCTGGCACAGGATTGTCCTTACCCACATCGTTTAAAAACATATGACAAAGCGCAACCATGGAACTATTATTCAGTTGTAGCATCGCGAGCTCGTGCTGCAAATCATTCTTGAAAAACTCACCACTTGATCCTATGCCAGCGTTATTTACCAAAGTCGTTACAATTAAGTTTCTCTTACGAACTTCAGTCCACAATTTTATTGGACCATCGGCCTGCGCCAAATCCGCAACGATATAGTCGACCAGGACGCCATGAATAGTTGAAAGTTCGTATGATATTTTTTGAAGTTTTTCCGCGCTCCTTGCCACGAGAAGTAACGGGTGCTTTTTAGTTGCAAGTTTTCTCGCCAAAGATTCACCAATACCTCCAGAAGCCCCTGTTATCAAAATTACTTTAGTCATGATCATTATCGTTCGACGCAAAGTTGAACACGCTATCCGTTATAACCCTAACCAAATCACGGAATTGTGTGTTCAAAATGTGGATCGCTCAATCAAACCAGGTGTGAAAGATCACCGTAAATATACATTTGAAGATTTCTGATAGTGGTTATTGTGTCAGTAATAATAAGGAAGTCTACGCCGTGATCGCTTCTACAGGTCCATCATCGCAGTTTGTTGAGCTGTCTTTCAGGGTTAATTTTATGTACAGTTTAGTATTTGCTAGCACCCTCTTAACAGCTTAATTTTAAGGATTTTCCAGTGTAGAATCCCTGCCACATGTCCGCTGCTAAAATATTTCAATATTAGAAAATAATTAAAACGACGTAAATTGAACTCCAGAGATGTGCAGCCATCAGTACGATGTACTGCACCGTGATCGTATCTTTGCCGGGAGATTTCAACGAACAGATATGAGAGTATTGCTGGTAGAAGATGAGCCAAAATTGTGCGGTCTGATAAAAAAAGTCCTTGAAGAACAAGGGTACGCTGTCGATATCGCCTATGATGGACAGATTGGAGAAAACTTTGCCCTGACGCGGGAATATGACGTGCTTGTTCTCGACATTGTGATCCCGGTCATCAATGGACTACAACTATGTCAAATAGTAAAGCAAACCAGGCCCAGTCTGCCCATCCTCATGTTAACAGCACTGGGCACCACAGAAGACAAAGTAATTGGCCTGGATGCAGGCGCCGACGATTACCTGCTCAAACCATTCGAGTTTGCTGAGTTGATTGCAAGAATCCGGGCTTTGATCAGAAGATCCGGAATGATCCATACGGTCACAAAGCCGACGCTACGTTTTGAAGACCTTCAACTGGACACAAACAAGAAAGTAGCTCTCCGTGGCGAAAAAGAGATTACACTGACACCAAAAGAATTTCAGTTGTTGGAATATCTGATCAGTCATCAGGGAAGAGTCGTTTCCAGAGTTGAATTGGCTTCCAAAATATGGGGCATCAATCCCGAAAAAAACAGCAACGTAATAGAAGTCTACCTGAATATTCTCAGAAAAAAGATTGATAAAGACTTCGACCATAAGCTAATACACAATAGGAAGGGCCTGGGCTACATCTTGCAAAAGGAAACATGAAAATAAGAACCAAACTAACCATGACCTTCTTCGTTTTAGTCGTGATTATACTTTTCGTAGTAACAGGCTCGATCTATTTCTTTTTTGCCACCTATCGGCAAAATGATTTTTTAAGGAGGTTAAAGAACAGGGCGACCAATACAGCCACACTGGTCACGCAAGGCGAGGCAGAGAGTGCCCGCCTACTAAGACTTATCGAGACCGAAAATACAGCAAATTTACCACACCAGAATATTCTTGTATTTAACAATCGCTACGAGCGTCTGTACGCTTCTAACTCGGCCCAAAACAAGTTTCTTATCAACCGAAAGCTCCTGGAAGAGACACGATTAAAGCAAGAAATCCGTTTCTCTGCAGGAGCGTACGAAGTCATCGGATTTTTGTTCACAAAGAACAATAACCAGTATTTTGTTTTTGCCGCGGCAGTCGATGCTTATGGCCACGACGCGTTGACAAATCTTCAAAAAATTCTCCTCGTTGTTTTTGCTGTAAGTTGCCTGTTTGTCTCTGCCGCTGGGTGGTTATATGCAGGCAGATTCCTAATGCCGATATCTACGATTATCTCCGATGTTGACAAGATAACGGATGCTAATCTGAGCGTGCGCCTTAATGAAGGAAGTAGGCGCGACGAAATTGACAAATTGTGCCAAACATTTAATAATATGTTAAACCGCCTGGAGGCTTCGTTTGTCTCTCAGAAGATTTTCATATCAAACGCCTCACATGAATTGCGAACACCCATTACTATAATATCGGCCGAAGCCGAGGCGGCGTTGATCCAGACGGCCACCAGCGATCCTAACCATGAGGTACTGAATAGTATCTTAGGGAGTGCTAAAGGACTCAGTAAACTATCCACTCAATTGCTACTCCTTGCGCAAACAAGTGACGGCAATCGCGATGTTAAACATTTTGTAACCGTTAGGGCGGATGAAATTCTATGGGAAGTAAAGCATGAGCTGGAAAAGGCCAATCCGCAGTATAACATCCTAATCGACTTCGATCTGGATCTGAATGAAGAAGCATTCCAAATCGAAGCAGATCCTTACTTAGTAAAAGTAGCTTTTGCTAACTTAATGGATAACGGCTGCAAGTATTCCGACATTCACCAGGTGATCGTCAATCTTACATTGTCGGAGAACGGGCAATTGAAAATCGAATTCATGAATACCGGTAAAGGCATCGACCTCAGTGAATCCGAACAAATCTTTGCGCCTTTTTATCGCAGTGAAACGAATCGCCACGCCAAAGGCTTTGGGATAGGCCTCCCCCTTGCCAGGCAGATTATGACATTACACCGTGGAAGCATCACACTCCAGTCCACCAAAAATTCCGCTACACGTTTCTCGTTATTTTTTCCAACGGTCTCAAATCAGTAAAATGCGTATATGAATAAAGAACTTGTACTGCGGGAATACCTGGCAATTGAACGAACAAAGCTTGTGAATGAGAGCACCCTGCTTGCCTATATACGCACGAGTCTGTATTTCATTGTGGCCGGTTCAACACTCGAACATGTAGTAGCGTCGACATTCTGGAGGTTAACGGGAACGCCAGTCGTCATCATCGGTTTTGCAATCATGATCGCAGGCATTATCCGATACTCTCGCTTACGAAAAAAAATTGAAGAAAGCCGTAAGAATGTTGGCGAGGCGAGCATCGATTTTATTAAAGGCGTGCGCCATAACGACCAACTGTAGGTGATTATTTATATATTTTTTATGTTATTTTAATTTTTCTTTAATTCTGCACCTCATTGTAGAATATCTCACACATGGCGTTGGGCTAACGTTGTTCAAAAATGTTCGGTAAATAACCGCACATCATTTTTATGGGGTCGAGATAGAAAACGATACTCTTCACTACCGAGCGCAAGCTTATCTTTAGCCGGTCCGGTTTTTGTTGTCCTTAAACCTGATTCAACTTTTAACGTGCTGGGAGGAATTGCTATGGTTCGTCGTCAATTAAAGAATTTTGAAAAATCAGTTGGAGTATTCTCCGTTTTTTGCATCGTGATTGGCCGGAGACTGGTGCTCCTTTTCACACTGGGAGGACTCTTGTCCAGTATGGCGTGCTCATCAAAAAAATCAAATGTACCTGCCCGCGATAAGCTTGAAGAAATTCCGGTGTATCGAATCCATGCGAGAGATACCATTCTGCAAAACGAGTACGTTGCCAACATCCAGGCTGTGCAGAACGTGGAATTGCGCGCGCGTGTAGAGGGTTTTCTTGAGAAGATATATGTGGACGAAGGCCAGGAAGTTAGAAAGTCGCAAATCCTTTTCAAAATCAATGATGAGGAGTATAAGGCCGAGGTAGCAAAGGCGCACGCTAACCTGCAGAATACAATTGCTGAGGCAAAAGCAGTAGAACTGGAACTCGATCGCATTAAAATTCTCGTGCAGAAAGATGTCGTTTCAAAATCTGAGCTGGAGGTTGCCGAAGCCAAGCTTGACGCAATCAAGGCAAAAGTAAATGAGGCGCAATCAGCAAAAGCAAACGCTGAGGTTCGACTATCGTACACAAGTGTAAGAGCACCATTTGATGGTGTGCTGGATAGAATTCCCTTAAAGGCAGGAAGCTTGATTGAAAACGGATCGCTTCTTACTACCGTGTCGAACCTAAGTGCCATATACGTTTATTTCAACGTATCTGAAAACGAATACTTACAAATACGAAGAGCTGAGTCAAGCAGGCTTGCAAAAAATACGGTACGGCTTATACTTTCCGATGGCAGCACCTACAGACATCAGGGTAAAATTGAAACCATGGAAAGCGAATTCAAATCGGGAATGGGATCTATTGCATTTCGAGCGAAATTTTCCAACCCCGACAAATTGTTAAAGCATGGTGCTACTGGAAAAATAATATTGTTCAACGGCGTGGAGGACGCTTTGCTTATTCCACAAAAGGCAGTTTTTGAGCTGCAGGATAAAAGCTATGTATACATAGTTGACTCTGCCAATCAGGTAAAAATGAAAACGTTCGTCCCCGGTACACGCTTGTCGCAATATTACATTGTTCGCTCCGGGCTCTCGGAGGGCGATAGAATAGTTTTTGAGGGCATCCAGACGCTCAAGAACGGCATGACTATCAAACCCAAGATAGTAAGGGTTGATTCGGTTATCGCGTTGGCAAACCGAATGTAACGAACTAAACACTTCAGGCTTTTATGGTTGATTTATTTATCCGGAGACCGGTTCTCTCGCTGGTCATTTCCTTGTTTTTCATTTTGTCGGGTTTAATGGCATTGAACACTCTTCCGATTGCCTTGTTTCCCGACATTGCGCCGCCTTCCATTTCAGTCCGGGCCAAGTACCGTGGCGCAAATGCGGACGTTGTCTCCAAGACGGTGGCCACACCGCTTGAAAAAGCCATCAATGGTGTACCTGGAATGACTTATATGACATCTGTCTCCAGCAATAAAGGTACAGTCGGAATCACCGTATTCTTTGAGGCGGGCGCCAACCCGGACCTGGCCGCTGTCGAGGTGCAAAACCGGGTTACAACGGTCGTCAATGAGCTACCAGACGAGGTAATTCAAGCCGGTGTGACGACCGAGAAAGAAGTAGAAGGATTGCTGCTTTACATCAACGTATTCAGTGAAGACACCGAACTCGACGAGAAATTCATTTATAATTTTGCCGATCTAAACATCCTGCAGGAATTAAGGCGGGTCGAAGGTGTCGGTTTTGCCGAGATTATGAGTACGAAAGATTACTCGATGCGCATCTGGCTTAAGCCAGACCGCATGACTGCGTATAAAGTTTCGGCGAGTGAGATTTTGCAGGCGATAAAAAATCAAAACATAGAAGCGGCGCCGGGGCAACTAGGCGTCAGTTCGGGCAGGTCGCCTCAAATGCTACAGTATGTCCTTCGTTACGGGGGCAAATTCAGCAATCCGTCGGAATATGAACGGCTAATCATACGTGCTAATAAAGATGGATCGGTACTACGCCTACGGGATGTAGCCAACGTGGAATTGGGCAATCTGGATTACAGCCGCATTGCTAAGACCGATGGAAGGCCGGCCGCCTCGCTGATGATCATCCAGCGACCCGGCTCCAATGCCCGCGATGTGATTGAAAAGGTAAAGGCCAGGATGGAAGAAATAAAAACAAACGTCTTCCCCGCTGGAATGGATTACAAAATTACCTACGACGTTTCACGATTTTTGGATGCTTCCATCAAGAATGTATTAACGACATTAGTAGAGGCATTTATTCTTGTGTTCATTGTTGTATTTATCTTTTTACAGGACTTCCGCTCCACGCTCATTCCTGCATTGGCAGTACCGGTAGCGCTGATTGGTACACTCTTCTTCATGCAGCTTCTGGGATTTTCGCTGAACCTGCTCACACTTTTTGCCCTCGTCCTGGCGATCGGAATTGTGGTCGATAACGCAATTGTAGTAGTGGAGGCCGTGCACGCTAAAATGACCACGGCAAAAATGTCTCCACGCGACGCGACGTTTGCCGCAATGCGAGAGATCAGCGGCGCTATTGTAGCAATAACGCTCGTTATGTCTGCGGTATTTATACCGGTAGCTTTTCTTTCCGGCCCTGTAGGTATCTTTTACCGACAGTTCTCACTTACACTGGCGATTGCCATCGTGATCTCAGGTGTCAATGCGCTTACCTTGACACCTGCGCTGTGCGCGCTTATGCTGAGAGAAACTCATCACAACGCCACCGATACATTGCTCCGGCGTTTTTACCGTATGTTTAACCGGCGATACGACGCGCTTTCATCCGGTTATAAGACAATACTTTCAATCCTGGCAGGAAGGAGAATTGTAACCATAGCCGTGCTTTTGGCGTTCCTCGCGGCAACCTATGGCATTAGTACCATCTTACCGACCGGCTTCATACCCACGGAGGATCAAAGTGTCGTCTACCTGAACGTCACCTCCCCCGCCGGCGCAACCGTCGAGCGAACGGAAGCCGTTCTGGATGAAATACAACTAGCCATTAAAGATCTCCCCGCCGTGCAATCGTTCACCTCTCTGGCAGGATACAGCCTCTCTACCGGTCTGTCAGGAGCATCCTATGGAATGGGTATGGCGAACCTTTCGTCTTGGAACGAGCGCCACGAACCCATTCAGGAAACTATTGACCAACTCGTGGCGCGTACCCGGCACATCAAAGACGCCAGGATAGATTTCTTCCTGCCTCCCACGGTTCCTGGCTTTGGCAATTCGAGCGGCTTTCAGATGAAAATCCTCGACAGAACGGGAAGCGGCAATCTCCAACGCATGGCCGAAGTGACGAACGACTTTATTGAGGCCCTGAAGACGACACCAGAGATCTCGCACGCCTACACGGACTTTGATCCAAATTTCCCTCAGTATCTCATCCACGTCGACCAGGACATCGCGGCTCAGAAAGGCATTACTATTTCAAATGCGATGAGTACGCTGCAGACCCTCATAGGCGGAATCTATACCTCTGATTTCGTCAAATTCGGTCAAATGTATGACGTGATGGTGCAGGCCGATCCCAGCTTCCGGAAAAACCCGCAGGATGTCCTTGCCATGTATGTAAAAAACGATGAAGGCGAAATGGTGCCCTACTCTTCGTTCATCAACATGGAGCGTGTATACGGCCCCGAACAGCTAGCGAGGTTCAACATGTACAACGCTGCCACGGTTAAAGGAAATTCCGAACAAGGATTCAGTAGCGGGCAAGCTATTGCCGCTATTAAGCGGGAAGCCACCTTGAAATTGCCCCGTGGATATGGAATAGATTGGTACGGCATGACGCGGGAAGAGGTATCCTCTGGCAGTGAGTCCATTTACATTTTTCTTCTTTGCCTGGTTTTTGTATACCTCCTCCTTGCTGCTCAGTACGAGAGTTTCTTACTGCCACTTCCGGTTATCCTCTCTTTGCCCGTAGGTATCTTTGGTTCGTTCCTGGCGTTGAAGCTTGTAGGGCTTCAAAACAATATTTACGCGCAGGTGGCGCTGATTATGCTGATCGGGCTTTTGGGGAAGAATGCAATTTTGATTATCGAGTTTGCTGTGCAACGAAGGAAGGAGGGTTACAATGCCCTGGACGCCGCGGTTGAAGGCGCTGTAGCCAGGCTCCGTCCCATTCTGATGACGTCCTTTGCATTCATCGCCGGTCTGTTGCCTCTTTGCTTTGCATCGGGTGCCGGCGCGTTGGGCAACCGGTCCATCGGTACCGCCGCGGCCGGTGGAATGTTGACCGGAACCGTGATGGGATTATTGCTTATACCCGGATTATACATTCTGTTTCAGCGACGCGGAAAAACGATCCACAACGCATGATCACCGCTCTCCTAATCAGTAAAATAAGCACACAGAACCGTCGCCACTAATACGTAAACATTAGCGAAACATGTTTCACTTCCGCTTGAAAAATATTCCATACCAGCTTATTATACTAGCGGCCGGGGCCTGCAAGATAATGGACCCTCCGGCGCAGCCAGTGCTGTTGAAAACGCCAACATCTTTTAGCAGTGCGCAAACTGGTACCGCCGCGCCAATGCCGGATTCAATCGACATGTCACCCTATGAATGGCGACAGTTCTTTCAGGACTCAATGCTTATAGCACTTATCGATAGCGCCCTGCAGCGTAACTACGATCTGGCTGTGGCAAACCAGCGTATAGAGTTTCTCCGGCTGAATTTTGAATTAAGCCGAAGGGCCAGACTGCCCTCCCTGGATTTGAGATTCAGGGGAAGAACGGGAGACTTAACTACGCCTCATCTTGAAAACACCATTAACGGCGTAAAAAATCTTGAAAACCAAACCCAGAATTACTTCTTTGGCCTACAGAGCTTTTGGGAAATCGACATATGGGGCAAGCTTAAAAATAAGCGGCAGGCCGCCTATTTCCGATATATGTCTTCCGAGAAAGGAAGACACCTGCTAACAACCACAATTGTCTCTCAGGTAGCCAGATTGTATTATAGTCTCCTGGCGCTGGACAACGAGCTCCAGATCATTGAAAAGAATATCGCACTGCAGCGCTCGGCTCTTGCAACCGTGAAGATTCAAAAGGCAGTGGGTGGTGCCACGCAGTTGGCCGTGCAGCAATTCGAAGCCCAATTAGCGCGCACGCAGGCGCTTGGCGTTGAAAAACAGCAGAGTATTGTGGAAATTGAAAATGACCTCAATGTGATTTTAGGCCGATATCCACAACCGATAGAACGAACAAATTCTATTTTCGACCAGACATTTCCCGACAGCCTTCAAATGGGGGTTCCATCGCGAATGTTATTATATCGCCCGGATCTTCAGCAAGAAGAATTCAACCTGCTCGCCTCAAAAGCCGATTTACAGGCCGCACGAGCTGCTTTTCTTCCGACGTTTTCTATCACACCTTACGGCGGAGTCCATGGCAAAGACTTTACGGCAATTACCAATATGCCGCAAGCATGGATCGTCGGTTTTATTTCAGCAGCAACGGCACCAATATTTTTAAACCGACAGATTAAGACCCAATATCAGCAAAGCGTCTCAAAAAATCGGGAATCGTTCTATGCATACCAGCAGGCAATCTTAAAGGCATTCAGCGAAGTCTCAACGGCGGTAAGCCGCCTGCAGAACAATCACCGGATATATCAATTTCGAAGACACGAAACCGACGTTATGTTAAATTCAGTAACAACAGCAAATGATCTTTATACCGCCGGTAAAGCGAACTACCTGGAAATCATAACGGCTCAGGAAAAGGTTTTACAAGCCGAATTAAGCTTAACCGACGCAAGAAAGAAGATGTTTTTATCATCTATATTTCTTTACCGTTCGTTAGGAGGTGGCTGGGAATAGTACTTGTAAACTCAATGGCTCGGTGCCCTATTTGTGCGGCGATCTGGGGGGCAGCAACTCACCTTTTTTACCGCCCAACTCTATTATTTTAAAAACGACCTAAACACTCGTGGCAACGTGAATGGTCATGGCCTGGCAGATAAATTCGAATCTGCACGCTTTCAATTTTAAGGCACGATAACCCCGTTTTTTTTTTAAAGCCCCATAGACATTTTTTGTTTATGGGGCTTTTAATTTGTTATCGTTTCGCTCCTCCACCCACTGAATGAATACGCCGGTAATGTAACCGGAATCTGAAGTTGCTAAAAAAGAACTGTGGTAGCAATTTCCTCCGGACAGCTTACCGGTGAGACACCTTTGGACTATTTGATAAACTGGCGATGATAAAGGCCAAACAAAACGCTGGCGACGGAAAGATAACGTTATCGCCATGGACCTGCAATACAGATAATTGAACTCTATGAAACTGAACAGACCAATAAATTTTTAACCCGAAATTAATCCCGCTCCCACCGAAGACAATATCTTTACACCGATACAACGTCACGCACGCACGATGGCAAAAACACCGATCGATAAACTGCTGAATCCAGTCCACAAATTCATCCACCAGGAGTTTACGGGTGGTATTGTCCTTTTCGCCAGCGTTTTAGTGGCCATTCTTTGGGCCAATTCGCCCTATGCGGAGTCCTACCACGCCGTGTGGGAGGCAAACCTTAACATTGGCCTTGCCGGAGCCGGGCTGAATGCGCCATTGCACATCTGGATCAACGACGGCCTGATGGCCTTATTCTTTTTTGTAATAGGCCTGGAACTGAAACGCGAGTTTATGGCCGGGGAGCTATCATCGGTAAAGAAGGCTACGCTTCCCATGGTAGCCGCGCTCGGAGGCATGATCGTGCCCGCCCTGACCTATACAGCATTTAATGCGGGAAGCCCTTCTGCAGCCGGGTGGGGAATTCCAATGGCAACCGACATTGCCTTTGCCTTAGCGTTGCTCTCCCTGGCGGGTAAGCACATTCCATCGTCCATAAAAGTCTTTCTTTCCGCATTAGCAGTGGCCGACGACCTGGGGGCGGTCATGGTCATCGCCTTCTTCTACACGGCACAGATTTCCTTCATGCCCTTGCTTCTGGCATTTGCATTATTAGCGGTTTTAGGTCTGGGCAACTATCTGGGTATTCGGTCCGTAATTTTCTATATGGTGATCGGCATCATTGTTTGGGCGTGCTTTCTCATGTCCGGCGTACATGCTACTATAGCAGGAGTACTGGTTGCTCTAACCATCCCCGCCAGACCGAAAATCGACGAGGAAGAGTACGTTGCCAACTTGCGCGAAAATGCGACCGCTTTTGAAGGAGCAATCCGGCAAGACGGAGCGTTAATCACCTCCGAGCAATACCACATCCTGGAGCGCGTCAAGCAGCTCAGCCTCGATGCTGAGACACCGCTCCAAAAGATCGAAAATGCGCTTCACCCCTGGGTAGCTTTTATCATCATGCCGCTGTTTGCCCTGGCGAATGCGGGCGTTCATCTCGACGCTGGCTTCTTCAACGCCATGGGCACTGCCACTAGCCTGGGCGTTCTCTGCGGACTTGTAGTAGGCAAGTGTGTTGGCATTTTCGGTTTCACCTGGATAATGGTGCGTTTCAGGCTTACAGGATTGCCGGCCGGCGCACAGTGGGGTCATATTTTCGGCGTATCGCTTTTGGCTGGCGTTGGCTTTACCATGTCCTTGTTCATTACAGAACTTGCTTTTGGCAACCCGGAACTAATTACCCAATCAAAATATGCCATTTTAGTAGCATCATTAATTTCCGGCATCCTGGGCTTATTCGTTTTAAAAACATTTGTACGAACACAAAATATCTGAAGAATGGTAATGTGGGAACGCCTTTCTGTTACCTTACCATCACTATTGGCATTGCTGACATAGAACATACCCCCGGCCATCTCCCACTGAAGAAAGTTTCAGAATTGTTGTTTTCGTTTTCATAACTTTTTCGTTTTTGGCATGTTAACTTATTGTTTATTAGCCAGCGATGACAAAGCTGGTAGAAGATACTTACTGCCTATGATCGTAAAAAAGCTTTTGACTTTCCTACGCATACAAAGCGATCTCGATAACATGGATGCCATTCATGCAGCCATTACAAAAGCGATCATCTTTAAGGGTACCAATTTGTGGATATTGGTCTTTGCAATTGTGATTGCGTCAGTCGGCCTGAACATGAACTCTACCGCTGTTATCATCGGTGCGATGCTCATTTCTCCGCTTATGGGACCCATCAACGGTATGGGCTACAGCATTGCCACCTATGATTTTCCGCTTTTTAGGCGGGCACTTAGAAATTTCGCTTTCGCGGTCTCGGCAAGTCTTGCCGCTTCGACCGCATATTTTGCTATCACACCGTTGTCAATTGCCCATTCCGAACTTCTTGCACGGACAAGCCCATCGATCTATGACGTGATTATCGCCTTGTTCGGAGGCCTCGCCGGCATTGTTGCCATCAGCAGCAAGCACAAAGGCAATGTCATTCCCGGTGTTGCTATTGCTACTGCGCTCATGCCGCCGTTATGCACGGCGGGGTACGGGTTGGCCACCTTTCAATTCGCCTACTTCTTTGGCGCATTTTATCTTTTTACTATTAATACTGTTTTCATTGCCATCTCATCCGTACTCTTCTCACAATTTCTTGACTTCCCAATTCGCACCGTCGTCGAAGAAGGGAAAAAACGGAAGGTGCACCGATGGACCACTGCCGTGATAGCGATTACCGTAATTCCGAGTCTTTATTTCGGCTATGCGCTCGTTCAGAAAGAACGATTCACAGTAAACGCCAATAAGCTCATCGCATCCATAAGCACATTAGATGGTAATTACCTACTCCGATACGAGGTTAATCCTGGCAGTAATAGTATCAAGCTTGTTTACGGTGGCGTTAGTCTCAGGCAGTCGACGAAAGACACCATCCAGCGTCGAGCCGACCGTTATGATCTTACAGAGGCCCAGCTTGAAATTGAGCAGGGCTTTTCGACCAGCGAAATCAGTCATGACATCAGCAAGGTGGACCAAAGTCTTCGTGCCGAAATAGGTCGACTGGCATTGGCCTGGCAAAAAAGTCGCGATGAGCATATAAAGGCCGAGATTGGTAATATTGAGACCCGTCAGGTACTGCTCGAGTTAAAAATACTATATCCCCAGGTTGTCTCGCTCGCTTACGCTAGTCCTATTCAATATACTGGCCAGGCACCTTCCGATTCCTCACGCATTTCTGTTGTGGTGATGTCCACCCGGCACCCACACCTCCGTAATGCAGAAAAACAACGGATAGAATCGTGGATTCGGCAAAGGATATCCACTCAGCAAATAAAGACATTCTACGAACAAGAGTAACGTACGGCTCTACTCCAGCCGTACGCCCCTTGTCCTTCTGGTACGATGGCCAACTTCGCCCTCATACAGTTTGATCTTTGTGTTTATCACGCTTGCTTTTTCTGACAGTGTATTGATTTCTTTTGTATCGTCAAGTGCCAATACGGGACATTCCGTTCTCGCGGCAATTCGACGCGCGATCGCCTTACGTACCGATTCCCCGGCTTGTTTATCGTCAATCCCGGTAATTACCATATCGGCATTTTCGGCCTTGACGACTCTAAGTATTTCATCGGCTGGGCTTCCACATACAACCTGTGCGTTAACAGGAATTCCATACTGCCGCGATAAGATGTTTGCTCGCTTTCTTAAATTCTCGTCTGCGACACTAACCAACTCTGGCAGAAGCGTCGGCGTCAGCCTATTCTCAGGAAACAAATACGGAGATGTTTCAAGTACATACAGCAGCGTTATATGACACTCATTTTGAGCACACAATGTACCGGCTGCATGCTGCGTCCGGGTCGCATATGCCGAAAAATCTGTTGCCACTAAAACATTTTTAATCTCGTTCTTCATACTACCTGCATAATAGGTTTATCGTTAACGCGCGTTTTCGACAGAATAGCGGCTAGAAGCCTCATGCCTTCCCCTTCACTGAGCGGCTTCTGAAAAGCAAAATCCGCGCCCTCTTTTTTATAAGCTTCCGCCACTGCGGAAGGCATCGTGGCAGAAAAAATCACAATGCAGCAAAAATCCCATGCCGGCCGTTGACGAAAGCACTGTAAGAACTTCAATACCGGCATCCTGGCCGTATCGGCATCAATCAATATGTACTGGGGCGGCTGCTTCATATCGTGCAAAATCACTTCTGCCGCCTCATCTGCATATACAAAACTTATGCATTGCGCATCCGGAGAGATGCTATATATGATGCTTTCCAGCAATGTCAGATCAGCAACACTACCGTCAATGATGATAATCTTCTTGTTTGTCGACATCGCCAATACTCTTTAGATATAAACTCAAAGAACAGTCCAAACGATCCCGGTTGAGCGAGGAAAGAGGTTAAATCGATATTAAATCGATATTAAATGCCCTAACGAAGCTTGCTGGCACGATTTCATAGCAGTGTGCAATAAAAAAATTATGATGAACACCGCTAGCTGCACCTGCTCGCATGCTGCATTGCCTATCCGGACTGGGGCGTGATCTGTGGTATCCATCGAGGTGATCGAGCTCAGCTTCAAAAAGTTCTTTTCGCCCATCAATTCCGTATATTCTAACGAGCGTATCTCACGTGGAACGTGGTGCAGCCAAAATAGAAGACCTGGTGCAAACCAGGTCTCTACGAAAACCAACTATAAGCAAGGGAGAGTAAGTATTAGTTAAGGCACATTTTGTAGCCATCCTGAAAACAAAGACTCAATACATTGTGAACACTCCAGTAACTATAAGGTCTAAAGATAATAGCAAAGGCTCCCATCTCCTTGAGCATTCTGATTTTTTCAGGAACGGGCTCCGGGGAATGAATGATGACAGGAACATTTCGCAATAGCGAGACTCTTTTTGATTCGCGCAGAAATTCCACTCCATTGATTCCAATCATGTCGAGCTCCACAAAAATGTAATCCGGAGTGATAGAATCTTGCTCAAGAAAATTCAATGCATCCATGGCATTGTCTGCCAACATGAAATGGGCATTGGGTGCCAGGTCGCTAAGCACGTCAATAAACACTTCGTGATCGCGCGGATCCCCACTTATCAATAAACACGATTTCGTCAATATATTCATACTGTAATAAATAATCCGGCATGGCATGTGCCATGCCGGAAAACTCTAAACTTGCCAACGTTGAGAACTCTTGCGTACAAGAAACAATAATTTGACCTTCACTAAAATGATCAGCAATTAAATCGGAATTAAATCGAGATTAAAGCTTCTTTGGCATCAATTCAGTGCCCATGGCAGGAAGCCAGCGATAAAAATGTGGACATTTTAACCCGGTTATTTCGGAACCGGGAGTCGCAAAATAAACTCGGTCGATTCGACGGTTGAGTTCACACTGATTGTTCCACCATGGATGGTAACAATGCGACTAACTAAAGACAATCCGATGCCAGATCCCTTTACCTGACGATGATTCCGTCCTCGAAAAAAAGGCTCGAAGATACGTGGAAGCTGATCGGCTGGAATACCACCTGCATTTTCAAATTTCACCACGAGTGAACTCCCATCAGTTGATGCTAATATTATATCAATTCGGTGATTTGGTGAATATTTGCAGCCGTTGTCTACAAGGTTTAGGATAACGACTTTCATCAACTGTTCGTCGCCTTCAATAGCAAGCGCATCGGATTGTAAATTCAGATCGAGCTCGATATTAATGCTATAGTGCGGATAAGCCTTTGAAAGTTCTTCTTTTACATCCCATAGCAGGTCGTCGATACGCAACACTGAGAAGTTCATTTCCGGCTGTTCCACGCTGGTCTGCGCCAAAATCAACAGGCGTGTGGAAATATCGTTCAGGCCGCGCAGTCCCGCGCGAATGGACCGCAATACTTCTATATAATAGGTCGGGTCCCGTCGTTGAAGTAGCGAAACTTCAATCTCCGCTGACATAGCAGTTATAGGTGTCTTGATTTCGTGAGACGCATTAGCAATAAAGTTCTTTTGTGATGTAAAAGCACTTTGAAGTCTTCCGAGCATGCGGTTAAACGTCTGTGACAATTTGCTCAATTCGTCTCGTTTATTACCTTCATCCAAACGTTGATTTAGATTTACCTCGGTAATATGGCTCACTTGATTCACAATACGCGAGATGGGGCGGAGCACCCGACCTGCATAGAGCCAACCAAGAATCGAAACCAGAATAACACTGATGCAAAACGTACCGGTGAGAACGTTCCGCAAATTTTGCAACGCATCCCGTCCATAGATATCAGTTGCAATAGCAACGACTGTATAGGCCTTCCCCACATTGTCAAAAATAAACGCACACCCTTCTATATTATTTTTCTGAAAGCTCACCTCCGTCTTTGCTTTCGCCTGCTCGAAAATATCTGCTTCGATCTCGACAGAAGGAACTCCGCCAGATCTGTATACCTCTTCACCGTGGTCATCATAAATGATGATGTATTGATTGGGCAGGCTCGCAGGGTTGTTCTGTTCCATCCTTCGGAGCAACGTCGCATCGACCTCTTTAACCTCCATTAAAATCTTCGCAGTATTCACGGCCCGATTGCGCAACCGGCGATAAAAGTCTTCCTCCCGGTAATTATCAGAAAGAACATACACCGAAAGGCAAATTGCCGAAAGGACAACGATCACTAACGAAAAGAATAGCAACGTGAGGCGGCTCCTTATGTTCATTCCTCTTTGCTTAAGACATACCCCATTCCAATACGCGTGTGCAGAAATTTAACATTGAACCCGCGATCGATCTTGTTTCGCAACATATTGATATAAACTTCAACAACGTTGGTGCCCGTTTCGAAACGGATGCCCCATATCTTATCAGCAAGCTCAGCGCGGGAAACTACTCGCTCAGGATTGCGCATGAAAAATTCAAGCAACGTAAACTCCTTTGCGGACAACTTGATCACCTTGTCCGACCGTGTGGCGACCTTTTTTTCAAGGTCCAATCTTAAATCCTCATACCGGAGTAAGTTTCCATGGGTCACACCAGCAAAGGCTGGCCTTCTTGCCAATGCGCGTAAACGTGCCGTCAACTCCTCAAATTCAAATGGTTTCAGTAGATAGTCGTCAGCCCCAGCTTCAAAGCCAGTCACTTTGTCAGCGGTCGTACCAAGCGTTGTAAGCATCAGTATAGGTGTTGCTGGCTTTTCATGTTTCAGTATTTGGCAAAGATCAAAGCCATTTATGCCCGGAATAACGATGTCAAGTAAAACGACATCGTAGTCCCGGCTAAGAGCCAGCCTTTTCCCGATGCTGCCGTCATAGGCCACATCTACCTGAAATGATTGCTCCTCCAGGCCTTGCTTTATCAGCGTTGAAACCTGGACCTCGTCTTCAATAACAAGCACTTTCATACCTGTCAATTTACCAATTCCAGCGGGAAGGCAAAGCATCTCAGAACCTTTGCCTTTGGAAATCGGCATCAGATGTTCATTAAATCAATCATTAAATTGAATGCACCGCTCGAAAACGGATTTTCAAGGCGTAAGGGTTTAGTAATGATACCGGCAATCCCCTGTTGCACAACTGCGCCTACCTCTTCGCGTCCGTCCGCACCGGTAAGTACAAACGTCTTGATATTGCGCCAAAGTTTATGCTTTCGCAAATGCACATGGAGATCAAGCCCACTCATTTTTGGCAAATCGAGATCCAGCAAGATAATGTCTGGTAGCTCGTCGGGATATTCGCCGTATGACTGAAGCTTATCGAGTGCATCCTCCGCAGTGCCCGCGATTGTGAGACGATGAAGAATGCCCCTTTTTTCCAGCGTGCGTCTAATTTCCATTTGGTCTAACACATCGTCTTCAACTACCATGATATGAATAACGCGTTGCATTGATGTCATTGATTCCAGGTGTTTGGTGAAAAAAATATGTCACTCTGCCGGCCCGGACAAATAAGCCTCACGGGTGTGGAGGAGAAGATCAGAGAACTTTCTTTGAAGGCTTAATCCCACATCCACTTCCAACTTCCTTACTTGCTTTTGCTTGCACAACTCCCGAAAATAGCGCTCACCCTGTTCGTCTACAACAGCTTCCCTGACCTTAAGCAGAGGTGATGCCACTTCCTCGATCCAATATTGCTGTAATTCCCGGATGTCGTCCAGCAGTATCTTTTGCTCCGACCCCTCCGGCACCACTGTTCCTAATTCATGAAGTACTATGTTGTTGTCGGCAACCGCTTCCTCGTAAATATGGCGTGAGGTGACATTGCCCGTCGAGAGGTAATCGCGAAGCCCCCCAGCCATTCTTCTGAAATTGCGTTGAAATCGTTCACTGCCATTCGCAATTTTAGCGGATCGCGAAAGTTGTGCTACATTGTCTGAAATCTGCCGCGTTTGGATATGGCGTACGTATAGCACCCCAGCGGTAAATGCCGACGCGATACAGATGCCGATCAGAAAAAATCGAAAGCATCTAACGTAATTTGCGTGCAGCTTCTTCAGATACGCCATGGGTCAAAACTACCGTCATTTACAGGTAGAATAAACCCTTCGCGATCACTTTAATGTCGATTTAACTTCATTTTAATCCCTGCAGGCTTGGTGACACCCGCTTATACTACAC
>JAESGK010000407.1_pt1 | contig 18022 bp, 19 predicted proteins | sample 9269681 | NCBI WGS metagenome assembly JAESGK01 (sample SAMN14515347, study PRJNA621673) | algae metagenome | isolation source: Timaviella obliquedivisa GSE-PSE-MK23-08B and co-occurring heterotrophs from... | place: USA: Grand Staircase Escalante National Monument, Utah | collected 2006-08-15
CGAAGCGTAGTCGAAGGACCTCTTTTCCGTTCGATGGACTGCGGAAAAGAGGTCCTTCGACTGCGCCGCCCTTCGGCCGGCTCCGCTCAGGACGACGGGGATAAAATCATATGCGATTGCCCTGCCCGAGACGGGGGAGGAGATTTGAAGGACCGCCGTGTCGCCGCCGTCGTTCATCGAGTTCGGAAAGTCGCCGTTCTCAGCCTCGCCGGCCGGGCACCAGTGCCAGCCAGAGCGAGATCACCGTCGAGGCGATGGCGGCGGCCTGCAGCCAGGAGAGCGGCTCGTGCAGGATCAGGATGCCGCTCACGATCGCCACGATCGGGATGGCGATCGAGGACAGCGCCGCGACCTGGGCGGGCAGCAGCTTCACCAGGGCGAACCAGGTGGCGGTGCCCAGCGCCATCGGGATGGCGCCGGTGTAGAGCGTGGCGGCGAGCGCCTTGGTCGACGGCCAATGGGTCGGCAGGCCGTCGAACAGGAGGGCGCCCAGCGCGATCGGCGGCAGGCAGATCGCGACCTGCCAGAAGGTGAGCGAGAGGCCCATGCCGGGCCAGCTCGTGCGCTTCACGATGAAGGTGCCGACGGCCCAGCAGAAGCCCGCGAGCAGGCCCCAGAACAGGCCCCACGGCGCCTGGGCGTAGTCGCGAAAGTTGGGCGCCATCAGCGCCACCACGGCGGCCGCGCCGATCAGGATCGCGGCCAGCAAACGTGGCGTGAGGCGCTGGCCGAACACCGCGAAGCCCAGCAGCGCCACCCAGAGCGGCATCGTGTAAGCCAGCACCGAGGCGTGACCCGACGGGATGTAGAGCACGGCGAGCGACGTCGCGATGTTCCAGACGCCCACGTTCATGGCCGAGGCGGCGATCAGGACGGGCCACTTGCCCCTGGGAACGGCGAAGCTCTCGCGGCGGACGAGCAGGATCGCCGTCAGCATGAGCACGGCGGCGCTCACGACGATGGTGCGGAACGTCCAGACCGGCAGCTCGTCGAGGGCGATGCGGAACAGCGGCCAGTTGGTGCCCCACACGAGGGTGAGCGCGCCCAGCAGCGCCAGCACCTTGGGCGAAACGCCGGTCATGACGACTCAGGCTTGGTGTTCGTCCGGCGCCAGCAAATAGCAGCCGTCGATGCGCCAGCTTCCGTCGGGCAACTGCGTCATCGGATAGACGGCGGTGACGGGCCGTCCGTCGGGCCCGACGACATGGACCTTCTGCGCGATCTGGCCGTGCAGGTCGACGATCTCGCGGAAGTCGAACGCGCGGGGCCGGTACACCGGCGGGTAGCCCTGGCGGACCATCTCCATGAACACGTCGGACCGGCCGAACATGCCCTGGATCGACGGCGACGCGTAGCCGAAGGCGGCGGCGCCATCGTCGCGGCGGAAGGCCTCGAGCTGGCCTTTTATGACGTCGCGGATCGCCGCCCGGTCGTCGGGCGACACGACAGGCTGGGCCTCTGCCATCGTGGCGAGGCCGAGCAGCAAAGAGAGGAGTGCCAGAAAACGAAATTCCATGCTGCTACTGCAGCGGAACGGGCCGCCTGCCGCCTGTCGTCGTCACCCGTTGTGCGCCCGGGTTGCCGAGGCGGCCGAGGTTCACGCCGTAGGAAAGCGCCGCCAGGTTGGTGCGCTCGCGGGCAAGAAACCCGTTCTCGCGGCCGATCTGGGCGTTGAGGTCGCCGATCAGCCGGTCGATCTGCTGCATGGAGCGCGTGGTCTCGCTCTCGATGGCGCGCAGGTTGCGGTGGTCCTCGTCGACCGCGCCGCCGACGGCGAAGGTGGCGCGGATGTTCTCGAGCAGGTAGCCCGCGACCGAGGCCTGGGTCGTCACCTGGCTCGCCAGCGAATTCAGTTGGCCGACGCCCAGGGTGGCGTCGTCGAGCTTGGCTTGCGCCGAATTCCACTGGTTCACCAGCTCGGGATTGCCCGGCGTCGTGCCGGTCTGCAGGCGCGAGGTGATGCCGTTCACGAGGCCGCTGTAGGCGGCGGAGTCGCTCGAAAGCCGGCTGCGCGTCGCATTGAGCTGGTTCTGCTGCGTGGCGATGGCACTGTTGAGAGCTGCCTGGTCGGCGCGCAACTGCTGGATGCGCTGGCGCACGGTCTGCGTGCCGGTCTGGCTGATCGCCGGATTTGAGGATGGCGGGCTGACGGAAGGCGCAAAAACGCTCCCCTCAGTGCATCCGCTCAAAACGACCGCCGCCAAGAGAAGCACGGATCGTTGGACTCTTAGCGCCATCGTTGGCCTCGAAACTGCCCTGGCATCATCAATTGGGTGCCTCCGCATCGGCCGCCCATGAACGGGCCGCTCGATTCGGGGCACCAGCCCCCAAATCCAGATGCCTGTGATGCTACTTGAAAGCAAGGGAAACCGACAAGCGGCGATTTCTTAGGCAGCAGAGGCACTTGGCTCGTATTGTGCACTCTTTCGCGACCGTGCCCCCGGCTTGCAACGGGGAGACAGTTTCATTAGGGTGCCCGCCTTCTTGCCGGGCCCCTCGCGGGAGGGGATCGGCCGTGCGCCCGTAGCTCAACTGGATAGAGCATCTGACTACGAATCAGAAGGCTAGGAGTTCGAATCTCTTCGGGCGCGCCATTCTTTCATTCGATGCGAACCAGCAAGGCCGGTGTTGAGACGTCGGCGACTTTACCGATTGGATCATGCCTTCCCTCCAGCGAGTCATCCTGATCACAGGCGCCTCGTCGGGCATCGGCGCAGCGACGGCCCGGGCCCTTGCTGCGCCGCATACCGCCATCGTTCTGCATGCCCGAAAGAACCTGGCGGGCGCCGAGAAGGTCGCCGATGTCGTGCGCGGCGCCGGCGCCGAAGCCTCGATTCTCGAGGGCGACCTCGCGCGGCCGGGCACGGCCCGGCGCCTCGTCGAGGAGACCGTGGCCAGGTTCGGCCAACTCGACGTCGTGGTGAGCAATGCAGGCTTCGCCGACCGCCGGCCGATCGGCGAGGTCGATCGCGCCGCGTGGGACGCCAGCCTCGCGTCCATGACCTCGGCTTTCTATGAATTCGCGACGGCGGCCAAGCCGTGGCTGATCGCGGCGGGCGTCGGCGGGCGCATGGTCGGCGTGTCGTCCTTCGTGGCCCATGCCTTTGCCCGTGGCCTGCCGAGCTTTCCCGTCTCGGCGGCGGCCAAAGCCGGGGTCGAGGCGCTGGCGCGGGCCTTTGCCGTCGAGATCGCGCCGTCGGGCGGCACCGTCAATTGCGTGGCGCCGGGACTGATCGAAAAGGACGCCGGCGCCCATGTCGCCCTGTCGCTCGCCCGCATGCAGGAAATGAGCGCCCTGGTGCCGATGGGGCGCTACGGCAAGACGTCCGAGGTCGCGGCCGCGATCGCCTTCCTGTGCTCGCCGGCGGCCAGCTACATCACCGGCCAGACCCTCCACGTGAACGGCGGCGTGACGCTGTAGGCCGATTTTTCCGACAGGAGGGTGTCGGAAAACGGACGTCTTTCCTGTCGCCGGATCAAGGGCTTGGCCGGCAGGCCGCTTTTTTCCGACGTTTAGGCGTCGTGAAATGCCTCGGGTGCCGCCCATCAGGTGCCAATGGAGCGCACCAGCGCCACGAGATCGATGCCCTTGGAGTCGATGCCGAACCATTCGAGGTAGAGCGGGATCTGGTGGTCGAGCATGTGGCGGCCGTGATGGATCCGCCGCCCATGCGCGCGGGCGCGCTGCAGCAGCGGCGTTTCGACCGGGCTCATGATGACATCGGCCACCAGCGCGGCGGAATCGAGGATGACCGGGTCGAACGACAGCGGATCGCCGGGACGCAGCCCCAGCGGCGTGGCGTTGATGGCGACGTGGATGCCCTTGGGGGGCGTCGCCACTTCCGCCACCGGCACGTCGGGATAGTGGCGCAGCAGGCGATCGATCGCGGTTTCCGCCCGCTCGGAATCGATCTCGGTGACGAGCAACCGGCCGACGCCGGCCTCGCACAAGGCGGCGGCAATGGCGCCGCCGGCGCCGCCCAGGCCGACCAGCCAGACGCTGGCGCCGCGAACGCGATGGCCCTGCGCCTCGAGCCCGCGCACGAAGCCGGTGCCGTCGACGATGTCGCCGGCCAACGTGCCGTCGGGCTCGCGCCGTACCAGGTTGACGCTGCCCGAGGCCTCGGCGCGCCGTGTCGTGCGGCCGAGCAGCGGCAGGATGCCGGTCTTGTGCGGGATGGTGACCGTGAAGCCGCCGAGATTGCGCATCGTGGCGAGCGCGTCGAGCATCACCGGCAACAGATCGGCGCCGCCGTCGAACGGCAGCCAGACGGCGTTGGCGCCGACCGCGGCGAAGACCTGCGGCATGATTCCGGTCACGCGCAACTGGCGGATGGGATCGCCGATCGTGCCGTAGAGGCGGGTGGCGCCGTTGACCGGAAAGAGGCCGGTGAAGACGGGTGGTTCTACCGAGGTCATGTTGCCCCAAAAAGAAAGCGGCGGGACTTGGTGTCCCGCCGCCGATCTTGGCCCCACCGGAGGCTGGGCGCTAGAGATGCTTCAGGACGTTCTCGGCCGTCGAGGCTTCGAAGGCGCCGGGCTTCTCGACGAGAAGCTCCTTGATGACGCCGTCCTGGACGATCATGGCGTAGCGCTGGCTGCGCGTGCCGAGGCCGAACTTGGAGCCATCCATCGTCAGTCCCATGGCGGTGGTGAATTCGGCATTGCCGTCACCCAGCATCAGAATCTTGTCGCCGACTTTCTGGTCCTTGCCCCAGGCGCCCATCACGAAGGCGTCGTTCACCGAGAGGCAGGCGACGTCGGACACGCCCTTGGCCTTGATCGCATCGATATTGGCCAGAAAACCTGGCACATGCTTGGCGCTTCAAGTAGGGGTGAACGCACCCGGCAGCGCGAACACCACCACCTTCTTGCCCTGGGCGAAGAGTTCTTCCGTGGTTACCGCCTTGGGGCCTTCCGCCCCCAGCATGCGCAACGTGGCGCTGGGCACCTTGTCGCCGACTTTGGCCATTCTAAAAGCTCCTTGAAACGCCGCCCCGTCGGAGCGGTCTTTGACGGCCGAAACCTAGGCGAGGGGTGAAGATTTGTCCATGACGAGGCTCGCCGGGTTGACCTTTGACCGGACAATCCCCATGGATTCGAGGGATCATATCGCCATGCCCGGGCCCAGCTCTCCCGCCGCCTCTTTGGTCGGCCGCTTCCTGGTTGCCGCGCCGTCCATGCCGGACGAGCGCTTCCGCAGGAGCGTGGTCTTCGTCTGCAAGCACGACGACGACGGCGCGCTGGGCATCATCGTCAACAACAGCGTCGATGACCTGCCGCTCGGCCAGGTTTATAAGCAGCTCGGCATCGACGTGCCGTCGAACGAGGCCGATCGGCCGGTGCTGTTCGGCGGGCCGGTCGAGACGTCGCGCGGCCTGGTGCTGCATTCGGCCGACTACAAGCGCGACGAGACGCTGATGATCGATGGCGGCATGGCGCTGACGGCGTCGCTGGAAATCCTCAAGGACATGGCGGGCGGCAGCGGCCCGCAACGGGCGTGGCTGGCACTGGGACATTCCGGCTGGGCGCCGGGCCAACTCGACCTCGAGATGCAGGACAATGCCTGGCTGGTGGTCGATGGCGATGCCGAACTGGTGTTCGACGCCGACTTCGCCGCCAAATGGCAGCGCGCCCTCGATCGCCTGGGCGGCAAGGGCGGCCCCGGCGGCCGGTTCGATCTGGCCTCGTTCTCGCACCAGACCGGTCGCGCTTAACAGGCCGCGCCCGAGGGTGCACCAGATGTGCGCTCTGCGACCCACGATTGCGCTTACAATCCCCAGGCGAACGGGCTTATAGCGACCTTGCGTCTTCGCAAACCTCCCTTTGCAAGAGACGTGCGTACCCGGGACGCCTTCGCTTCCGTCCAAACCCCTTGGAAGCGCGGGCGTCCCGAAGTTTTTTGGGTCGAAGGTTGTGCGGCCAGCTACTCGGCCGCGGTCGCCCGCACGGCCGGCTGACGATAGGCCTGAAGCAGGCTCGCCTCGCGCTCCTTGGCCGTCTTCACGTTCTTGTCCTTGACGTGCCCGAAGCCGCGCATGGTTTCCGGCAGCGCCGCGATCTGCAGCGCCATCGCGTGGTTGTTCTGGTCGAGCGTGGCCAGCACCGTTTCGACCGTGGCCTGGTACTCGCCGATCAGGCGGCGTTCCATGCGGCGCTCGGCGGTATAGCCGAAGACGTCGAACTTGCCGCCGCGCAGGTGCTTCATCGAGGCGAGCAGGCGGAACAGGGGCATCACCCAACCGCCATACTCGCGCTTCTTGAGCTCGCCCGTCGTCGGATCGCGATCAGCGAACAGCGGCGGCGCGAGATGGAAGGTGAGCTTGTAGTCGCCCTCGAACTGCGCCCCCAGCTTCTTCAGGAAATCGCCATCGCTGTAGAGACGGCCGACCTCGTACTCGTCCTTGTAGGCCATCAGCTTGTAGAGCGACTTGGCCACTGCCTCGGCGAGGCCGCTGCGGCCGCGCGCCTTGTCCTTCTCCACCGTCGCCACCTTGTCGACGAAGGCGCGATAGCGCTCGGCATAGGCCTTGTCCTGGTAGGCGGTCAGCAGCTCGACCCGCTTGGCGACGATGTCCGTGAGCGTCCGCGCCACCGGCTTCTCGATCCGCAGCGTCGGCTTGGCGGCGGCCTGCACGGCCTTGAGATTGTGGGCGGCAAGCCGGCCCCAGTCGAAGGTGCGCTTGCTCGAGTCCACCGCCACGCCGTTCAGCTCGATGGCGCGCATCAGCGCTTCGAGCGACAGCGGGACCAGTCCCTTCTGCCAGGCATAGCCCAGCATGAAGAGGTTGGTGGCGATCGAATCGCCCAGGATTGCAGTGGCGAGGCCGGTGCCATCGACGAAGGTCGACGCTTCTTCGCCCGCGGCGTCGCGAATCGACTTCATCATCGCCTCGGCGCCGAGATCCATGTCGCCGTTCAGCACGAAGGCCGCGACCGGCTGCATGTAACCGTTGATGACGGCCTGCGTGACGCCCTGTTCGATGCGCGACAGCGCCGCCGGTGCCGCGGCCACGACCATGTCGCAACCCAGGACGAGGTTGGCCCCACCGGCGGCGATCCGCACCGCGTGCAGGTCCTCGGGCCTTGGGGCCAGCCTTATGTGGCTCATCACCGCGCCGTTCTTCTGGGCGAGGCCGGTGAAGTCGAGCACGGTACAACCCTTGCCCTCGAGATGCGCCGCCATGCCGATCAGCGCGCCAACGGTGATGACGCCGGTGCCGCCGATGCCGGTGACGAGGATGCCGTAGGCCTCGCTCAAAGGCCGCAGCGTGGGGAGCGGCAGCGCGGCGAAGGGATCGTCCTGCACCACCTTCAGTTGCGGGCGCGCCGCCTTGCGGACGCCGCCGCCATGCACCGAGACGAAGCTCGGGCAGAAGCCGTTGACGCAGGAGAAGTCCTTGTTGCAGTTGCTCTGGTCGATCTGGCGTTTGCGGCCGAGTTCGGTCTCGAGCGGCTTCACCGACACGCAGTTGCTCTTCTCCGAGCAGTCGCCACAGCCCTCGCATACCGAGTCGTTGATGACCACGCGCTTGGCGGGATCGGGGAAGGTCCCGCGCTTGCGGCGACGGCGCTTCTCGGCCGCGCAGGTCTGGTCGTAGACCAGCACGGTGAGGCCAGGGATCTCGCGCAGCTCGCGCTGGACGGCGTCGAGGTCGTCGCGATGGCGAACCGTCACGCCCTCGGCGAAGCCGGGGTTCATGCCGTACTTGTCGGGCTCGTCGGTGACGACGACCACGCGCCGCGCGCCTTCGGCGGCGACCTGCTTGGTGATCTCCGGCACGTTCAGCGGCCCGTCGTGCGGCTGGCCGCCGGTCATGGCGACCGCGTCGTTGAACAGGATCTTGTAGGTGATGTTGACGCCGGCGGCGGCCGACTGGCGGATCGCCATCAGGCCCGAGTGGTAGTAGGTGCCGTCGCCGAGATTCTGGAAGATGTGCTTGTCCGACGTGAACGGTGCCTGGCCGATCCACGCCACGCCTTCGCCGCCCATGTGGCTGATCAGGGCCGTCCGCCGCTCGGGCATCCAGATCGCCATGCCGTGGCAGCCGATGCCGGCCATGGCGCGGCTGCCTTCCGGCACTTTGGTCGAGGTGTTGTGCGGGCAGCCGGAGCAGAAGAACGGCGTGCGCGCCACTTTCGGCGGCGGCGCGTTCAGGAGCTTTTCCTTGGCTTCGAGGCGGGCCAGGCGCTGGTTGAGTTCCGGCGACTCGCCGCCGTGCTTCATCAGGCGGCCGGCGATCACCATGGCGACGCCGGTCGGCGACAACTCGCCCTCGCTCGGGAAAATGATGCGACCGCTCTCGTCGGTCTTGCCGACGACCAACGGACGCTCGCTGGCCGGCAGGTTGTAGAGCAGGCGGACGAGCTGATCCTCGAGGTTGGAACGCTTCTCCTCGATGACGATCACTTCCTCGAGGCCGTGGGCGAAACGCTTGGCGCCTTCCGGCTCGAGCGGCCAGGTGACGCCCACCTTGTAGAGGCGGATGCCGAGCGCGCGGGCGCGTTCGTCGCTGATGCCGAGGTCTTCCAGCGCCTGGCGCGTGTCGAGATAGGCTTTGCCGGTGGTCATGATGCCGATGCGCGCGCGCGGTGGGTCGATCACCGTCTTGTCGAAGTCGTTGGCGCGCACGAACGCCTTCGCGGCATCCATCTTGGGCCCGTGCAGGCGCCGCTCCGCTTCGAGCGGCGGATCGGGATTGCGGATGCCGAGCCCGCCGGGCGGCAGCTGGTAGTCCGTCGGCAGCATGATCTTGATGCGTTCCGGATCGACCCACACAGAGGCGCCCGACTCGACGGTCTCGGAGATCGCCTTGAAGCCGACCCAGCATCCAGAGTAGCGCGACAGGGCAAAGCCCAGGATGCCGAAGTCGAGGTATTCCTGGACGTTGGCCGGATTGACGACCGGGATCATCGCGGCGGCAAAGACCTGCTCGCTCTGGTGCGGCAGGGTCGAGGACTGGCAGCCGTGATCGTCGCCCGCCAGCGCGATGACGCCGCCATGCGGCGAGGTGCCGGCCGCATTGCCGTGCTTCAGCACGTCCATCGAGCGGTCGACGCCCGGGCCCTTGCCGTACCAGATCGAGAACACGCCATCGACGGTGGCGCCCGGGAACAGGTTGACCTGCTGGCTGCCCCACACCGACGTCGCCGCGAGGTCCTCGTTGAGGCCCGGCTGGAAGTGGATGTTGTTTTCCTTGAGGTAGCGTTTGGCCGTCCAGAGCGCATTGTCGTACATGCCGAGCGGCGAGCCGCGGTAGCCCGAGATGAAGCCGCCGGTGTTGAGGCCCGCTGCCAGGTCGCGCTGGCGCTGCATCATCGGCAGGCGCACCAGCGCCTGGATGCCGGTGAGATAGACGCGGCCCTTGTCGAGCCGGTAGCGATCCTCGAGGGCGTAGTCGCCGAAAACGAGTGGAACGGAAGTGACGGCGGTGCTCATCGCGGAAGGCCCTCCGGTGCGGCGGCGTAAACGGGCGTTTATCCGCCGGCAGCATAGCGGGCCGGGCCGTCGGCGGGAAAGGCCATGAGGCCTCCCGCCGATCCAAATTTCGCTATTGGCCGCGATAGATCAGTTGGTCGGCTTCTTGCCGGCCTTGTAGTTGGCCACCGCCGTCTTGAGCATGCGGTACTCGGCGCAGCCGAACACGCAGAGGGAGTCGAGGCGTGCCAGATGCTGCTCGGCCTGGGCCGGCTGGTCGAGCATCAGGTAGGCCTCGCCGATGTATTCGTGCGCGCCTAGATGCCGGGGATCGATGGCGAGCGCCTGCTGATAGTATTGCAGCGAACCGTTGGCATTGCCGGACTTGCGCGTGGCGAAGCCCATCAGGTTGTAGGCATCGGCATTCCTGGGATCCTTGGCCACCACCTGCTGCAGAAGCGGCAGCGCGTTGGCGTAGTCGCGGCCCTCGATCATCGCCTTGGCGCGCGCGAAGTTGGGATCGGCGGGCTTGGCGGCGGGCTGCTCTGCGCCTCCACTGCCGCTGCCCATGGCGAACGCGCTGGCCGCGAGGCCGAAGCTGAGAGCGGCGATAACGGTGATTAGGGTCGAGCGCATGGTGTACCTCCTGATGCGAGGGATTCTTGCCTTGCGGCCGCCGGGGGCAACGAAATTCTTATGACATTGCCGTGAGATCGGCGGCGCTCTTGAACGCGCGCACGGCCAGCCGGCCTTGGCGCCCCCGGATTTCGACATCGTGGCGGGGGGCCGTCTCCGGGTCCACGCCGGCGCTGTCCAGCAGTTCCTGCGATACGACCAGTTCGGCGCCGAATTCCTTGGTCAAGGACTCGAGACGGCTGGCCGTATTGACGGTATCGCCGATCGCCGTGATCTGGGCCGCGCGCTCGTAGCCCATTTCGCCGACGATGGCCGGTCCAGCATGCAGGCCGATCCCGATGCGGAGCGGCATGTCGAGGTCGCCCGACATGGCCTCGTTGAGATCGTCGAGGGCGAGCGCCATGCGCCGCGCGGCGTCGAGCGCCTGTCGACACGCCGTCTGCGGATCGGTGCCGAGGCCGAAGATCGCCATCACGCCGTCGCCGATGAATTTGTCCACCCGGCCGCCGGCTGCCTCGATCGCCTGTCCAGTCGCGCGGAAATACCGATTGAGAATGAACACCACGTCATAGGGCAGTTTGCCCTCGGAGATCGAGGTGAAGCCACGGATGTCTGCAAAGAGGATGGCGACGTAGCGCTCGCCGCCATGGGCCTGCGGCTGGCGGCGATAGGCCTCGACCGGGCCGGCCGATGCCGGCAGCAACGGCGTCACCCGGTAGCGGCCCGGCGGCGGCCGGAGCTGGCAGGCCAGACGCACGTTGTCCGGCGCGCCGACTCGCGAGAGCACCTTCTGCTCCTCCGCCGAGGGTGGGGGCAGCTTGGCCCGGTCTTCGCCGCCGATACGTACCCGGCAGGTCGAGCAGCGACCGCGCCCACCGCAGACGGAGGCGTGCGGAATGCCGGCGATGCGGCTCATCTCCAGGACGGTGAGGCCGGTGGCATGCGACGCCGACCGCCGCTCACCGTAGCTCAGGTGGACCACGCCGGCACGGCGCTCCCAAAGCGTGCGGGCCGGGCGCGCCAGCAGCAGCACGACGAGGAGGCCAAGTGCCGTGAACTGAAGAGCATCGGCGATGGTGTAGAGCGTGGCGATCTGGTCCGTCGTCGGGACGCGCACGCGAACGAAGAGTTCCTCTAGGAAGCCCGGCCGCTGGGCAAGCTCGGCAACGTCGCGCAGCGCAATGCCCGCGCCGCCGATGCCGGCGATCGGCACCAGCAGAGCGAAGGCGTAGAGCGCCGGCAGCCACGCGCGATACCACGGCCGCAGACGCCAGGCGAAGTGCAGTCCGATACAGGCATGCAGCCAGACGACGAGGGGCAGCGAGAACTGACGGACAATGCCCGGCCAGTCGCTGACGAGGAGCGCCGCGAGGACCCAAGGATAACCCGACTCGACATTGTAGAGTTCGTGAGCGACGCGCGTGCCGACGACATGGATGGTGCCCAGCGGCACGATCAACACGCCCAGGATCCACTGCGCCCATTCCCAGCGCGACAGCCGCAGCGTTCGCCGCTGGTAGAGCGACCACAGTGCCAGGCAAAAGTGCAGGAGTAGCGCGCCATAGAGAGCGGCCTGACCAAGCGGATTGTGCCAGATGGAAACGAACCAGACCCGGCCGGCTTCCAGCACACGCAACGAGATCAGCCCGAGCGCGTGATTGAGCAGATGGGTGACGACATAGAAGAAGAGGACGTAGCTCGACCAGAGACGGATCCGTCCGGTCATGGCGCTATCTCAGGAGCGGCAACACCGCTTCGGGCGGTCGGCCGATCGCGGCGCGTGCGCCCGCCACCACGATGGGCCGCTGCAGCAGGATCGGGTGGGCGGCAATCGCCTTGGCGACGTCGGCCTTGCCGAGGCCGGCCTTCTTCTTGCCGAGCGCCTTGAAATCCGGTTCGCCGTCGCGGATCAGCGCGTGCGGATCGCCGCCAACGAGATCGATCAGCCTGTCCACTTCTGCCCTGCTCGGCGGCTGCTTGAGGTAGTCGCGGATCGCGGGCTCGACGCCCTTCTTGCGAATCAGCTCGAGCGTCTCGCGCGATTTGCTGCAGCGTGGATTGTGCCAGATCGTGATCGTCATAGCCGAAGCTCCCAAGCGGACCATGGCCGGCCGTTCAGCCTTCGTCCAGCGCATCGGGCGTGGCGGCATCGACCACCTTGCGGGCGATGTCATAGGCGAAGCCGGCACGGGCCATGGTGGCGAGATCGCGCAGGCGATGGTCCGCGCGGTGCTCGGCGAGACGATAGGGGCCGAGCCGGCGGCGGCGGGCGAGGGCGGCCGCCGCCCGCCATTCGCGCTGCGCCGGTGTCACGTCCAGTTCTGTATCGAGACCCTGCATCGCATCGTCGAGCGTCCCGCCATCGACGCCGGCCATTTTCAGTTTCTGCCGGGTGACTCGGCTCGACGTGCCGCGCCGGTGCAGCGACCGCGCCTTGGTCTGGGCGAAGGCCTTGTCGTCGATCACGCCGGCATCGACGAACTTGGCGACCACGGTTTCGATCGCCTGCTTGACGTTGTCCATGATCGGAGCGTCGAGCATCTTGGCCTTGGCGACGCGACGGTTCAGGACGCGGCGCAAGCCCTCCGCGGTGCTGGGGTAGCGTTCGAGATAGAAGGCCGCGGCGTTCTGGAGATATTTCGCGGTGATCGGACGCGCGACCCGTTTCACCGTTCAGCCCCTGAGCGGAATGCCGACCATCGCTTCCAGTGCGGCGATCGCCTCGTCGGGATCGCCGACCTTGATGGTGCGCATGCCCATGGCGCGCGCCGGCTTCAGGTTGATGCCGAGATCGTCGAGGTAGATGCAGCTCTCCGGCGGCACGTCGAGCAGCTCGCAGGCATGGCGGTAGATGAGCGGGTCGGGCTTGCGCAGGCCGAGCTTGCTCGATTCCACGACATGCTCGAACAAGGTCATGACGTCGGCGACGGCCTGGGCCTTTTCCGGACTGCGCGCCATCCCGGGGCCTTCGCCTGCCTTCATGTTGTTGGTGATGCAGGCCACCCGGAAGACCGCCTTGCAGCGGCGAAGGGCTTCCACCATCTGCGGCCGAATGTCGCCGCTTATCGACTTCAGGACCCGCCAGCCGTCGAGCTTGTGGCCCTGCGCCAGCGCTTCGGCTTCGAACAGGTCGACGAAGCCCTGGAGCGAGACTTCGCTGCGTTCCATCTTTGCCCAGGCATTTGTATCGGGATTGCGCGCATTCAGGCTGCGGACGAAATCTTTGGGAAGGCCGGCCTCGGTTTCGTAGCGGCGGAAGGCCTCGAAAGGGCTGCTCAGAATGACCCCGCCGAAGTCCCACAGGACGGCGCGGGGGGGATTTGCATGGCTCGTATTCATGGTGGTGCGACGGTCTTTACCTTGTTCCTGCCCTACTCGGCCCCTATCTCATGCCCTCCATAGGCGACGGCTTGGCGATTGACCACCGATTGCCTTACTCCGGTTTAGGAACACGGAAATGAGCGAAGCAGCCTTTGTAGGGCGCGGCGATGCCGTGGCGCATAACGACGAAGCAGAAGCGACCAAAGTGGTTCATCGCGACGGTCGCAATCGGCGCGCGGTCGAGACGCGCCGCAAGGTGATTGCGGCCGCCAAGGCCATGATTTCCGAGACCAGCACGGCCCCGACGGTCGTGGCTGTCGCCAGGCGGGCAGATGTCTCTGTCCGGTCGGTTTTTCAGCATTTTGGCGATGTTGAGTCACTTTTCGTAACTGTCATGGATTCGATCCGGCAGGATATTGTCGTGCCGCCGGTGGGCTCGAACGACCGTCCGCTGGCCGTGCGCATCGCGTCGGTGGTGGAGGGCTTGGCAGAAATCTTCGACAAGATCGTGCCCCTGCGTGTCGCCGCCGGACAGTTCGCCGGTCATCCGGCGCTGATCGAGCGGGGGCTGGCATCCAAGCGGGAGTTGCGTGCCGCCACCTTCGAGGCGTTCGCGCCCGAGTTCGGCGTGCTGAGCGAGCCGGCCCGCGAGGAACTGGCCGACGCCATCGGTGCGGCCCTGTCCCTCGACGCCTGGATCGTGCTGCGCCGCCGGGATGGCCTCAGCTTCGAGCGGGCGACGGCCGTTTGGCGGCTGACGCTGACGGCACTTCTGGCTCACCGCTTCGCCGCGCCGGCGGCGGAATAGCTTCCCCCCGCCGGCCTCGCTGGTCCCAATTGACTTGTCGATTGGGATCAGTGACTTAGGGGCCCCTGTCCGGACATTCCAGCGCGGCAAATGGCGACCAGCCAGCTTCATGAGGACTTTTCGCGAGAGGAGCACGTCAAGGCGGGCTCCGATCGTGGTTTCGGGTTCGTTTTCGCGGGCGTCTTCGCCATCGTGAGCGCGATCTCGCTGTGGCGGAGCGGCTCGACCTGGCATTGGTCGCTGCCGCTGGCGGCCGCCTTCCTGCTGGTGGCGCTCGTCTATCCGCGCCTGCTCGGCCCGCTCAACCGGCTATGGCTGAAGTTCGGGCTGCTGCTCTACAAGGTCATGAACCCGCTCATTCTCGGCCTGTTGTTCTTCGTGACCATCATGCCGATCGGCCTGGTCATGCGGGCGTTCGGCAAGGACTTCCTCCGGCTGCGGCTCGACGGCAATGCCAAGAGCTACTGGATCGACCGCACCCCGCCGGGCCCGCCGCCGCAATCCATGCGCAACCAGTTCTGATCTCGAAAGGATCGAGCAAATGGGCTCAATCATCGTCGAACTCTGGGCCTTCATGCGCGAGCGCAAGAAATTCTGGCTGTTGCCGATCCTGATCATGATGGTGATCTTCGGCGGCCTGATCGTGATGACCAAGGGCTCCGCGATAGCTCCCTTCATCTACACTCTGTTCTAGGCGGACCTGAGGCGTCGCATGCGGGTCCTCGGCATCTCGGCCTACTACCACGACAGCGCCGCCGCGCTGATCGAGGACGGCGCCCTGGTGGCCGCGGCGCAGGAAGAGCGCTTTAGCCGCAAGAAGCACGATGCGAACTTTCCAGGGAAGGCGATCGAGTACTGCCTCGGTCGCTCCGGCATCAAGCTCGCCGACATCGACTATGTCGCTTTCTACGACAAGCCGTTCCTGAAGTTCGAGCGCCTGCTCGAGACCTACCTCGCCTACGCGCCGCGTGGCTTCACCTCCTTCCGCATGGCCATGCCGCTGTGGCTGAAGGAGAAGCTCTTCCAGAAGATCCTGCTGCGCGACGAGATGAAGAAGTGGCAGCCCGACTTCGACTGGCAGAAGCGGCTTCTGTTCGGCGAGCATCACCAGAGCCATGCCGCCTCTGCGTTCTTTCCCTCGCCGTTCGAGGAAGCCGCCGTGCTCACCATGGACGGCGTCGGCGAGTGGGCCACCACGTCTCTCGGCTATGGCAAGGGCAACAGCCTTGAAATGTTGAAGGAGCTGCACTTTCCGCATTCGCTGGGGCTGCTCTATTCGGCTTTCACCTATTACACCGGCTTCAAGGTCAATTCGGGCGAGTACAAGGTCATGGGTCTCGCGCCCTACGGCGAGCCCCGCTTCAAGTCCCTGATCCTCGACAAGATCGTCGACCTCAAGGAAGACGGCACCTTCCGTCTCGACCAGAGCTACTTCGACTATTGCACCGGCCTGCGCATGACGAACGACAAGTTCGCCGATGTTTTCGGCATCAAGACGCGCAAGCCGGAAGAAGAGCTGACGCAGATCCACATGGATCTCGCCGCTTCGGTCCAGGCCGTCACCGAGGAAATCGTGCTCCGGCTCGGCCGTTCGGTCCGCAAGGAAACCGGTGCGAAGAACATCTGCCTGGCCGGCGGCGTGGCGCTGAACTGCGTCGCCAACGGCAAGCTGCTGCGCGAAAACATCTTTGACAACATCTGGGTCCAGCCGGCGGCCGGCGATGCCGGCGGCGCGGTCGGCGCGGCCTATGCCGCCTACCACGGCTTCATGGGCCAGCCGCGGAAGCTAAACGGCCACATGGACGGCATGGCCGGCTCTTATCTCGGCCCCGAGTATACCGACGACGAGATCGCCGAGCGGCTGGCGGCGGTGGGTGCCAAGCTCACGCGCCTCGACCATGCGCAGATGATCGACCAGACCGCCCAGGCGCTGGCCGACGAGAAGGCGGTGGGCTGGATGCAGGGCCGCATGGAATTCGGGCCGCGCTCGCTGGGCGCGCGCTCCATCCTGGGCGACGCGCGTTCGCCCTCGATGCAGAAGACGCTCAATCTCAAGGTGAAGTACCGCGAATCGTTCCGCCCCTTCGCGCCGGCGGTGCTGCGCGAGGATGTCGACAAGTACTTCGAGATCGATACGGACAGCCCTTACATGCTGATGGTGGCGCCGGTGGTCGAGAGCCGCCGCCGCAAGATGACCGCCGACGAGGAGAAGCTGTTCGGCATCGAGAAGCTGAACGTGCCGCGCTCCGATATTCCGGCGGTGACGCACATCGACTATTCCGGGCGCGTGCAGACCGTACATAAGGAAACCAATCCGGCTTTCCACGAACTGCTGGAGTCGTTCAAGTCCAAGACCGGAAGCTCCGTGCTGGTGAACACCTCGTTCAACGTGCGCGGCGAGCCGATCGTGTGCACCCCCGAAGACGCCTTCCGCTGCTTCATGGGCAGCGAGATCGAGGTCCTCGTGGTCGGCAACTGCCTGCTCCGCAAGGAAGACCAGGATCCGGCGCTGAAGCTCGACTACAAGAACGCCTTCGAACTCGATTAGCCGGATGAAGGCAGTCGTCTGCGATCGCCTCGGCGATCCGTCTGTCCTGAAAATCGAAGAGAGACCTCTTCCCGAACCGGGGCCGCGCGACATCGTCGTGAAGGTCGGCGCGGCTTCGGTAAATTTCCCCGACGTGCTCACCGTTTCGGGCGATTACCAGCACAAGCCGGATCTGCCTTTCGTGCCCGGCATGGAAGGCGCGGGGATCGTCCACGCCGTGGGTACCGAGCGCCCCGACTGGAAGGTCGGCGACGAGGTGATCTTCGGCATCCGCCCGGGCGCTTTCGCCGAATATGTGGCCGTGACGCCCAAGGGCCATCTGCTGCGCCTGCCCGAAGGCTGGTCGTTCGCCGAGGGCGCGGGCTTTCGTGTTGCCGCAACCACCGCCTACCATTCGCTCGTTCATCGCGGCGCCTTGCGCCAGGGCGAGGTCGCGCTGATCCACGGTGCGTCGGGTGGCGTGGGCCTGGCGGCCGTGCAGCTCGCCAAGCATCTCGGTGCGCGCGTGATCGCGACGGGGAGCGACGACGAGCGCCTTGCCGTGGTGAAGTGGAACGGTGCCGACGAGGTCGTGAACTACCGCACGTCCGATTTCGTCACCGCCGTGAAGGCGTTGACCGGCGGCAAGGGCGCCGACGTGATCTACGATCCGGTCGGCGGCGAGGTGCTGGAGAAGTCGATGCGTGCGGCGGCCTACGGCGCCCGCCTGCTGGTCGTGGGCTTCACGTCGGGCGGACCGAGCAAGCTCATGTCCAACCACGTGCTGATCAAGGGACTGTCGATCCTGGGCATCCGCGCGGGCGAGACGCTGCTGCGTCTGCCTCAAATGGGATACAGCTACGCCGAGCTGCCGAAGCTAGCCGCGCTCGGCGTCATGCGGCCGCACATCTCGCATCGTTTTCCGATGGAGCGTGCGGCCGATGCCTTCCGTGCCCTGATCGACCGCAAGGTCGTCGGCAAGGCGGTGATCGAGATGCCAATATGATCCGGTGGGCCTGATCTAGTGGATCGAATCTAACGGAAGGTACCGCGTCTTGAAGCGATCGCTCCGCGGCCCAAGACCCGAAGATGAGCGCGCAGGATGCGCGCGGTCCACAAGATCATGAGCTTCCGGACCGCGCGCATCCTGCGCGCTCAAGGGACTCTTGTGTCTGATTTCAACCACTAGCCCGGATATCTCACAGATGAAGGGTGCATCGGGGCACGGGCTTTGAGAGAGTTGTTGTGTGGCAACACTTTCCTCAGTCCCAAGGATTAGCCCCGATGCCGACAGAGTGTAGCGCAGATCTGT
>JAESGK010000408.1_pt1 | contig 17977 bp, 20 predicted proteins | sample 9269681 | NCBI WGS metagenome assembly JAESGK01 (sample SAMN14515347, study PRJNA621673) | algae metagenome | isolation source: Timaviella obliquedivisa GSE-PSE-MK23-08B and co-occurring heterotrophs from... | place: USA: Grand Staircase Escalante National Monument, Utah | collected 2006-08-15
CTCAAGCCGAACCCGGTCGGCAGCGGTAACGTCGAAAGCAATCCCTGTGCGCATACGAAATCGTCGCACATTCCACCACCGTTGGGAATCTCAAGAAGGAATCTTTTGTCTCGATCAATCCACTAGAGTCCTGGGTGATAGAATCGGTATCCGAAGGGAATCACCAAATGATGCCGGTTACTGTACGGATGAGCTGCTGGCGTGACGGGCATCTTCTTCGCGAACCGGCATTGCTGACCGCAATCGGCTTGCGGGAAACCCTGCTGTCGGCGCTCGATTACGATGAAGCCCGCGTGAACTTCGTCTGCCAGCAGATCGAGGAAACCGGCGTCTACGAACTTGGCGGCCTCAACGACTCCACCACGATCATCGAAAAGATCCTGCACTCCTGAGCGCTTCCCCTCTATCCGCCACCTGATAGGCTTGGCGTCCGGGTGCCGTGAGCCAGGGCTCGGTCCACCAGAGGCGGCAGAAGGCTTCCACCGCTGCGGGCAAAACGAACAGGTCTTATTTCAAGAAAGCGCCGGCACGGCGATGTGGTCGGGCTCGAGCCCATTGCGGGCGCGTTCGATCATCAACGCATAGGCGCTTTCCAGATGCCGGGTGAAGCGCGTCGTATCGAACAAGGGCGCGACAGACCGCTGTGCGGCGATCCTGCCTTTCACGGTACGCAGCTTGCCAGCGTCCTTGGCCAGCGACACGCAGAGCTCGACATAGCGTTGCGGCGTATCCGCGACCAGTTCGCCAACGCCGAGCGCGCGCAGCAGGCTCTCGGAAACACGCGAGGCAAAGTGCGTCCCCTTGCAGGTCGGCACCGGCAGACCTGCCCACAGCTTATCCGACGTCGTCGTGTGCCCGTTGTAGGGGAAAGTATCCAGTCCGATATCCGCCGCCTGAAGCCGCGCAACGTGCGCCGGATATGCGACCGGCTCAGCAAAGATGATCCGGTCGGCATCAATGCCCTCCTCAGTCATCCAGCGCGTAAAATTCCCTATTGCGAAACGGTCCGCGCACATCATCCACAGGACGCTGTTCTCCGCCTGCCGCAGGATGTCCACCCACAGCCCGGCCGTTGCCGGGGTTATCTTTCGATGGGCGTTGAACGAAGCAAAGACGATCCGGTCTTGCGGCAGGCCAAGCGCATTGCGGGGCGTGGCGGGGGGCAGTGGCCGGTGGACGTTGTCGTTGGCCTGATAGCTCTCCGGCATCAGGCAGAATTTCTCATGATAGAAAGGCCGGCTGGTTTCGGGCGTAACCACCGCATCGCCGACAATATAGTCGCAGTCAATCCCGGTACCTGACCCGGGATAACCAAGATAGGCCACTTGGATGGGTGCAGCCCCATGATTGACCAGACCACTGCGGGTACCCTTGGTATGGCCCTTGAGATCGACGAGAATATCGATGCCATGGCTGCGGATCAGCGCGGCGGCATCCTGATCGGAGAGATGCCCGATCCGTATCAGGTTCGGATAGGCCGCCCGCAATCCGCCGTCGATGGTGATGAGTTCGTCCGGCGTGTAGCAGAACAGCGTGATATCGTATTTTTCCGGATCATGCTGGAACAGCACGCTCTGCAACAGGCGCATCGTTGCGTGCTGGTCGCTGAAATCTCCGGAAAGATACCCGACCCTGATTCTGTCAGCGAAGGCATGCGGCACTGCCCGCCGTGCCGACCGTGAAGCCGGCGTGAACGCCGGCGCGCCATTGACCTTTGTCAGCCGCGCATTCAGGCTTTCATCCGCGCACCAGCCGATATGGCGTTGGGGGAATTCAGCAGCGAAATAGCGTTCGTCACCGGCCTTCAAGCGATCCAGAAAGCGCTGGTCGTCCATCAAGGCTTCGTCAATACATAAAAACTCGTGCAGGTAACGCCGGTAGGTCTCTTCGGCATTCGCATCGAACCCGCCGGATTTGGCGGCAAGCCGGGCTGTATGCAGCGAGGCAAGGGAATCGTCGGCCTGCTGCAGCATGTTGGCGGCCAGCGTCCTCAGCATTGCCGCCTTCGCTCCACCCAGATCCGCCGCCTTGATGTAAAAGGCTGCCGCATCCGCATATTTCTCGGTCTTGGCATAACATTGCGCCGCCAGCAGCATTTCTTCGGCAGAAAGGGCTTGCCGCTGCTTTGGCAACAGGAGACGCAGCGCGCCCTCATACTCCTTGGCATTGTAACATTGCAGCGCTTTTGAGAGAGACATCGCGAATTCCATAACCCATGGGCAACAAGCGTTAACAATGGGGACTGGCGCAAGGCTGGATTCGATAAACGGCCGATTGGCGCGCAAGCCTCGCGCACCCGAAGCGGCCTAAAGCGGAAGCACAGAAGCACCCCGTGGATAGGCCGGATGACACAGCTTACTCTTTGCATGCCGAGCAATCGCGACCTGCGCAACTCCGAAAGCGCGATCGAGACAGCCCTGATCTATGCGCAGAAGCGTAACTGCCGGTTGATCGTGTCCGATAATTCGGGCGATCCGGAGAAACGGGCCCGTTACGAAAACAGCTCGCCCACCCTGACATATGTCGTTCCAGACAGTGGCGGCGGGTTGCAGAACATGGCGCATGCGCTTTCCAGGGTCGATACACCGTTCCTGATGCCGATGGGCGACGACGACGAGATCTACGGCCTGGATGACCGGCCGGAATTCGATTTTTCAGCGCTCCCGGAAGACGTCATCGGCGTTCGCCCGCAAACAGCCATCTGGACCAACGAAAAGGGCGTGCACCGCACCGACCGGTTTTCAATCATCGCCGGCGACGCCGGAGAGCGGATCTTGGAATACAACCAGAAAGCAACCGGCAACAATGCGCTCTATTACAGCGCTTATCGCTCGGGACCTTTCAAGGACCTGTTCTCGCTTTTTGCAGAATCCCACCCGACATATGGTGGCTATTGCGACTGGGCGCTGAGCTTTGCCCTGTGCGCTGCCGGAAAATTTCTCTACGACCCTTCGACGATCTATCGCTACGACCTGGGCCGCTGGGCGCGCACTGCGGGCATCGAAGCGGCAAATGCCAGCCTCTACCGGCAGGCTGGCCTGCCTGATACCGCCGAGCGCTTCTCCGCCCTGCTCCGCTTCATCGATACCCACGTCTTCCTGATCAGCATGCCCCTATCCGACAGCCAGCGCCAGAACGCGCAGATGACCAATGCCCGCATCGCCCTGCGTTCGTTTCTGCGTGAGGTCGCGAATGCCCCGGATCAATACGATCCCGAAGTGGTCTATCTCGCCGAGTTGATCGGCGAAACGCCCGATCTCACGTCGGCATTCCAGATTTCGCTGCTGATCACGGACCGGCTGCAGGAAGGCCTCGCAGCAAGATACGTACGATTTATCCACGCAGCCGGCGGAGTAATGTAACGGCAGCATCCGCTGGAGAAAAATCTCACGGCGACGGCGGCGATCCTCCCAGCCGCGTAGCAGAAACAGCGTATCTCACAAAGACCTAGCGACGGGTAAGGCCCTATGGGAGCGACGGCCGCCCCAAGCCTGAAGAAGATATCAATTTCTTATCGGCAACGCGCCTCGAATCGCCGGCCGTTACGGTCACGATAGATGCAGTAACCTTGACGCTCATGAGAACGGCCAATGAGATTGCCGATAACGCCACCAGCGACAGCGCCGATGGCCGCGCCGCCCCAACTATTGCTGACAACGCCGCCAATAATTGCGCCCGAGCCTGCGCCGATCGCAGTCCCTCGCTCCGTCGCAGTACAAGACGACAGTGCAACAATCATTCCGACCGCAATGACAAGCTTTCTCATGGCAGTTCCCCTTGTCCACTACACCAAGTCGGTCCAACATCTATGGAACACGCGCAATTGTCCAGAGTGCAGGCGCACATCAGGGCGCCACGCATTTTCAGTCCGGCTGAACCCAGCCGATTTACCAAAAAAGAACTCGTCGCCGCAGTGATCGTGCACCAGATGGATGAAGGCCCACGCTACGCCCTGAAAATCAGGGGGCTGTTGTCTGACACCTAATACCGGAATTATCCGGGGATAACGGGAAAGACGTAAAATCAACCGGAGAACTGTTGGAAAACAGTGGGTTGATAGTGGGGAATGGTCGATCTTAAGTGGGGAGATTTTGACACGGATTTTGAGAAAAAACGGGCCGAACAACCGATTTCGCGCGAAATAGGCAGTGTCTTCAAATGAAGCCTCAAAAGTGGCTGAAACTCTTCAAGACACCTTCAAGCCACTGAAAAATAAGGATGTACGGTTTTTTAGGGAGGCTGTGCGCGCGGAGTACGATGCGGCTATTGTGCTTGTCATCCAAAAGCTGGTTTTGCACCTAGCAAAACCAGCTGTCATCCGGATTGGATGAGGTGCTTATCTACCTGAAAAAATAGGAGAATTGCGGGCATAGGGCCATAAATAAGGGAAGCCCAAGGTTTTGCAGTACACCCTGTTTTAGTATCGCAAGGGCTGGTTCGTGAAGATTTTCCGCCAACCGGCATTTCAATTTAGATTTCCACCTCGATATGGAAATCTCCACTTAGCCTAGAAAATACAACATAATTAACGGCTTGGGTGGTTGGTGCAATCAAAGAGATTTCCACATCCCAGACGCCTATCTGACCAATCCATGGTCATACAGCGTTTCAGCCAAAGCCTCGATGGACGGCCGCTTGACGCCTCGCGGCAAATGGTTCGGAAGGGCATTCCAGGCATAGCAAAAGCTGCCTCTCGCCTCGCCCTTGACCAGCCGCCAAAAGGGAAGGAGCCAGACAGGCGTCACGTTGAGGAACTCAACTTTTGCGGATGAAGGGATTGGCGGGCTACGCATGCACATTTGCCTCGTTGCTTAATGACGACGGGCACACGGTAGCGATTTTAGCGGCAGAGTGAATGACGATACGACGCATAGAAATCGACATGAAAAAGGGCGCGACCTTGCGGCCGCGCCCTCTCCCTCCAGGTGAATCAGATGGCCTTCCGGTCAACCTCTTCCACCATGCCGGTCAAACGGTCGATGGTACGCAATACAGTCGACTGCCGAAGGCTGAGAGCTTGGGAGATTTCGGACGGCGTACGGCCTTCCCGATGCTTCTCCGCTATGAACTGATCGCGCATGCTTTTGGGAGAGACAGGCTCCGCGCTCATTGCCTGCGGCAGGGAGCCAAACTCTTTACGGATAAGAAGCTCCGCCCACGGCAGAAGACTTCCGGCCTCGAACGGATCATCCGACCCACCAAGGCGATCTACGATCAACTGGTAGTGGGTCAAAGTCACTTTGAGGGCTTCTGTGCTGTCCTCTTCAGACCATAAGAGCGCGTTCGTCTCAGGAACGTAGCGACCGGCATCCTCCATTGTCTGCTGGACAATGCCGCTGACCTTCAGGAAGAGCTCTGACCAAATGGCCTGCTTCATACTCGCGTTTGCTCTGTCGAGATGGCCCTGCGGAGTTTTAAGGAGAAGGGTTCTCAGCGCCTTGCGGATTTCGGCCAGTTCTTCGGTCTCACGCCGGATCAGGTAGGAGAAGCCAGCTGCGACCTTCGGATCGCCGTTACGCTCCATATCGAAGACGGCCATATCGCCAAGTGCGTAAATCGCATCTTCCGCCTCGCTAAGGGCGTCTAAAATCCCACTGGTTGTCCATTCGGACGGCTGACGTTCGGGCACGGCTCTGCTATTGCTGGCTACAGCTTCGGGCATGGGGTCACTCCTTTGCCTGCGGTTAGGCCGCTTGGGGGTGTCGTAACCACCCCCAGCGGCCGTTGCTTTGTGTGCAACTGTGTGCATAATAAACACAGATAGAAATGTATTGCAACCACACACAAGTGCACACATGACAAAATCAGCAGCGCTATCCATCCGCATATCCGAAGAATTGAAGCAGGCAATTGAGAAGGCCGCAGCCGAGGACGGACGATCCGTCGCGTCGTTCGTTGAACGAACGCTGCAAGGCATCCTCAAAGAAAAGGGCTACTTGAAGTGATAGTTGAACTCGGGGCCAAATTTGGCCCCGAAGATCGAATGTCGTTAGCGCAACCAGCCGTGAGGTTCACTCCAAATGACTAGCCTTGAGTTAATCCCAATCTCAGATATTGGACTTGGTGAGCGACTGCGACCCGTGGACGTGGATCAAGCAGGAGCCATTGCATTTTCCATAGAGCAAAGTGGTTTAATTAACCCAATCAACGTTCGGCGCACACCAGCGGCTAAAACAGGAAAGTTTACGCTGATCGCTGGTGCCCATCGGTTGGAAGCATACCGCATCCTCGGACGCGAGATGATAGACGCGATAATTGTGAAGGCAGACGGTGAAGCCGCTGAGGCGTTGGAGATAGCCGAGAACTTCTTCCGCAACGATCTCTCAGCAATTGACCGTGCGGCGTTTGGCGAACGTTTCAGGCAGCTTTGGGAAATGAATGTTGGGCCTATAGCTAGTCGTAAAAAAAAGGATAGCCAAAGCGCACTCGCACCAATATTTCATGGCCGCTTTAAAGACGCCGTCGCAAAGCGACTAGGAGTGTCAGATTCGGCAGCTAAGAGATTGCACCGCATCGCGACCGGGCTGCATCCACGTCTACGCGACATGCTGCGCGGGACGCCAGAGGCTGATAATGAATCGCTCCTGTTGAAGCTCGTTAGAATGGGTACTGATGAGCAAATCCGCATAGCGGCCGCGATGGACGCTGGAGCAAAACTAAAAACAGCTGTACAAACTCACAAAGTCGTAAAGGCGGACAAGATGCCAAAAGACCCGGAAACAGACTTCCTGCTATGGGTTTGGAAATGGTCAAGCTGGAGCAAGGAACAGCGCCAGCGGTTCCTAAGCCAGACCGTGCAGCCCGAGGACTGGGACCTAGAACCAGATGCGCCGGTCACCGTGGCGGAGCCGACAGCGCCAGCGAAGCAGCCCCGCAAACCTGTCAAGCCGGTCCGCAAGTCCAGCGCGGGCCGCAAGCCCGACGATCCCAAAGTGAAGAGGGAAAAGACGTTCCGAAAGCTGTTCATCACCGAGCTTGCGGAGCAGCTGCTACCGACGAAGCTTGCGATAGACGCGCCGCATGTTGCCTACCTGCGCGAACAGCCGCCTGAAAACCAGTACGTCGCCGCATGCTGGATCGGCAACGGCCACGGCCACGACCTGGACGATCTCAAAACCAAGATCGACAGGGAAAAAGACGATGCCGCAGAGTGGTATGCTACCAGAAACGCGGAAACGGCAGACCACGCGCCGCTCGTTTGAGATTTGAAGCCGATTTGAAGCCGCTACGCGCGATTTCTGGGGTAACGGTGGATGGAACTCCCATCCGGGCATTCCATGCGGCCCGGTGGGGCGCTTGCGGGCGGCGGCGGAATATGAGATTGTTTCGCCACGCGATCAGGTGCGCTCGATAGGTTTTTGCCGTTCGATCCGGCAATAATTTCTCGTCAATCGCACCCTCCCCCGCGCAGCCACGCGCATGTTTCCCCTGTAAAGCCTCGTCTATTGTCTCAGCCACGCACATGATTTCGGCGAGGCTCTTAAAATGACGCATCAAACGACACTGGTACGGGGCATTCCCACGCCCGCGCATATTGTACCGTATGTCGAGGCGCTCGGTGTGGAAGATGCCATAGCCTTTTTCTTGGCTATCGGCGGTTCCACCATTTACCTGCCCCGTTTCAGGTCCGGCGACAAAAGCGTTGCAGCAACCATTGTCGGCGCGGAAAAAGTTCGAGCGCTGGCTGATCGTCTCGATCTTGACTATGTCAAAGTGCCTCTTGCGCGCCAATGGACCGCAAAACAGTTGTGCAGGCAAGGCGAGACCGTCAACGACATCGCCCGCACGATCAGGGTGGATGTGTCCACCGTGCATCGGTATCTGAGTGGCGATGAATGACCGGCGATCACGAAAAGATCATCCTCCGCGAAATGCGGGACGCCATCAATCGCGTCATCGCTTCCAAGCCCCCAGAAAGCGATCTGAAGCGGACACTTGGCCTTTGCCTGGGCTGCTGCGCGGACGAGTACGGCCAGCGCTTCGGTTACGAGGAGACCAAGAGAATGCTGATCCACGCGCAGCGTTACGCTGACGAAAAAACTATCCGAGGGCAATTGGTCTACGCCCTCGACCACCTCATGCAAGACGAATGACTTGCGCCGACGCAAGCGACCTAACTCACGGAGATTGAGACAATATGAACATTCGGTCCCACATTATGGATCGCGCCGCAAAGGCGCTGGCTGATGCCGATCGGCGCAACCTCGCCCTGGACGATGATGAGCGGGCGCTGATCAACTGCATGGCCAAGGGCTATCAGAGTGTCATGAGCGATGAAGCGCTCGTGCGCCTGGACGATATCGAGGAACTGCATGGCATTCACAGCAGAGGCCTCAAGCGCCCTGCCATGCCGGGCATCAAAGGCGCGAGCGCTGCCGAAAAAGCCGGCATCAAGGTTCACTATGGCGCGCACGGCGAAGTCTACGAGCTATCCCCGCAGAGCAAGGCCGCCGATGTGACCAAGCACGGAGAGAAACCGCCCGTTGGACTGGATCGGTGGCTTGCGGCGACGGTGTTGGGAGATCAGTGCAAAGACGAGAAAGCGCTGGAATACGCCATGGACGTGAAGTCGCTTTCGGGCAGCACGTCAGGTGTGTTGATACCTGCGGCGTACCAAGGCGAATGGATCGACAACGTTCGTTCCAACATGGTCTTGACGGCAGCGGGGATGACGACGGCCACCATGACGGCGCGAACCGTTACATCGTCAAGCATAGTCTCTGATCCGCCCGTTGGCTGGCGCGCCGAGGGCGCACCTCTCAATGCGGGCGATCCTACGTTTGAGTTGCAAAACCTTGTCGCAAAGAGCGTTGGTGTGCGCGCCCAGGCAACGGCCGAACTGGCGCAGGACTCTCCGAATTTCGGTGCGCAGCTCCTGCAGGTGATGAGCCGCGCACTAGCCAGAGAAATCGACCGCGTCGGGATGGTCGGCACCGGACAGGACAACCAGCCGCGCGGCATAATCAACGTCCCCGGCATTGGAATAGTGCCCGCCGTTGGTGCTCCGTCAAACTATGCCCCGTTCGTGAACGGCCTTCAAAAGCTTATGGAAGCCAATGTTGATCTGGACAGAGCGGATCGCAACGCCATCATGTCGCCCAGGACGTGGGGCGACCTTGAGGGCCTGACGGCACAGGACGGACAACCGTTGATGCGGCCCAAGGCCCTTGAGCGCATGGTGTTCCGACCCACCAACAGCATCCCCAATAACCTTGGGGCCACCAACGATGAAAGCATCTCCATCCTTGGCGACTTCAGCGAACTCGTCCTTGGGGTTCGCATGGAGGCCGTGGTTGAAGCCCTTAGGCTTCAGACTTACGCCTCCAATCTCCAGATTGAGTTCATCGGCTGGACGCGGGTGGACTTCCTTGTACGGCGCCCGGCGAGTTTCGTGGTGCTGCGAGGCATCAAGTAGCAGCCACCGGATTGACATCCTTCGTCCTCCTCTCCGCGAGGGGTGTCAGGGCTCCGGCGGTCGGCACGCCGGGGCCCATTTTTGTTCCAACGCAAGGTTAGATGATGAAGATCGAAACGAAGAGTTTGACTGTCGAGAAGATGGACGAGGCGGGGCATGGGCTTGCCCGGATCGCCATTCTATCGGCCGTTGACCATGACGGCGACACCTATGCCAAGGGTGCATTTTCGTGGAAAGAAGACGGCCACCAATGGGTGCCGATCTTGCCCGCGCACGATCGCAAGGCCATGCCGCTCGGCAAGGCCCGCATTTATGAAGACGGCGATGCAGTCTATGCTGAACTTCATCTCAACTTGAAATCAGCAGCGGGCCGCGACTGGCATGCAACGCTGGCCTTTGACCTCGAAAAGGGAAAGGCGGTGCAGGAGTGGTCCTATGGTTTCGGCGTGGTGGAAAAGGATCGCGATACCCGCGACGGCAAGCAGGTACGGGTGTTGAAGCGGCTGGACGTGCACGAGGTTTCGCCTGTCATTCGCGGCGCTGGCGTCGGCACCGGCACGCTTGCCCTGAAGGCACTCGGCACCGCGAATGACGACGGCGACCAGGGAGCGGAGGAGGAACTGGCGCGCGGCCTGCTTCTCGATCGGCGGCGGCTCGGGCTCTAAGGGAGGGAAGAATGGCTGAACGGCTTGGCGAAGCACTCCTCGACTTACGGACGGATGATAGGCAGTTCAACGCCGGTATCCGGGCGGCAGAAAAGAGCGCGCAGGGTTTGGGCGCGACGATCGACAAAACGAGCGACAACGTCATTCACCTGAACGAGCGGATGGCGTTGACCGGGCGGACCTTGCATCAGGCTGCCAATCTCACCTCCGCCGCTGCGCAACAGCAGAAGCTGCTCGCCTACCAGCTTAACGATACATTCGTGTCGCTCGCCTCGGGCATGCCCGCCTACATGGTTTTGATCCAACAGGGCTCGCAGATCGCGTCGATCTACGGCCCCAACGAAGGCGGCGTCGGGCGCGCGCTCAAGGAAACCGCCAGCATGGCTGGTAATCTGGTCGCGAGGCTGTGGCCGCTGGCGGCCGCCCTTGCCGGTGCTTATGCGGCCTACGAAATCCTGCGGAGCAATTCCGCCGCTGCGGCGCTGGAAGTTGGCAGCCTGACGAAACGGCTCGCGGAACAGGCCGTAACGGCCGACCAGGTGTCGGGCATGATTTCTGATCTGGTCAACGTGCAGAACAAATACGATCAGGCGCTTGCGGCGACAGCGAAAGCCCATAGCTCGATGTCGGCGGCGAACATCGCCAACACGGAAGCCGAGTTCAACGCTAAGAAGAGCCTGCTTGAGCTTCAATTGAAGTACCAGAAGGCGTTGCTGGAAACCCAGCGGGCGGAATTGGCAAGGAAGGCCCTGGAACTGCGCTCCTCGATCGCGGGCGCTGTCAACGTCGATATGGGTCGGGCAGAACGTGGCGGCTTCTCGGATCCGCGCGTTGGCAACTTTGTACGTCTTCCCGACGATATCACCGCCCTCGACAAGACACAGGCAATGCTCAACGCCAGCCCGATCGTTGACGAGATCAAGAAAATGCGGGCGGAACTGACCTTGAACGAGGTGGCAGCCGGTCGCCTCGACGAGGCGTTGAAGTCCACGTTCAACCGCACCGGAACTGAGGCGAAGGGCGCAGGCGCGTCGATCCGCACGGCGGCACAGGAAGGCAGCGACGCATGGGAGGGCCTGCGTAAGGTCTCCGCTGGCGTGGCCGAAGAGATGCGCGAGGCCACACGCCACGCCGAAGAACAGACGATGTTCTTACGCGACATGACGGACGGTGCTATTCAGAACTTCTTTTCGACCATCCGGGAGGGTAGCGATGCATGGGACGCGCTGGCCGATGCCGCGTTGAGTGCGCTCGACCAGATCACCAACAAGCTCATGAATGAGGTGCTGGACGCCGTGTTCCAAGTCGGCAGCGCCAGTGGCGGCGGAGCGAGCGGCGGAAACATCCTCGGCGATATCTTCGGCGGCCTGTTTGCGGGCTTCCGAGCCAAGGGCGGGCTGATCCCAAACGGCACCTTTGGCATCGTCGGAGAGAAGGGGCCGGAGCCGGTTATTGGAACCTCGCGTGGCGCTATGGTGCTACCCAATAAGACCCTGAAAGGAATGGGCTCTGGAGACGATAGCGAAGCTAGTGCAGATCGATTGAAGATCGATGTAGGTGTCAGCGTTGACAATCAGGGCAACCTTCAGGGATATGTTAAGAAGGTCGCGCGAGAAGAAGTATCGGGAACCATCGACCTGTATGATCGGCAACTTCCAGATCGGGTTCAGCAGATTAACGAGAACCCGAGATGGCGGTAGTGATTCGGTCCTCAAACCTTCGATGAAGAGCGTTTAAAGGCAATTTTGCAAAAAGTGGTTTTTCCGGTTTTCCGTGTCAAAATTCCGATTTTGCGTGTCACGCTACAGGGGCATATCTCATCAGTCTGATTAAATCGGGAATTGTCGGTGATAACGGTGGTAGCGGGAGAGGGACTCGAACCCCCGACACGCGGATTATGATTCCGCTGCTCTAACCACCTGAGCTACCCCGCCATCGGACTTTGACATGTGGCCTTGGCCGCTGTCGTCGCCGTCAGTGGGGCGGCTTATAAGGTGCGGTTCATGCCGGTGTCAAGCCGAGCCGTTTCAAAAAACCGGAAGTTTTTCAAGGGACGGTGGACAAGGGCAGGATACGGGATGCGATGGACCTGCCCCTGCCCTCAATCAGGCCGCCGCCACGCTCTGCAGCAGGTCCTTGAGCGCTGCTTCGGCTGACGCCTCGCGCTCGGAACGCAGGATGAAGCCGCCGCCGTAGACGCGGGCATCTTCGCCGATACCGGAATAGAGAGCACAGGCCTGGCCAGGAGCAACGCCCGCCTCGCCTTCCAGAAGCTCGACGGATACGCCGCTTGCATCCGCACGCAGAATGGCGGGCGCCGGCTGGCGCGTGGAGCGGACCTTGGCGAAACAGGCAAAACCATTGGCCGCCACATCGAAAATATCGCCGTCGCCCAGCCAGTTGATATCGCGCAGATAGACGCGGCGGGTTTCCAGCGCCTCCTTCGGGCCGACAATGACGCGGCGCGAGCGCGCATCGAGGTGCACCACATAAAGCGGCTCGCCGGTGGCGACACCGATGCCACGGCGCTGGCCGATCGTGTAATGCAGGATGCCGTCATGGCTGCCGAGGACGCGGCCGTCGAGATGGACGATATCGCCGGCCAGAGAGGCGTTCGGCTTCAACTTGTTGATGATATCGGCATATTTGCCCTGCGGCACGAAACAGATGTCCTGGCTGTCGGCCTTCTTGGCGACAACGAGGCCCATGTCCTCGGCCAGAGCCCTTGTTTCCGCCTTGGTCAGGTTGCCCAGCGGGAAGCGCAGGTAATCGATCTGTTCCTGTGTGGTGGCAAACAGGAAGTAGCTCTGGTCACGATCGGCATCGGTCGGGCGAAACAGCGCCCGGCGGTCCGGCGCGCCCGGCTGCGGATTGGCCTTGGAACGAATGTAATGGCCGGTCGCCAGCGCATCGGCGCCAAGTTCGCGGGCCGTTGCCAGAAGATCGGCGAATTTGACGGTCTGGTTGCAGGCAACGCAGGGGATCGGCGTCTCTCCGGCAACATAGCTTTCGGCGAACGGATTGATTACCGTTTCACGGAACCGCTGTTCATAGTCGAGAACATAATGCGGAATGCCAAGAACGTCGCAGACACGGCGGGCGTCGTCGATGTCCTGGCCGGCGCAACAGGAACCGGCACGGTGGACGGCGGCGCCGTGATCGTAGAGCTGTAGGGTGATGCCAAGGACATCGTAGCCCTGACGTTTCAGGATTCCGGCCACGACAGAGGAATCGACGCCACCGGACATGGCAACGACGACACGCGTATCTTCGGGCTTGCGATCAAAATCGAGACTGTTCACGGTATCCAATCCGGCATTCCGGTCCATCGGCGGGTTGTTCGGCATTTGCGCGCGACCATACCCTGTTTCCTGCAAACGGCCAACGCCGCTGCAAAGCGGTGTCTGGCCCAAACCGGCCATCCCGCAAGCCGCTATATAGAAAGACGGCGGGATTTGAACAAGAGCAAGGGCGAACGGCCCTCAGATCAGCTTCATCCGCATGGCGCGTGCAATCGCCTGCATGCGGTTGACGGAATCGAGTTTGCGGGTCGCGGTCTTGAAATAGCTGGAGACCGTATAACCCGAAATGCCGAGAATGATGGCGATCTCGTCACTGCTTTTTCCCGCCGCAGCCCAGCGCAGACATTCGATCTCGCGCGTCGACAGCTTGTCACGCGCCGAGGCGCCGACTTCAAAGGTGCGCTCGAGGGTTTCGAACAATTGCAGCAGCGTCAGGTAGAGATCCGCAGTTTCGGCCCTGTCCGGCTCGCCACGCGGCCCGCAGAGCACGATGGCAAAGGCCTCTCCATGCGTTGTGTGCAGCATCACCGCAAATGTATTGCCCATACCCGGCCCGGCAAACAGCGCATCGACATTCGCAAGCGCGGCAGAACCCTGGGCATTGAGCAGGAATTTCGTTTCGCCGAAGATGGGCAATTTCGTATGACGCAGCCGCTCGATAAGCGCGCTCACCTGGAAAACCGTGGCGGTGTCATATTCCCGCACAAGCTCCGACGGCCAACTGCTCAGAACGAGGCGTTCAGCAAAACGCTGCTGCTCGCCGAAGGGAATACGGGCGATCATGAAGTGGCTGAAGCTGAACTGCGCCGTGCACTGGCGCATCAGGTGGAGCACTTCATACTCCGTCTGGACTGCGGAATTGTTCATGCCAGAAAGGAAATCAGCATAAGCCTCGCTTCGCAAGGCCAGCTTGTCAGGGTCTCTCATATTTTTAATCACCAACTTGCCGGCCTACGCCGCCGGCCCCACAAAAAAATTCTCATCCCGGAATTTTTTCGCAAGCAGCACGATTAAATCAACCATCAGCAAAACTCCGAAGGCACCCGATAGGGACACAATCGAAGCAAACAGGCCGTGATTTTGAAATAAAATGATGCGTCGAGAGCATTCCGGAGCATCAAAATGATGCTTATGCTCAACTACGAGGCGGCTATAGCAACAATTTAAGGCAAATTGAACCATTATATTTGCATGGCTCCTATGCAGATGCTCACGGAGGGACACCGTTCATCTTGGATGACAAATATATGACAAAACAAACCGGTATTTTCGCCTGCACGGCGGCGCCTCTCCGGCCGTCGCGCTCAAGACTGCCGCCAGGCGGGGGCTACAAATCGCCTACTGAATGAAGCAAGCCCCCGAAGTCTCTAAAATTATTAGCAAATTGTTACCATGCGCTTAGGCAAATGTTAAATGTGGCGGGGTAAGTTGAGCCTATATGGTCTTGAGTGTGTGTAGAGAGTCCAATGACCGAAATGATACGACCCCGCGTGAAATATGTCATCGGACCCGATGGCAGCCCTTTGACAATTGCAGACTTGCCTCCGGCCAATACCCGCCGCTGGGTGATCCGCAGAAAGGCAGAAGTCGTCGCCGCCGTGCGTGGCGGACTGCTCAGCCTGGAAGAAGCCTGTGAACGCTATACCCTGACCGTTGAAGAATTCCTGTCCTGGCAGTCCTCGATCAGCGACCATGGCCTTGCCGGACTGCGCACAACCCGCATACAGCAGTATCGCCACTAGCCACATACTTCATTTGCAAGAGCTCAGGCGGCCGCACTCAATGCGGCCGCAGCCGCATTTGCAGCAGCCCCGTCAGCACCGCCGATCCGGCATAGAACCACAGACCCGGCTGGGTGAAAGCCTCGGCCATTCCGCTGGTCTTGGCCGCGAAGATGACGAGCGCCACCAGCATCACATCCATCATCGACCATTTGCCGAGGAACGGCAGGAGACGGGAAACCATTCCGTTCACAGGCTTGCCGTCGACCGGCGCTGTCGCCTCGAAGGCAATCCCGACCAGCTTTGCAAAAGGGAAAACGACGGAAAACAGCACCACGACGGTGGCCAGCATCCAGTCGCCGTCTCCCCAGAGCGAGGAGACGATCCCGAGAAGTGACGGTGTTTCGTTGAAAAAGACCAATTTTTCGAAGCGGACCAGCGGCAGCACAAGGCCGAGAGCAAGGAAAACAGCGGACAGAACAAGCAAAAGCGGTGTGATGAGACGCATGATTCCTGTCTTCTGTTGCAAGGGCAGGATTACATATCATCTTTCGTGATGCCGAACAGCGAAGCACTCGACCTGAGCATGTGCGGAATTGAACCAGCAAAGCAACGGAGGCAAACCGGCATCGGCCAGCTAAGAGGAGGAGAGATGTGATGAATATCGTGAGCGAAGAAACCGGCTCGCATGGCCGCTACAGTACAACGCTTGAGGGCCATACTGGCGAAATGACCTATTCCCGGTCCTCTGCGCATCTGATCATCATCGATCATACCGGCGTTCCCGACGCATTGCGCGGCAAAGGTGTCGGCCAGGCGCTTGCAGCCCATGCCATCGAAGAGGCGCGAAAGGGTGGCTGGAAGATCATCCCGCTCTGCCCCTTCATGCGCGCTCAGACACAGCGCCACCCTGAATGGCAGGACGTGATCCAGGCGTGAGAGATACGCTCTGAATCTGGCTCAAAAAAACGAAAGGCCCTTCTCACGGACTTGAGGCAAGTCCGTGAGAAGGGCCTTTTGGCCTTGGGCAATCCGCGTGCGCTTAGGCGCGCATGCGGGCGCCGCTGTCCCGCTCTTCGAGCGCTGCGGCCTTGGCGAACTCCGCCTGAACCTCTTCCAGCGCCAATTCCGCCGCATCCTGCTGTACCTTCAGTTCCCGGACGGAAACCTGCAGATTGTCCGCCCGCTGCCTGGCAGCCTTGGCGAACGTCGGATACGCAAAATGGGAGGGATCGGTGATCCCCGACTTCTTTTCCTCGAACGTGATCTGGTTTTCCAATTCCTTGGTCATCCGCTCAAATTCCGACATCATCAGTTGCAGCTGGCTCAACTGACGCTGTTTCTCCTTCACCTGAAATTCCTTCAGGCGAACAAGGCTCTCACGTGACTTCATACGCAATACTCCCGTGATGCGAGACCCCGGTTACTGGATTTGACCCGACCAACCGACCTTACGGTGTCGGAAACAAAAAAATTACAGCGATCTTAACAAAATCCTACCGCTGGTAACCTTTCGTTTACGGGCATCGTTAATCATAGGGACGATCATTTAAGGGTCAGTAAATGACGAACACGAAATTTGAGGTTCGGCATAGATTGAGTCAGATGAGTCAGATAGCGGATTTCCTTAATGTTGTGCGTTAAGGATATCATTCTAGATTCACATGCAAAATCAGAGGACTGCAAAAAATATTTAACATTTTCGATACACCTTGCCAGAGTGAATCAGAATTTGTTAACCATTTGCTGGCAGCCTCCAAATCAGGCAACGACTGGATCCGTATCGCGTAAGGGGGCCACAACGACCTTTCGGCGGCGGAAAAGGGGACAATTATGCGGGTTCTACTCATCGAAGACGACAGCGCGACAGCGCAGAGCATCGAACTGATGCTCAAGTCGGAAAGTTTTAACGTTTACACCACCGATCTTGGTGAAGAGGGTGTCGATCTCGGCAAGCTCTATGATTACGACATCATTCTGCTCGATCTCAACCTGCCGGACATGTCCGGCTACGAGGTTCTGAGAACGCTGCGTCTGTCCAAGGTCAAGACACCGATCCTCATCCTTTCCGGTATGGCCGGCATCGAGGACAAGGTTCGCGGCTTGGGCTTCGGCGCCGACGACTACATGACCAAGCCTTTCCACAAGGATGAACTGGTTGCTCGCATTCATGCGATCGTGCGCCGTTCCAAGGGTCACGCGCAGTCGGTCATCTCGACCGGCGAACTGATCGTCAACCTGGATGCGAAGACCGTTGAAGTCGGTGGCCAGCGTGTTCACCTGACGGGCAAGGAATACCAGATGCTGGAGCTGCTTTCGCTCCGCAAGGGTACCACGCTCACCAAGGAAATGTTCCTCAACCACCTCTACGGCGGCATGGACGAACCGGAATTGAAGATCATCGACGTGTTCATCTGCAAGCTGCGCAAGAAGCTCGCAAATGCTGCCGGCGGTGCAAACTACATCGAAACCGTCTGGGGCCGCGGCTATGTGCTGCGCGAGCCGGAAGGCGATTTCGCAGAAAGCGCCTGATACCACCGGCCATTCCAGCCGGCGGTGTTTCGCATCCCGCATAATGCAGGGACGCCACGGCTGATTTTGCCGAGAGTTTCGTAAAAGCCCGCCGATGTTGGCGGGCTTTCGCGTTTCCGGGCTTTCGATGATGCCGGCCCGCCCCCTTACGAGGAGCGCGTAAGTCATGACCTCCACCAGAGGTGGAGGTTTGGGACGCTGCGCTTGGACCACTGGAAGTGGTTTTGTTAAGTGTTAGTAGGAACCTTTGAAAAGGTCGGCGTGGTCTGAAGCCTTGTCGGCCTTCTCCTGATTACGGATATAGCGTCTAACGACCTGTTCATCGTAGCCGATGGTGGATAC
>JAESGK010000410.1_pt1 | contig 17923 bp, 19 predicted proteins | sample 9269681 | NCBI WGS metagenome assembly JAESGK01 (sample SAMN14515347, study PRJNA621673) | algae metagenome | isolation source: Timaviella obliquedivisa GSE-PSE-MK23-08B and co-occurring heterotrophs from... | place: USA: Grand Staircase Escalante National Monument, Utah | collected 2006-08-15
GATCTGCGCTACACTCTGTCGGCATCGGGGCTAATCCTTGGGACTGAGGAAAGTGTTGCCACACAACAACTCTCTCAAAGCCCGTGCCCCGATGCACCCTTCATCTGTGAGATATCCGGGCTAGCGGCTCCAGGCAGTAGGTCACGCCGGCCTGGCCCGCTTCGGACGCCGCGATGCGCCAGGCTTCCTCGGCCCGTTTGGCGTCGTCGGGGCCAGCCACGCGCCGCTGCGCAGGCGAGCCATGCACGAGGTAATCGCCGCCGAAGTCGGCACAGAGTTCGACCGAACTTCGCAACACATCGACACTCCTCTGCCAGACAGCGCGATCGACGGTGGTGATCGAGAGGGCCGCCGGCGCGGCCAGCAGCCAATGCAGGCCGCTGATGGCGATCCCGGCGTCGGCACAGGCGCGACGGATCTCCGCCCGCCGCGACGCCGGCATACGCCATGCGTCGTCGCCCAGGGTGAAGGGTGCGACCTCGAGGCCACGATAGCCGAGCCCTGCCGCCAACACGCATTGCCGCTCGAAGGAGAGTTCGCGGATCACCTCGTTGCACAGGGACAGTTTCACCGGAGATCCTCGCCCTGACCGACAAATGCGCGTTCCGCCGAGGCGGGTTTGTAGCGGCGGACCTCTCCGCTGCAAAGGTTGGCCTGCGGGACGGTCCCTGATAAGACGCCACGGACACTTCGAGGAGAAAACATGGCCACCGCCGCAACACCGATCAAGAGCGCCGCCAAGGGCATCAGCTCAGACGCCAAGCCGTTCGACTGGGAGGACCCGTTCTTCCTCGACGACCAGCTCACCGAGGACGAGATCGCGATCCGCGACGTTGCCCGCGACTATTGCCAGGACAAGCTCATGTCGCGCGTGCTGGAGGCCAACCGGCACGAGAAGTTCCACCGGGAGATCATGAACGAATTCGGCGCGCTCGGCCTGTTGGGTTCGACCCTGCCCGAGAAATACGGCTGCGCCGGCGCCAACTACACCTCCTACGGCCTGGTCGCACGCGAGGTCGAGCGTGTCGATTCCGGCTATCGCTCGGCCATGAGCGTGCAGTCCTCGCTGGTCATGCATCCGATCTACGCCTACGGCACGGAAGAGCAGCGCATGAAGTACCTGCCCAAGCTCGCCACCGGCGAGTGGGTCGGCTGCTTCGGCCTCACCGAGCCCGACCACGGCTCCGATCCCGGCGGCATGAAGACCCGCGCCGTGACCGTACCCGGCGGCTACAAGGTCTCGGGCTCCAAGATGTGGATCACCAATTCGCCGATCGCCGACGTGCTGGTGATCTGGGCCAAGCTCGACGGCGGCGCCATCCGCGGCTTCATCCTCGAGCGCGGCATGAAGGGTCTCGAGACCCCCAAGATCGAAGGCAAGTTCAGCCTGCGCGCCTCGGTAACCGGCGGCATCATGATGGACGAAGTCATGGTGCCGGTCGAAAACATGCTGCCCAACGTCGCCGGCCTCGGCGGCCCGTTCGGCTGCCTCAACAACGCCCGCTACGGCATCGCCTGGGGCGCCATGGGTGCCGCCGAGTTCTGCTGGAAGCAGGCGCGCAACTACACGCTCGACCGCAAGCAGTTCGGCCGCCCGCTGGCCGCCAACCAGCTCATCCAGAAGAAGCTGGCCGACATGCAGACCGAGATTGCGCTCGGCCTACAAGCCTGCGTGCGCGTCGGCCGTCTCAAGGACGCGGGCCATGCCCAGCCGGAGATGATCTCGCTGATCAAGCGCAACAACTGCGGCAAGGCGCTCGACATCGCCCGCGTCGCCCGCGACATGCACGGCGGCAACGGCGTGTCGGACGAGTATCACGTGATCCGCCACGTCATGAACCTCGAGGCGGTGAACACCTACGAGGGCACGCACGACGTCCATGCGCTGATCCTCGGCCGCGCCATGACCGGCATCCAGGCCTTCTCGTCGGGAGCGTAGCCGGCGTGGACCTGCCGCCACCCGGCGACATCGCGATCGTCGTCGCCGGAGCGCTCGCGGCAGGCTTCGTCAATGGATTGAGCGGCACCGGCTACGCACTGGTGGCGCTGGGATTCTGGCTGCAGGCCATGTCGCCGCTGACTGCCGCTCCCCTCACCGCGCTCTGCGGCGTCGCCGGCCACGTGCAATCCCTGCCGACCATCTGGAAGGGCGTTCGCTGGCCACGTCTATGGCCGATGCTGGCCGCCGGCATAATAGGCGTGCCGATCGGCACGATGCTGCTGGAGCATGTGCGGCCCAGTCCGCTCAAGATCGGCGTGGGCACACTCCTGATCTTTTATAGCGCCTGGATGGCCTTCGTGCGCCGCCCGCCCATCGTCACCGGCGGCGGTCGCGTGGCCGACGCAGCCGTGGGCTTCACCGGCGGCGTGCTGGGCGGCATGGCGAGCCTCAGCGGACCGGCGCCGGCGATCTGGGCGCAGCTGCGCGGCTTCGGCAAGAACGAGCAGCGTGGCGTCAACCAGCCCTTCAACATGAGCATCCTGCTGCTGGCCGTCGTCTCGGCGGCGGCGGCGGATTTTCTCGATCGGACATTCTTTGTCTGGGCCGCGATCACGGTGCCCGTCACCCTGATCGGCGCCCGAATCGGCCTGATGCTCTACGGCCGGATCGGGGACACAGGCTTCCGGCGCATCGTCCTGGGCTTGCTCGCGCTTTCCGGGGCGACGCTGATCGCGACGTCGGTGGGGCGATGACAGGCAAATCCGCGCTCTCGGTCCTCTTCCTCGGCGTGGCCATTGGCGTTGCCGGGCTCGCGATCTTCTCGCCATCCTGGGGACCGCCGTCCGCCGTGCGCACGGTCGACAACGTCCTGCCGTCGGCGCCGGCCGCGCCGCCCACGGCGTGGCCCGATTACAGCCTCGACGGTCCCGGCTTCCAGACTCCGGCGATGGCCGATGGCGAACTGATCGCCTACGGCCATCGGCTGGTGACACACACCTTCGCCCTCATCGGTCCCGAAGCTTCGGATCCGGCAAAGCGCTTCGCCGGCAACAACCTTTCCTGCCAGAACTGCCATCTCGACAGCGGCACCAACCGCACCGGCCTGCCGCTGGTCGGCGTCGCCAGGACCTATCCGAAGTTCTCGGCCCGCGACAATCGCGTCCTGTCGCTGCCCGAGCGGCTGGACGACTGCATGACGCGCTCGATGAACGGCCGTCCGTTGCCCGGGGAATCGCGCGAGATGAAGGCACTTCTCGCCTACCTGGGCTTCATCGCCGAACCCGCGCCGGCGCAGAACGAGCCTGCTCCGGCGCCGCAGCAGCCGGCCGACGCCATGCGCGGCCTCGCCGTCTTCGGCACGGTCTGCGCCGCCTGTCATCAACTCGACGGCCAGGGCGTGCGGATCGGGTCTGTGAACGACGCCCGCGGCTATCGCTTCCCGCCGCTGTGGGGACCGGACAGTTTCAACGAGGGCGCCGGCATGAACACGTTCACCCATGCGGTGGGCTTCGTCCGGCGGAACATGCCGCGCGGAGTCGACCCCCGGCATCCCCAGCTAACGCCGCAGCAGGCCTGGGACGTCGTCGCCTATCTGAAGACGATGCCGCGGCCCAAGGACCCGTCGGCGCGCTGAGCCGTCAGGCCGCCAACCATTTTAGACACCCGCTCTCCCGAAGAATCGCCTCCAAGCCTGGCGCCGCCTTGGCAGCGGCGTACTTGCGCCGGATCTCGGCCAGCGAGCGCGCGTGATATTTCTGAGGCTCCTGCGACCACTCGGTGCCACCGAGAGACAATTCGAACGTCTTGTCGCCCGCTACGATCGCCGCGGTATTGGCCACGGACCACGGCAAGAAGAGTGCGCCGACCTCCTCCTTGAGCAAGGGCATGAGCGTCGGCGCCAGCGTCGTCCAGGCTTCGAACGCGCCATCCGCTTTCGGCGTCACCATCTTCTGCACCCAGGCCGTCACATGGGGCGCCGAGGCACGCATGATCGCCCCGGGCGTCGGGTCGGTGGCGGCCTCGTAGAGCTGGGCCCACAGTCCGAAATCCGCCATCGCCGGCCGGCCGCCCAGCAGATAGGGCCGCGCCGCGAGATGCGCGTCGAGCAGCGCCAGCGCCCGCTCGAACGAGGCCTCGATCAGCGGCTGGGTCTTGTCGTTGGAGCCAACGAAGCCCAGCCGGCCCATCATGCGTTCGGCCACCGCCGCGCGCGCTTGCGCAACGGCCAGCGTGCCTTGGGCTCCCATCATCTGGACGGCAATGCGCTCGGCGGTCGACCAGACGTCAGGCTGATAGCGCCAGCGATAGTGGAACATCCACTTGTTGCCCCACTCGTCGCCGTACTCCTCCAGCAGCGCCGAGACGAAGGCGAGCGCGGGATCGGCGGGCACGGTCGAAGGCTGCTGCGCAAAGGCCTCGAAACGTTCCAGGATCGGCGTCGAATCCTGCACGCCCTCGCCCCCGGGAGTCACCACCAGCGGCACCAGCGGCAGCTTGGCGTATTTCTGGAACTCAGCCTGGACCGCGGGCGAGCGTAGAATCCATTCGTGGGCCACGTTCTTGTAGCGGAAGAAGGAGCGGACCTTCACCGAGTAGGGCGACAGTTCAGAACCGAAGATTCGATGCATGACACTCAGATCCAGTGCTTGCGCTTCAGCCAGAAGAAAATGCTGCCCACGATCACCACGACCATCACCCAGAAGAGGTAGTAGCCGTACTTCCAGCCGAGCTCGGGCATGTTGCCGAGCTGGGTGTCGAAGTTCATGCCGTAGATGCCAGCCAGAAAGCTGAGCGGCATGAAGAACACCGTGATGATCGCCATCGTCTTCATGACCTCGGCCATGCGGTTGGACGAGTCCATGAGATAGACTTCCATCAGGCCATTGGTCATTTCCCGGTAGCTCTCGACGAGATCCAGCACCGCCACCGCATGATCGAAGCAGTCGCGCAGGTAGGTCCGCGTCTCCGGCATGATGTAGGGAACATCGGGCCGCATCACGGCCAATACGGTCTCGCGCTCGGCCCACTGGATGCGATGGAACGCCACCAGCGCGCGCCGCGCCTGATGGATGTGCGCCAGCGTATCCTTCGTCGGACGGCCGAGTGCCTCCTCTTCCAGTTCCTCGATATGGCTCGACAGCGCCTCGATCAGCGGGAATTTGCGATCGACGACAAGATCGATCAGTGCATAGACGAGATAGTCGACACCGAAAGTGCGCAGCCTCGACCCCGCGGTCTGGATGCGGTCGCGCACCGCCTTGAAAATATCGGCCTTGTGATCGTGGAATGAGATCACGTAGTTGTCGCCGAAGAAGATGCTGACCTGTCGGCCTTTAAGCTCGCAATCCTCATACGCCGGGTCGTTCAGGACGATAAAGCCCTGCCCTTCGTAGAGATCGAGCTTGCTCCTCTGGTTGGCGTGGAACACGTCCTCGAGCGCCAGGGGATGCAGATTGAAGGCCATGCCGAGGTCGCGCAGCATGTCCGAGCTTGGGCGGCCAGCGACATCGATCCAGGTGTGGCCGGGCGTGCCGAGATGAAAGCGGCACTCGTCGACTTCCACGCCATGCACGACCTGGACGTCATCGGGCGTGTATTCGACCAGCGTGAAGTCGAGCGCCTCGTCGGTTACCGGCGCACGCCCCTCGAGCGTGCCGGGCGCCGTGCCGGGCTTGGTATGGCGGTGGAAGAAGCCGTCCATCGTTCCTCTCGACAATCCGTCGTGATGCCCGGTGCGGACCTCAGACTTCCTGCATCACCTGGACGTCGGGGCGGCCGGCGAGATAGTCGCCGAGTTTGCGTCCGAGTTCCTTGAAGTGTGGCGCGGCGCGGTGCGCGTCCAACGCCGCCTGGTCGTCGTAGCGTTCCAACATTACATAAACATTAACGTCGGCGGTCTTGTGCAGGGCGTAGAGCTTGTTGCCCGGCTCGTCGGCCTGCACCTTGGCCTGCAACGCCTTCATTGTCGCCTCGAAATCGGCGTTGGTTCCAGGCTTGATGGTCAGTTTCGCGATGACGCCGATCATGGTCCCGTTCCCCTCTACTGTGGCCGCATCTTGATAAGGTACTTGTGCTCGCCGTCGCTCACCAGCTCGCCCTTCTGGTTGTGGATGGTGAGCTTCAGGACGGCAACGCCAGTGGTCCGGCCCGGCTTCAGCTCGCTCACCGTCAGCATGGGGTAGAGCGTGTCGCCGACATAGACCGGCTTCAGGAACCGCGACGACTGCTCGAGGAACCCGACCAGCGACTCGCCCACCACATGCGGGAATATCCCGCCGCCGGCCGCGCCCTGGATGGCCACCTGCAGCCCGTGCGCCAGCATGTCCCGATGCCCTAGCGCCTTGCAGTATTCGCGATCGTAGTGAATCGGGTGATTGTCGCCGCTCGCGAGCTGGAAGGCGGAGAACAGCGCCTCGGTCTGGGTGCGCGAGTTGATGTAGAATTTCTGGCCGATCCTCAGATCCTCGAACCAGTGCGTCGGTCCGAAGCGGTGCTCGGCCGGATCGAAGGGTTTTGCGTCGGTGTCCGGCACGGCTTTCTCCCAGGATCTTTCGACTTCTACGCCGCCTTCGCCTTGCGGGCCATCCCGTCGAACAGGTCGAGCATGCGCTCGCGCCAGGCATGGACCGGGTCGTCGGCTTCCAGGAGCTCGAGCGGGCTGATCGTGCGCGGCCACATGAAGGTGCCAGCGAGAATATAGTCGGGATAGGCGGCCTCGGCCCCGGACAGGAACTTCTGTTCGCGCAACGCCCGGCGCGCCGGTTCGAGCGCCGCCCGGAACGCCGTCAGTCCCTTCTCCCGCGCCTTGGCCTGGAACGACGTGAAGTCCTTCGTGCCCAGACGCGCGCCGCGCGACTCGGCGATGTATTCCCTGTCCTGCGGTCGCACGCGGTCATAGAGATCGCCCACCACCATCGGGAAGATCGCGCCGTTCACCACGACGTCGGCCCAGCCATTGATGAAGCGTGCGTAGGAGCGGCCCATCTCGCTCTTGAGCAGCAACCGTTCCGGATACATTTCATCCAGGTAGACGGCGATGGCCCAGCTGTCCTTGACCGGCTTCTCGCCATCCTGAATCACCGGCACGGTCTTGGAATCGGCGAAGGCGATCTTCTCCTTCTCGGTGAACCCCATCGGCACGTTGGTGTAGTCGAGGCCCTTGTGCGCGAGCGCGAACTTGGCGCGCCAGCAGAACGGGCTGGGGCGGCGATCGTCGTCGAAAGCGAGATCGTAGAGGGTGATCATCGGGGCCTCACTTGCCGTCCAGCATCTTGATGATGCCCGAGAAATCCTTGGCTGAATTGCCGCTGTTGACGAACAAGTTGAAGAGCTGCGCCGCCTCGGCACCCAGCGGCGTGCTGGCGCCGGCTGCGTTCGCCGCCTGCTGGGCCAGCATCAGGTCCTTCAGCATCATCGCGGCCGTGAAGCCCGCCTGGTAGTCGCGGTTCGCGGGCGACGCCGGCACCGGACCCGGCACCGGGCAATAGTTGATCAGCGACCAGCAGGAGCCCGACGAGGTCGACACGACGTCGAACATCTTCTGGGCGTCGAGGCCCAGCCGCTTGGCCAGCATGAAGGCCTCGCTGACGGCGACCATCGAGACGCCCAGGATCATGTTGTTGCAGATCTTGGCCGCCTGGCCGTTGCCGCTGGCACCAGCGTGTACGATGTTCTTGCCCATCTTCTCCAGGATCGGCCTCGCCTTGCCGAAGGCGGCGTCGCCACCACCGACCATGAAGGTGAGCGTGCCTGCCGTGGCGCCGCCGACGCCGCCCGACACCGGCGCGTCGATCATCTCCATGCCCGCCTTCGCGGCCAGCGCCGCGACGTGGCGAGCGCTGTCGACGTCGATGGTCGAGCAGTCGATCAACAAGGTGCCCTTGGCGATGTTGGGCAGCACATCCTTCTCGTAGACCTCGCGCACATGCTTGCCGGCCGGCAGCATGGTGACGACGATCTCGGCGCCCTTGACTGCCTCGGCGGCCGACGCAGCCTTGTGCGCGCCCTTCTCGACCGCGGCCGCCACGGCTGCGTCCGACAGGTCGAAGGCCGTCACGTGATGCTGTGCCTTGGCAAGATTGGCGGCCATCGGGCCACCCATGTTGCCGAGACCGATGAAGGCGATTTTCGCCATGGTGCTTCTCCCTAGAAGGTAAGGTCGTTGGCGACTGGCCTGAAATGCTCCTCGACCAGCGCTGCCGTCACACCGTCGATGGTCGGCGGGTTCCACTGCGGCTTCTGGTCCTTCTCGATCAGCAGCGCGCGCACGCCCTCGAAGAAGTCGTGCCCCTTCTGCATGCAGCGCTGCGACATGCGGTATTCGATCGTCATCGAATCCTCGAACGAGCGGTTGGCGCAGCGTTTTAGCTGCTCCAGCGTGATCGCCATCGACAGCGGCGAGAGTTTGAGCAGCGCGGCGAGCTGCTTCTGCGCCCACTCGCCCGGATGCTTGCGGAGCTTGGCCTCGATCTCCTGCAGCGACTCGGCCGAAAAGCAGCGGTCGATGTCGGGCGTCATCGCGGGCAGCGCCGGCGCGCCGGCATCGCCCGCGAAACGGGCGATCACCGCGTCGACCTTGCGGTTGGCGTCGGGGCCCGAGAGATCGGCCGCGCCCAGCGTCGCCTGCAGCTCGTTCATCGCCGCACTCGGCACATAGGCATCCACGATACCGGCCCAAAGCGCGTCGGCCGCCTTCAGCCGGTGGCTGGTCAGCGCCAGGAAAGTGCCCAGTGCGCCCGGCAGGCGTGTCAGGAAGTAGCCGCCGCCGACATCGGGGAAAAGCCCGATGGTGGTCTCGGGCATGGCGAACAGGAACTTCTCGCTCGCCACGGAATGCGAGCCATGCACCGAGAGGCCGACGCCGCCGCCCATGTCGATGCCGTCGATCAGCGAGATCCACGGCTTGGCGAAGCGGTAGATGCGGCGGTTGACGATGTATTCGTCGCGGAAAAAGTCGCGCCGCACCGTGCCATTGGGATCGTCGCGCATCTCGCGGTAGAGGCCGGCCACGTCACCGCCGGCGCAGAAGGCGCGATCGCCGGAACCACGTAGCACCACGGCCTTGACCGCCGGGTCCTTCTCCCACTGCGGCATGATCTTTTCCATTTCCAGGATCATGCCGTGGGAGAGCGCGTTCAGCGCCTTGGGCCGGTTGAGGGTCATGAGACCCAGGCCGTCCTTGATCTCGAACAGGATTTCAGCGTCTGACATTTACGCTCCACAAACCTCGCCCTGAGGAGGCCCGCAGGGCCGTCTCGAAGGGCACGAACCAGTACTGTTGCCCATCCTTCGAGACGCATCGCTTCGCGATGCTCCTCAGGATGAGGACTTCCGTTAGCCCATCAATAACCTTCGCGAGATGATCACGCGCATGATTTCGTTCGTGCCCTCGAGGATCTGGTGCACCCGGAGGTCGCGCAAATAACGCTCGATGGGAAAGTCCTTCAAGTAGCCATAGCCGCCGTGCAATTGCAGTGCGTCGTTGACCACGCTGAAGCCCACGTCGGTGGCGAAGCGCTTGCCCATGGCGGCGGCTTGCGTGGCCTCCGGCGACTTGGCGTCGAGCAGCGCCGCCGCCCGCCAGATCAGCAGCCGCGCGGCGTCGAGCTCGGTCGCCATGTCGGCGAGCTTGAACTGGGTCGCCTGGAAGTCGGCGATCGGCTGGCCGAACTGTTTGCGCTCGACCACGTAGCGCGACGCCGTCTCCAGGCAGGCGCGGGCGCCGCCCAGCGAGCAGGCGCCGATGTTGATGCGTCCGCCGTCGAGCCCGGCCATGGCAACCTTGAAGCCGTGGCCTTCCGGTCCCAGCCGGTTGGCCACCGGCACCTTGCAGTTCTCGAAGATCACCGCCGCCGTCGGCTGGCTGTTCCAGCCGAGCTTGTTCTCCTGCTTGCCGAACGAGAGCCCCGGCGTCCCTGCCTCGACGACGAGCGCCGAGATGCCGCCCGCCCCCTTGCCGCCGGTGCGCAACATGACGACATAGATGTCGCTGCGACCGCCGCCGGAGATGAAGGCCTTGGTGCCGTTCACGATATAGTGGTCGCCGCTGAGTTCGGCGCGCGTGGCCAGTGCCGCTGCATCCGAGCCGGCACCGGGTTCGGTCAGGCAATAGCTCGCGAAATGTTCCATCGAGCAGAGCCTGGGCAGGAAGCGCCGGCGCTGCTCCTCGTCGCCGAAGCCGTCGATCATCCAGGCGGCCATGTTGTGGATCGAGATGTAGGCCGCGGTGCTGGGACAGGCTGCCGCCAGCTCCTCCATGATCAGGGCGGCGTCGAAGCGGCTGAGGCCGCTGCCGCCGACATCGTCCTTCACATAAATGCCACCGAAGCCCAGGGCCGCCGCCTCGCGCAGGACCTCTTCCGGGAACATCTTCTCGGCGTCCCAGCGCGCAGCCTCCGGCAACATCCGCTCGATCGCGAATTGCCGCGCCGTGTCGCGGAAGGCCTGCTGGTCCTCGGAAAGGTTGAAATCCATGAGCGCGGGATCATATCGGCGGCCCCATTCCAGTCAAACAAAGCGGGCAAACAAGCCGCATTGCGGCCTTTCGCGGATCGCGCGATAAGGCGGCTCATGTCCAAGCGCTTCACGACCCTCGGCCGCTATCCGTCGACACGGCTCCGCCGCAACCGCCGCGAGGACTGGTCGCGCCGTCTCGTCGCCGAGCACAAGCTCTCGGTCGACGACCTGATCTGGCCGGTGTTCGTGCAGGAAGGCAGCAAGGCCCGTACGCCGGTCGAATCGATGCCCGGCGTCGACCGCCTCTCCGTCGACCTGTTCGTCGAGGCCGCCAAGGAAGCGCGCGATCTCGGCATTCCGGCCATCGCGATCTTTCCCGAGACCGACCCCAGGTCCAAGACGCCCGATGCGCGCGAGGCCTACAACCCCGGTAACCTCGTCTGCCGCGCCATAACTGCGGTGAAGAAGGCCGTGTCCGACATCGGCATCGTCTGCGACGTGGCGCTCGATCCCTTCAACAGCGACGGCCATGACGGCATCGTGCGCGACGGCCAGATCCTGAACGACGAATCGGTCGAGGCGCTGATCAAGCAGGCGATCGTGCAGACGGAGGCTGGCGCCGACATCCAGGCACCGTCCGACATGATGGACGGCCGCATCGGCGCGATCCGCAAGGCGCTGGACGCCAAGGGCCACCAGCACGAACAGATCATGTCCTACGCGGCCAAGTACGCCTCGGCCTTCTACAATCCGTTCCGCGACGCCATCGGCAGCTCAGGCGCGCTGAAGGGCGACAAGAAGACCTACCAGATGGACTATGCCAACTCCGACGAGGCGTTGCGCGAGGTGGGTTTCGACATCGAGGAAGGCGCCGACATGGTCATGGTGAAGCCGGGCCTGCCCTATCTCGACATCGTGCGCCGCGTGAAGGACGCCTTCGGTGTGCCAACCTATGTTTACCAGGTGAGCGGCGAGTACGCGATGCTGCGCGGCGCCGCCGACCGAGGCTGGCTCGACTGGAACAAGGTGCTGATCGAGACGCTCACCAGTTTCAAGCGCGCCGGCTGCGACGGCATCCTCACCTACGGCGCGATCGACGCGGCGCGATTGCTCAAGTCGAAATGAAAGAGCGTCCGTCGGCGCGATTGGTCCTGCTGGATCCGCAGGACCGCCTGTTCCTGTTCAACGTCCACGATCCCAAGGTGTTCGATCCGGCCAACCCGTTCTTCGATCCTTTCTGGGTGATGATCGGCGGCATGGTCGATCCCGGCGAGGATTTCGCCGAGGCCGCGGTCCGCGAGGCCGGCGAAGAGACCAAGCTGCCCGTGATCGGCGAGCCGATCTGGGTATGGACGCGCGAGCGCCGCATGAGTTGGCGCGGCACCGACGTCATGCATCGCGAGCGCTTCTTCCTCGCCCGCACCGATCGCACCGAGATCGACATGTCCGGCCTCGATGAAAAGGAGCGGCTCTGGACCCAGGGTCATCGCTGGTGGACCGCCGACGAGATTGCCGCCTCCGGCGAACGCTTCGAGCCCAACGACCTGGGCGTTCGCCTGAAGTCCCTCTTGCGCGACGGCCCGCCGAAAGAGCCAATCGTTCTCGCCTAGACCAGATTCCGACTCGATGAATTCAGGCTTCTTCGCTGGGAGCGCGCCACTCCAGTGGCGCTCATATTCATTGAGTTCTGAGCGCCACTGGAGTGGCGCGCTCCCAGCAATGAGTCTGTCGAGTCAGAACGTGCACTAGCGCCGCCGGTCGCGCTCTTCCTTCTCCCGCTTGCGCTCCTCCTGCTCGGCCGACGCACTGCGATAGGCCCGCCACGCCAGGATGAGGGCCGCTAGAGAACTGACAATGCCTACGAGCAGGGTCATCGGGTCGGTGTCACCCATGGTCGAAGAACCTCGCGATGGCGACGTCGCTCCACGGCTGGTCGCCGCCGACGCCGTGGAAGCCGACATGGCCGCCTGCCCCCGGGAGCAGCGGCACGAGAGCCTTGTTGCTGGCCCAATCATAGCCGCGATAGAGCGATTGCGGAATCCAGGGATCGTCGCCCGCCGCCAGCGCCAGCGTCGGCACGCGGATGTCGGCCATGAACCGCAACGGCTTGCAGCGCTCGTAATAATTCTCGGCGGTACCGAAGCCGTAATGCGGGGCGATGAAGACGTCGTCGTATTCCCACACCGTACGCGAGCTCAGGATGGCGCCGCGCTCGCCGGTCGAGAGCACGGCACCCTCGCCCGTCGCCTCGATCTTCATCTGACTCAGGATGTGGTGAAGATAGACTGCATTGCGGGGGCGCATCATGTTGCGGCAGGTAATGGCGAGATCGATCGGGGCGCAGACGCTGGCCGCCGCCTTGAGGGGCGACGCCGCGCCTTCCTCGCCGAGATACTTCAGCAACATCGCGCCGCCCAGCGAATAACCGACGGCGACCAGCCCGTCCCGCGTGAGATCCTCGGGAAGCAGCGCCAGCAGCGCCCTAAAATCCTGGCTGCGGCCGGCATAGTAGTGCTCGCTGCACAGTGCCCGCGACGGTCCCGCGCCGCGCAGGTTGAGACGCAGCACGCGGTGGCCGCGCTCGAGCATCAGCCACGACATGCTCCAGATGTATCGGCTGTCTTCGGCGCCGGTCAGCCCATGGATCAGAAGGACCAGCGGCGTGCCGGCCCGCGGCTCCGTCGGCCGGTCGAGCGTGGCCAGCAAGGTGTCGCCGGTGCCGTCCTTCAAGGGAAACGAAAGCCGCTCGCTTGCATGCGGCGCCAGGCTGGCCCGGGCCGGGCGCAGGCGGTTGGCGACGGTCTGCAGGTCGCCTCCCCACCAGGGAAAGCGCGGACGGAATGGGGGCAGGTCGAGGGAAGTAATGGACGTCTGCACGGCTAGTCCTTATTCACGGCCGGCACCAAGATGGCAACGCCCTCCCCCTCCTCAGGCACCGCCGCGCTGGGCGCGGTCTACGCCATTGCAGCGGCTGCGATCTTCAGCACCGCCGGCGTCATCGTGCGAAATATCGAGCTTCCCGCCTGGGACATCTCGTTCTGGCGCTCGGCCTTCCTCGTCGTCGCGATGTTGCCACTGCTGCTGTGGCAGTATCGTCGTATCTGGATCGACGTTCGCAACGCGGGCCCCGCCCTGCTGCTGAGTGCTTTGCTGCTGGCCGGCAGCTTCGTGGCCTTCATCCTGGCGCTTGGCCTGGCGCCCGTCGCCAACGTCCTGATCATGTTCGGGGCGACGCCGTTCATCACCGCGATCGCCGCCCGCCTTTTCCTCGGCGAGAAACTGCACACCCATACCGTGCTTGCCATGGCGGCGGCGGTGGTGGGGCTCGGCATCAGCGTTGCGGGCTCCCTGCAGGTCGGCGCGCTGGCCGGCATGGCCGTGGCCTTCATCGTCGTGCTCTGCATGAGCGGCAACTATGTCGTCGTCCGCCATCGCCGCGATGTCGGCATGGCGCCGGCGATCTGGCTGGCCGGCGCGATATCGGGGCTGGTCGCGCTCCCGTTTGCCCAACCCGAGAATGTCACATGGTCGCAGGTGCCCTGGCTCTTTGCGCTCAGCCCCGGCCAGCTCGTGGGCGGACTGCTGCTCTATATGGCGAGCCTCAAGCGCATTCCCGCCGGCCGGGCCGCCTTGCTCGGCCTGCTCGAATTGGTCCTGGGGCCGATCTGGGTGTGGCTGTTCGATGGCGAAAAGCCGGGCGACCTCACCTTGATCGGCGGCACCATCGTCATCGCCGCTGCCGCGGCCAATGTGTGGCTGGATTCGCGACGGCCCACTGGCTAAGAAACGAGGATGACCCAGAATTCCAAAGGCCCCCTCTCCGGCATCGTCGTCGTCGATCTCTCCCGCATCCTCGCCGGCCCCTATTGCACCCTGCTGATGGCCGAGATGGGCGCGCGGGTCATCAAGGTCGAGCCGCCGAGGGGCGGCGACGACGCCCGCGCCTATGGTCCCTTCGTCAACGGCAAGTCGACCTATTTCGCCTCGGTCAATCGCGGCAAGGAAAGCATCGCGCTCGACCTCAAGGGCGACGCCGACCGCAAGATATTCGAGAAGCTGCTCGAGAAGGCCGACGTGGTGGTCGAGAACTTCCGCCCCGGCACGATGGAGAAGCTGGGCTACGGCTGGGAGACACTGCATGCCAGGTATCCGAAGCTGATCTATGCCGCCGCGTCGGGCTTCGGCCACTCGGGGCCGAATTCCAAGGACCCCGCCTACGACATGGTCATGCAGGGCCAGGGCGGCATCATGAGCATCACCGGCAACGAGGGGCAGCCGCCCTCCCGCGTCGGCATGTCGATCGGCGACATCGGCGCCGGCCTCTACACCGCCGTCGCGGTGAATGCCGCGATCGTCCATCGCCTCAAGACCGGCGAGTCCACCAAGGTCGATATCGCGATGTTCGACTGCCAGCTCGCACTGCTCGAGAACGCGATCATGCGCTACACGGTCGAGAAGGAAATCCCCGGCCCGCTCGGCGCGCGCCACCCGACCATCACGCCCTTCGAGGCTTTCGCCACGTCCGACGGCTCGATGATCATCGCTGCGGGCAACGACAGCCTGTTCGTCAAGATGTGCGAGGCGCTCGGCCGGTCCGACATGGCGACCGACCCGGCGTACAAGTCGAACGCGCTGCGCCAAAAGAGCCAGAAAAAGCTGAAGCACGAGATCGAGTCGGTGCTGAAGACCAACACGACCGATCACTGGATCGCCGTCGTCTCCACGGGCGGCGTGCCGTGCGGGCCGATCAACAACGTGAAGCAGGCCATTGCCCATCCGCAGGTCGCGGCGCGCAACATGCTGGTCGAGGTACCGGACGGCAGCGGCGGTATGCTGACGCTCGCCGGCAACCCGCTGAAGATGTCCGCCTTCGAGGACCCGAAGACGCGGCCCGCTGCGCCCGACCTCGACGGCGACCGTCAGGCCATCCTGTCCTACCTCGGCGGCTGAGACCGTGCGGGCATTTGTCCGTATCGCCGCCGGCTTCGCGAAGTTCGTGGCCGGCGCGGCGCTTGCGGTCGTGATCTTTCTCGTCGGCACCTTTTTCCAGGTGCGCGGCGCGCTGCCGTCCTACAGCGGCCATGTCGAGGCGGCCGGTCTGAAGGCCCCGGTCGAGATCCAACGCGACAAGAACGCGGTGCCGCACATCATCGCGGGATCCATCGAGGATGCCGCCTTTGGCCTGGGCTACGTCCACGCCCAGGACCGCTTCTGGCAGATGGAGATGACGCGTCGGCTGGGCCAGGGCCGCCTCTCCGAGATCGTGCCGCCGGCGGTGGTCGGCAGCGGCCTGATCGACACCGACCGCACCATGCGCGGCCTGGGTCTCTACCGGCAGGCCAGCGAGAGCGTGAATGCCCTGTCGCCCGGCACGCGGACCCAGCTCGAGGCCTATGCCGCCGGCGTCAATGCCTGGCTGAAGGACGACGACCAGCAGTATGGGCTCGAGCTCACCCTCCTGAAGTTGCTGTCGGGTGGCCGTTACCGGCCCGAGCCATGGCGGCCCGCCGATTCGCTGGTGTGGGGCAAGCTGATGGCGCTGGGCCTCGACGGCAACTGGCGCGCCGAGCTGCTGCGGCTGCGCCTCGCCCGCAAGATCGGCGACGACGGCGTAAAATTCCTGATCGAGCCGTCGGGCGACAATGCCGACGCCACGCTGCCGCTGGTACGGGCGGCGACGCAGGGCATCGACCTCGACCGGCTCTTCCGTACCACCGACAATGTCGCGACGCGCAAACGCGAGGCCTCGAACGAATGGGTGCTGTCGGGCGCCCACGCGGTGTCGGGCAAGCCGCTGCTCGCCAACGATCCGCACCTGGCGCTCACCTTCCCCGGCATCTGGTATCTCGCGCGCCTGGTCGGGCCGGGCTTCGACATCCGCGGCGCCTCCGCGCCCGGTTCGCCCGCCATCGTGCTCGGCCACAACGGCACCATCGGCTGGGGATTCACCACCACCAACCTCGACAGTCAGGATCTGTTCGTCGAACGTGTCGATCCGACCGATCCCAGCCGCTACATCACGCCCGACGGCGCGCGGCCGTTCGCGGTCCGCGACGAGACGATCAACGTCCTGTGGGGCGATCCCGTGTCGCTTCGCGTGCGCCAGACCCGGCACGGCGTGGTGATCGACGATTTCCTGCCCCGTCGCGACGACCCGGACAATCTGACGCCGGCCGGCCATGTGCTGGCGCTGCAGGCAACGGCACTCGACGGCGCCGACACCTCGGGCGAGGGTTTCAGCCGCCTCGGTCTCGCCCAGAACTGGGAGGAATTCCAGACGGCGGCGCGCAAGATCGTCTCGCCGATGCAGAACATCGTCTATGCCGACACCGCCGGGAACACCGGGCTGCTCTCGCCCGCGCGCGTGCCGATCCGGCGCAAGGGCGACGGCGCGATGCCGGTGCCGGGCTGGACCGGCGAATTCGACTGGGCGGGCTTCGTGCCGTTCGACGCCCTGCCGCGCGCCTACAATCCGCCCGGCGGCATCCTCGTCAACGCCAATGCAAGGGTGGTGCCGGACAACTATCGCTACTTCATCGGACGCGACTGGGCCGAGCCCTACCGCCAGCGCCGCGCCAACCAGATGCTGCACGAGGTCGAACGCCATCCGGTCTACGGCATGATCGTGATCCAGGCCGACAACCTCTCGCTCGATGCGGCCGACATGGTGCCGCTGCTGCTGAGGTCGGCGCCACGCACCCCGCGCGCCGCCAAGGCGCACGCCGCGCTGGCGAGCTGGAACCACTTCATGCTGGCGAGCCGGCCGGAGCCGCTGATCTACACGGCCTGGCTCACCGAACTGCAGCGCGGCCTGCTCGCCGACGAACTGGGCGAGGCGCTCTACGCCTCGTTCGCTGCGCCCAACGTGGCGCTGCTGGCGCGCATCCTGCGCGAGAAGCCGGGCTGGTGCGACGACGGCGGCACGCGCGCCACCGAGACTTGCGACGATGCCATCGCCCAGGCGCTCGAGCGCGCGCTCGACGGCATTGCGAAGCAGCAGGGCCCCGACCTCGACAAGTGGCAGTGGGGCGTCGCGCATCTCGCGGTCCACCGCCATCCGCTGTTCGACGGCGTGCCGCTGCTGCGCGATATCGCCTCGGTGCGCTTCCCCTCGGACGGCGGCGCGCAGACGCTCAACCGTGCCCAGCCGTCGTATCGCGGGCCGCGGCCCTTCGATGCCACCCACGGCGCCGGTTATCGCGCCGTCTACGATTTCGCCGATCTCGACAACAGCCGCTTCGCCATCCCGCTCGGCCAGTCGGGCAACATGCTGTCGCCGTGGGCGCGCAACTTCGTCGATCGCTGGCAGGCGTTGCGCTACATCGAGATCGCCGGCACCCGCGCCGAGAATGCCCGCACCGCCGTCGGCACGCTGACCATGGCGCCACCCTCACGGTAATCGTTAGGGAATGTCTGAACAAGTATCGATAGACGCGAACGATGTCATCGAGAGCGACTGGGCAGTGACTGAACGAGGGTTTCGATCGGCGTGGTGGCGGGTTTTGGTGTCGGCCGCGACCAGAAGAC
>JAESGK010000411.1_pt1 | contig 17918 bp, 20 predicted proteins | sample 9269681 | NCBI WGS metagenome assembly JAESGK01 (sample SAMN14515347, study PRJNA621673) | algae metagenome | isolation source: Timaviella obliquedivisa GSE-PSE-MK23-08B and co-occurring heterotrophs from... | place: USA: Grand Staircase Escalante National Monument, Utah | collected 2006-08-15
TGGTCGCCGTGGCCGCCGTCACCGTGGTGTTGAGAAGCCAGTTCAGACCGCCTTCGGCACCGACGTAGAAGCCCGGAGTCGGCGTCTGCGCCTGGGCAATTGCCGGCAGCGCTACAAACGCGGCGGCCATCAAAGCCTTCTTCATGAGATCTTCCCCTCGATATTGAAATCTACGAGCGTTGGTGGGGCTGGACATCACCAACTCCGACCCGAATATACACACCACACATAGTGCGGTGCAAGGCGCGCGGCATTTTCAAGGATGACTCGCGGCCGACCTGTGGCAGCTAGGCAACAGTGCCTGCATCGGCCCCTACGAGCGGGCCCCCGGGGCCATCTGGGGGATCGGCAGACCGGCACTATATCTTGTGTGCCCACAAGGCGCGTTGCGATCGGCCGGGATCGGCACGGCCAAAAATCCGGCCCTGCAGCCAGCGACGGATCGGGGTCCGGAGGTTCCTGGAAAAGCGACTTACCCACAATTTCCGACGGCGTTGGCGGTCGTCGTCCAAGTGGCCCCCCAACCGCATCGTACCATCACTTCCGATAGGCGATCCTGAATTCACGCTTGGAATTGGGGGTTATCGTCTGGATCGGAAGGCGGTGTTTTTGATCGCCGCGGCCCCGAACTCGCGGTAAACCGCCGTTCATCGACGGAAAGTCACCGAAGGGGGAAGCGCCATGGGCGAGTTCAGCAAGGTCGAAAAAGACGGCCGTTTGATGGTCGTCACCATCAATCGTCCCGAGGTCTACAATGCCTGCCATCCCATGGCGAACCAGGAGCTGGTCGACGCTTTCGACGAGTTCCAGGCCGACCCCGACCTGTGGGTCGCCATCATCACCGGCGCCGGCGACAAGGCCTTCTGCGCCGGCAACGACCTGAAATACCACGCCGAGATCCAGGCCAGGACCGGCAAGCGCCCAGTCCATCCGGCCAAGGGCTTTGGCGGCCTCGCCAACCGCTTCGACCTCGACAAGCCGGTGATCGCCGCCGTCAACGGCCTCGCCATGGGCGGCGGCTTCGAGATCGCGCTCGCCAGCGACATCATCGTGGCCTCCGAGCACGCCAAGTTCGCGCTGCCCGAGCCCCGCGTGGGCCTGGCCGCCGGCGCCGGCGGCATGCAGCGCCTCTCCCGCATGATCCCGCTCAAGAAGGCAATGGGCATGATGCTGACCGGCCGCCACGTGCCCGCCAAGGAAGGCTACGAGCTGGGCTTCGTCACCGAGGTGGTGCCGCACGCCGAGCTCATGACGGCGGCGAAAAAGTGGGCCGCCCAGATTCTCGAATGCTCGCCGATGTCGGTGCGCGCCACCAAGCAGGTGGTGATGCGCTCGCTCGACGTGCCGGCGCTCGAGATGGCGATGCGCAACCAGAACTTCCCCGCCTTCGTCGCCATGGCGCGCAGCGAGGACACGGTCGAGGGACCGAAGGCCTTCGCCGAGAAGCGCAAGCCCAACTGGAAGGGCCGCTGAACCAGCAAGCCTTCCTATCCTGCGCGGCCAAAAGGACGAGCCGGCCGCGCCAACCCGTTGATTCTCCAGCATCCCTCGCCTGAAGAACCCTGCTGCAAGTGGGAAACGAAACGGGACATTTTCGTTTTCCATCTCCTGGCACGACACCGGGCCGAGGGAATATTCCATCAGTTCAGGATAGGGTAAAATTCCTATCCTGTCAAGCCCGTCAGCTACACCAGCTTCCACTGAACCAGGGTAAACGGCGGCTTGGCGTCGTCGTGCGGCTCGAACACCGCCTGCACCTCGGCGCCGATCCGCACCTCCTGCTTGGGATCGCCCAGCAGGTTGCCCAGCATGCGGACGTTGCCGGCATCGGGCAGTTCGACCAGCACGACGATGTAGGGACCGTGTCCCTTCAGCGCCGGATGCACCGGATGCCAGGGACGCTCCCAGCTGTAGATGCGCGCCCTGCCCGACACCTTGTGCCAGTCGACCTCGAAGCTGAGGCACTTGTGGCAGATCCATTCCGGCCCCCACTGGAACGTCGCGCACTTCTTGCAGCGCTGGACCAGCAGTTCGCCACGGCGCGTTGCCTCCCAGTACGGCGTGTCGAGGGCGTCGCTCTCCGGCACCGGGATGGGCAGGCCGCTTGGGAGGTAACTCCCCGTCGTGCTCATAGCGTCGCCTCCGTGCCGAGGATCATGCTCGAGACCGGCGTCACCATCGGGCCGGAGATCACCATCGAGACCTCGGCGTTGGGCACCTGCGCGGTCGACTGGCCGCGCAACTGGCGGACCGCTTCGACCTGCAGTTCGAGGCCGTGCATATAGCACTCCGCCAGATTGCCGCCCGACGTGTTGAGCGGCAGCTTGCCCGACGGCGCCAGCAGATTCTCCTTGGTGAGGAAGTCGTTCGCCCCTTCGGCCGTGAAGAAGCCATGCTCGACGAGACTCATCAGCACGCCGCCGGTGAAGTTCTCGTAGCTCTGAACCACATCGACGTCCTCGGGCGTCACGCCGGCCATGTCGTAGAGCTGCGGCGCCACCGTTGTGAAGCTCGAGGTGGCATAGAGCGGCGCATTGTGGCCGCGCGCGCCGTTGCGATATTCCGAGCCCTGCGTCGAGCCCAGCAGGTAGGCCGGCGTCTGCCTAAGATCCTTGGCCTGCTCCGCCGGCACGACGATCAGCGCTGCGGCGCCATCATTCTCCTGGCAGCAATCGAACAACCGCCACGGCTCGACGATCCAGCGCGAGTTGTCGTAGGCCTCGTCGGTCAGCGGCCGGCAGTACATCACGGCGCGCGGATTGGATTGCGCGTGCTGATACGAGGCAAGCGCGATGGCGCGCTGGGCGGAGTCGGCAATTTTGTTTTCGTGCAGGAAGCGCATGGCGCGCATGGCATAGCGCTGCGCCGGCGACATCACGCCGTAGGGCGAGTTGAGCGCCGCCTCGCCCGTTGCGGTGCCGCCGGGCGGCGCCGCGCCAAAGCGCTGGAACTGACCCTGCGCCAGCGCGCGGAACACGACGACGCAGTTGGCCATGCCGCAGGCCACGGCCGCGGCCGCGTTACCGACGGCGGCCGAGCCGCCGCCACCACCGCCGCCCCAGTTCATGTTGGAGAAGCGCAGCGCCGGCAGACCGAGCGCCGCGGCGAGTCGCGAAGGATCGTTGCGGTCGTTGGAGTAGGAGGCAAAGCCGTCGATCCGGCGGGGATCGATGCCGGCGTCCTCGCAGGCGGCAAGGATCGCCAGCAGCGCGAGCTTGAACTCCGAATGCGGCGACTGGCCGTGCTTGTAGTAAGTGGTCTCGCCCACGCCGGCGACGGCCACCTTGCCGCGCAAAGTGCGGGTCATTGCTTGTACCGCGCCGGCACGTCGATGCCGAGGAAGCGGGCGCAGTTGAGGCCGAGCACCCTGGCGCGCGCGCCGTCGGAGAGTTGGCCCATGGTGCGCTCGATCGCCTCGGCCGAATGCGGCCAGGTTCCTTCGTGGTGCGGATAGTCGTTCGCCCACATGAAATTGCCGTCGAGGCCGTGGCGTTCGGCGAGGTCGAGACCGGCCTTGTCCTCCTGGAACGAGGAGAAGCCGTGCGCGCGGTAATAGTCGCTGGGCAGGCCCTGCAGCTTGGGCCGCACCCAGAAGTGATGCTTTTTGTAGGCCTCGTCCATGGCTTCGAGCAGCCACGGCACCCAGCCGATTCCTGCTTCGATTGTCGCGAAGCGCAGCTTCGGGAAACGCTCGAGCACGCCCGAGGCGCAGAGGTTGGCGACCGGCTCGATGGTGGGCGATAGCGAGTGCGAGACGTAGTTGACGACGGCGCCGCCGTTGCCGCGCGCGGCGCGCGGATCGCGGCCGGTCGAGACGTGGAAGGTGATCGGCAGGTTGGCGTCCTGGATCGCCGCCCATAGAGGATCGAAGTGCGGCAGGTTGTAGTTCACGTGGTTGCTGTCGTGGCCGCCCCACACCGGCTTGCACGGCAAGGTCAGGCACTTGAAGCCGAGCCTGGCCAGGCGCTGGACCTCGGCGATCGAGCCTTCGAGATCGCCGGTCGCGAGCGAGCCGGCCGGGATCATGCGGTCCTGGTGCGTGCCGAACTGCTCCCACGCCCAGTCGTTCCATACCCGGCACTGCGCCATGGCGAACAGCGGATCGGGTGTCGCCCACATGGCCAGCCCCTTGTTGGGGAAGATCAGCTCGACGTCGATGCCGTCGCGGTCGTGATCGGCCAGCCGGCCGAGCGGATCGGCGCCCGCCTTGTTGCGTGCCATGTCCTCGCCCTCGAGGGTCGAGAGCCGCAGCCGGTCGGGTCGATAGCCCTCGCAATAACGCCACTGCACGCCGTCCTTGTCGGTAACCACGCGCGGCAGGCGCTCGTGATATTTCTTGTCCATGCGGTCGAACCACAAGGTGGCCGGTTCGTTGGCGTGGCCATCGGCGGAGGCCATGAAGTATTTCCTCGCGGCATCCGGGCGTGCGCTGCGCGGCCAGCCGGCGGCGCCTGGCGTGTCGAGACGCCAGCGATTGGGGGCATTGACCTCGATCCGGTTCATGGCTTCCTCCTCCTGGTCGCGGGTTCCTCCGACGCTTCAAACCGCTCGTCCAGTCCACGTTCGATGCTGGCGAGCACGCGCTGGCAAATCTCCAGGTCGGCGGGCGGCACCTTGACCAGCAGACGCTCCTGGATCTCGGTTCCGACCTTGGCGACGCGCACCGCGAGTTCGCGCCCGGCGCGGGTCAGATAGATGCCGCGCGCCCGGCGGTCGGTCTCGTCCTCGCGCCGCTCGATCAGGCCGCGGCGTTCGAGATTGTCGAGCTGGCGGACCAGCGAGGGGCCCTCGATGGCGAGCGCGGTGGCGAGTTCCTTCTGCCGCACGCCGCCGCCCAGGCGGCCGACATAGGCAAGCGGCCGCCACGTCGCGTCGGTGAGGCCGAAGGCCTGCAACTCGGCATCGACGGCCTGGCGCAGCCGGCGGGCCAGTCGCGCGACGTTGAAACCGAAATCGATCTGCTTGGGATGTGTCATAACATAAAGATAGGACGCTAATCATCTAAATGGCAAGGGGATGCTCGGCACCTCGCCCATTTTTGACAAACTCCCCATAACGTCATACGTTATGAACGGATGATCGTCAGCTTTCGCGATACGGAGACTGCGCGCGTCTGGCGGGGCGAGAGAAGCCGTCGCCTCCCGTCAGACATTCAGAACGTGGCACTTCGAAAATTGCGTCTGCTCAATCAATCGCGTGAACTGAACGATCTGCGCGTGCCGCCGGGCAACCGCCTCGAGGCGCTCAGGGCCGACAGGTCGGGCCAGCACAGTATCCGGATCAACGACCAGTGGCGGATTTGTTTCGTATGGACCGCCGGAGGGCCGATCGATGTCGAAATCGTCGACTACCATCGCTAGAAGCCCACTTCTTCACAATCCCCACCCTGGCGAAATACTGGCAGAGGAATTCATGAAACCGATGGGGCTCACACAGAATGCGCTTGCGCGTGCACTCGGCGTGCCGCCGCGCCGCATCAACGAGATCGTGTTGGGCAAGCGGGCGGTCACGGCCGACACGGATCTGCGCCTGGCGCGCTACTTCGGCGTCTCCGAAGGCATGTTTATCGGCCTACAATCCGATTTCGAACTGATGGAGCGACGCCGCAAGATCGCGCGCGAATTGAAAGCCATCCAACCTCACGCAGCCTGAGCACAGCCGAGATGGGATTCAGCGCCCCCGCGCGTTGTCGCGGTCCCAGTCGAGCTCGAAGCGGTCGCCTTTGGCCTTGATGTAGGCGGCGTGCGGCGAGCCGAAATGCGCCGGCATCAGGAGCGCCCCCTGCTCCGCGCAATCGGCCAGCAAGGCGCCGCGGGTCCTGGCGGCGAGATCGCGGTCGTCGCAGAAGCGGCTGTTCCATCTCCATACCGGCACCTGCAGCGGACTGTGCAGCGCGTCGCCGGGGAACATTGCGCGCTTGCCCTTCGACTCGAGATCGATGCGGATCTGTCCCGGCGTATGGCCGGGCGCGGGCTTGAGCTTCAGGCGGCCGCACATGGCGTGCTCGCCGCCGGCGACGAACTCCGCCATCTTCGCCTCGACGACCGGCAACACCGAGTCGTTGTAGGTGTTGACCTCGTACTCCGGCGCACCGGATGTCTTCGCCACCTTGGCCCAGTGGTCGTGATCGACCCTGGACATCACGTACCTGGCGTTCGGGAAAGTCGGCACCCACTTGCCGTTCTCGAGCCTGGTGTTCCAGCCGACATGATCGACGTGCAGATGCGTGCACATGACGAAGTCGACCTCCTCCGGCTGGACGCCGGCTGCGCGCAAATTGTCGAGGTACTTCGTGTCCAGCATGTGGAAGCCCGGCATGCCGGGCCGGTTCTTGTGATTGCCCGAGCAGGCATCGACCAGGATCGTGTGCTTCCCGGTGCGGATCAGCCAGGAATGGATCGACCGCACGAGCCGGCCGCTCTCGGGCTGGTAGTAATAGGGCGCCATCCAGTGCTCGTGACTCTTGAAGATCTCGGGCTCGAACTCGGGAAAGAAATCCTTGGCCGGAAAGCCCGGCCCCGAAATCTCTTCGATGCGGGTGACGCGAACGTCGCCGATGTGGCGGTCCTGCATGGTTTCCTCCCTTTTGGCGTTGTTGCCCCGTCCTGCGTACGACACCATAGATCGGTACATATTGGCAAAAACGACATGCGCATCAGTATCGACATCGATGACAAGCTGATGGCCGAGGCCCGGAAGGCATCGGGCCTTGAGACCAACAAGGAGATCGTCGAGCAGGCCCTCCGCCTCATGGTGAAGCTGCGGTGGCAGCGGAACGTCGTCGCCGCCTTCAGCAAATATCCGCGGCGCGGCAACCTCGCGTGGAGCAGCCCCCGCAACGCGCCGCCCTAGCGGCTAGGCTGTTCGATCAACGCCCCTTGAAGGTCGCCTTCCGTTTTTCGAGGAAGGCATTGAGGCCTTCGAAATGATCCTCGGTCGCGGCGCAGGCGGACAGGCCCTCGGCTTCGCGGTGCGAATGCTCGTCCCATGAATTGTCGAATGAGGTGCGGATCAGGCTCTTGGCGACGCCGAGCGCAAACGTGGGACCGTCGGCGAGCTTGCGCGCCATCTTCGCGGTTTCGGCCACGAGCTGGTCCTTCGGCACCACCCAGTTCAGGATGTTGTTGGCCTTGGCCTCCTGGGCGGAGAACCGCTCGCCCAGAAGCGCGATCTCGAGCGCCTTCCGCTCGCCCACGACGCGCGGCAGGAAATAAGTGGCGCCGCCGTCGGCCGAGAGGCCGATATGGCGATAGGCGAGCGTGAAGAAGGAATCGTCGCTGGCGATGGCGAGGTCGCAATTCAGGATCAGCGACAGGCCGAAGCCCGCGGCGGCGCCCTGCACCGAGGCCAGCACCGGCTTGTTCATGCGGCGGATCTGGTAGATCGCCTGGTGCGCCTTCACCACGCGCATCTCGAAGCCGGCGAGGTGCGCCTCCTTCTCGGTCGTCAGCGACTTGTGGAAACCCCTGATGTCGCCGCCCGCCATGAAGTGCGTGCCGGCGCCGCGGATCACGACGCAGCGCACGGCGGGGTCCTTCTCGAACTTCGCGCTGTGCTCGACCAGCAGATCGCGCATCTCCATCGACAGTGCGTTCAACTGCTCCGGCCGGTTGAGCGTCAGCCAGCCGATGCCGTCTTTGACTTCTGCGAGAACGTGCGGTGCGGACATGCAGGCGATTCCTTCTGCCGAAAGCCGGCTATATCGTCATGGTCATACGGACCGCGAGCGTCCCGCTCGCTCAAGATCATGAGCGAGCGGGACGCTCGCGGTCCGGAAGATCGTCAGAACGCCTCGGCCGGCAGCGCCATCACCGTGGCCGCACCCGCCTTGATCTGGTGGCCAAGCGACGTCGTCTGCGGCAACACGCGCGCCATGTAGAAGCGCGCGGTGGCGAGCTTGGCCTCGTAGAAGGCGTTGTCGTTGCCGGCGGCCAGCCCCTTGTGGGCGGCGACGACGATGCGGTTCCACATGAAGGCCATGGCGGTGAGCGCCATCAGGCGGAGCAGATCGGACGCGGCGGCGCCCGCCTCGTCCGGGTTCTTCATGGCGTTCTGCAGCAGGAAGAGCGCGCTTTCCTGGACGCGGCCCAGCGCCTTCTCCAGCGGCTCGACGAATTCCTTCATCTTGTCGTCGGCCTTGTGCTTGGCGACGAAGCCGGAAATCTCGCCCAGCAGGCGCTGGGCGGCAGCCCCGCCCTTCATCGGCAGCTTGCGGCCGACCAGGTCGAGCGCCTGGATGCCGTTGGTGCCTTCGTAGAGCTGGGTGATGCGCGCGTCGCGCACGAGCTGTTCCACGCCGTTCTCGCGGATGTAGCCGTGACCGCCATAGGTCTGGACCGCGAGATTGGCGCACTCGCTGCCCATGTCGGTGAAGTGCGCCTTGATGATTGGCGTCAGCATCTGCACGAGATCGTCGGCGGCGGCGCGCTTGTCGGCGTCGGGATGGGAGTGCGCCTCGTCGATCAGCAGGCCGACCCAGAGCGATAGTGCACGAGCTGCCTCGGTAAAAGACTTCTGGATCATCAGCATGCGCCGCACGTCGGGATGCACGATGATCGAATCGGCCGGGCCGTTGGCGTTCTTCGGTCCGGTCAGCGACCGGCCTTGCAGGCGATCGCGGGCATAGGCGACGGCGCTCTGGTACGAGGTTTCGGCGATGCCGAGGCCCTGCATGCCGACGCCGAGGCGGGCGGCATTCATCATCACGAACATGGCGGGCATGCCGCGGTTGAGCTCGCCCACCAGCCAGCCCTTGGCGCCGTCGAGGTTCATGACGCAGGTGGCGTTGGCCTTGATGCCCATCTTGTGTTCGACGGCGCCGCAGCGGATGCCGTTGCGCTCGCCGATGCTGCCATCGGCCTTGGGCACGAACTTCGGCACGAGGAACAGCGAGATGCCCTTGGTGCCGCCCGGCGCATCCGGCAGGCGTGCCAGCACGAGGTGCAGGATGTTCTCGGTGAGATCGTGCTCGCCGGCCGAGATGAAGATCTTGGTGCCGGTGATCGAATAGCTGCCGTCGGCCTGAAGCTCGGCGCGGGTGCGGATCAGGCCGAGGTCGGTGCCGCACTGGGGCTCGGTCAGGCACATGGTGCCCGACCAGGTGCCATCGACGAGCTTGGGCAGGTACTTCTTCTTGAGCTCGTCGGAGCCGTGCCGCGACAGCGCCTCGTAGGCGCCGTGGCTGAGGCCCGGATACATGGCGAAGGCCTGGTTCGAGGCGGTGAACATTTCCTGCAGCGCGAAGCCCACGGTGGCAGGCAGGCCCTGGCCGCCGTACTCGGGATCGCAGGTGACGGCGGTCCAGCCGCCCTCGCGGAACATGTCGTAGGCGTGCTTGAAACCCCTGGGCGTGCGCACGACGCCGTTCTCGTAGGTGCAGCCTTCCTCGTCGCCGGTGCGATTGAGCGGGAACAGCACGTTCTCGCAGAGCTTGGCCGCTTCCTCGATGATGGCGTGAATGGTGTCGGGCGTGGCGTCCTCGTAGCCCGGCAGCCTGGCCAGCTGCGAGACGTCGAGCACCTCGTTCAGCACGAACTGGATGTCCTTCAGCGGCGCCTTGTAGACGGCCATGGTTTCCTCCGTGGATTCTTGTCAGTCGCTTGCCGGGTCGGCGCCGCGCCGCTGCAGTTCAGCGGACACCTGGGTCTCGACGTCCTTGAAGTCGCCGATCTGGGCGTCGAGATCGGCCCGCCGGCGTTCGAGGTCTTCAATATGCAGCCGGCTGCGGCGCAGCAACTCGCGCATCTGCTGCAGGCCGGTGCGATCGACATGATAGAGGTCGAGCAGTTCCTTGATCTCGGACAGGGTGAACCCCAGCCGCTTGCCGCGGAGAATCCAGCCGAGCCGCGCGCGGTCGCCGACGCTGTAGAGCCGCTGCGTGCCCTGGCGGCGCGGCTTGATCAGCCCCTCGTCCTCGTAGAAGCGGATGGTGCGCGACGTCACCGCGAACTCGCGCGCCAGTTCGGCAATGCTATAGATGCGCTGCGTGTCGCGCGGCGCGGCGCTGCTGGCCTGGGATGAGGCGGCGATCGGCATGATGGGGAAGCATTAGTTGACGTTTACGTAAACGTCAATAAGGCCGCGGCACTGCGAGCCGCCGAGTTGCAACCGCAGTCAGAGCAGATGCACCAACGTAAGCCCCAAGCCAAACATCAGCGAGAATGCGACCACGACGGAGAATGCCGCCGAGGCCGCGTAGGACTCTGCGAGCAGTGGAATATACCCGCGAAGGCCGAGCCATAGCGCGACGATCCCGGAAGCAAGCACGGCGACCCCGGTCAACAGCATCCCATTGCCTCCTCCGTTCGGAAGCCCGGCCGCAGAACCGCGCCAGGCGCCATTCCTGCAATGCGCGCGAGTGGAGTCCCGCCCGAGAATCCGTTCGGCCATCGACCGAACGCGGCCCATGCCCGCGCGACCTGCTTCACGAAGCGAGCGTCTTCGAGGCCAGAAGCCTCTCCAGCAATCAGACAGGGATATCGATTTCGAGAGGAGCGAAACGGGTCCGGGAGCATGAGAGGCACGCGCGCCTGGCGCGGCGGCCCGACCGGCGCTTCTCCCTGTCACCGCCCGATGCGGCGAACACCCGGAAGGACGCTAACAGCGGCACGCGTCGAACACAACCGCACATTCCCTGTACTCTTCCGGTCGGCGAAGCTCTTGTCGCGACGATCGGAAAGCGGACCAAACCGTTGAATTCACTGGCATTCGGTGGCAAGGCCGTCCGAACGTAACCGCGTTGCGTGAATGGAAGGGAGCCCAATGGCGATCTATCAACTGAACGACCGCAAGCCTGTCATCCCCACCTCCTGCTACATCGCCGAGGAGGCCACGATCATCGGCTCGGTGATTCTGGGCGAGCGCGTGAACATCTGGTTCGGCGCCGTGCTGCGCGGCGACAACGAGCCGATCGTGATCGGCGACGACAGCAACATCCAGGAACTCTGCGTTCTCCACACCGATCCCGGCGCGCCGCTCACCATCGGCAGGAACGTGACGGTGGGCCACCAGGTGATGCTGCACGGATGCACGATCGGCGACGGCTCGCTGATCGGCATCCAGTCGGTCGTGCTCAACCGTTCGGTGATCGGCAAGGATTGCCTGGTCGGCGCCGGCGCGGTGGTGACCGAGGGCAAGAGCTTCCCCGACCGCTCGGTGATCTTCGGTGCGCCCGCCAAGGTGGTGCGCGAGCTCAACGAGGAGAACGCCACGCGGCTGCGCATGAGCGCCGAGAGCTACGTCGTGCGCGGCCAGAACTACAAGGCGAACCTCAAGCGCGTTGGGTAGCGCCTTGATCGACGCGCTCGACCATCTCGTCATTGGCGGTTCGGCCGCGGTCTACGAGACGCTGCTCGGTCGCCGTGCTGTTGACGGCCGGCTTCGCACCGGCAATGTCGGGCTCGCCTTCGGAAGCGGCACGCCGGGGCTGCAGTCGATGATGTTCGCGACACCGGACCTCGACAAGGCGGCAAAGCTGCTCGAGCGGCGCGCCGTGCCGACGACGCGCGAGGGCGATGCACTGGCCCTCGACGGGCATGGCGTGGCGATCGGGCTCGCCGCCAAAACGAACGAGGCGCCCTCGCCGCTCGCGGCCGACGAAGCCGCGTGCGTCTCGTCGCTCGATCATGTCGTGGTGCGGACGCCCAACCCCGAGCGCGCCATCGCTTTCTACGCCGGCAGGCTCGGCCTCGACCTCCGGCTCGACCGCAGCAATCCGCAATGGGGGGCGCGGCTGCTGTTCTTCCGTTGCGGCGACGTGGTGGTCGAGGTCGGCCATGACCTGAAGAAAGGCGTGTCTGACGGACCCGATCGGCTCTGGGGGCTCGCGTTGCGCGTGCCCGATGTCGCCAAGGCCCAGGCGCGCCTGAAGGCAGCGGGCCTCGACGTCACCGAACCGCGCGACGGGCGCCGGCCGGGCAGCCAGGTTTTTTCGGTCAAGGACAGGACCGAGGGCGTGCCCACCCTGGTGATCGGCGGTATCGGGCGATGGTAGGGACGCGCTGGGGATGAGACCGCTGGTACTCCTCTTGCTTCTGTCGATCGCGGCTTGCGCAACGCGACCGATGCCGAAGCAGGCCAAGGACTTGGCGCCGCTCGGCCCCTGCCCCCCCTCGTCGTGGAAACCCGAGGCGCCGCCGCCGACGGCAAGCGCCAAGACGTCGATGGTGCTGCTGGCGGTCGGCGAATGGGCGCGCTTCGGCCGCCAGGTCGCGATCTACTCGGTCGACAAGCCGCCGCGCACCGAACAGCTCGGCATCAAGGAGCGCGACGCGCCGCAGCGCATCGCCGACTACTGGGCCGCGGTCGACAAGAACCTGTCCGGACTGAACGACGTGCCGTGGTCGGCCGCGTTCATCTCCTGGGACATCGAGAGCGCCGGCGTGCCGCGCGATCTGTTCTGTCCCGACCAGCGCCATACGATCTACGTCGAGCGCATCGTCGAGCGGGCGAAGAAGCCGGGCGCCGTCTTCATCCCCCATGCACCGGACGAATATGCGCCCAGGGTCGGCGACCTCGTCTGCGCGGCGCGCGAGAACAGCGGGACGACGCTGCAGAACCTGAACCGCGGCGCCGGGCACTGCGACATCGTGGTCGAGGTCCGGCCGGGCGAGGTCGATGCCATCGGCGGCAACGTGGGCGACTCGGTCACACGCAGTGTCTTTCCACTGGACGGCGCCGGGTTTTTGTCGCCCATTTCCGCCCGTCCGGTATTCACCGTGATCGAAAATCGCTTGCCCTAGGAAACGTCAAGGGAACGTCAATGTCTCGGCTGTCGCTCTACGACTATGTCATCGTCGGCGCCGGATCTGCCGGCTGCACCATGGCCCACCGGCTCGCCGCAAAGGATGGATTGCGGATCCTGGTGCTGGAGGCCGGCGGCCCCGACAAGTCCTTCATGCTCAAGATGCCGGCGGGCTTCGCCAGCCTCGGCGAGAACAGCCCCTACAACTGGCGCTACGAGACCACGCCGCAGAAACACTGCAACGACCGGCGCATGTACTGGCCGCGCGGCAAGACGCTGGGCGGGTCGTCCGCGATCAACGCCATGCTCTACGTCCGAGGCAATGCCTGGGACTACGACCAGTGGCGCCAGCTCGGCAACGAGGGCTGGAGCTACGACGACGTCCTGCCCTACTTTAAGCAGGCCGAGAACAACGAGCGCGGCGGCGACGATTTCCACGGCACCGGCGGGCCGCTCAACGTCGCCGACCAGGTCGACCCCAGCAAACTCAACGAGGCGTTCCTCGAGGCCGGCGAGCAGGCCGGTCACAAGCGCGTCACCGACTTCAACGGCGCCGAGCAGGACGGCGTCGGCTACTACCAGGTGACGCAAAAGGACAAGGCGCGCTGGAGTACGGCCAGTGCCTACCTGCGGCCGGCGGTGGCGCGCGGCAATTCCCACCTCGAGATCATCACCGGCGCGCTGGTCGAACGCATCATCTTCGACGGCACGCGTGCAATGGGCGTACGCTACACGATCGATGGCCGCGACGAGGTTGCGCGCGCCAACCGCGAGATCATCCTGTGCGGCGGGGCCGTCAATTCACCTCAACTGCTGCAGCTCTCCGGCGTCGGCCCGGCCGATCACCTGAAGTCGCTCGGCATCACGCCGGTGATCGACCTGCCCGGCGTCGGCGGCAACCTGCAGGACCATCTCGACGCGGCGCTGCTGCAGTTCTGCAAGACGCGCGACACCTACGACACCGCCAACAAGCTGGTCTCGCTCTACCAGTATGTGGTCAACAAGAAGGGCCCCGGCACCTCGCCGATCGCCGAGTCGGGCGGCTTCCTGCGCACGCGCCCCGGACTGGCGGCGCCCGACGTGCAGCTTCATTTCCTGCCCGTGCTGGTGGTCGACCATGGCCGCACCAAGATGAAGCAGAACGGCTATAGCCTGCACGTCTGCGCGCTCCGGCCAGAGAGCACCGGCACGATCCGGCTGCGCAGCAAGGACCCCAAGGAGGCGCCGCTGATCGACGCCAATTACCTGGCCGAGCGGCGCGACCTCGACACGCTGATCGAGGGTGTGAAGATGGGCCGCGATATCTTCGCCCAGGCCGGCCTCGATCCCTACCGCGCCGAGGAATTCCAGCCCGGTGCGGCGGTGAAGACCGATGCCGAGCTGGAACAGTGGATCCGCGCCAAGTGCGAGACGATCTATCACCCGGTCGGCAGCTGCAAGATGGGGCCCAGCACCGACAACATGGCCGTCGTCGACGACAAGCTGCTGGTGCACGGCGTGCAGGGGCTGCGCGTGGTCGACGCCTCGATCATGCCGACGCTGGTCGGCGGCAACACCAACGCCCCCACCATCATGATCGCCGAGCGCACGGCCGCGATCATGCACGCGGCCGGCCTCACGAACTGAGAGGGCCTAGCCGCGCTTCTCGACCACCAGCAGCCAGGGCCTTCCGCCGACCGGCTGCAGCCGGCCGCGTGAGTCCACGGGATAGAGGCTCATGGTCACGCTGTCCTTCACGTTGCCGCCGACGGCATGGACGAAGCCGCCGCGCACGTCGGTAACGACGTCGCAATGGTTCGCCGTGTTGTCGATGCGCCGGTGCGCGGTGCGCTGGTCGGCGTGGCGCCAGGTCGGGCCCGCCGTGCCGCTGCAGACGAGGTCGCCCGGCTTGGGCGAGTATTCGTTCGGCGCATGAAGGTAGAACGGCGCGCCGCGCTGCTTCTCGCGGTCGTAGAGCGCGGAGAGGTAGCTGCCGTGGCGGCCGTCGCGCGGGAACTGCTGGGGGGTGTAGCCGGACTTGGCCATCACCCAGGACACGAAAGCACCCGACCACGGCTTGCCCGAGGTGCGGCCGTTCCATTCCGGCTTGCCGCAGACGCCCCAGTAATCGCCGACGCGGCTGGCCAGCGGCTCGCTGCGCTCGCTGACGCCGGTGCGGTTGGTGTAGCCATTGGCCTGGCCGCCGTAGACGACCGTCGAGCGACCGAACCTGGTCCACTCCTGCCATGCCGTCAGCGCGACGCGGTCGGTCGGCGGCCGTTCGCTGTGGCCGCCGTTGCGCGAGCCGCTGCTGCCGCAGGCGGCCAGAAACAAGGTAAGCAGAAGGGTGAGCAGAAGAGTTGCTGGCAGTCGGAGACCTATCGCACGGGAGGAGAGCGCGGCGGGCGACTGCCAGCGAACACGAACGTCGACGAAGGGGCTGCCGTAGTTCATGTATAACTTGCAGGGGGGAAAATAAACGATTGTTATTATTACTTATTGAACTAACACGAATGCTGAATAATGTCACGCCCCGTTGATCTTGCCGAAGTTCGTCGTCTGGAAGAGTTGGCTTTCCGAGGCTGGCCTGCCCTGGAAAGCCAGGACCTCGCCGGCTGGCGTCAGCGCTTCTCCGGCGGCTACACAAAAAGATCCAATTCAATCAATGCCTTGGGGATTCAGCCTAAATGCAATCCTAAGGTCGTGGCCGCCCTTGAGGCACCTTATCTCGAGCGCGGCCTGGTCCCGGCCTGGCGGCTCTCGCCACTGGCCCCGGCGGCCATCCGGCCCCTGCTGGCCGGCCGCGGCTACCGGACGATCGAGCACAGCCTCCTGCAGGTCTGCCCGCTCCATGCGGGCTTCGCCGCCGACGCCGAGGTCCGCATCTCGCCCCGCCCGTCGCCGGCCTCGATCGAGGCCTTCTGCACCTATAGCCCGGTGCGGCCGCAGCACCGCGAGACCATGGAGCGGATGCTGGCGGCGATCGCGGCGCCGGCCGGCTTCGCCCTGGTCGAGGAAGCTGGGCAGCCGATGGCCATGGCGATCGGGGCGGTCGAGGGCGACCATATGGGCCTGTTCGACGTGCTGGTGATGCCGCACGCCCGCCGACGCGGGCTGGCGCGGCGGATCACCGAGAGCCTCTATGCCTGGGCCTTGGGCCACGGCGCACGCTTCGCCTATCTGCAGGTCGTCGCCACCAACGAAGCGGCGCTGCCGCTCTACGCCGACCAGGGCTTTCGCACGGTCTACGGCTACGAGTATCTCCTGCCGCCCTCCCGGCAGCTTGACCCCCCGCCGCCCGGCCACACATAGTCGGCGCCGGGAGGATCAAAAAAATGTCGAACTATCCTTGGGAGAAGAGCTACCCGCCCGGCGTGAAGTGGGAGCTGGAGGTTCCGCGCAAGACCATCCACCAGACTTTCGAGGACAGCTGCGCGCAGTATGGCGACCGGCCGTTCACCGACTTCCTCGACAAGGTGATGACCTTCCGCGACTACAAGGAGGCCTCCGACCGGGCCGCCGCCGGCTTCCAGAAGCTGGGCGTGAAGCCCGGCGTGCATGTCGGCCTCTACCTGCCCAACACGCCGCACTACATCGTGGCCTTCTTCGGCGTGCTCAAGGCCGGCGGCATCGTGGTGAACTACAGCCCGCTCGACGCCGCCCGCGAGCTCGAACACAAGATCGGCGATTCCGAGACCGACATCCTGGTGACCCTCGACGTCACCGCGCTCTACCCCAAGATGGCGGCGATGCGCGGCAAGACGCGCCTCAAGAAGCTGATCGTGGGCTCGATCGCCGACTACCTGCCGTGGCCCAAGAACTGGCTCTATCCGATCGCCAAGAAGAAGGACCTCTCGTCGTGGCCGCGCGACGAGTGGCATATGTCGTTCAAGGACCTGCTCGCCAACGACGGCAAGTTCACCACCCACAAGCCCGCCAGCGACAATCTGTGGGACGAGGTGGCGCTGCTGCAATACACCGGCGGCACCACCGGCCTGCCCAAGGCCGCCATGCTGACGCACGGCTGCGTGATGGCCGCGATGAGCCAGGGCATGGCCTGGACCAAGCCCTACACGACGCCCGGCACGGAAAAGGTCGTGTGCGTCCTGCCGCTGTTCCACATCTATGCGCTGTCGGGAATCATGCTGGGCGCGGTCGCCAACGGCAACCAGCTCATCCTCTATCCCAGGCCCGACATCGACATGATCGTGGCCGATCTCTCGACCAAGAAGCCCACCTTCCTGCCCGGCGTGCCGACGCTCTACACCGCGATCCTGAAGCATCCCAAGGCGCAGGGCCTCGACCTCAAGTCGCTGAAGATCTGCATGTCGGGCGGCGCGCCGCTGCCAGTCGAGGTCCAGCAGAGCTTCGAGAAGCTGACAGGTGCCACGCTGATCGAGGGCTACGGCCTCACCGAGACGTCGCCTACCGGCGCGATCTGCCCGGTGGACAAGAGCGTGCGCCGCGTGGGTTCGTGCGGCCTGCCGATGCCGGGCACGATCATCGAGATCCGCGACATGGAGAACAAGGACCGCGTGCTGCCGCCCGGCAAGGACAATGTCGGCGAGGTCTGCATCATCGGCCCGCAGGTGATGAAGGGTTACTGGAAGAAGGTCGAGGACACCGAGCAGGTGCTGTTCAACCATCCCGCCAGCAACTGGAAGGGCCTGCGCACCGGCGACATGGGGTACATGGACGAGGACGGCTGGCTCTTCCTGGTCGACCGCTCCAAGGACCTGATCATCTCGTCGGGCTACAATGTCTACCCGCGCATGATCGAGGAAGCGGTCTACGAGCATCCGGCGGTCGACGAATGCATCGTCATCGGCATTGCCGATCCCTATCGTCAGGAAGCGCCCAAGGTGTTCGTGAAGCTGAAACCCGGCGCCTCGCTCACCTTCGAGGAGCTGAAGAAACATCTGGAGGGCAAGATCGGCAAGCACGAGATGCCGGTGGCGCTCGAGATCCGGGCCGAGCTGCCCAAGACGCCGGTCGGCAAGCTCTCCAAGAAGGAACTCAAGGAGGAAGAGCGCGCCAAGGCGAAAGCCAAGGCGACGTGATCATTCTCTCCCGGACCGCGTATGTGGACGGCCCCCTGTTTGCAAGAGCAATTTGGGTTGATGACGTTGGAGGCGGTTGCGTTCGTATGTCCGGCCTGTTTGTGCGGCCTGTCAGGACCGCTGGCCAAGATGGAATG
>JAESGK010000412.1_pt1 | contig 17859 bp, 14 predicted proteins | sample 9269681 | NCBI WGS metagenome assembly JAESGK01 (sample SAMN14515347, study PRJNA621673) | algae metagenome | isolation source: Timaviella obliquedivisa GSE-PSE-MK23-08B and co-occurring heterotrophs from... | place: USA: Grand Staircase Escalante National Monument, Utah | collected 2006-08-15
TAACGATCAAAACCGGCCGTCGCCAACGTCATCTGCTTCATCGAAGAAATCCTGGCTTTCACACAACGGGATTCCCTAGAATCATGACCTACTGCTCATGTCGATGACTTTTTCAGAGTTTCCTTAGGGCCGCATCCAGGGGCTGCTGCGGCCCGAGCCGCGGATAGGGGCGGCGAGTTCGACGAACTCGCACAGGATCTTGCGGGTGTCGCGCGGGTCGACGATCTCCTCGATCCAGAAGGTCTCGGCACTGCGGAAGGGCGAGCGCAACTTGTTCAGGCGCTCCTCGATCTCGGCCATCTTGGCCTTGGGATCTTCCGCGCCGTCGATGTCGGCGCGATAGGCGGCCTCGATGCCGCCTTCCAGCGGCAGCGACCCCCAGCGGCCGGACGGCCAGGCGTAGCGCCAGTTCACCCGGGCCCCGTTCTGGTGTGCCGCACCGGCGACGCCGAAGGCATTGCGGATGATGAAGGTGCACCACGGCACGGTGGTCTGGAACATCGCCGACATGGCGCGCACGCCCTGGCGGATGACGCCGCTTTTCTCGGCCTCGAGCCCGATCAGGAAGCCGGGGCAGTCGCAGAAGTAGACGACCGGCAGGTGAAAGGTTTCGGCCATGTCGAGGAAGCGCGTCACCTTCTGGCAGGCATCGGCCGTCCAGCCGCCGCCGTAGAACATCGGGTCGCTCGCCATCACCGCCACCGGCCAGCCGTCGATGCGGGCAAAGCCGGTGACGACCGAGCGGCCGTAGAGCCTGCCCATCTCGAAGAAGCTGCCCTGGTCGACGACCTTCTCGACGATCGGGCGGATGCGATAGACCTTGCGGATATCGCGCGGGATGACGTCGAACAACGACTCCTCGCGTCGCGCCGGATCGTCGGCCACGGGTCCGCGCGGCGGCGCGTCGTGGACCGAGGAGGGCAGGTAGGAGAGGAAACGGCGCGCGGCGGCAAAGGCCTCTTCCTCGCTGTCGACGGCCTCGTCGATGGCGCCGGCGCGAAGCTGGATCTCCCAGCCGCCCAGCTCCTGCTTGTCGTACTGCTTGGGGCTGAGGCGGTTCACCACCGGCGGACCGGCGACGAACATCGCCGAAATTTCCTTCACCATCACCGAATAGTGCGTGGCGGCGAGACGCGCCGCGCCGAGGCCCGCGACGGAGCCGAGCCCCAGCCCGACGGTCGGCACGGTGCCCATGTTCTGTACCACCCATTCCCAGCCGCTGACCCCAGGGACATTGGCGCGGCCCGTCGTCTCGATGGTCTTCACCGAGCCGCCGCCGCCCGAGCCCTCGATCATGCGGACCACCGGCACGCGGTACTGGTTGGCATAGCGTTCGATGAAGTTGGACTTCTCCTTGATCGTGGCGTCGGCCGAGCCGCCGCGGACGGTGAAGTCGTCGCCGGTGACGGCGACCGGCCGGCCGTCGATCCTGCCGCGGCCCATCACGGCATTGGCAGGCATCAGATCGACCAGGTCGTTGCGGCCGTCGTATTCGGCCTTGCCGGCGATGCTGCCGAGTTCGCGGAAGGAGTCCTTGTCGAGCAGCCGGTCGATGCGCTCGCGGACGGTGAGGCGGCCGCCGTCGTGCTGGCGCTTGACCTTGTCGGCGCCACCCATGCGCTTCGTCATTTCCTGGCGGCGGCGCAGCTCGTCCATCTCCGGTTGCCAACTCATCGCGTGATTCCCCGGTCCGGTTGTTTCAATCGTCTCAAACAGGCCGAGTCTCGTACCAATGCCCGGCTTGACCGGCTACACTGAAAGCATCCGAGCCGGGGAGCTGGGCCGATGGACGAAACGGGCAACAGCAGCGTGCTGCTGGTGGCGAGGTGCCTGCTGGCCGGCCTTTTCCTGTGGTCGGGGATCGGCAAGATCGCGGGCTACGACGAGGCCGGTCAGTTCATGGTGCAGCACGGCACGATCGGGCTGCTGCTGCCCGTGGCCATCGTGGTCGAGATCGGCGGCGCTTTTCTCCTGATTGTCGGCTGGAAGGTGAGGTTTGCCGCGGTGGCGCTCGCCGGCTTCTGCGTGGTGACGGCGCTGCTGTTCCACGCCAACTTCGTCGACCGCGCCCAGATGACCCACTTTCTCAAGAACGTCGCGCTGGCAGGTGGCCTGCTCGCGCTCTACGTCTCGGGACCCGGCCGCATGTCGTTCGATGGCGCGGGCGAGGAGGCCAGCTGAGCGCCTTCCGCGGCGGGCCCAACTTTTCAATTTTGGCCCAACTCGACACACGGAAATCGGGCTCTTCGCACGCCGAAGAGCCAGCAATTGCGGACTTTTATCCGCTACATCGGGCCCACCTGAAACGTCCGTGTGTTGTGCCCTTAACTGTGCCCGGATCCGTTCTCCCGACCCGGCGCATCCTGTCTGTCCACGGTTCGATGCGTGGCTCTTTGCCTGTTGGTGCCGGCACTGCCAGCACGAAGCCCTTCGGGCGGGTTGGATTGTGTCTCTCCCCAGGTCAGGACCTGGGGCGGCTGCACCGAGCGCTTGAGTTGCGCAAACCCGCGGGCGGCCGCGGGCCGGTCGTGCCGGAATAAAAATTTGGCCGACGCAGTCCTCGCCAACCTATCGAAATAATAGGCATAATCCTGCTGAAATGTCAACTTTTTCTATGATGTCAAACCGACGCTCGCTCGTTAGATGACGCCGTCGATCAGATTCTCCTCGTAGAGTAGCGCGAGTCGGCACGATCGGGATGCCGTTGCCGGTAACGATCATGATCGGCCGCTGCCAATTCAAGATCATAGGCGCCCAATCAGAGGCTGGCGCAACGATCGTACCATCAGCGTGGTCGAATAGGCCGCGGCCCTGAGGTGACCTCGCGCTGCATTCCGTCACTTTGGCTTGTTACGCCATTTAGCCGGGCAGTCTCAGCATCCAGAAAATTCTGGAGAGCTGCGACATGATCGGCCCGCAGAGCACCAGGAATCGAAATGCCGAGCCGATGTCCGTCCGTATGGATCGCCGCGCGCTTAAGCGCCTGCTGGCGCGTGAACGTGTCGAGGCGACGTTGAAGGTCGAGCCGATCCTCCTCCGTCAACTCCCGGTGAACGAGGCTGTTGGTGCCCGGCGGAAAGTTTCGGCCGATGACAGTCTCGAAGTCGGCCGGCTCGTGCACCATTGCCGTCACTGGCGCTCGCTGCATGTTGGCAGGATAGAAAATTGGCAAACCCCCTTGGATCACGAAGGGCTGGCCATCTTCTCCATCGAATTCGAGACGACCCGAGTACGTATCATCGGGCAAACGGCGTTCATCTTCACGGGCATAGCGCCAGAAGCTCGATTGGCTATACGGTGCATTGGTGAATTTCAGCCTAGGCCAACGACCGTCGACGGCGGGCTCTATGCTGAATTCGATGTTGCGAACCCGATAGACGCGGGCGAGCGGTGCCAACGACTGCTCCAACGTGGCCGCCTTCAGTGCGGGGATGGTACGCTCGTGATCGTGGAGCATCACCGCGAGATCGCTCCAGATGCCCGGCTGAGGTGATCGACCGCGATTCTTCGACCAATCGTCGATACGATCCACGCTCACCTCGAGCGCGTGAGCCATGTCTGCCTTCCAACGATCGCCGAAAAGCGCACGGCCGACAAAGCCAAGCAACTCGCCAGATGACGCCTTGCCAATCTCAGAATCAGAAGGGTTTTGTGGTGTCTGTTGGGTCATTCGGTCCTCCTCAAGGTCCGGTGGGCCGGCGCGATCGCCATCCTCGCAACAAACTTAGGAGGGGCCGTGGTGGATTGCAAGGCCCACCGTTTCGTTGCGATCTCTCCGCCCTCACAGGCCGAAGGAATCTCCGCGTGTGAAATACACCACGCCGTCGATCAGGTTCTCCTCGTAGAGCCGGGCGAGGTCGATGCCGCCGGGTGGGCGGGCGACCTTGAAATCGGCGATGGCCCGCGCGATCCGCGATTCCTGGTCGCGGCGGAGTTTTTCGGCTTCCTCTACGGAGACAGGCTGGAACCGTACCGTCTGGCCCGTCAGCAGGCGGCCGAGGCGCGGCAGGTCGACCGAGGCGACGGTGGCGATCTTGGGATAGCCGCCGACGGTCTGGCGGTCGGCCAGCAGCACGATCGGCAGGCCGGCGCCGGGAACCTGGATCGCGCCGGGCCCGATGCCGTCGGAGATGATGTCAGCGTCTTTCGAATGCTCGATCGTCGGGCCCTCGAAGCGGATGCCCATGCGATCGGCCTCCCGGGAGACGCGATAGTCCGAGCCGATGAAGATGTTGCGGCCGGCCTCGGTGAAATACTCCTCCTGCGGTCCCCACACGATGCGGACGGGGCCTTTGCCATAGTCGAACGGCGCACCGAGCTTGCGGTCGTCGCCCGGCGGCGCATGTTCGAGCGACAGCGGCAGCTCATCGCCCGCGGCGAGCTTGCGGCCCTCGAAGCCGCCGACACCGGCCCTCGCATAGGTCGAGAGGCTGCCCATGAAGGAGGGCAGGGCGAAGCCACCCGCGACGGCGAGATAGGCCGTGCTCGACCCCTCGACCATGCCGACGCGCAGGATCTGTCCGCGCTTCAGGAGATGCGTGCGATCCGATTCCAACGCCTTGGGCGGCGTGTCGAAGCCTTCGATGAGCGCGGGCGATATCGGGCCGAGCAGGGCGACGCGGACGCTGTCGGCCTCGACCAGCAGGTCGGGACCCATGACGCCGATTTCTAGCCCCGCGGCGCCGGCGGGATTGCCCAGGAGCGCGTTGGCGAGGCGGAGCGCCACCCTGTCCATCGCCCCTGCCGTCGGCATGCCCAGCGCCATGAATCCCACACGGCCAAGATCCTGCAGCGTGTCGAACAAGCCGGCGCGAACGACCTTCAGCGCAGCGGTTGTCATGTCTTCACCAGCTTCGTCCAGTCGAACGTGCCGGCGTCGACGTCGCGGGCGATGCGGTCGAAGGACTTGCGGTCGATGCGCTGGAACGACAGCGAATCGCCTGGCGCCAGGAACACCGGCTGCTCGCGCCGCTTGTCGAACATCCAGAGCGGCGTGCGGCCGATCAGATGCCAGCCGCCCGGGCTCTCGAAGGGATAGATCGTCGTCATGTCCATGGCGATGGCGACCGACGAGCGCGGCACCCGCACGCGGGGCTCGCTGCGCCGCGGCAGATACAGCGTCTGGTCGAGGCCGGCGACGTAGGCGAGGCCCGGCATGAAGCCCAGCAAATAGACCTTGAACGCCGAGGCGAGGTGGGCGGCGATCACCTGCTCCACGGTCTTCTTCGTGCGTTTGGCGATCTCCCCTAGGTCGGGTGCGAACTCGGGATCGTCGTAGCAGCAGGGGAGCATAACGCGGCGGCTTGCCACGCCGGTCGGCAGGCCGCGCGCAATCAGCGCATCGATGCGGGGCTGCAGCTCGGCGCGGGACGCGGCGAGCGGGTCATAGGTCACCATCAGCGAGCGCATGGTGGGCACGGTCTCGACGACGCCCGGAAGCTCGCCCGCCTCCCTGGCGCGGCCGACGGCGGCATGCAACGCCATCACCCGGCCGTTGATCTCGGGCGAAATTTCATTGCCGAATTCGACGGTGAAGGCGGTGTCGCCGCAGGATAGGTACCGAACGCTCACATCTGCTAGGATAGCGCCTTCGATTCAGGGAGTCTCCCATGGCCGCGACCAATACCGGATTCGTCAACATCAACTCCGACCTCGGCGAGAGCTTCGGGCCGTGGACGATGGGCAACGATGCCGAGGTGCTGAAGATCGTGCGCTCGGCCAACGTCGCCTGCGGCTTCCACGCCAGCGACCCCGTGGTGATGATGGATACGGTGAAACTCTGCGCCGCCAACGGTGTGTCGATCGGTGCCCATCCGGGCTTCGCCGACCTGCAGGGCTTCGGCCGCCGCGTGATCAACCTTTCGGTCAAGGAACTCGAAGCCAACATCGCCTACCAGATCGGGGCGCTGCAGGCGATCGCGGCGCTGCACGGCGCCAAGGTCACGCACATGAAGCCGCACGGCATGATGGCCAACATGTCGGCCGACAATGCCGAGATGTCCGAGGCGATCGCGCGTGCCACCAAGGCGGTGGATCGCGACCTGATCTTCCTCTGCCAGGCCAATACTGAGCAGGGTAAGGCCGCAAAGAAATACGGCCTGCGCGCCGCCGAGGAAGTCTTTGCCGACCGTACCTACACCGATGCCGGTATGCTGACGCCGCGCAATCAAGCCAACTCGATGATCAAGGACGCCGCCGTGGCGGTGGCCAATGTCCGGCGCATGGTCGACGAGCAGGCGATCTACTCGACGTCGGGCAAGCGCGTTCCCTGCCAGGTCGATTCGATCTGCGTCCATGGTGATGGACCAACCGCGGTGGCAGTGTCCAAGGCGGTGCGCGAGGGCCTGGAGGCTGCCGGCATCCGAATCGTGACCCTGCCGGAGATGCCCAGCCTGCGGCACTGATCCTTTCACCGCATTGTGACCGCCGGCAGGCCTGTTCGGCCGGGAAGGGTTGGGCATAGTCCGGGGACCGCCCGCAGAGGTGGCATAACCGGGAGTTAACGCCATGAACAAGCTCATTGTCGCAGCCGCGGCCGCCGCGCTGCTGGTGCTACCGATTGCCGTCCATGCCCAGGCGCCGGCCGCGCCGCCGGCCTATGGCCTCGGTATTTCGATGGATGCCGCCAGGAAGGCGCTGGCCGCCGCTGAAGCCGAGGCCAAGAAGAACAATTGGCCGGTGGCCATCGCCATCGTCGACAGCTCCGGCCAGCTTGCTGCCTTCTCGAAGATGGACAACACCCAGCATGGAAGCGTCGACATCGCCATCGGCAAGGCGGTCACCGCCAACAACTTCCGTCGGCCGACCAAGGCGTTCCAGGATATCATCGCCCAGGGCGGCGGCGGTCTGCGCCTGCTGGGGGCGCCCGGCATCACCCCGCTCGAGGGCGGCGTGCCGATCGTCGTGGACGGCAAGATCATCGGCGGCATCGGCGTTTCGGGCGTAACCTCGGAGCAGGATGCCGTGGTCGCCATGGCGGGGGCCGCGGCGGCGAAATAGGCGCCCGGAACCGCGTCAGGACGATCCGTCGCGCTGCCTTGTCGGCTGCCGCTTCGCCGCTATAGTCCGCCCCTTCGAGGGTGGATTTTAGCGGCGGGAGTGGCGTATGGCTGTGTTCGGTAAAGCCCAGTATATCAAGCGTGTAGAAGACGATCGGCTGCTGACGGGCACAGGTGGCTTTGCCGACAATCTCGCCCGTCCCAATCAGGCCCATGTCGTGTTGGTGCGCTCGCCGCACGCCCATGCGCGCATCGCGAAAATCGACACCGAAGCTGCCTGCAAGGCGCCGGGCGTGGTCGCGGTCTACACGTGGGCCGACATGGAGACGGAAGGCAGCGGCTATTTCGTGCTGCCTGCGATGTTCCCCAATGCGGACGGCAAGAAGCCCGACATGACGCCGCGCCGCCCGCTCGCCCACGAGGTCGTACGCTATGTCGGCGAGCCGGTGGCCGCGATCGTGGCCGACACAAGGGCGCAGGCCCAGGATGCCGCCGAACTGGTCGAGGTCGAGTACGACCAGCTGCCGTCGGTGACCGAGATCGACGATGCCCTGAAACCGGACGCGCCGCAGGTCTGGAAGGGCGCGCCGGGCAACCGCGTCGGCTTCAACCGCTTCGGCGATTCAGCCAAAGCCGATGCGGCCTTCGCGGCCGCCGCCCACACGGTCGAGATCGATGTCGTGCATCAGCGGCTGATCGTGAACGCGATGGAGCCGCGCGCGATCATGGCCGAGTGGGACGGCGACCGCATGGTCGTGCACATCGGGAGCCAGAATCCGTCGGCGACGCGCGACATCCTGTGCGACGTCATCCTCAAGATGCCGAAGGACAAGGTGCGCGTGCTGGTGCGCGACATTGGCGGCGGCTTCGGCATGCGGACCGGCATCCAGCCCGACGAATCGGTCGCGGTGTGGGTGGCCAAGGTGCTGAAGCGTCCGGTGAAGTGGCGCGCCGAGCGCAGCGAGGAGTTCGCCTCGGCGACCGCCGGCCGCGACCAGTTGCACAAGATGGCGCTGGCGCTCGACAAGGACGGCAGGATCCTGGCGCTGCGCATGGAAGCTTTCGCCAATGTCGGCGCCTATCCGTCGGGCGCCGGCATCGCCATCCCGCTGTTCGTCGGGCCCAAGGTCTCGACCGGCACCTACGTCGTCCCGCTGGTCGACCTCAAGATCACCTGCGTGCTGACCAACACGGCCACCATCGGGGCCTATCGCGGCGCCGGACGGCCGGAATGCCTGCTCGATCTCGAGCGCCTGATGGACACGGCGTCGCGCCAGCTCGGCATCGATCCCGCCGAGTTGCGCCGCCGCAACTTCGTGACGCCGGCGCAGATGCCCTACACCACGGCGATGGGCGAGAAATACGACACCGGCGACTTCAACCTGTTCCTCACCAAGACGCTCGAGGCGGCTGACTGGAACGGGTTCCCCGCCCGCAAGGCCGAGGCCGAGCAGCGCGGCAAGCTCTACGGCCGCGGGCTCGCCTCCTACGTCGAATGGACCAGCGCCATGGTCATGAACGAGATGGCCCACTACGAAGTGAAGGCCGACGGCAAGGTCACGATCTGGATGGGCACGCAGGGCATGGGGCAGGGGCTGCAGACCAGCTTCACCCAGCTCGCCTCGGAGCTGCTCGGCATCGACCCCTCCCAGATCGAGATCGCGATGGGCGATTCGGACCGCGTCGGCGGCGTTGGCTCCATGGGCTCGCGCTCGGCCTATATCGGCGGCTCGGCGGTGCTGTCGGGCAGCGCGAAGCTGGTCGACAAAGGCAAGGAGCTGGCGGCCGACGCGCTCGAGGCGGCCACGGCCGACATCGTCTATGCCGGCGGCCGCTTCACCATCACCGGCACCGATCGCGGCATCGGGCTCGGCGACCTCGCCGCGAAACAGCCCGACAAGCGCATCTTCATCGAGAACGCGAACACGGTGGACGGCATCGCCTGGCCGAACGGCGCCCACGTCGGCGAGGTCGAGATCGATCCCGACACTGGCCAGGTCGAGCTCAAGCGCTATACGACGGTCGACGATGTCGGCCGCCCGCTGCACCGTCCGATCGTGTTCGGACAGATCCACGGCGGCTGTGCCCAGGGTATCGGTCAGGCGCTGCTCGAGGAGAATGTCTACGACCGCGATAGCGGCCAGCTCGTCACCGGTTCGTTCATGGACTATGCCATGCCGCGGGCCGACACCTTCCCCGACTTCAACAACCAGCTCGACGACAGCGTGCCGGCCAGGACCAATCCGCTGGGCGCCAAGGGTGTGGGCGAATCGGGCGCGGTGGGCTCGACACCCACCGTCATGAACGCGATCATGGATGCGCTGTGGCCGCTCGGCATTCGCAACATCCAGATGCCGGCGACACCGCACCGCGTCTGGCAGGCGCTCCGCAACGCCCAAGGTAAAGCAGAGGGCAAAGTCAAAAGGTGACGGGTAGGCGATGAAGCAGCGGCTCTTCGGCTGGATATCGGCCGTCATCGGCATCGTCCTTGCGATTGCCGCGGTCGAGGTGACGGCAATTGCCTGGCTGTATCTCGAGGATGGCCGCTACACCCCGGCCGCCCAGCTCTACGAGCGGACGCAGAACACCTATGTGCGCGATTCGACCAAGGGATCATCGTGCCGCTACGTCGACACGCTCTTCCCGCATCCGTATGTCGCCTTCGTGCATCACGCCAACCCGCCCTGCGGCATACCCTGGGTCAACAACGTCGGCCTGTTCGGCGACGACTACACGGTCACGAAACGAACCGACCGCTACGTCGTCCTGCTGACCGGCGGATCGGTCGCCTCGCAGCTCGGCCAGAACGGCAAGCCGCCGGCGCCGCGCTATTTCGAGGAGGAGCTGAACGCCAAATACGTCAGCCCCAACGGCAAGCCGTTCCTGGTGCTGAACGGCGGCGACGGCGCGTGGAAGCAGCCGCAGGCGTTCATCCTGTTCTCGCTCTACGCCACGTCGGTCGATGCCGTGGTGACGCTCGACGGTTTCAACGAGCATTATTTCTTTTGGCCCGGCGCGCAGGAGCGGCTCGAGCGGCCGCTCAGCAACTTCATCGACGTCAATCCGTTCGTCGCCGACGAGAATTTCGGCGATGCCGCGATCGGCTGGGTGATGGGCCGGCTGGCCGGGACGTTGGCCCTCAATCCCATCCTCGGGCAGTCGCATGCCGCCTACATGGTGATCCGCGGCATCGAGGCAGCCGCCAAGGGCAAGGACAGTTTCAAGTCGAACAAGAAGACGACGCTCAACGGCATGTTCGCCATGCCCGAGGACATCCGCCGCGATCACGAGCGTGCCTTCGCCGTCCAGCTCGGCCTCTATCAGAAGTATGTGCGCGGCATGGAAGCCGTCGCGCGCGAGAATGGCGTGAAGACAGGCTACTTCCTCCAGCCGTCGCCGGCCTGGGGCAAGGTGCTGACGGAGGAAGAGAAGCGTGTCGTGGGCGATCTCTCCTACCGCGACCTCTACCGCAAGATCGTGACCGGGATGATGAGCCTGCGGGCCAGCAACAACCTGCCGATGTTCGACCTGGGCGATGTGTTCGAGGGCGAGAAAGGTCCGATCTACGCCGACCACATCCACTTCGACCGGGACGCCGCCGCCGAGAGCCGCGGCAACCGGCTGGTCGCCGCCCGTATGGGCCAGCTCCTGGCGGAAACCTGGGGCCTGCAGCGCAGGCCCTAGAGTCTTTCCGATGCGGCCGAATTCCTTTCCTCCCCCGTCCTACGGGCAGAGCTATCGCATAAGGCCGTTCCCCGTCGTCCTGAGCGGAGCCGCCCGAAGGGCGGCGCAGTCGAAGGACCTTTTTTAGGGCAGTTCATCGAATAGAAAGGGGTCCTTCGACTACGCTTCGCTCCGCTCAGGACGACGGAATGTCCCATATGCGATAGCCCTACGCAGACGGGAGAGGAGACCAAGCCGAAACATTTGATACCAAACGGGCCGCGTCGAGACACCAACGTTACGATCGCACGGCGTATATGTTTGCCTGCGGCGCACGGGAGGGGTCCTGGTCGCCGCGGCAAGTTGGGGTTTGGATAAAGTCTTGGTGTTGCGATTTGCCCAGGCGCGGAAGCGTTCGGGCGTGTGTGGGACGACGCTCCGCCGTGCGCGGCGAGGGCGAGGGTGTTGGCCGAGGAGAGCGAAGGGGTTCGCTCTCGGCCGGCGGGGTCTTTAACTTGGGGATGTCATCATGAAGTTCATCAACTCGCTGCTCGCGAACGATCTCGGCTCATCGTCGACGAAGCTCGCTCTCATGATCGGCCTGTCGTCGTCGGCGGTGCTGGTCCTGGCCCGCATCGGCGTGGCGGTCGCCGGCCAGTAGGCCGGCGCTCCGGGGCGGCCCCGGGGTTCACGCAAACACTTCGTCCAGCCAATCGAACGCCGCGGCGTTCAGCATCTGGGCGTTGCCCATCTGGCAATGCGCATCGGCTCCCTGCCGCGCATCGAACTCGATCCGGGTCACCGGTCCCGAGACATTCCGGGCGAAGAAGTCGGTCTGCGTCGAGAATGCCTCGCCCTCGCCGGTGCTGCCGAGCGCCAGGCTCGGACACTCGACGCGCCGTAGGAGCTGCGCATCGAGCACGAACCGGTTCGCTCGCTCGGCGAACTCGCCCGCCGATTTCGCGCCGAATCGCAGGATGTGCGACTTCAGCGGGTTCCTGGCGAAGGGTGGAAGGACCGTAGCGTCGAGCCGGTCGATCTCGTCGAGCGCCACGTCGCGGCCGAGCATCCGCGCGATGTCTCCCAGAATGGCCGAAATGACCGGGCCAACGTCGCAGAGCGGCGAATCGGAAATGACGGCGCGCACGCGCCGGTCGCAGGCCGCGGTGCGCGCGACGAAGTAGCCGCCGAAGCTGACGCCGAAGAGGGCAAGGCGCCGGCCGTCGACCTCGGGGCGGGCCAGGGCGACGTCGATGGCGCGACTGACGGGGACCTCGTAGTCCGGCCTGAAGGAGAGATCGGGGCGATACCGCCAGGCGCCGACCTGCCCGGGGCCATCGAGCATCAGCACGTTGTAGCCGCGCTCGAGTGCCGCGCGACCCATGAAGAAATAGACCTCCTCCGACGTTCCGTCCGAGCCGCTGAGCAGGATGACCGTCTTGCGGGTGCCGCCTGCGACGGGGGCGAGGAAATAGCCGGGCAGCCACGATCCTTCGTAGGGAATTTCGAGGGCTTCGGCCGGATGCGACAGAAGGGCGACGGCCCGGCAGAAGGCATCGCGCGACTGCCGGCCGATCGAGCGTTGCTCGGCCAGCGGATCCGCATAGTACTCCGCCGACCGGAAGTAGGTGCTGGCCCGGCAGAAATGATCCCTGGCCGAGACCCGGTGTCCGCGGCCGAGCGCGGCATCGCCCAGTTGCCGCGTGCGGTGGCCGAGGTCGGCGAAGCGGCTGACCCAGGCGGCCGGATCGGTCTCGTCGAGGCCGTTGGTCGCGAACATCACTTCGCCCACCGACGCGCCGCCATATTGGGCGGCGCCGAGTGCCCGAAGCTGCTGATATTCGATCTCCGGGCTGGAGAAACCTCCGATGCGGTTCTGCGACCGTCCCAACTTCGGCTCCACCATTGCGCCCTCCGCATACCCGACTGCGGTCGACCATAGCCCCCCGGCGCGACCGGCGGGACCCGGATTGATCGTCCGGCCCGGCTGGGCCATTGTCGGCTCTCGCCGGACGCCGTCCGGCAATATTGTTCTTGGGGAACAGACCCGTGTCGCGTGCCGACCGCGCCGAAGGCGCTGCTACTTTCCGCCCACCTTCCGTCGATCGCATGGCCAATTGGCCGGCGCTGGCGTCGTTGATCGAGCGCGCCGGCCGTCCGCTGGTCGTCGAGGCATTGCGGGCCTGGGCGGACGCCCGGCGCGGCACCCCCGACGTTGCCGCCCCTGATGTCGATATGCAGGCGGCCTGCGCCCGCTGGTGCGAGGCCAGGCTTTCCGCCCTGATACGGCCCTCCCAGCGGCGCGTTTTCAACCTGACCGGCACGGTGCTGCACACCAATCTCGGGCGTGCCGTGCTGGCCGAGGAGGCGATCCAGGCCGCGGTCGAGGCCATGCGCTCGCCCACCACCCTGGAATACGATCTCTGCGGCGGCGCGCGCGGCGAGCGCGACGACCATGTCGCGCCCTGGCTCTGCCGACTCACCGGCGCCGAGGCGGCAACCGCCGTCAACAACAATGCCGCCGCCGTGCTGCTGGTGCTCGACGCGCTGGCGGCCGGCCGTGAAGTCATCGTCTCGCGCGGCGAGCTGATCGAGATCGGCGGCGCCTTCCGCATTCCCGACATCATGGCGCGGGCCGGTTGCCGCCTCGTCGAGGTCGGCACGACCAACCGCACGCACCTGAAGGACTACGCTGCCGCCATCGGTCCCGACACGGCCGCGATCATGAAGGTCCATCCGTCGAACTACGCCATAGAAGGTTTCACCAAGTCGGTGCCCGCGGCCGAGCTGGTGCCGCTGGCGCGCGAAAAAGGCCTGGCCCTTATAGAAGATCTCGGCAGCGGCACGCTGGCCGACCTCGAAACCTGGGGCCTGCCGCACGAGCCCACGGCGCGCGAGGCGATCGAGGCGGGCATCGATGTCGTGACCTTCTCCGGCGACAAGCTTTTGGGCGGCCCGCAGGCCGGGCTCGTCGTCGGCCGCAAGCACTTGATCGAACGCATTGCGCGCAACCCGATGAAGCGCGCACTCCGCCTCGACAAGGTGCGACTGGCCGCGCTCGAGGCGACGCTCCGCCTCTATGCCGACCCCGCACGGCTGGCTGAGCGCCTGCCCACCATCCGTTTCCTGGCGCGGCCGGCGGCCGACATCCGGGCGCAGGCCGAGCGCCTGCTGCCGGGCTTGCGCAAGGCGCTGGGCGGCGTGGCCGAGACCGGCATAGAGCCGGTGCGCGGCCAGATCGGCTCCGGCGCGCTGCCGGTCGATCTGCTGGAATCCTTCGCGCTGGCGATGCGCGGCAAGCGTCTTGACCAACTGGCCGATGCCTTCCGGCGCCTGCCGATCCCCGTCATCGGCCGCATCGCCGACGACACGCTGCTCCTCGACCTGCGCACGCTGGACGACGAAGCGGCGTTCATTACCCAGTTGGGCCAGCTCGATGTCGTGGCTGGCTAGACTCGTCGAGCGACCAGGCCACGCGCCGGCCGTCGGAGTCCCCCTCATGACTCTTCCGGACCGCGTATGGTCAAGAGGGGGGCAGGACGCCCGCGGTCCGCATGAGGAGACGCCATGATCGTCGGGACCGCGGGGCACATCGACCACGGCAAGACCGCGCTCGTCAAAGCGCTGACCGGCGTCGATGCCGATCGCCTCAAGGAAGAGAAGGCGCGCGGCATCACCATCGATCTCGGCTACGCCTACAGCGATCTCGGCGATGGCCGCCAGCTCGGTTTCGTCGACGTGCCGGGCCACGAGCGCTTCGTGCACAATATGCTGGCCGGTGCCACCGGCATCGATGCCGCCCTGCTGGTCGTCTCGGCCGTGGAGGGCATAAAACCGCAGACCGTCGAGCATCTGCAGATCGTCGACCTGCTCGGCCTCGACCGCGGCATCGTGGCTCTCACCAAGTCGGACCTCACCGACGACGACCAGATCCTGGAGCGCATGGCCGAGGTCGAAACCCTGCTGGCCTCGACGTCGCTCGAGGGCGCGGAAATCATCCCCGTCTCGGCGCTGACGGGGCAGGGCATCGACGAGCTGAAGACCAGGCTGCTGGCGCTGGGCGAGAGCGGCAAGGGCGTCACCGGGTTCGCGCGGCTCGCGGTCGATCGCTGCTTCGTGCTGTCGGGTGCCGGCGTGGTGGTGACGGGAACGATCCATGCCGGCGAGATCAAGGTCGACGACCGGCTGGTGCTCACCCCCTCGGGCCTGGAGGCGCGCGTGCGCTCGCTGCATGCCCAGAATCGCCCGGCCGACATCGGCCGTGCCGGGGAACGCTGCGCGCTCAACCTCGCCGGGCCAAAACTTTCCAAGGAGGCGATCCGGCGCGGCGACTGGGTGACGAGCCCCGAGCTGCACGCACCGACCGACCGGATCGACGTGCGCCTGAAACTGCTGGCGTCGGAAGGCCAGCCGCTGAAACACTGGTCGCCGGTCCATGTCCATCTGGGCTCGGCCCATGCGATGGGGCGGGTGGCGCTGCTCGAGGGCGACAAGATGGCGCCGGGCGAATCAGGGCTGGCGCAACTCGTGCTCGGGGAAAAGCTGGGCGCGCTGGCGGGCGACCGGATCGTCCTGCGCGATCCGTCGGCCACGCGCACCCTGGCCGGCGCCACGGTCATCGATCCCTTTGGCCCGCCGCGCAACCGCCGTGCCGAGCGCCGCCGCGCCGAGCTCGCGGCGCTGGGCGACGCCGACGCCGGCGTGCTGCCGAAGCTGCTGCTGCTGGAGGCGGGCTTCGTCGAGATGGTCCGCTTCGGCCAGTCGCGCAACCTGCGGCCGGCAGAGGTCGAGACTCTGCTGAGCGCGGCCGGTGGCGAGAGCCTGGAGGGTTTCGGCTTTCTGTCCGAGACGCTCGCCGCGGCGCGGCTGGATATCGTCGACACGCTGAAGGCCTTCCACCAGGCCAAGCCCGATGCCCCGGGCCTGCAGCCGGAGCGGTTGCGCGTCACCTTGAAGAAGCGCTGGCCGGTCGCGGTCTTCCGCATGCTGCTCGACCGCGAAGTGCGCGCCAAGAAGGTGATGGTGGATGGCCCGTTCCTCCGCATGCCCGGGCATTCGCTCGTACTCGGCCCGAAGGACGAGGCGCTGTGGAACAAGGTCGCCGCGGAGCTCCAGCGCGAGCGCTTCAAGCCGCCGCGGGTGCGCGACTTCGCCCAGGCCCATGGCGTGCCGGAGCCGGACATGCGCAGGCTCCTGCAGCGGCTGGCGCGGATCGGCCGCGTCGTCGAGGTCGCGCCCGACCAGTATTTCCTCCGCCCCGTCGTGGCCGAGATGATCGGCATCGCCCACGCCTTCGGCCGCGACTTCACCGCCGCCGAATTCCGCGACAAGCTCGACAACGGCCGCAAGGTCGCCATCCTGATCCTGGAATTCTTCGATCGCCACGGCGTCACGGTCCGTCGCGGCGACCTGCGCCGCGTGGTGCCGCAGAAGCTCGAGCAGTACGGCCCGCCGCCAGCCACTTAAGGGTCGCGTGACAGCGCGCGTGTTCTGGGGAATGATCGGAAGTGGAGGGGAAGCGCTCCCGGTGGGGCGGCTGGCCTTCAAAGCCAGAGAGGGCCGCCAGACGGTTCTTAGTGGGTTCGACTCCCACTCTCTTCCGCCAATCCTCTTTCGATGTTGCAAGGATGATGCTCGATGCCGCTGAGAAACGCCCGTGGAATGGATGTTTTAGGGGGGTAAGTTAGCCGCATAGATCCGGTGCGCGGCAGTGGAACAGTGAGTGGCCGACGCATGCTTAAAGACATCACGTTAGGAAAGAGCGTCAACCTCAGCAGCTTGATTGGCTTGGCTGGCCTGAGCCGCGTTCGACATGCTCACTATTGCTTGGACGATGCCCGCTAGCGTAGTGCTACGCTTACCCTGGGTATTGGCGGCGACAAGAATATCAGTCATGCATCGCGGCACCTTTAGCACGTCGCGATGTCGCTCGAATGCGTAATTGGTCTTTTGCTCTTCGAGCAACGTGTCGAAAACTGTGCTCGTAAGCTCGTCGCGGAGGGTAGTCTCCAGCTTGTGCAGGAAGCACGCGCCATTTGGGCGAACAAAGCCAGGATAGTTTGCATAGGAGCCAGCGGGTACGGCCAGTAGCCTTTGCAGTGCCAAGTTACGTCGCACAACACCGACGTCAGCAGGCGTTTTCAAGTCCCCGTCCCAAACGACGTATGTTGGGATGCCAAGGGCACCGAATATGGTTGCAGGTCGGTCTAGGTTGTTCGCAGAGCCGCATGGAACTATGGACACGCCGCGCTCTTGGAGGTCTATGCCTTCAAGAGTCGCTGCCGCTTCCAATGCCGCTTTGTCGCTGACGCCCTCTACCAATACTGCGACTTCGGCAAAGAAGCCTTCACAAACATCCGGACTCATGATGTGGAGCCGAGGGAGGAGCGTAGCTGGAGAGTACTGTTCTGTGGGGACGCCGTACACTTGTGCTAGGGCTGTCGAGACGTCTGCCATGGTTGATGACGATACGCGAGAAACGCGCGGTCCTGGTGTATCTGGCGGCACACGCCTTACGAGACGTATGCAATGAAAGGCGTCCATCCCAATGAAGTGTGGTGAATGTGTCGCGAACAGGACTTGTGTCTGCCTCGTAACGCCGGGAATTGTGCCGGTCGCAAGCTGGCCAAGGACGCGCGCAAAGTGACGCTGCTTGGACGGATGCTGGTAAAGCTCGGGCTCTTCAATCGCTAGAATTAGACCGGGCGCGGCGCGAGCGCCGGAATCCTCTACTTCACCATCCTCTTCGACATCATTCCCTCTCTGCGCCGTCGCGAGCGCAAGATGTTGCAATAGGGCGAACACAAAGGCGCGTTGTAGTCCATGGCCGGTTCTATCAACGGGTGCCTTATAGCGGTCCTCCTCCAAGGATACCAAGGCGGTAGGCGGTGGCGCGCTTATGTCTTCAATGTCCTGCCATTGTAAGGCCACAGATGCACTTGAGTAGAAGTGCTGCAGGTGCCGGATAGCTCGCCTGCAAGGCCAGCTAGCTCTGGCAGATTCGCGGGGTCCATCAGTTGGCGATACTCGCTAGAGATTCGCTGCCGAAACGCACGAACCTCCTCTCGATTTTCGATCGTGTCCCGATGCGTGGTGTAGCTGATCGTCGCTCACGACGACCTCCGGGCTGTCGCCGGATCGGTCAGGCTGCCGCCAAGGGCAGGCTGACGGTGGGATCATCGCTGACTGGCGCGATGCT